>Ga0335069_10014207_pt1 | contig 11162 bp, 16 predicted proteins | sample Lox_Sample_11_FD_206714 | JGI IMG/M metagenome (GOLD analysis project Ga0335069, IMG submission 206714) | Soil microbial communities from Loxahatchee National Wildlife Refuge, Florida, United States - Lox_Sample_1.1 | ecosystem: Environmental > Terrestrial > Soil > Wetlands | place: USA... | reverse complement strand
AGGGTTATCTCATCAATCAGTTTCTCTCGCCGCTGACGAACCGCCGCGACGACGATTGGGGCGGCGATCTCGAACGGCGAATGCGGTTCCCGCGCGAGGTGCTGCGCGCGATTCGATCGCGCGCGGGCGCGGATTTTCCAGTGATCTTTCGCATCTCCGGCGCCGACCTGATGGAGGGCTCGACGACGCCGCAGGAGACGCTGCGCATCGCCTCCGCGCTCGCCGGCGACGGCGTGGATGCGCTCAACGTGGGAATCGGCTGGCACGAGTCGCCGATTCCGACCGTGCAGCACCTCGTGCCCGGCGGCGTCTGGCTGCCGTACGCCGCGGCGGTGAAGGCCGCGGTCGCCGTACCGGTGATCGCGAGCAACCGCATCAACTCGCTCGCCGCGGCCGACGACGCGATCGCGGGCGGAAGCGCCGACTTCGTCTCGATGGCGCGCCCGTTTCTCGCCGACGCGCGGATCGTCGCAAAAGCGGCGACGCCGGATCTCGTGGATACGTGCATCGCGTGCAATCAGGCGTGCATCGATCGCTCGCTGCTCGACGCGCCGGTCTCGTGCATGGTCAACCCGCGTGCCGGGCGCGAGTTGGAGTTTCCGGAGACGCCGGCGGCGCAACCGCGCCGCTTCGCCGTCGTGGGCGGCGGGCCGGCCGGCATGGAGAGCGCGCGCGCGCTCGCGGCGCTCGGCCATCGCGTCGAGCTCTTCGAAGCGGAGCCGGAGTTGGGCGGACAGTTTCGTATGGCGCGGCGGATTCCGGGCAAGCGCGACTTCGACGAGACGATACGATATTTTACGAACGAACTGCGGCGGCTCGGCGTCGTCGTGCGGCTCGGCGCGCGCGTCGCGGATGCCGGGGCGCTGCGCGATTTTGACGGCATCGTGCTTGCGAGCGGCGTCGTGCCGCGTTCGGCCGCGATCGACGGCGGCGCTCTGCCGCACGTCGTTTCGTACGCCGACGTACTGCTGCGCGATGCCCCGGTCGGCGAGCGCGTCGCGATCGTCGGCGCCGGCGGCATCGGCGCCGACGTCGCGCACTTTTTGAGCTTCGGCGAAACGCCGGCGAGCGAAATCACGCGATTTCTCTACGAGCAGGGCTTGGCGGCGCCGCCCGGCGGCGCGCTGCTCGTGACGCGCCGCAGCCGCGTCGCGTTGATGCGCCGCGGCGCCGTCATCGGCCAGGGGATCGGGAAGACGACGCGCTGGGCCGTCGTGCGCGCGCTGCGTGCCGCCGGCGTCGCTATGTTGCCGAACGTCACCTACGAAGCGATCGTGCCCGGCGGCATCCGCATCCGCGACGCGAGCGGCGCGGCGCGCACGTTAGAGGCCGATACCGTCGTGATCGCGGCGGGGCAAGAGCGCAACGACGCGCTGCTCGGGCCGATTCGCGGTCTCGGGATTCCGTTTCGCGTCGTCGGCGGCGCGCGCGAGGCGCGAGAGCTCGACGCGGTGCGCGCGTTCGACGAAGGCCTCCGAGCCGCGCACGAGCTGGCTCAGACGCGCAGCAGCGCCTGAAGCTGCGAGACGTGCGACGCGAACGCGTCGCGACCGCGTTTGGTCAGGCGATAGCGCGTCAGCGGCCGCCGATTCACGAAGGTCTTCTCCTCGTCAACGTAGCCCGCTTCGAGGAGCTTCGAAAGATGCGCGCCGAGGTTGCCGTTGCTCGCATCGAGGGAGCGCGCGAGCTCCGAAAACGCAACCCAATCGAAGTTCAGCAACGCGGCGACGACGCCGAGACGAACCTTCGAGAGCAGCAGTTCGTCCACGAACGGCGCGCCTTACTCGCGAGCGAGCAGTTCGCTCGCTCCGAATCCGGCGTAGCCGGCGAGCATGCCCGCGCCCAAACTGAGGGTCAAAGTAATCTGTTTCATAGACTACTCTGTAGTACCACTCCTTGGCGGCGGCGTCAAGATTTGCTATCGTACCGAGGTTATGTACGCGATCATCGAGTCCGGCGGCAAGCAGTATAGAGTCGCCGAGGGCGACGTCATCCGCTGCGACCTGGTCGCGAGCGAGGCCGGCTCCGAGGTAACCTTCGACAAGGTCGTGCTCGCCGGCGACGGCGACGCGGTGCAGGTCGGCACCCCGACGCTCGACGGCGCGACCGTTTCGGGCACCGTGCTGCGTCAGGCGAAAGACAAAAAGATTCTCGTCTTCCGCTACAAGCCGAAGAAACGGGTGCGAAAGCTCAACGGCCACCGCCAGCCCTACGCCGAAGTCAAGATCACCAAGATCTCGCTCCCGTAGCCCAGCGCCGGAGCCCATGCTCGAAGTCACGTTCTATCGGGACGGAGAGGATCGGCTCTCCGGTCTTTTTGCGCGCGGCCACGCCGATTTCGGGGACCACGGCGAGGATATCGTCTGCGCGGCCGTCTCCGCCATCCTCCAGGCCGCCGACCTCGGGCTCAAGGAGCACGCTCGCGCCGCGCTCGAGTCGCGGAAATCGCCGGGCGAGCTCGAGTTGCGATGGGGCGCCGGCGAGCGCGATCGCGAGGGCGTGCAGGCCATCGCCGCTACCGCCGAACTAGCCGTCGAGCAGATCGCCCGCCGCTATCCGGAACACGTGCGGATAAAACGGGTAAGAGAAGCAGCGGACCGAAGGAGGGCCGACGATGTCTGAGAGTTATCGCACCGAGCAACCGTGGTCCGGTTCGACCAACGGGGGCAACGGCTATCAGGGCTACGGCGAAAAGGGCCGGACGGACGACGGCGAGAGCGGCGAGGGCGGTAAGATCCTCCTCGTCGGCGTGCTGGGCGGGCTGCTTTCGGCTGCCGGGTACATTATCTACCGGCGGCTCCCCGACGAGCAGCGCCAGCGCATCCACACGCAGGTCCGAACGCTGGTGCAGCAGCGCATTACCGAGCTGCGCCAGAACTTCAATATCTAGTCTGGGCCTTTAACCGGGACGTCCGCGGGAGGTAACGGAGGCGGCAGCGTTTCGCTGCCGGCGTCCGCCGCGCGCTCCATTTCGGCTACGAACGACTGCGACGTGTTCTGGACCTCTCGCATGAAGCGCCCGGCCTGGCGCATCAGCTTCGGGAGCCGATCCGGCCCGAAGAGCAAGAGCGCGAGGATGGAGACGACGAGCACGTCCGGCACGGAGAACATCGGTTACCGCCTCGTTTCGGGGGCCGGGAGCGACTTCCGCCGCCCCAGGAGGGCTTGCCTCCGTAGCCGTGCAAGCATCACGACCCGCCCGTGAAGATCATTTATACACGCGGCAACCGCACCGAGACGCTGGCCTCTCTGGCCACGTTGCGGAAGATCCTCAACCGGTTCGTCGCGCACCGCGTTTTCTATGAGATTTCGAGCCGCAGCGAACGCGGGCACGAATTCTTCTCCACGAAGAACGTCTTCGTCGTCGGCCTCATCGAGGTCACGAACTTCGAACACCTCAAGATCCTCTTCTTCGATGCGAACAGCGACGCGCACTCGATCGAGATTCTCAACCCGCAGACGATGCGCATCTACGACGAGATGCCCGGGCGCGGCTTCGCGGTCTCCTTCATCAGCGGCGACGCCGCCGGCGTCGAGACGCGCTGCTACATCCGCGACGAGGGTGAAGACGGCGAGGCAATCCACGAGCGGACCGCGCTCGAGAAGATCACGCTGCCGCAGCTCTTCGAATACCTCGAGGAGATCACCGCCGTCGAGCCGACGGCCAAGAACGCACAGCGCTAGCGCGTCCCTCCAGGCGCTGCGCGCGGCGCAGCGCCTTAACGCCTTCGGCTAATCGGCCGGCCCGTTTGTATGCGACGCCGAGGTTGAAGTGCGCGGTCGCGTACTCGCCGTCGCTCGCGATCGCCTCTTCGTAGCGCGCGATCGCCGCGTCCACGTCGCCCTCTTCCAGCAGCATGTTTCCGAGGTTCGTCAACGCCGGCGCGTAGCGCGCCGACGCTGCGAGAGCCGAATCGAAGTCGGCGCGTGCGGCATCCCGCAGCCCGGCGCCGACGCGGGCGACGCCGCGCTTGTTCAGAAGAAAGGCGCGCCCGGACGCGGCGAGGGCGTCGCCGTCCAGGAGGGCCGTCAGCTCGCGCTCGGCCTCCGCGAAGTCGCGGCGCTCCAGCGCTTCGAGCGCGCAAGCAAATCGAGGTTCTTCCCGAAACACGCTCCCTCCATGTTCACGATCGACCTCATCACGCTCTTCCCCGAACTCTTCGCGCCGTTCGTCGGGCTTTCGATCGTGGGACGCGCGGTCGAGGGCGGGATCGCCGACGTCCGCTATCACCACCTGCTCGACGAGCTCGCCGACGGGGAGCGCGCCGACGACGCGCCGTTCGGCGGCGGCGCGGGCATGGTGCTGCGGATCGAACCGATCGCCCGGGCACTCGATCGAATCGCCGCCGAAGGCGCTCCCGGCGAGCGGCGCGCGATCGTCGTTCCCAGCCCGAGCGGCGCGCAGTTCGGTCAGCGCGACGCGGCGCGCTGGGCGGCGCTCGACCGGCTCGTGATCGTCTGCGGCCACTATGAGGGGATAGACGACCGGCTCGGGCGGCTCTACGAGATCGAGGAGCGCTCGATCGGCGATTTCGTGCTGACCGGCGGCGAAATTCCCGCGCTTGCTTTCATGGACGCGACGATCCGGTTGCTGGCGGGAGCGCTGCGGCCGGAGTCGCTCGAGAGCGAATCGTTTGCGGCAGGGACGCTCGACTACCCGAGCTTCACGCGGCCTGCGACGTTTCGCGGCGTGGACGTGCCGCCGGTCCTTCTCTCCGGCGATCACGCCAAGATCGCGCAGTGGCGCCGGGAGGCCTCGCGGGAGCGCACCGCCGCCCGCCGCAAGGACCTCCTCGACGCCTTGCACGGCGAGGAAGCCCCGTGATAGGATACGGTGGCTCTGCCGGGCTCCTCGCCCGGCTCTTCGTTACGCGCCCTCACCCCGGCTCTTAGGATGACTGCTATGAACGTTATTGACGTGCTGGATCGCGACCAACTGAAAGACGGCGTCCCCGCGTTCCGCGCGGGAGACACCGTGAAGGTCTACTCCAAAGTGATCGAGGGCGGAAAAGAGCGCACGCAGATGTTCGAGGGCGTCGTTATCGTCCGCAAGGGCGGCGGCTCCGCGGAATCGATCACCGTTCGCCGCGTCGCGCACGGCGTCGGCGTCGAGAAGACGTTTCTGCTGCACAGCCCGCGCGTCGAACGCATCGAAGTCGGCAAGCGCGGCATCGTCTCGCGCAGCCGCCTCTACTATCTGAGCGAGAAGGTCGGCAAAGCCGCCCGAATCAAGGAAAAGAAAGCCAAAGGGACCTGATCCGCCGCTCTGACACCGCTGCAGATCGTCGGGCTCCTGTGCGTCCTAGCGGTCGCAAGACTCGCACTCTCGTTCAAACCCTCCGCGAGCGCGGCGCGCGGTTATCTCGATTCGCTGATCGTTGCGGGGCTCGTCGCCCTCTTCTTGATTACGTTCGTCATTCGCACGTTCTACATTCCATCGGTCTCGATGGTGCCGACGTTGCAAGTGCGCGACGTGCTGCTCGTGGACGAGATAGCCTATCGCCTCCATTCGCCTGCCGACGGCGACATCGCGATCTTCGCGCCTCCGATCGCATCGGGCGGGAGCGATTTCGTGAAGCGGGTGATCGGCGTCCCCGGCGATGCGATCGCGATCTCGAACGGCATCGTCTATCGCAACGGCGCCGCACTGCGCGAACCCTACGAGAACCAGCCGCCGACCTACGACTTGAAGATTCGGGCCTACGGCATCTACGTAGACGGTGCGCCGCTCGACCCGCGCGTCGCGAACGTGCCGCCGCGTTCGGCGTGGCGGGATCCCGATCGCATTCCGCCGGGCTGCTACTTCGTGCTCGGCGACAATCGCAATTACTCCGACGACTCGCACGTCTGGGGCTTCGCGAAGTCGAAGGGGTTCGTCGGCCGCGCGTTTCTGATCGTCTGGCCGTTCGACCGTCTGCGCGTCCTCTCGAAATAGCGGCGTGAGACGATGACTCCATTCGAGCTTCTCTCGATCGTCGCCGTGATCGGCGTGGCGCGCGCGATCCTCTCGTTGAAGCCGGTCGTCGCCGGCTCGTCGGGCCGCAGCACGGCGATCGCGCGCGAGTTTCTCGACCCGTTCATCATCGCGGGCATCGCCGCGTGGATCCTGATCACGTTCGTCGCGCGCACCTACTACATTCCGTCGGGCTCGATGCTCCAGACGCTGCAGATTCACGACGTCCTGCTCGTCGACAAGTTCGAGTACCGCTTCCACGCGCCCAACGAGGGCGATATCGTCGTCTTCCCGCCGCCGGTTCCGACACCCGACGACTTCATCAAACGCGTGATCGGCCGCCCGGGCGATACGCTGCGCGTCGCGGGCGGCACCGTCTACATCAACGGCAACCCGCTCAAGGAGCCGTACGTCGCCGAGAAGCCGGCGTACAACCTCGAGGTCCGCAACTACGGGGTCTACGTCAGCTACGGCGCCGGCTGGCAGCGACTCGATCCCGCCGAGGCGAACGTCCCGCCGGCGTCGCAGTGGATGGCGCCGAATCGAATCCCGCCGCACTGCTACCTCATGTTCGGGGATAACCGCAACGACTCGGAGGACTCGCATATCTGGGGATTCGCGCAGGATTCGGGGCGTTTTGCGACCGGTCCGCGCCGCGGTTCGGCCGCGGGCTTCACCGGACGGGCCTTCCTGATCTTCTGGCCGCCCTCGCAAGCCAAGATTCTCTAGACCCGCGGGCGAAGATACTGGCCCGTGGTCCGCTTCTTGCGATGGCGTTCGGTAGCGAACCTGGGCTTGCAGCTCGCGCTGCTCGCGGCGCTGATCGCGGCCTTCTTCGTCCGCCTGCCGCAGGTCGCCGGCCTCTCGATGGAGCCGTATATACGCTCCGGCGAGTACGTTCTCATCAACACCTTCGCCTATCGCTTCGGCTCTCCGCACCGCGGCGAGATCGTCGCGTTTCGTCATGAGGAAGACGCGCGCGCCGTCTTCATCAAGCGCGTGATCGGACTCCCCGGCGACCGCATTCGCATCGACCGCGGGCAGGTCTACCTCAACGGAAACAAGCTCGACGAGCCCTACGTGCAGCGCGCCGACAGCCGCAGTTTCGGCGAGATCGTCGTCCCGCCGTCGTCGGTCTACGTTCTCGGCGACAATCGCGCCGAGAGCGAGGACTCGCGCTCGTTCGGCCCCGTCGGAGACGACCGGCTGATCGGGCGCGCCGTCGCCGGTCTCTGGCCGCCCCGAATGCTCGGCGGATTGTGACGTCGCTCTAGCGCATCTTGGGAATCTGGAGAGTTAGTTGGAGCGGCAGGTTGCGTGGTACCCCGGGCACATGGCGAAAGCGACGCGGCGCATTCGCGAGTATCTGCGTTCGATCGACGTCGTCGTCGAGGTCGTCGACGCGCGCGTCCCGAGCAGCGGCCGCAATCCGTTGCTCGACGAGCTGGCGGGCAAGCGGACGCGCGTCATCGTGCTCGACCGGGAGGACCTCGCCGACCCGGCGACGACCAAACGCTGGCTCGCGCGCCTCTCGAACGGGAACGCGACGGCGATCGCGGTCGACGGACGCGCGCCGCGCAGCGTCGCACGCATCGCCGCCGCGATGAAGAACCCCGCGCGCGCGATGATCGTCGGGATCCCCAACTCCGGCAAGTCGACGATCGTCAACGCGCTGCTGCGGCGCGCGTCGGCGAAGACCGAGAACCGTGCCGGCGTCACCCGCTCGCTGCAATGGTTCCGCCTCGCCCCCGGCATCGAACTGATGGACACGCCGGGCGTGCTTCCGCCGAAGCTGGCGAGTGCCGCCGCCCAGTGGAAGCTCGCGATCTGCGGCGCGGTGCCGCGCGACCACTACGATCCGCACGAGGTTGCCGGGGAGTTCCATCGCTGGCTGGTCGAGCGCAAGCCGCGCACGCGCGTTCCGGATCTGCAGAGCTTCGCGCAACGCGGCGGCTTCATGCGCCGCGGCGGCGAGATCGACTATCACAACGCGGCGCAATCCTATATCCGCGCGTTCAACGACGGCGCCTTCGGGCGCATCTCGCTGGAGGACCCCGATGACGCCGAAGCAGCGTAAGACGAAGAACGCCTACGAGCGCGAGCGGCGGCGCCTGCACCGGCTGCACCGCTTCGAAGAGGCGGCTCGCGCGCGCGGCTTCACGTTCGTCGGCGGCATCGATGAGGTGGGGCGCGGCCCGCTCGCGGGGCCGGTCGTTGCGGCCTGCGTCGTCGCGTCGGAACCCCTCTTCATCCGCGGCCTCAACGATTCAAAGCTCGTGCGCCCCGATCTGCGCGTCGAGCTCGCCGAGACGATCAAACTGCGCGCGATCGCGTGGGCGGTCGGCAGCGCGAGCGTCGCCGAGATCGATCGCCTCAATATCTACTGGGCGAGCGTCCTCGCGATGGAGCGCGCGATCGCGTCGCTTCCGTCGGCGCCCGAGTATCTCATCACCGACGCGGTTCGCATCCGCTCGTTCGCGGGGCCGCAGGAACCGCTGATCAAAGGCGACGCCCGCTGCGCGGTCGTCGCCGCCGCCTCGATCGTCGCGAAGGTCCATCGCGACGCGCTGATGATCGAGCTCGACAAGGAAGACTCCCGTTACGGTTACGCGCTGCACAAGGGCTATTCGACGCCGTATCACTTAGAGGCGCTGCGCCTGCACGGCCCGAGCGTCCATCATCGCGCGAACTGGGCGCGCGTTCGCGACGCGCAACTCGAACTTGGCCTCGACTCGATCGAGGCCTTCGAAGCCGTTGCAGAGTAACGCCGCGAAGGGGCGCTTTGGGGAGGACCGCGCGAGCGCGTTCCTGACCTCGCACGGCTATCGCGTGATCGCTCGCAACGTCCGCCTTCCCGGCGGCGAGATCGACGCCGTCTGCCTAGACGGGCCGACGCTCGTCATCGTCGAAGTCAAACGTCGTGACTCGGCAACGTTCGGCTCGGCGATCCGCGCCGTGGATGCGCGCAAACGCACCACGCTGCGGCGCATCGCAGCCGATTACGCGCAGATCGTCGCGCCCGACGCGAGGCTTCGATTCGACGTCGTCACGCTGGACGGAGCGCGCTTGACGCTGCACCGAAACGCGTTTTAGTGGCCTCGAAATCCTCGACGGCGAAGCCGGAGCTGCGCCGCAGCGTCACGCCCTGGGGCTCGTTCTCGTGGGGCTACTCCGACGTCGGCGCCGATATCTTCGTCGGCCTCGGCCTCGTGCTCGCCTGCGCGGCCGGTGCGACGAACGTCGCTTTCCTCTTCGCGGGCGTCGTCTACGTCTGCATCGGCCTCGCCTATACCGAGCTGGCGGCGACGTATCCGGTCGCCGGCGGCGGACAGTATTTCGTCATGCGGGGGCTCGGCGATTTCTTCGGTTTCATCGCCGGCTGGGCGGTGCTGCTCGACTTCACGATCGACGTAACCCTGTTCGCGTGGAGCTCCGTCGACTACACGAGCCAGCTGCTTCCCGCGCTCGTCAACTCGATCCATCCGTGGATCCACTTCATCGTCGTGCTCGGGCTCGTCGTCGGGCTGGCGCTGCTCAACGTGATCGGCGTGCGCGAATCGACGGCGTTCAACGGCGTCGTCTCGGCGCTCGACGTGATCAGCGAGACGCTGATCCTCTGCTTCGGCTTCCTCTTTGCGTTCGCGCCGCACTTGCTGCTCCACGCGATGCACTTCAACTGGCCGACGCCGTATCAACTGATGCTGGGAACGTCGCTCGCGATCGTCTCGTTCGTCGGACTCGAATCCATCTCGCAGGCCGCACAAGAGACGCAGCGCCCGGCTTCGATCATCCCGCGCACCTCGGTCGCACTGATCCTGACGATCTTGATCTTCGCGCTCGCGTATTCGAATCTCGCGCTCGGCCTGCAGCCCTGGCACCCGATCGTCGATGCCGCGGGCCATCACCTCCAGTTCTGGCAGATCTTCCCGCACAACGCCGACAATCAGGGCAAGGCCGTCGCGCTGCTCGCCGCCCAGATTCCCTATTACGGCGTTTTCGCCGCACTCTACGTTCCGGTTCTCGGCGCGGTGCTGCTGCTGATCTCGTCGAACTCGGGCGTCTTCGGCAGTTCTCGCATCGCCTACGCGATGAGCACGAGCAACCTGCTGCCGTCGATCTTCCAGCGGGTCCACGCGACGTTCCGCACGCCCGCGATCTCGATCGTCTTCTTCGCCGCGATCGCCGTCGTCGAGCTGGTCTTCTCGGCGGCTCCCGCGCTCTATCCGCACGCCGCCGCCATCTACGCGCGCTTCTTCCACAACGAGAACGGGCTCGAGTTTCTCGCCGATCTCTACGCGTTCGGTGCGGCGACGAGCTACTCGTTCGTCTTTCTCGGCTTGATCGCGCTGCGGATGACCGATCCGCTGAGCCCGCGCAAGTTCAAGATCCCGTTCAACGTGCCGATGACCTTCCGTGGAGAGCGCGTGGACTTTCCGATCGTCGCGGTGATCGGCTTCATCGGCATCTTCTCGATCCTCATCTTCACGCTGCGCACCCACCCGCTCGGCCGAATCTTCGGCCCGACGTGGCTCCTGCTCGGCATCGTTCTCTATCTCGTGTATCGCCGGTACCGTCGTCTGCCGCTGCTGCGCTCGCAACCGCGCGACTGGCGCGCGACGCAAGTGGACATCCTGCGGCGTTCCGGCGAGCTCGAGTTGATGGACGAATACGTCGCGAGCGTCAAGGCGAGCGATGCGCGGCGCGCGGCGCGAGGAACGTAGGCCGTGCTCGTCGTCCGCGGGGTCATCGCCGCCGGAACGATCGTCAGCGGTGCGATCGTTCTCGTCGAGATGCTGCTGCGGGTCTACGCCGGCTGGGCGATTCTGCCCGGCGCCGTCTTAGGCGTCGCGATGATCGCGCTCGGCATCTATCGCCTCAGACAGATCGCGGCCGTCTTCCACGCGAGAAAGACGACGTGACGCCCTCCGGCGAGATTCACGTATCCGTTGCGGGCGCGATCGCGGCGCTGCTCATCGCCGGCCTGATCGGCGCGACGCTGTGGTGGATGCTCCACCCCCCGGTCTCGTACGTTCAGCGGATCGCCGCGCAGGCCGAGAGCGAGCTGGAGCGCATGGTCGGCAGCCTCATCGTCGTCTTCTCTCCCGAAATCGATTCGTCGCACATGATGGCGCTCGCGGTAAAACTCGCGCGCGGCGAACGTTCCGAGCTGCTGGCGCTCTACATCATCGAGGTGCCGTACACGCTACCG
>Ga0335069_10014206_pt1 | contig 11162 bp, 6 predicted proteins | sample Lox_Sample_11_FD_206714 | JGI IMG/M metagenome (GOLD analysis project Ga0335069, IMG submission 206714) | Soil microbial communities from Loxahatchee National Wildlife Refuge, Florida, United States - Lox_Sample_1.1 | ecosystem: Environmental > Terrestrial > Soil > Wetlands | place: USA: Florida... | reverse complement strand
CGGCTCGGTGCTGATCCTCAACTCCAACGCCAGCTACACCATCCAGGCCTGCTTCACGCCGACCTTGACCACCAACGACGCCAGCCTGTTCAGCATTTACATCAACGGGCTGCTGCAACCCCGGGCCAGCTACATCCTGCGGCCCCCCGGTTCGGTCGCCGGCTGCCCCGGCATGCGCAACCTCCTGTATGTGTGGTCGCTCCCCATCTCCGGCTCCAATACCGTCCAGGTGGTCTTCACGAATGGCATTACGCTCAGCGACACACGCACCGTGGCGGTTGCCCGCATTGGCGACCCGACCGATTCCGATGGCGATGGAGTGCCGAACTGGATGGAGATTCTGGCCGGGACCAACCCCTACGACCCGACCTCCTTCTTCCACATCACAGACCTTGTGGCAGGCACCCCGCTCGAGCTGGTCTGGTCCAGCGTCCCCGGCAAGAACTACCAGGTATGGGCAACGACCAACCTGGACGAGCCCATGGCCCCGATACCCGAGGCCGTTATGCCCGCTGATCCGAGCAACGCGGTGACCCGGTGGTTTGATATCACACCGGACGCCACGAACCGCTATTACCGAATCCAGGCGCTGCCCTGAGGGCGCCCTGCGCAAAGACCAACCGGGAATCCTTTGAACCTGCCAATTATGAGAACCCAGGATTGTGGAACAGCGGCACGAGGGAACATCCAACATCCAACATCCAACATCCAACATCCAATGCCGGGCAGGGCGCGGCGCCTTGGATGTTGGAGGTTGGAGGTTGGATGTTGGATGTTCCCCCCTGCCCGCCTTGTCACCCTGGCTTTCCTGTGCCTTGCCCCCGCCCGCCCATCCTTCGCCGTCCTCGCCAACGCCTGGCACATTCCCGACAACACGAACGACCTGGGGCTCAATATGCGCAGCCCCGAGTTCGAGGTGGGCAGCAACACCACCGTCACCGTTTACAGCGGGCTGCAGAAGTACAACAACTCCTATGGCACGGCCAACCAGACCGGCGGCACGCTCTACTACAAAGGAGTAACGCAAGGCACCTGGAGCACTACCGCGCTGAACTTCTACACCAACGGCGGTCCCAGCCCGAACAACCAGTATTGGCAGGCCTCCTTTAACTCGGCCAGCGTCGGCGCCGAGGAGGTCATTCAGTATTACCTCTACCTTACGTTCGACGGCGTCAACGGGGTGCAGAGCACTTACCTTTATGGCGGAGACGGTGGCAGCAGCACGACCGCCACCCAGAGCACCGCCGCCGGCAGCCCCTTCACTATCCGCAACCGGCCGGCATGGCTCTACCACGGCAACAACCGCGTGGTTAACCCCAGCACCGACCCCACCCAAGCCAGTGTCGGGTTCTGGGTGAAGATCGGTTACCTGGGCAAGGATCATACCCTCGCCTCCCGCTGGGCCGACCATGCCAGCATCTACTACACGACCAACGGCTCGACGCCCTCCGGCGCGCTGGGCGTCCCTTCCGGCACGGCGCAGGCCATGCCGCTGGTTTACGATCACGAAGATCCCGACCCCAGCGTCGCCGGCGATGCGATGTGGTGGACCTGCACCGTTAGCAATCTCCCCACCTACACGACCATCAGTTACGTCATCAGCGCCTGGGACAGCGCCAATAACGAGGAGAAGTTCGCCGAGTACAACGCCGGCGCTAACCACACCATATTCAGCTTCTCCATGGGCACCAACGGCGACCCTGTCCTCACGGTCAACGGCGTCAATGCCGATTACACGACGACCCATCTGTTCGTGGACGAAGTGGCGGGCGATTCCATCCCCGTGGCGGTGCTCTTCTCTCCAAATGCTTCGAATGTCACGACGGCGGAGGTGTTCTCCAACCTCAACCGGCGCGACCGCGCCACCCAGGACGCCAACGGCGACGGCATCGAAGACGGCATTCTGCCGCCCGACGGCAACACCATCGTCGCCGGTGACGACAGCAACTACTACAAGGCGTACACGATGTCTCCCAGCGGGCAGCCGGGCCAGTATTCCCTCACGCTATACGCCCAGCAGACGGGCGCCTACCGCCTGACGGCCCGCTACAAGGTGGCGGGCAACACGAACTGGTTCTGGTACAGCAGCAACGGGCGCCGCGATCACGCCCTCGTCGTCTCCCCGGCCAAAGCGCGCAACGTCATGCTCTACGAACTGAACGCGATGAACATCGGTGCGCAGGGCACGAACCTCGCTGACCGCAGCACCTTTGCCGACCTCTGCGGCGGCCCGGGCGCGCGGCCCTACGACCCAGTGACGAATCGGTTCAACCTCACCTACGTGCAGAACCTTGGGGTCAACTGGCTCTGGTTCCAGCCCATCCACCCGATAGGCATAGACGGGCGGCAAGCGGATCCCAACACCGGGCAGCCCTATGCCGTCGGCAGCCCTTATTCGGTGAAGAACTTCTTCCAGATCAACCCCCTCCTGAGCAGAGCCAACACCCGCGCCGCCGGCCTGGTCGAGTTCACCAACTTCGTCGCCGCCGCCGACGCCGCCGGCATCAATGTCATGCTCGATGCCGCCTTCAACCACACCGCCTTCGACTGCGAATTGGACAACAGCGGCGTCTATTACTTCGCCAGCAACGCTGCCCCCACCAACGAGATCCGCGACTGGGAGGCCCGGTTCTACTCGCGGACCGACGAATACGACATGCGCGCCTCCAGCGCCGCCAACGTCGCGCTGGCGCCCGACCGCTACGACTTCGGCAAGTGGACGGACGTGCATGACATCTACTTCGGCCGCTATGCCGCGCTGGTGCCCAACTCCTCCCAGCAGGGCGACTATACGAGCGAGGGCGATTGGTTCGATTACAGCATTGGCAGCGAGAACGCCTCCGGCTCCGGCAACGGCCACTTCGACAACATCACGCAGAACGTCTGGCGCTACTTCTCCGACTGCCTCCTTTACTGGCTCGACCAAACCGGCTGCCCCATCGGCACGCCGGCCAACCAGACCTACAAGGGCATTGACGGCCTGCGCGCCGACTTCGGCCAGGGCCTGCCTCCCCAATGCTGGGAGTACATCATCAACAAGGTGCGCAGCCGCAAATGGGACTTCGTCTTCATGAGCGAGTCGCTGGACGGCGGCACCGTCACCTACCGCTCGAACCGGCACTTCGACATGCTGAACGAGAACCTGGTGTTCGCTCTCCAGAGCGCCGCCACCGCCACCGACTACCGCAACGCCTTCGAGGCCCGCCGCGCCAGCTACGGCCAGAGCGTCATCCTGCTCAACAACACCTCGCACGACGAGGAAGGCTACGACGACCCGTTCCAGGCCCTGATCCGCTACTCCGTGTGCGGCACGATTGACGGCGCGCCCATGATCTTCTACGGGCAGGAACTGGGCACCGCGCGCACGTTCGGCTTCAACCTCTACCAGGAGAACTTCGGCAAGCTCATCCCGCATTTCATGACCTACAACTCCCTGCAGCCCATCTTTGGCAACCGCGCCAACGGGGTGGACTTCCTCTGGCCGGTGTATGCCGCCATCAACCAGGCCCGCGGCTTCAGCGCCGCCCTCCGCAGCTCCAACCGCTACTTCCTCAACCAGACCGGCAGCGGCAATCCCCAGCCCAGCATCTTCTCGGTCGCCAAATACGAGCAGGCCAACGGCTCGCCCAATTTCTACGACGTGGTGTTCGCCTTCGCCAACCTCGACCGCAACAACCCGCAGCAGGGCAACTTCAACGTGAACATCACCCAGGGCAGCGGCAACCTCTTCGGCATCCAGCCGGGCCGCACCTACAATATCCGCAACATCGCCGCCTATACCGCGTACGACCCCAATCGCCGCAATTACTGGCTCTGGGGCAACGGCGGCATGGCCGGCAGCAACATCCTCGGCAACGGCATCTTCGTGTCCCTCAACCCGGTGCCTGGCGCGGACAGCGCCTGGACCAATGCCCCCTTCGAGCCGCAGTACCTGAAGCTCTACGACGTCACACCACCGGCGGCGCCCGGCGCTCCCGGAACTCCCAAGGCCTACGCCATTGGCACCAACGTCACGTTCACCTGGCCTGCCCTCGTGGACACCAACGGCGGTATCTCCGGCTACCACGTCGAAGTGGGCACTTCCCCGGGCGCGTCCAACGTCCTGAACCTGGTCGTCCTCAGCACCAACGCCCTGGCTGCCGCGGCCTACGACCAGACCCTCTACGCGCGAGTCAGCGCTGTGAACAACACCAGTATCGAGGGCCCCTTCAGCCCGATCAGCACTGGCACCATCCTGCTCGACCCCAACGGCGACTACGACCACGACGGCATGAGCAACGCGGCGGAGGACCTGGCGGGCACCAACCCGCTCGATGCAACCTCGGTGCTCCGCATCCTGAGCCTGTCCGAAGGCAACCTCCTGACCTGGTCCAGCGTCGTGGGCAAGACCTATCGCGTCTGGTCCACCGGCAGCCTGGGCACCAACTTCGTGCCCATCAGCGGCGTGATCACCGCCGCGGCCCCCACGGCCACCTACCTCGACACCTCCTCCACCAACGCCGGCAAGTTCTACCGCGTGAATGTCTTGCCGTAGGGAGGTAGGGACGCGTTCCACCGCGTCCCGATCATTCCAAAATAGCAGGGACGCGGTGGAACGCGTCCCTACCTGAACCGTGTTCAGATGCGCCTCTGCCCTGTCCGCCCCAACATTCCTGTTTACAGGCGTCACGGGCCGGTTAATATGCGGGCAGCAAAGCGGAACCATGACATGAAAAAGATCGAGGCCATCATCAAACCGTTCAAGCTGGAGGACGTCAAAGAAGCGCTGTCCGGTCTCGGCGTCGAGGGCATGACCGTCTCGGAGGTCAAAGGCTTTGGCCGCCAGAAGGGACATACGGAGATTTACCGCGGGAGCGAGTACACGGTGGACTTCCTGCCCAAGATCAAGATCGAGGTGGTGCTGGGCGAGAGCCAGGTCACCCAGGCGGTGGATGCGATAGTCAAGGCGGCCAAGACGGGGAAAATTGGCGACGGCAAGGTCTTCGTCAGTTCCATAGACAACGCCATCCGGATTCGCACGGAGGAGACCGGCGAGCAAGCGGTTTAGCTCGCTGTGCTGCTCGGCCGAGGCGTTCGGTCGAGCTGCCGCTTTCAATGATCCTGCGCGTGAAGGTGTTCTGCCGCTGAGAGGGGCGCAGGAACGAGAAAATGCCTGATTTCATTGGCCCAAACAGGGCTGTGAATAACTTGTGGATAAGAGTTAATATGTTTGCCTTCCAAGTTTTGGGGACAGCGCCTAAAAACAACGTCCGGGGCACCAGTGGGGCCCCAAGAGATTGGGCTGCGAATACACGATACAACCTACCAGCCACAGCCACGCTTGTAAGTTGTTCATTGGCAGCAATTTGAGACTTTAAATCGGGGTGGAGCGGCCGACCGACTCGGCGTGCAGCGTGGGTTTCACATCGCAGGGGTTGCGGGGAACACCAGCGGCACGGCCCGAAAACCCATCCAGGGGTGCGGCGAGTGGCTAGGTGAATAAAATGCCCGAAATTCGGCCTTCGGGGACAAATAAATGCAAGCCTCGGCGGATAAGATTTGGGGTGCGGCACAGGACCATTTGCGTTCCATGCTCAGCGCCGACACATACAACCTGTGGTTCGCACCGTTGCGAGCCAACGGCCTCGACCACAACAGCCTGGCGCTGGAGGTGCAGAATGAATTCTGCGAGGTCTGGCTGAAGGACAACTACCTGAGCCTGCTGCAGGACGTGCTGGCCCTGGCTTCCGGGCGCCAGTTGCAGGTGAAGTTCAAAGTGGGCGCGGCCCAACCCTCTCCCGGGGCGGTTCCGGACCCACTGCCGGACGGCAAAGCCCTCAAAGCGCCGAATGACCGCGCCCTGGCCACCCACGAGAGCGGGTTCAACCCCAAAAACACGTTCGAGAGCTTCGTGGTGGGCAACAACAACAACTTCGCTTGCGCCGCCGCGCAGGCCGTCGCGCAGGCGCCGGGTAAATCCTACAACCCGCTGTTCCTCTACGGCGGCGTCGGCCTCGGCAAGACCCATCTCCTCCACGCCATCGGCCAGCACGTAGCCGCGCACAAGAAAGGCGCGCGCGTGGCTTACGTTTCCTCAGAGCGCTTCACTAACGAATACATTGATGGCATCCAGAACAACCAGTTGGCCCGGTTCCGCAAGAAATACCGCCAGACCGACGTGCTGCTCATTGACGACATCCAGTTCCTGGCGGGCAAGGAGCGCATCCAGGAGGAGTTCTTTCACACGTTCAATGCCTTGCACGAGGCGCGGCGGCAAATCGTCCTGACCTGCGACCGGCCGGCCAGTGAAATCCAAAACCTCGAGCAGCGCCTGGTTTCCCGCTTCGAGTGGGGCCTGGTGACCGACCTGCAGCCGCCGGATGTCGAAATGCGCCTGGCCATTCTCCAAAAGAAGGCCCAGTTCATGAACGCCCAGCTTCCGGAGGACATCATGAACTTTCTGGCCAACCGCATCCGGACCAACATCCGCCGGCTCGAAGGCGCGCTGATCCGCGTGGCCGCCTATTCCTCGCTTGCCGGCAAGAAGCTCTCGGTTGACGTCGTCGAGGGCCTCCTGCACGAGATCCTCAGCGAGGAAGGCCGCTGCACGGTGAATATCGAGGTCATCCAGAAGCGAGTGGCCGAGCACTTCGACATCCGCCTGGCGGACATGACCAGCAAGCGGCGGCCCGAGAGCATCGCCTTCCCGCGCCAGGTCGCGATGTACCTGGCGCGCCAGATGACGGATAGCTCGCTCAGCGCCATCGGCGAGGCCTTCGGCGGGCGCGACCACGGTACGGTCCTGCACGCCTGCCGCCTGGTCAAAGACCGCATGGAGGTTGACCCCAACGTCCGTCAGGTCGTCGGCTACCTGGAGAAGGCGCTCACGCGCTGAGGGCGCCTTGCGAGCCGGCCCAATCCTCCGGCGCCTTCCGGAGTGCCGCGGAGAAGCGCAGGCTTTAGCCGTGTCTATGCACAAGACTTTTAACGCAAAGGCGCAAAGGGGCAAAGGCGCAAAGGTTTTGGACGTCTGAGTCCCTGACCTGGGATGTCACTGTTTGATTGGCAATACTGGGGACGGAGAAGGAGGTCTTCTCCGCTTTGCGTCTTTGCTCCTTTGCGCCTTTGCGTTGAATTCCGGCCGCATTGTTACGGCTTTAGCCTGCAGCACGTCCGACTCGCGGCGGTGTCAGCCTGTTCGGGCGTTCCGCAGGCTAAAGCCTGCGCTCCTCTGCGGCGCCCCGGTGAATTTGGGTTATGGCCGCGACCGCGCCGCCGGGTTACATAGGTACATGCGCTTCCCAGCCAAAGCGGCGTGCGATATCGCGCTGGTCTTCGTGTCTCCCCACACGAGCGCGCAGCGTTTTTAACGCGCCGCCCATCCGGACCGTATGTCTGCCATCGAAGTCAGCGGCCTGACCAAGACCTTCCGCACCTACCGGAAGCAGCCGGGCTTTGGCGGCGCGATTCGGGGACTCTTCCGCCGGCATTACGAGCATACCTTTGCGGTGAAGGATGTTAGCTTCACGGTCCAGCCGGGTGAACTCGTTGGGTTCCTGGGCCCCAACGGCGCCGGCAAGACCACCACCCTCAAGATGCTCGCGGGCCTTCTTTACCCCACCAGCGGCTCAGCCCACGTGCTCGGCTATACGCCGTGGGAGCGGGACGACGGCTACCGCCGCCAGTTCGCGCTGCTGCTCGGCCAGAAAAACCAGCTCTGGTGGGACCTGCCGGCCAGCGAGTCCTTCGAGCTTAATGCCCGGATTTACGGCATCCCGCGTGGGGCGATGGAACGCACCGTGGCCGAGATGAGCGAGCTGCTGGCCGTGCGCGACAAGCTCAACGTCAGCGTCCGGGAACTCTCCCTCGGCGAGCGCACCAAGATGGAGCTGATCGCCTCCTTGCTTCACCAGCCGAAGGTCCTGTTTCTCGACGAGCCGACCATCGGCCTGGACGTTGTCTCCCAGAAGACCGTCCGCGAGTTCCTGCGCGCTCACAGTGCGAAGCAACGGACTACGATTCTCCTAACCAGCCACTACATGGCGGACATCCAGGAACTCTGCGAGCGGGTGATCATCATTGACCGCGGCACCATCTTCTTCGATGGGCGGCTCGGCGACGTCGTGGACCGCTTCGCCGACTCGAAGCTCATCACGATCCAATGCGAGGGCACCGAGCGCTATTCCCCCGAGCACCTGGGCAGGTACGGCGAGATCCTGGCCCAGAATCCCGGGAGCATCCAACTGAAGGTCAAACGCGACCGCGTCATCCCGGTTTGCAAGGCCCTGCTGGACGAACTGCCCGTCAGCGATATTGACATCCAGGAAGTGCCCATCGAGGAGGTCATCCGGCGCATCTTCGCCCGCTGAGAGGCTGGAGGACTGATGGTAGGGACGCGTTCCACCGCGTCCCCATCTTCTCGAGTTGGCCCTGGTTGCGTTAAAGCCTTCTCACGGCGCCAGGACCCGGGCGCTGAGCGTGTTCGGTTGGTCCTGCCAGCCGTTGATCTGCTGCACCGTCTGGACAAAGACGCGTTTGCCGGCGGGCGGCACGCCAAACCTGGCTACGTAGAGCGCGGTAATGTCAGCCTCTCCCCCGGCTTGCTCCGGCAGGACACCCAGAAACGGGAAATGGTCCACGTAGCGCACGCCTGGACTCTGCGGCCGCGCGCCGAAGACCAGCACGGCCCCAACGGGTGTGCCAGAGAGCTGAAGCTTCATGGCGAGGGCGTCGGCAGCGCCGGTGATCGCCAGCCCGACCACCGGGCTGGCCGGGAACACCGGGATCGGCGGCGGAGCGCTCACCATCGGTTGCCCGATCATCGCCAGATGCGCATTCACCGACACCGAGACCAGGTAGCCCGAAATCGGACCCGAACGTCCCAGCACCGCCTGGGTGCGACGCGCCTGGCCGACGACGTCCCAAGCCAGGAACTGCTCGTCACTAAGCGTCCCCCAGAAGCTGCGCGCCTGCTGGAAGGCGGCCCGCCACCCCATTTGCACCGCCGTGCGCGGATTACGCGGGACGGTCTTCTGCCGTCGAATCTGCCCATAGCGGCTATCGTACGTCACGGTTTCACCGAGGGACCCACTTTGAGGTATATCGCGAATCTTCATGGCCCCAAGTTTTATCAATTCTCAGACCACGCGTCAAGACGTAGATCGCCGGGATGCCGGCCTTGCGGCGCAGATTTAAACCCCGAGCGCTAGTTTGTAACATACTCGGCTCCAACGTCTTAACGCGGCATCAGCCGGTTACAACCCGGCTCGCTTCCCCACGTCACCCTGCCCTTGGGCTCACAATGACCCATCTGATTCCCCTCGTAAGCCCCTCCTAAACCCCTCGTATACCCCTCGTATACCCCTCGTATACCCCTCGTATTTAAAATACGAGGGGTATACGAGGGGTATACGAGGGGTTTAGGAGGGGCTTACCAGGGGTTTAGTATGGGCTAAGGATGTGTATAGCAGTGGTTTAGGACGGACTAGTTGGCGGCTACGGCGAGGCTAGTGACCACTGATGATGGGTCGCTGGCTCGACCCGGGAGGGCGAGCGTCCTCGCGAGCCCTGGTCTTCTTTCTCTTCTTCCTGGCCCGCAAAATATTGGGGCTCGCGGGGACGCTCGCCGTCCCAACTGACCCTCAACTCTCAACCCTCAACCTCCCTCGCGTCCAGCGGGCTCTTCAGCCCCAGCCCGGGCCGGTTCATCACGTGCGTATAAATCTGCGTCGTCGCCACGTCCACGTGCCCGAGCAAATCCTGCACGCTGCGGATGTCGGCCGGTTAGTAGCGTAAGCCTCCGGCTTGCGCCTGTTCTGGCGACCCTCTGGGTTGCTGCACAGCACGCCAGCCGGACAATCCAGAGGATTGCCGGGACGGTCGCAAGCCAGAGGCTTACGCTACTACCTGAATAGCAGGTCTGGCTTTCAGTGGTCCGGAGTGGGACCTGGCTGCCCGCCCGGAATGGGCATGCCGCCGCAGGCGCAACCGCCCCGTCGCCGTGGCATCAAGTCCAGCGGAACAGCCTACTGAGTCAGGCGTGAAATTACCGGCGGCAGTATCCATCTCATCAAACCTCGCCGAGGGATGCTCGCGGTCTTCCAGAAGCGACTACGCGCGCTTCGTCGAGATCGCCACGGGCAGTGTTTTCGAAGTAGTGTCGCAAGCTACCATTGGCCGCAATCAAGACTTCCTTGATCAGACAGGCTACGACCAACTCTATCATGCGGCTGAGAAACAAAGCCGCGTGCTCAGTGGTTTGCGCCGATCCTTGGAAACAGCTTAACTCCGCTTCGAACCCTCAACCCTCAACCTCCCTCGATCTGACGGCGATACGCAGCCGAAGTATTCTCGCCCTCAACTCTCAACTCGCAACCCTCAACTCCCTTCGATGCAGGTCCCTCCCGCCAATTGGCGAAGATGACCTCGGGAGTGGTGGGAAGGGCAAGCCGAATGCCGGAACTGGTGGTTGCATGGGTTGAGGTTTGCGAGATACGGGCTAATTGTGCAAACCTTAAGTGGAGGCCTTCAGCAGCGGGTACCTGCCCCGGGAGCATGCACCGTTTAAGCTCCTATTTCGAATCATTAAGCGCAAACTAACTGCATGGTTTATAGCATGTTATGCTTGAAACAGAGGGTTGACAATGCTGCCAGGCATATGCAGAATGGCCCTATGCAATTGGGGAATACCGGGGAATGGCCTGTTCTGCCGGGAACTTTGGGCCAAACCTACTGTTATGCCACCCGACACTAAGATGCTTCCGCCCGACAGCCCACGCTGGAAGTCCTTTAGCGTCCATTTCGGTACTCCCGAGCAGGTGCCGGAACGATTGGCCTCTTGGCGGGAGTCTATCGGGGGACCGGACGAAGCGTCGAACTGGTCGGACCTTTGGGAGCAGTTCCTCCACCAAGGGACGATCACCGACGCCGCATACGCCGCCGTCCCGCACATTGTGCGCGAGTTGGAGCGTATCGCGCCAATGAACCGACTCAATTACCTGGTGGAAGTAGCGGAGATCGAGTCGGCTCGACACGAAACCACATCCCCCAGGCTGCCCCCCATAAGCGCTAACTTGTTTCTGAAAGGAAAGCCTCCGCTTGGGTTTTGCGCTTTCGTCGTGCTTCTTTGAGCCCTTCGGCAATGTGCTGCCATCGCTCAATCATTTCACGCAACCCCAGATGTG
>Ga0335069_10014202_pt1 | contig 11164 bp, 6 predicted proteins | sample Lox_Sample_11_FD_206714 | JGI IMG/M metagenome (GOLD analysis project Ga0335069, IMG submission 206714) | Soil microbial communities from Loxahatchee National Wildlife Refuge, Florida, United States - Lox_Sample_1.1 | ecosystem: Environmental > Terrestrial > Soil > Wetlands | place: USA: Florida... | reverse complement strand
ATTGGGCAAGCCCTTCAAGCCCTCCCGCAAGGGCACTGGCTTTGTCCAGCCGTTGGCGCCCCACGAGCACTGGCACATCGACATCAGTTACCTGAACATCGGCGGCACCTTCTATTACCTGTGCAGCATCATTGACGGAGCCAGCCGCTATATCGTGCACTGGGATATCCGGGAATCCATGACCGAAGCGCAGGTGGAGATCATCCTCCAGGCGGCGCTGGAAAAGTTCCCCGGCGCGCGGCCGCGAATCATCTCCGACAACGGCCCGCAGTTTGTGGCCAAAGACTTCAAAGAGTTCATCCGGGTGGCCCAACTCACACACGTGCGCACTTCGCCGCATTATCCGGAGAGCAATGGGAAGATCGAACGCTGGCACGGCACGCTCAAACGGGATTGCCTGCGGCCCAAAACGCCGTTGGACCTGGAACAGGCCCGCTCGGTGACCGGCCAGTTCATCGAACACTACAACACCGTCCGGTTACACAGCGCCATCGGTTACGTCACTCCAAAGGATCGCCTGGAGAACCGGCAGGAGGAAATCTTTCAAACCCGTGATCGCAAGCTTGAAGCGGCACGGGAAAAACGCAAAACTAAACGACAACAACAAATGGTTCTGGCTACGTAACTCTGATCAGCCATTTTTCCATTTCACGCTGAACCAGGACAGAACCACTACCTGGTCATTTCGCAAAATGTACGCCAGCCGCGGCAAATGCGTCCGTAGGTCAGTGAAACTACCAGCGCCCTTGGCGTCGTCGATACACGCTTTGAGTCCTTCAAAAGCGTCGTTTACTTCCGTTAGAGTGAGGGTGTCCGGCAGCGGCATACTGAGCCTAAATCAACTCATCACGGTGCTTCTCTCGCGATATTTTCGCCTTCTTGACCTTGGAGGCCTTGGCTTCTTCGGCTGCACGTTCAAGGTTCAACGCCAGCAACAGTTCCAAAAACTGCTCGTCGGTGAGATCGGGTGGCCAGCCGTCAGCGGCGGCAACGGTGGCATCGAGTTTCTGGTGTGCGATGTCCAGCCATGCCGGGCGTTCGTTGTAAAGATTCGTGAGCGTACGCTTCTTAAGTTGTCAATTTGCGGGCAAAACCAGCCAGGGAGTTGCGGGTGAGAATCGGCCACTTTTGAGGTGAGCCATTGGCCTGGGTGTTCCGATTTTTCGAACACTTGGGTGATGTATCAACTCAAAGTGAATCAACAACAAAGCATTATTGCCCTGCACGAGCAGGGCTGATCCGGGCGGCGGATCGCGCGGGAGCTGCGTCTGGACCGGGGGACGGTGGGAAAGTATCTGGCGGGTCATTCAAAATCGGCCAGTAACCCGCAAACCGGCTCGGAGGCACCCGAGCCGTCAAAACCAGCCACGAACCCGCAAACCGGCTCGGCCGTCGTTCCGGGTCCTGCCAGTTTGTGTGATCCGTGGCGGGAGCAAATCGAAGCGGCCCTGGAGCGGGGTTTGTCCATCCAGCGGATTTATCAGGACCTGGTGGTCGAACGGCAGTTTACCGGCAGCTATTTTTCCGTGCGCCGTTTTGTGTTGCGCCGGGTGGAGGCTCATGAACTGCCGTTCCGGCGGATGGAGTGCGCGCCGGGCCAGGAGTTGCAGGTGGATTTCGGCCAGGGCGCCCGGGTGATGGAGAACGGCAAGCGGCGGCGTGCGCATCTGTTCCGGGCGGTGCTGGCGCATTCGCGCAAGGCTTACAGTGAAGCGGTCTGGCGGCAGACCACCGAGATCTTCCTGCGGTGTCTGGAAAATGCCTTCCGTTATTTCGGCGGGGTGACCGCCACGGTGATGATCGACAATCTCAAGGCGGGCGTGCTCCAGGCCGACTGGTATGATCCGGAACTCAATCCCAAGCTGGAGGAGTTCGCCGGGCATTACGGCACGGTCATCCTGCCGACCAAGCCGGTGATGCCCCGGCACAAGGGCAAGGTGGAGGCAGCCGTCAAGTATGCGCAGAACAACGCGGTCAAGGGGCGGACGTTCGAAAGCTTGACGGCGCAGAACGCGTACCTGGCGGACTGGGAAAAGAACGTGGCCGACAAACGCATCCACGGCACCACCCGCCGGCAGGTGGGAACGCTTTTTGAGGAAGTGGAACGGCCCGCGTTGCAGCCCTTACCGGCCAGTCTGTTCCCGGTGTTTGAAGAGGCGCGGCGGACGGTGCATCGCGACGGTTACGTGGAGTTCAAACGAGCCTACTACTCCGCGCCGCCCGAATATGTGGGACACCAGGTTTGGGTGCGGCAGGAAACCCGGCTGCTGCGGCTATACAACACGCGCCGGGAGCCGATCGCGTTGCATGTGCTGGCCGAACCGGGAAAGTTCACCACCGATCCGGCCCATCTGCACAGCCGCAAGCGTCACATCATCGAGCGGGGAACGGATTACCTTTTGGATCGTTGCCGCCTGATCGGTCCGCTCACCGGCAGTTGGGCCGAAGGGATGCATCAGACGCGCGGCCCACAAAGCCTGCGCGTCATGCAGGGCTTGCTGCAACTGGCTGAAAAACATCCGGCCGCCGAACTGGAAAAGGCCGCTCGTATCGCCACGCATCACGGCGCCTGGCGATTGCGCGAACCGCCTGCTGGGTCTTATTTATTCCAAACTGAGCGAGTCCACCATGGTCGAAGCGTTTGGCGGCGGCGAGGGGGGCCGGGAAATGGCCGACCTCATCCAGCGCATCACCTTTGACCTCCCGCCTCCTGAAGAAAATGGGTACGGAAATCCTCAAGCGGAAACGGCAGCCGCGATTCAAAACCTGCGAGCCGCTCCTCCAACAAAGAGCGATGGAAATACGGACTGAGTGCGGCGGTTTGCCGATTAGTGGCGGGCCGGCGCACTTCGCCCGGCTTCGTGGACGGCGGCGGCCAATTCGTCCGTCGGCGCTTTTTCCAGCGCCCTGGCGCGTGTTGTTCTGTCTGTTCGAACTCACGCGCGCATTCAAACAGGAGGTCATTGTTTACCGTAAACAAAGCCCTTTTCTCGCGAAATTAGGAACGTTTTTGCCGATCCATGGCTTTTTAGATGGTTACAAACTGAAAAAAGACCTTCAAAAACACAATTTCACCCAATGCCATCGCGCCTTTGATCGAGATCGGACTTTGGACAATTTTTGACCATCCGAAGTAAAAAACCCCCGTATTTCACCGCTTTTTGTGCGAGCGCTCCTCGGTGTCGGATTCGACTCAGCAGTCGAGCCGGGCGGGTTGGCGCCAGTAGCAATAAAAGCGGAGCCTTTGGCAAAAATCGCTCAGCCTCGTTTCGGTTCGAATCCGATAAATAAGACGCAGCGGTAGCCGCTGGTTTTGCCAGCTGGCCGAATATGCCAGCCAGAAAGCAAGCGACCAAACGCAGCGCATCGCAGATTAACCCAGCAGTGGTTCAAATGGATCGTATCACCCAATCGGCCGCGGCGAGCGCGGAGGAAGGAGCGGCGGCTTCCGAGCAACTGAACGCCCAGCCGATGCATTGGCTAAATCCAGTCGCGTCCCGAGCGAATTCCGTCGCCGGACCATTTGACTGCAAATTGATTTTGCTTCGCCGTGTATCTGCCATGGCCGTGCTGAGCTGGTTCAGTTTTGGCGGCGTGTCTCCGGCGGCTACGGACTATTCCTACAAGGCGGAGGCATCCATCAAGGAAACCTACGACAGCAACGTGTACCTCCAGGACAGCTCCCCAACCAATCACGTTCCCGGAGCGGTCAGTGCGAAGAAGGATTCTCTCGTGACCACCGCCTCTCCCCGGTTGACGTTTGAGTACGCTCCGTCTGCCGCATTGAAAGCGACCCTGTCCTATACGCCCGATTACACGTGGTACCACAATACACCGTCCGAAAACAACATGACCCACCGCTGGGGTTTGAACGCAGCGGGCGCCCTGGATACGGCCGCGTGGGATGTACAGAACGCATTCACCTACATTGACGGCAGCAAGACCGGCCCGACCTTCGGCCGCCCTGGGGACTGCCCCGCGCTCGGCGGCATTCCCCTGCGCGATCGGCGGGCGGCGTTCATCTACCGGGGCGGCTTCAAGTTTACGGAAACACTTGGCCGATGGATGATTCGGCCGGTCGCGTCGGCTTATGACCACGATTTTCTTACCCATCTTCGTCCGAGCCCCGCGGGCGCGGTGTATGAGAACTACATTGATCGGCGCGAACTTAGCGGAGGACTCGACGTCGGCTATGATCCCGGTCACGACACCCGGCTGTTGGCAGGCTATCGCTACGGCCGGCAGGACCAATACCAGTCAGTGACTACAACCGGCGCCCGAACGAACAGCCCCTATTCCAATGCCTATCACCGTATCCTGGCCGGCGCCGAAGGCGCGCCCGCATCCTGGCTCAAGTTCTCGGTTCTCGCCGGGCCCGATTTCCGCCAGTTCGACCACGACGTTCCCGGCTTCTACGCCGACCGGTTGCTCTGGTATGTCGATGCCTCAGTCACGCTGCTGCCGATTGCTTCCGACACAATCGTCTTAAGCACGAAACGCTTTGAGCAGCCGGCGTTTTCGAGTTTCAGCATGTATCAGGACATTACCTACGAAGCCGCTTGGAAACACAAATTCAACAACCATTGGAGCGGCAATGCCGGCTTTAAGCTCTATATCGGCGACTGGCAGCTCCCGGTAAACCGCGATGACTGGATTTACACGCCAACCGCCGGGCTAACCTACACTTACGACAAACATTTTAGCGCCGATTTCTCGTTCCTGTACGATGCGGCCCGAAATGAGGTGTCCACTGGCGCCGCCGGCGCGACCTACGCCAATGGGCGTGATTACACACGCGTACTCGTTTCCCTCGGAGCCCGTTACACGTTCTAGCAAGAAGGAATCGCGATTCAGCGGGGCACCTCATCAAGCCCGTCGACCGTCCATGGAGGCCGGTACGCAAGATCACCCGGCTCAATTCGAGTCTGGCCCGTGTGTCAGTCTCCCCTGATGCGATAGAATTGCACCGGGGCCGTCGCCGAGGAATTCGTGTACGGTTGCATCCCCGTAGCGTTGGTCACAGTACCGAGAGTCACCCAGTTCGTCCGGCCGAGGTTAGTCGAGGTCTGGATGTCCACGACCTGTGTCGCGGCGCTCTCGATCGTGAAGCGGAAGATATGCGCGCCTATCCATGCGGGGGCGAGCAACGCGGCCGTGTTCTGCGGCAGGAAATTCACGAAGGCATGTTGCTGGAGCATCTGCACGATTTGCCCTGCATGGGACGTGCTGTTGGTGTTCAGCCAATTGTAGCGCAGGTCGACGTCGCCGAGGCTCGGCAGCGCGGTCAGCGGGTCGATCACAAAGAGCTCGTTGTGGTAAAGGTTGAGCGTGGAAAGTTGGGAATCATTTTCAAGCGGCGTCAGATCGCCCACCTGGTTGTAGGAAAGATCGAGATAGACGAGCGCGTTCTTGTTGCTGAGGGCCGGGAGGTTTTGGATCGCGTTGCTGGCGAGAGTGGCCGAATTCAAATTGGTCATTCCGGCGAGCGGCGTCAGGTTCGCGAGGCTGTTGCCGGCAAAGTTCAGTGAAGTGAGGTTGAGCCCGGCTATTTGACTGACGTCACGCAGGCCGTTCCGCGAAAGATCCAGCGAGGTCAGGTTGGTCTTGCCCGCAAGCGGCGCCAGGTTGGTCACGGCATCCGCGCCCAGGTTCACGACCTGGAGGAGGAACAGATTCGACCACGCGGAGATACTCTGGATGCCGTCCCGATCAACAATCGCCCAGGTCAGGTTGGTCATCGCGGCCATGAAACTCACGTTGCTCAGGCCGATCCCGCCGGCGTAGAAGTAAGAGATTCCCTCGAGGTGCGGGATCTTCGTGACGGGCGTGAGGTCGCGGGCGGGAATGTCGTTAATCGCGAGCGAATAGATTTGCTGGAGGTTGGTAAGGAACGAGAGATTCGTAATCCCGGTATTGCCCAGGTCCAGCCCGGCCATGTTAGTCAGGCTCTTCATGAAACCGCTGTCGGCGACCGGGTTTTGGCTGAGATACAGCGTGGTTAGATTCGTCAGGCCGGCAAGCGGCGCTGCGTTGGTAATCCGATCACCGATCGCGTAGAACGTCACGAGTTGCGTTTCACCCGACATTGGACTCAGGTCGGACACCGGATCCTGCGACAGGTTCAAATTGATCATGAGTGGCATCGCCGCAAGAAAATCCACATTGGTCACATCGCTGCCGGAAACATCGAGGTAAAGCATGTTGGTCAAGGCAGCCAGCGTTTGCAGGTTGCTGACGGTGTCGCCATCCATCTCGAAATTGCTCAGATGCGCGGCGGTGTTCGTGACGGGAGAAACGTCGGTGAACGGATCGTAACTGATTTGTAGCGTGGCAACATTCGTCAGCAGATCCAGGAAATCCAGATTCGTGATCCCGCTGCTGTCCAGGAACAGATCCTGGAGGCCGATTAGGTGGGCCAACGGATCCGGGCTGGCAATCGTGTCGTCGGTGAGGTTGACGCTGGTGAGGTTCGTTGCGAATTGCAGCGCATCGATATTCGTGACACCGGAATACGAAACGTCGAGGTTCGTCAGGCCGGCCAGGTCCGCGGGTGTCAGCGGCCCGGTCGGATTTCCCAGCGCGCTGCGCACCGCCGCCTCGAGCACCGGGTCGACGAATGCCACCACGTTGCTCACGCCAATGTACACATCGTCGCTGACGATGCTGCCGGCGTCGTCATAAACGCGGACCGCATACGGCCCGGCGGATGCGGGCGTGACATCCGACACCACCAGGTTGCTCGTTGTCGACCCCGAATAATCGACTCCGTCCACCAACGGGGCACCGTTGAAATACCACTGGTAGGAAATGTCTGGCGGTGTGCTCGACGTGGCAGTGACGGTAAAACTCGCCGTGCCGGCCAGGTACCCGATGGTGTTGGTGGGTTGGACGTTGATTGTGGGCGTTTGGTATTGCGGGACGTAGGTCACGCTGGCGCCGAGGCCGCCGAATGCATTGAGGACGTTCAGCGCGTCCGAACCGGGAGTCAGGTCGAGGCTGTTGTAGTTGATGTACAGCGTCCGGAGGTTATTGGTGAGCGCAAGAAGCGGATCAATATCCGACAGCACATTGAAGCTGAGGTCCAGCTCCACGAGATTCGTCAGATCCACGAGCGGCGCGAGACGGAAAATATTGTCCTGGCCCAGTTCGAGACTCTGCAATTCGGTCAGAGGTGACAACGGCGTGAGGTCGTAAAACGGGTTCGCATCCAGTCCCAGGCTGGTGAGGTTCGTCAATCCGGCGACCGGTGAGATATTCGTGACCAGATCAAAATTGAGTGCGAGCGTCGTAAGATTTGTCAGCGCGGCGAGTGGCTTGATATTGGCGAGCGGATTCTCGCCCAAATCGAGCTCGTTCAAAGCGGTGAGGCTGGCAAGCGGCGCGGCGTTCGATATTTGGTTCTGGTAAAGGATGAGCGTGGTCAGGTTCGTGAGTGGCGAAAGCGCGGTCAGGTCGGTTAATTGATTGTTGTAGAGCTGGAGTATTTCGAGGCTGGTCCAGGTGGCGGCTTCCGGCCCGAGGGTCGTCAGTTGATTGCCCCCGGCTTCGAGGTATGTCAGGTTGGTCATGCCCGCCAGCGGCGCAAGGCTGACGATGCGGTTGTTGTCGATGAACATCTCCATCAGGTTCGTCAGGCCGCTAAAGGATGGAAGGTTGGTGACCAAGTCGTACCCCGCGTCAAAGCTCTGCAGCGAAACCAGGTTGGTCAGGGGCGAAAGGTCGAACGCGGGATTGCTTCCCACCTGCAAACTCGTCAGCCGCTTCATGCCGTCGAGCGGGGAAAAGTCCGTGATGGAATTGATCGCCGCGTTCAGCGCCATCATGTTGGTCAGGTGCTGAAGCGGCGAGATGTCGACAATGTTGTTCTGCGGCATCACCAGGTCGGCGAGGTTCGTCAGGCTCGCGAGCGGCGCCAGGTTGGTGATTCCATTGCCGGTGATGTCGAGGAAATTGAGCTTCGTCAACCCGGCGACCGCGCTCAGGTCGGTGACGTGATTGGCGGAGAAGCTCAGAAATTCCAGAGACGTGAGTCCAGAGACAAACGAGCCATTGGTGATGGAGTTATCGCCGACGTCGAGATTGGTCAGGTGGACCAGCGCGGCCAGTGGCGCGGCGTTCGTGATTGTGTTGAAATTGATGCTCAGGGCCAGGAGGTTCGTGAGTGTGGCCAGCGGCGCGACGTTGGTGATGTAATTGGCGGTGAGGTAAGCCTGCTTCAGTCCCGTGAGATTCGTCATGAACGCGACCTGCGTCAGCACCTGGTTGCCGAAATGCAGCACCTGCAGGTTCGTCAGGCCGACAAATCCGCTGAAGTTCGACACCGGGTCGGCATCCATCGAGAGGACCGCGAGGTTGCTCGCGAATTGCAGGCCGGTGGTGTTCGTGATGCCGTATCCGCCGGCAAAAAGGTTGGTCAGTTGCAGCATCTGTGCCTGCGTCACCGGCGGCGCGCCCAACCCGAGCGCGGATACCACCGCCGACTCGAGTTGCGGATCGGGGAAACTGACGTTCTGCGCGTCGGCGCTGCAAGGTTTGCCCAAAAGCAGCCACACGGCGAGGGCGGCGAACGGGACGGATACGCGAAGAAATGGCGGGAAACTTCTCATCTGATAAACGGCATTGGTACATGCATCTCAGGCGCTGTTGCCTGGATGCAAAAGGTATGATGGAATCCTACTCCCGCGGCCGCAGTAGAGTCAATTATTTTGGGTATTCCTGCGGATGCCGAATCCCTGCCGAAGGGCTGGCTGGCTCCCGCCGAATTGCAGCGGCCAGTTACGCCGCGGTAACGACGCAGATGCAATTCTCACCACCGAAAGTGTTGGCCTCCCGGTGCGGGCATTGCGGATCGTCGCGCCATTGGCCGTCCACCAGCAGGCGATACGAATAGCGGCCCGGAGCGAGCGAAACGGTCGTTTTCCACAGGCCGCCCTTGAGCTTTTTAAGCGTTAATGCGCCACCCTCCCAGCCGGTGAAATCGCCGGCCAGTTGCACGAGCTTCGCGTCCGGCGCGAGATACGAAAAGACGACTTTTTGTTTGGTTAATTTCGATGTCGCCATGGTTGCCTCTGCTTTCCGGCCGGGGCTTCCGGCCACCGCGAAACTGCTCCCGACCTCTCCGAGCGTCAAGCCCTAAGACAGCCCTAATACACGACCGCGCCTGGCGACATCAACAACACGTCAGTCGCGCGGATACCGAGAAACAACCTGGAATAGCGCATCCCCGAACCGGATGGGGCCTTGGCGAACGCCCGTCAAAATCCCCGCTGCAATTTCCCTGAATCGGCCCCGAGAACGCCCGCGATGTCGAGCAGCGCCTTCACCGCGCCCTTCACCTTGGCCATCCCCAGGATGTAATCCATCCCCGCCCTCGCGCCAAAGTCCGGGGCCTCCTCGATGTCAGTCGCGGGGATGTTCGTCACTTCCTCGACCCCATCAACGATCAGGCCCATCTGCGTCTGCTTGCCCTCGGTCATTTGGACCTGCACGACAATAATCACCGTCAGCTCCGTGTTCTTCACATCCGCGAAGCCGAACCGCACGCGCAGGTCAATCACCGGAATAATTTTGCCGCGCAGATTGATGACACCGCGCACGTAATCGGGCATCCGGGGCACCGGCGTGATTTCGGTGAGCTGAATGATCCCGCGAACCTGCAGCACATCGATGCCGTATGACTCCTTTTGGATGGTAAACGTCAGATACTTGCCCGCCAATTTCTCGGCGCGGCTTGAAACCCGTTCTTGAACGTCAATTGCCATAATCGTGCGGCCGCGCTGCGACGCATCGCGCCACAGCCCGCCGGTACATTATCGGCGGAAACCTCCCGGACCTAAATGAATTCGACTGATTGAACTCCCCGAAAGCGCTTGCTGGCGGCTCGTCCTCATTGTCTTATTAGCCTGCTCAGTGGATGACATCAACAAATGGTATCTCTGGAAGCATCCAGGCGAGCAGGCACAGAGCAGGCCAAAGAACCACAAATAACCACTGGCAACCGACTGCCACCTCAAAGGCTGCTTTATTTCCCCAGCGGCGCAACGCAAACAGGCCAAAAGAACAGAAGAACACTGGCACGAAGGAGGCGTACCAGCGGTAATGCACCACATAGTGAGTGCATCCAGGTAGCCACCGCATTAAATCGTCTGGCTTGAGATGCAAATGAACTCTGGCTGGAACCACAATCAACGCAAGGCCACAATAACCGGCAACAAAAAGCACTGCCATAGCGGCTGCCAATGTTGCGACCGCGAGGCGAAGATAAGGTGCTGAACGCTCCATCGCAGGCAACGATTTTGCTCACCGACCGCCGCCGGAAGTCGGCACTGGCAGCGAATCCAGCGCCCGAAGAAACCGTGGCGTCCGCAAGCAGAACGCGGGGCGATAGTCCGTGTGCGGAAAACGTTAGCCCGCTTTCGATAACTGTCCATATAACCTCGAACGATTCTCAATCATCCTCTCAGGAATCTGATCCTCTGCCAATTCCAACTCGTTGATGATCTCCACGACCTGCATCTTCGTCTCGATCGGGCATTGGCCCAACGCTCCGCCGATCAACGCATCGTAACGCTTGCGAAGCTCAAGGCGTGTGCGCTCGGCCTTCCGGCACTGCGCGCAACGCCTGGGCAGTGATTCTATCCAGAACCGCATGTCCTCATACCAAAATCTCTGCTCTTTCGATGTGAACACAAACTCACGACCGCAGTCGGCGCAAACGAAGGTGGCGTCAAGATACCAATGACGCGGGCAGACCGTGTAATGCTGCTTGGAAATATCCGCTTTCGCTGCCGTCTCGTAGTCCAAATGCTGCGCACCGGAGAACAGATGGCTCGGCATCCTCTTCGGATTGGTCTCTCCGAATGAACTCGAGATGAAACCGGAGACGCTCATGCGGGCTAACTGTGATTATACAACCGTCGTCCACGGGTTCGTGCACGCCTGACTCTTGGAGGCCCCTGTTCTACCATGCTTTAATGAAATCACATCCCCGAATTTCTGTCAAAGGGCGATGCTGTTGACAAAGGCAGGGTCCCGCTCCTTTCCGGAGCTCGCTTCAACGCTCGAACCGCCAACCGGTTGAATTTCAGTCCGAGCGCGACACTACAATTCGGCACCAGCCTGGCCTTTGTTCCGTGAAGCGCCATGAATGGCGCGCTCCTCTGAC
>Ga0335069_10014201_pt1 | contig 11164 bp, 6 predicted proteins | sample Lox_Sample_11_FD_206714 | JGI IMG/M metagenome (GOLD analysis project Ga0335069, IMG submission 206714) | Soil microbial communities from Loxahatchee National Wildlife Refuge, Florida, United States - Lox_Sample_1.1 | ecosystem: Environmental > Terrestrial > Soil > Wetlands | place: USA: Florida... | reverse complement strand
GGTCCCGAGCAGCGCGAGCCCGAGGGCGATCGCGAACGCGAGCCACACGCCGCTCGCCATCGCGTGCCGCGCCGTCCAGTCGATCGGCAGGCGGTGGCTGCCGACGAGGCGTACGAGCAGCACGAGGTAGACCCCGAACGCGGCTGCGACGCCGAGGGCCGCCAGCCAGACGAGCCGGTGCGACGCGAACAAGGTGGCCGCCAGCAGCACGACCCAGGCGGCGAGCAGTAACACCTGCCGGCGTGCGGCGCCGGTCAAGTCGAGCGTCGGTAGGAGGAACGCGGGGAGGAACCGGAACGACAGCGCCGAGATCGTGACGCCGACCCAGCCGAGTGCAGCGAGGTGCACGTGGCCGCCGAGGTTGGTGAACGTCGCGCCCGGAAGGAAGCCGTGCTCCTTGTTGAGCGCGAGCGACAGTCCGACGAGCGCCGCCGTAACCAGGAACGCGCTCGCCCCGACGATGCCGACCTCGGCGACGCCGCGGCGGGGCGCGCGCCCGATCATGCGCCAGAGGTTCGCGCAGAGGAGGACGGCCGCCACCGCCAGGACGCCCGCCGACCACGCGGTGCCCGTCCAGCGACCGAGCCAGCAATGCGCCACGAGCCCCGCGGTGCCGCCGACGAACGCCGCCCACTGCACGATGGCCACGCGGGGGTACGGCAGCGGCTGCTTCGTGAGCCCCGGCACGTAGCGGTAGAGCACGCCCATGATGACCGCGCTCACCCAGCCGAGCGTCACCAGATGGGTCACGGCGAGCACCCGCGCCTGGTAGAAGTGCTCGCCGAGCAGCGGGACGAGGAACGGCAGCGCGACGAGCGCGCCCGCCAGCGATGCGATGCCGCCCGCGAAGAACGCGACCGGCAGCAGCGCCGAGACGCGCCCGGGCGGGATGTCGTAGCCGCGCCGCTCGTTCGCCATCGCCGGAGGATCGTCAACGGGAGCGGCTCTGGCAAGGCGCCCGCTCCTCGACCGCGGCGCCGCTCGCGACCGGCTCGCCATGTCGAACGTCATGTCGATCGTCCGCGGTCCAGGCGAATCCTTGGTACGTTCTCCAACGGGCACGCCCGGAACTTCCAGGTGATGGGAACGGGACGGGGAGAATTGCAGCATCGGAGCGGCGCCGGGGGCATGCCGCCCCTGGCGCACACCTTGCATCGACATCGATCCTCGGAACCCGCTGCCCCCGCGTCGTCACGGTGTTCGGCCGGCAGCCAGGAGGATCCGCCATGAGAGCGAGCTTGATCGCGGGACTGATCGCGGTGGCGCTCGTCAGCCAGGTAGGGGCGCAGGGCGTCGCCGGCAACGGCGTGCTGACCGGCGTCGAGCGGCTGAACATCCACGGCTGCCGGAAGGGGAGGACGTCCGTCGTCGTCTCAGTCGCCGTCGCCGCCGACGGCACGTGGCAGGCGGTCGAGACCACGCACGCATACCAGGGGACGTACACGCCGCGGGGGAAGGGCAATCGCGTCCTCGCGTTCACCTTCGACGACCCCTCCCGGGCGCTCTACACCTCGGTCCTGAACGCCTGGGCCGACGATCTCTGCGGCGTCCCGGTCACCGTCACGAGCGCGACGCAGCAGAAGGCCGTCTTCACGTTGAACAAGAGGCGCACGAAGGGATCGCTCGCGGTGGTCTACCGGTTCACCGGTGTCGCCAACGGCCGGTCCGGGCGGGCAAAGCTGACGCTCGCCGGCAAGGGCTCCTGGCAGGCGCTCCCCTGAAGGGAGGAATGTCGATGTCGGCCGCGGTGCTGGGGCTCGCATTGGCCGTCGTCGTGCTGTCCGGAGCGCCATCCGGGGCGCAGATCCGGTCGCCGTCGCTCGACGACGCGCCGTACGCGGCGTTCGCGATCGGCGATTCGACCTACTGGGCGGGTCTGGGGAGCTTCGAGGTGCAGCAGCCCCGTGAGCTGCGGGAGCATTATCGCTGGAATCTCACCGAGAACGCGCCCCTCGGCGTGAGTGCGTGGAATTCGTTCGACCCGCACTACACGATTGCGTTCACGGTGACCGCCCCGGGGTCGTACCGTCTGACCGTCCAGTCGCGGATCCTCGGCGAGATCACGCGCGTGCCCGACGCGCTCCCCTTGAGCTGTGGCGAAGCGCACGCGTCGGTTGGCGCGGTCACCGGGACGCAGACCGGCGGCGCGCTCGCGTCGGGAGCGCTCGGCTTCCCCGCGCTCGCCTCCCTCGGCGCCGGCAACAGCATGTGGGCGGAGGAGTTCGATCGCAGCACGACGGCCGTGATCACGGGCGTCAGCAACGGCGCTCCCGTGGCGCATACGTTGTCGTTCGGTTGGGAGAGCGCAGCCCACAGCACCAGCTGCGACATCGCCGTCCGCGGCGGGCTCTGCGGCGGGACGACCCACTGTGCGGTGGCGGGAATGGACTGGTGGGGAACGGTCAAGAACAGCACGGCGGGAGACTATCCCGGCCAGGGCGTGCTCGCGCGCAGTGCCGACGACGACGGACATGTCGTGGACATCGTTCTCTCCTACTGCGGCGACGGAACGGTCGACGACGGAGAAGAGTGCGACGCCGGCGTGCAGAACGGGAAGGAGTCGTGTTGTACGTCCGATTGCCGGATCGCCGATGCCAAAGTGGTGTGCCGTCCCGAGCGTGGGCCATGTGACAGGCGGGAGCTGTGCACCGGCAGGAGTGCGTCGTGCGGGCGCGACCTTCTGGTACCGCCCGGCACGCCCTGCCGGGCGGCCGTCGGGCCCTGCGACGCGGAGGAGGTCTGCACGGGCACCAGTGTCGAGTGTCCCGTCGACCAGGTCCAGCCCGCCGGCGCCGTCTGCGCCAGCGACGGGAACCCGTGCACGGTCGATCGCTGTGACGGCGTCGGCACGAGCTGCCGGCACGTCCCCGGCAACGTCGGCGTGGCGTGCGACGACGGGAGGTTCTGCACGGTCGCCGAGACCTGTCAGGTGGACGGGACCTGCGGCGGCGGCGGGCTGCGCGACTGCGGGCCGGCGAACGACCCCTGTCACCTCCTCACGTGCGATCGGACCGCGGATCATTGCATCGCCGTGCCGGCCAACGACGGGGCCGCGTGTGACGACGACGACCCGTGCACGACCGGCGAGACGTGCGACGGTGGCGCCTGCACCGCCGGCGCTCCCGTCTCGTGCGACGACGGCCGAGCGTGCACGATGGACACCTGCGCCCTCCCTGACGGCTGCGCGCATCATCCGGTGACCTACCCCGACGCTCGGGAGCCGCTCGCCCCGATCGCCACCGGCGATCCCTGCGCCGGGGCGCGGGTGCCGGCGCGGCTCACGGCGCTGCGCCGGACCACGTCCGCGCTCCTCACGCGTGCGGAGGTGACGCCCGGCGCGAAGCTCCGGAAGCTTCTGAAGCGGGCCCTGCGCAAGCTGTCCGGCGCCGCGCGGAGTTGCCGCAAGGCGTGCCGGTCGCATCGCCTGCCGGACGCGTGCTGCACCTCGATGGGGGACCGCCTGGGTCAGGCGGAAGAGCGCGTCGGCTGCCTGATGCCCTGACGCTCGCGTCCGAGGCCGCGGTCGACGGGGACGCCGCTCACGAGTCGACGATCCGCATGACGTCCACCGCCGCCCCGCCCGGCGCGGCGACCTCGGTGACGGGCTCCTCGACGTCGTCGTACTCAAGGCGGAGCGCGCGGCAGATCGTGGCGTGCATCTCGTAGAGCGTGGTCACGTACGTGAGCTCCAGGATCTCCTCGTCGCCGAGATGGCGCTTGAGCGCTGTGAAGACGCCGTCCGGCGTGCGGCCGCCGTCGAGGACCAGGCAGTCGGTGTAGGCCAGCGCGGCGCGCTCGACGGGCGTGAACACGTCGGCGGTATGCCAGTGCGGCACGGCCGCGATGCGCGCCTCGTCGAGCCCGACCGCGCGCGCCGCTTTGCAATGCTGCGAGAACACGAAGCGCGAGCCGCGCGCCCAGCCCGCGCGCAGCTGTCCCAGCTCGCGCAGCTTCGGATCGAGCTTGCGGTCGGCGCTCCGGTAGAGCTGGAAGCCCTCGACGGCGTGGCGGAAGCAGTCCGGCGAGAGCGCGAAGACCGTCCACCAGTTCCCCGGCGACCCGGTCTCGGTTCCCGGCTCGCGGACCGGATCCCGCTCGCCGAACAGCATGCGGTAGATCTTCCGGACGAAGGGGTCGGCCTCGTCGCGAGGCACCTCACGTAGGCGTGGCATCGCCCGTGTGTAGACCACCCGAGCCGCGGGAGGCCAGTCCGCGACGACGTGTCGGGCTGGTGGCACGGCTGACCCGGTCAGGGGAAGTGCAGCGCACCGTGCTTGTTCGCCTTCATCTCGACCTGGCCACCCGCGCAATGGTTGCCGCCGCCAGCCGTCACCGGGCGAAGCCCGAGGGTGACCGACACGTTGCCCGCAGACAGAGTCCCGAGCGAGAGCGCATGCCCGCCTGCCTTGAGGACGCCGCCGGCTTTCCTCCCCCGGAGCACGATCCTGTCGACCCCGGCCGCACTGCCGACCGCGTGCTTCGGATCGCGGAACCGGAGCACGCTCCTCTTCCGCACCAGGTCCGCGGCGGGCACGAACGCGCACAGCGTCTCCTGCCCCGCCGACCGGAGCTGGAGGAACACGTCCTGCGTGGACGTCGTCCCGCTCGCAATGCCGGTCTGCGCCAGCTGGGCGGACAGCCGGAGGCTCGTCGCGCCCTTGCGGCTGGCGATCCCGGCCTGCGTGACGATCATCGCGGCGGGCGCCGCTCCCGTGCAGCAGTCGGGGTCCTCGAAGTCGGTGAGGCCATCGCCGTCGTCGTCGATGCAGTTGCCGCAGATCTCCGCCGTGCCGGGCAGCGTGGTGGTGGTCGTGCCGCCGCCGATCGTGGTCGAGGTGGTGATGCCGACGGGGATCGTCGTGGTCGTGGTGGGCGCCAGCGCATCGCGCGTCGTCTCGAGGACGGCGAGCGCGAAGTTCGAGCGCCCCATCGCGTAGGCGTGGCCGCCGACGACGAGGCGATCGTAGCCGAGGAACGCGACGGCGTGCCCGCAGTCCGTGCCGTCCGCGCCCATCTTCACGACCGCCTTGCCGCCGGCCCCGAAGCCGCCGTCGAGCTGCCCGTCGGGCGTGAGCTGCGCCACCGCCACCTGCGTGCCCGCGCCGCCGGTCGTGCAGCCGGCGAGCACGATCGCATCGTCCTCCCGGACGGCGAGGGCGTACGCGTTGTCGGTCGGGCCGATGTCGATCGTCGTGATGCCGTTCGTGCCGAAGGTGGTGTCGAGCACGCCGTTGCCGTTGAAGCGCGCCACGAGGAAGTCGGCACCGCCGCCGGTCCCGACCCAGCCGGAGACGATCAGGTTGCCGCTCCGTTGGCGGGCCATGCCGGTGAGGATCTCGTTGCTGCCGGTGTCGAGGATCGCCTTGCCGTTGGTGCCGAACCCCGGGTCGACCTCGCGCGCACCGCCGATCACGGGCTGCTGCGTTTCGCGGGTGAGCAAGCCGTTGACCGCGAAGTGCGTCGACGAAGTTCCGGCGAGCACCACGCTCTCCGGATAGAGGACGTTCAGCCGGCGGGAGGTCTGCACCACCATGCCGCCGAGGGATTCGTTGGTGCCGAAGTCGGCGAGCTGCAGCGGGTAGGTCTGGTCGACCGAGCAATCGGCGTTAAAACGGGCGACTGCGTAGTCGCTGCCCGTGATCCCGGCCGCGCTCCCCGCGACGAAGAACTTCCCGCCCAATCCGATCGTGACGGCCTGCGCGATGCCGTCCCCGTGGCCGAAGTCGACCTCGTTGTAGCCGGCGAAGTTGCACGCGTCGTCCGGGCTGCCGTCGGACTTGAAGCGCGTCAGCAGGAAGTACTTCGGGTTGGGGGACGTGCCGAGCTGGCCGATGACGACGGGCTTCCCGTCCGACTGCACGGTCATCGCCGTCACGACCGTGTCGAGGGCGAGGTCGAAGGTGGTCCGGCCGGGAGCGGCGCCGCCGAAGGCGGCGTCGAGACCCTGGCTGTAGTCCGGCGCGAAGCGCGCGAGCGACATCGGCTTCCGGTCGCCGATCCTGGTGACGCCGGCGGCGACGAGCTTGCCGTCGGGGTCGATCGCGACGGTGTCAGCCTCGCCCGACACCTGCGCCGGATCGAAGACGACGTCGACGATCCCGCCGTCGTCCGGCGTGCCGTCCGAGCGGAGGCGCGCGACCTGGGTGCCGGCGACCAGCAGCATGCCGTCGGGCTGCAACGCGACCGCGGGTGCCGCGCTGCCGACGAAGATCGGCGTGAAGCGCAGGCCGCCGGTTCCGAAGGTCTGGTCGAGCGAGCCGTTCGGGTTGTAGCGCACGAGCACCGGTTTCGCAGGCAGGTTCTCGAACTGGCGCGCGGCGACGAGGATCTTGCCGTCGGGCTGGACGAGGACGCGCTCCGCGAGCTCCTGGACGCCGTCGATGTGCGTCGTCACCCGGCCGTCGCCGTCGAAGTCCGTGTCGGGGGCCCCCGTCGACAGGAAGCGCGCGACCTGGAGATCGCCGCTGTCGGACGCGGCGGCGAGCGCGATCCGGCCGTCCGGCGCCACTGCGACGCTGTGCGCGACCTCGCTGTACCCGAGCCCGGTGAGCAGCTTCCCGTTGTCCGCGAACGTTCCGTCCTCCGAGCCGTCGGCATTCAGGCGGAAGATCACGGCCTGCAGGTCCGGGTCGATGGTGCCGGTGTCGGCCTGTCCCGCGACCACGATCTTCCCGTCCGTCTGCAGCGCCACCGCGAAGGCCCTCGCGTCCTGGATGGAGCTGCTCGGGTGGAGGGTCTTCTTGCCGTTGTCGCCGAACCCCGAGTCGAGCGTGCCGTTCTGGTTGAACCGCTCGATCGCCCAGTCGAAGTTGTGGACGATCGTGCCGGTGGTCGCCTGGCCGACGACCACGATCCTGCCGTCGGGCTGCACGACGACGTCGCTCGGCACGTCGATGTCGCCGTCGAAGTCGCTCCAGACGGCGCCGTCGCCCGAGAAGCCTGTGTCGAGCGAGAGGTCGTCGCCGTTCAGGCGCACCACCGCGAAATCGACGTTGCCGTTGGAATGTGTGACCGGACCCACGAGCACGATCTCCCCGGCCGGCCCGATCGCCATCGCCGCCACCCGCGCGCCTTGCTGGGCACCCTCGACGACGATGGTCGCGTCCTTGACGGTCGCGAACCTGGGTCCGCTCCGCTGCTGGACGTGGAAGGTGTTGGCGGCGATGCCGGCGAGCACCACGCGTCCTCGAAGGTCGACGGCGACGTCCGTGACGGTGAAGCCGACGTTGGTGAAGGTCCCGGCCGGCCCGAAACCCCCGAAGGTCCGATCGAGGTCCCCGGGCACGGCGAGCGCGCGTGCCTGCAGGGCAGCGACGAACACGACGGCTAGAGTGGTCCGCAACACGGCAGATATCCGTCCCTTCTCGCGACGCAGCGCGCCCGCGGGGTCTACCACCCGAGCACGCAGGATTGGAAGCAGACCGGGGCCGGATGCCACGCCATTGCCGAAGTGCATTGAGGCGATTCGCGTCAGTAGCGCATCGCGGCACCCTTGCGGGCCATGCGCACCTGGACCGCGCGCGCGTCCGACCCGACACCGATCGCGATTGTAACCGGGTTGCCGCCCTGCGCGAACGTGCCGAGGTCGAGTGCCTTGCCGGAGATGGTGATCGTCTCGCGGGCATAGTCCAGGGTCGCCCTCGTGATCCCGCCGACATTGCCCTTGAAGGCGTACTTGTCGCCCTGCCGGACGAACGAGGCGGCGGGGAGCGTCACCGACAACGTGGGCCCGAAGGCGATGCTCACGTCGGAGGCCTGCGCGGGCGTCGTTCCGCCGGTTGCGAGTCCCGCCTTGAGCGCGAGCACGTCCTTCCCTCCGCCGTGGAGCACCGCCCGCGCGGCGACGAGGTAGAGGTTCGGCGCGACCAGCGCGCCGCGGACCCTGCCGAGCGCGTACTTCCCGTGCGCCAGCGTCACGGTGCCGCCGCCGTCGACGGCGGCGTCGGTGAAGTGGAGGTCGAGCGGACCATCGGCGGCGATCTGGCCCGTGAAGTCGCCGACGGCCTTCAGCAGGAACTTCGCGCGCGAGGAGCCGGAGCGGTTCGGCGTGATCTTGAAGCTCGAGCCCCCGCTCTGGAGGACGAAGGAGGCTCCCTTCTGCGTGAGGCCCGACACGTCGAAGTGGAGGCCGCCGACGTCGAGCGTCGCCGCACTCGTCAGGTCGACGGCGCCGGGGCCGGTGTCGAAGAAGCCTGCGGCCGCGAGCCGCGACTTCGCCGGGGTGGCGGCGTTGAGCTTGAGCGCGACGCGCTTCGGGAGGAAGAACGACGCGATCGCGCCGCCGCAGCTGCTGGTGTCGTCGGTGACGGTGGTCGAGGTGAGCGTCGGGGCCGGCCCCTGGGACAGCAGCTGGTTGTCGGACGCGCCGCCGGCGGTCGTGGTCCCCGAGTTCCCCGCGATCGTCGAGGTGTCCACCGTGACGGTGCCGCCCTCGGCGAGCAGCCCGCCCGCCACGTCGCCGCCGTCGGACGACGCGTGATTGCAGCTCACCGTGGTGCCCGCCATCGTGACGGGACCGCCTTCGGAGTCGGCGCCGCCGCCCGCGTCGCCGCCCGCGTGCACGGTGTTGGCGCTGATCGTCGAGGCCGACACGTCGAGCGACCCGCCCTCGGAGAGCACGCCGCCGGCGCCGTCGCCCGTGGCATTCGCGGTGTTGCCGGTGATCGTGCAGCTCTGGATCGTGACGGGCCCGCCCTCCGAGAGCACGCCGCCCGCCGCGTCGCCCGAGGTATTGGAGACCGCGTTGCCGGTGATCGTGCAGTGGTCGAGCGCCATGGCGCCACCCTCGGTGAGCACCGGCGCCGCGTCGCCCGCGAAGCTGCCGCCGACGCCGGTGATCGTCATGTTGCTGATCGTGACGCCCTTGCCGCCGATGTCCACGAGCCCGCGCGACGCGCCGGCGAAGTCGAGGTGGACGCCGTTCCCCTGGATGGTGACCGCGTTGGCGCCGCCGACGCCGCCCCACTGGAGCTCGCTCGAGAGCGTGATGGTGCCGAGGCCCGCCTGGACCACGACGCCGTCGTTGCCGGCGTTCGCCGCCGCGTCGAGCAGCGCCTGGCGCAGCGAGCCGGGGCCCGAGTCGGCGGTGCTCGTCACGTCGAACTGCACCGCGGCGGCGCGCCGCCCGGAGGCGGCGTCGAGCACCGTCAGCACGAGCAGCATTGCGAAGGCGAGTCTCCCGGTGAAGCCGTGCGAGCGATCCATGCACCCTCCCGTGCGACGGCCCCGGCGCGGTGCGGGGCGGACGGTCCGCTCTGGCCCTGTCGTCATCCAGGCCCGACTTAGCATCGATGGTGTGTCGGGAGGAACACGGCGCGTGAGTCGGGCCGGGCGACGGGGCTCACCCGTCGAGCGAGGTCTCCCGGGCCGCACGCCGCAGCACCGCGCCGTCCAGCCCCCACCCGGGCTCGACGGCGACGCCCAGGTGGTCGAGGCACGTCGGCGCGAGGTCCATCACGCTCGGGGGCCGGGCGAACCGGCCGCGCGCGACGCCGTCGCCCGCCACCACGAAGTGGACGGTCCGCGTCGACGGGTGGTCGCCGCCGTGCCCGAACCAACGCCCGCCGTGGTCCGAGAGCGAGACCACGAGCCAGTCCTCGTCGCGGCGCGTCCGGCGCTCCGCCAGCGCGGCGGTCATGGCGCCAATCATCCGGTCGGCCCCCACGGCGGCGCGCCGGTAGCACGGGTTCCACGACGTGTACCCGGTGCGGTGCCCCCACCGGTCGACGGCGTCCAGGTGGACGAAGAGCGCGTCCAGGTCGGGATCGCAGCGGAGCAGCTCGACGGCGCGCGCACAGACGCGCGCGTCGGCGGGATGCTCCTCGACGACGTCGGCGTCTCCGGGCGGGAGCAGGTGGGCGTGGATCGGCGCCCAGTTGACGATGGACGCGATCTTGCGGGCAGGGGCGGCGCGGCGGATGCGGGTGAAGAAATGCGGGAACGCGTCGAGCCGATGCGGCGCGAAGGTATCGTCGCGGATCCCGTGCTTGGCGATCGTCGTGCCGGTGAGCGCCGACGCCCAAGCCGGAGCGCTGCTGGTGATCGGCACGGTGCGAGCCGCGAAGCTCCAGGCGCCCGCGCGCACGAGCGCGCCCAGCGCGCTGCCGGGACGACGCGCGACCTGCTCCATGGTGTCGGCGCGCGCGCCGTCGACGCCGATCACGAGGACCTTGGGCCGGCGTCCCGCCATGCGTCCGACCTGGCATTCCCACGGGTCGGGGGCAAGGGGGAGACCGGTTCGGGGGGGACACCCCCGCCGCCCCGGGCGGCGCTCGGGCCTCGGCCCATTCCGATCGCTGACAATCGACCCCCCGGATTTCGTGCGGACGGGAGAGGTCTCCGCACAACGGCCCGGCGGGGACGCCGGGCACGCCGCGTGCTTGGAGTGGCATGCGGCCTCCGCCGAGCGTCGACTTCGCCAAGGCGCCGTTCCTGGTCATCTGGGAGACGACGCAGGCTTGCGGCCTCGCCTGCACGCACTGTCGCGCCTCCGCCCAGCCGCTCCGCCATCCCGAGGAGCTGTCGACCGCCGAGGGCGAGCGTCTGCTCGAGGAGGTGGCCGGGATGGGCACGCCGGTCTGCGTGCTGAGCGGCGGCGACCCGGTCGAGCGCCCGGATATCTACACTCTCGTGCGCAAGGGCGCGTCGCTCGGCCTGCGGATGGGGACGATCCCCGCCGCGACCGACCGCCTCACCGAGGACGTCGTGCGACGGCTGCGCGACGCCGGTCTCGAGCAGATGGCGCTCAGCCTCGACTTCCCGCGCGCCGACCTCCACGACGCCTTCCGCGGCGTGCCCGGGGCGTTCGCGAAGACCATGGCGGCCGTCGAGTGGGCGCACGCACACGGGCTGCCGCTCCAGATCAACACCACGGTCTGCGGGCGGTCGGCGCCGTACCTCGGCGAGATGGCGGCGATGGTCGAGCGGCTCGGGATCGTCTTCTGGGAGGTGTTCTTCTTGGTGCCGGTCGGGCGTGGCGCGATGCTGGGGGGGCTCGCGTCCGGACAGTGCGAGGACCTGTTCGCCATCCTCTACCGGACGCAGAAGCAGGCGCGCTTCGTGGTCAAGGTGACCGAGGCGCCGCACTACCGGCGCTACGTGGCGCAGCACGAAGCGGCCGACCGTGCGCCGGGCGCGATGCCGACGCTGCTCACCCGCTCGGAGG
>Ga0335069_10014200_pt1 | contig 11164 bp, 8 predicted proteins | sample Lox_Sample_11_FD_206714 | JGI IMG/M metagenome (GOLD analysis project Ga0335069, IMG submission 206714) | Soil microbial communities from Loxahatchee National Wildlife Refuge, Florida, United States - Lox_Sample_1.1 | ecosystem: Environmental > Terrestrial > Soil > Wetlands | place: USA: Florida... | reverse complement strand
CGACCATTTCGGCGACGCCCAAACCCGCCTCCAGGGATTGTGATGGCCTCCAACTCGTTGCGCATGCCTCGGGTTTGCGCAGGCGCGGCGCGGAGCGCGCAAAAGTTCTGAATCACTCATTCACCATAAGAATCCAACTCGATTCCCTTATCCTTCATCGACTTCGCCCGTTGGACCCTCAATCGCCCGCTTCTCTGGCGCTACCATCACTCCCAAAGGAACCGGCATGTCCTCCCTCCGAAGAATCGAATCCTCGCGCGCGAATGGCGCGAAAAGCTCCGGCCCGGCCACACCCGAAGGCCGTCAGGCCGTCACGCTCAACGCCGTCAAACATGGACTCACAGCCCAAACCGTCATACTCAAGAACGAATCGTCCGAGGAATATCAAGCCGCGCTACAGCGCTACATCGATCACTTTCGGCCCCAGGGCCTACCGGAAGAGCATCTCGTTCATCAACTCGCCGCCGCTGCCTGGCGGCTTGCTCGGTATGCGTCCGTCGAGTCAGGATTGCTCAATGACAAGATGGACACACAAGCCAAATGGGTGAATCGCGAGCGCCGGGATGCGACCGACTCGCAGCGCGTCGCCATCGCCTTCGATTCCCTGGCTGAGCATTCGCCGTCATTATCGCTGGTGAATCGCTATCAAGCGCGCCTGCACCACGAATACCAACGAATTCTCAAGTCCTTACTGCAAATACAAGGAATGCGGCCCAGCAACGAAGCGGAATTACCAAACAGACCTAATCCCGCTTCCGAACACGAGCCTCGAGAAATCCAGGAGGTCGCCCCTCTCAGAGAGCCTGACTGCGACCCCGGCAGTGTAAGCATCGAGCTTGCACAGGCGCAGCGCGGAGCGCGCACCACCTCATCCCTGCCGCTCCTCAATCGAAATGACATAATACTGCGCGACACTCGTCCCCACATTCCGCCACCCGGTCAAATTCTCGAACGGACTATAGATGATCGACCCCGGCCCTATAGTTGACGTCTCGCCGTTCAGCGTCACCTCAAGCGTTCCCTCGCGAAGGATGATGATTTCTTCGTGCTTCTGCCGTTGTGGAGCGTGCGGCGCCTGGCCCGGTGCCAATTCCGTGATGTGCGCCGTGAGACGCTGCCCGCGCGTGGTCACACCATCGAACACCGATCGCGATTTCGTAGCTCCATTCGCGCTCGTCCGCACCGGCAATGCATCGAACGCATAGGTCTTCGCAGCCAGCGTCGGCTTTTCCTGCGCCAGCGCATTCAATGCCGCCGCCGGTAGCATCGCCGCCATCTTTCGACGAGACAAACTCATGAAAGGTTCCTCCTTAGCTCAGACTCAGCACCTGCTCCGCGGCGCGCTTCCCCTGCGCCAGCGCGCCCGTCGCGTTCTGATGTCCGTTCAATTCCGCATGGGCGATCGCGATCCGTCCAAACCCCTGCTGCACAATTTCACGAGGCGATTTCTTCCCGTTATGGCCGTAATAGAATCCGGGCGGTTGAATCACTCGCGCGTGTCCCCAACGGTTCAGCACAATGCCCGCGATGTCCTTGCGTGGCTCGAAGCCGGCATCCCGGAACAAATTCACCATCTGCGACCGGATCTGCTTCTCGAAATCCGCATAGCTCGTGGCAAGCATCTTTTCTCTCCCGAGCTTTCCTTGCTCGCCAGCGGCGCGGCCCGTCGTGTACAAGCCAAGATAGAACGTCAGCACCGTCGGCTTGTCCGGATGCAAAGGTGGATGAAAAGAACCCGCCACCATGTTCTGCCGGATGTTGCACGACCAACCGAAGCCATCGTTGAAATACCGGACCGCAGGCGCTTCGAGTTTGTAGAGAAATCGCCAATTCGTGAGCGCCACGTTCACGCTCATCGCCGGCGCGTAGTGAAATTCTTCGTAACCCGCGCGAATATCCTTCGGAAGATCCGCGATCGCGTAACGATTCAACCATCCGGGCGAAGCAGCCACAGCAGAGCGGCCTCGACTTCGATACAGCTTGCCATCTTTTTCGTAAACAACCGATACGCCCGGCCCTTCGTGTTCCACCCGAACAACCGTCGAGTTCAGGCGTATTCGCGTCGGTGCGTCCTTCCGATCCAGCGCATCGAAGCGGACCGATTGATTCATCACATCGGCAAAATTCAAATCTCCGCCCATCGATTCCGGAATCAACGATCGAACCAGATGCCGCGCGAAAGTCGTATTCCCGCCGGGAAACGATATCGTCGGTCTGGCGTTCAGCGGCCGGACCAATGTGTGGCCGGCTCGAGCGCACACTGCATCCGGACTCGCACCGCAAATCAACCCGACCACTGGCTCGGCGAACTTTGTCACTTCAGGGCTCAATCCCAGCTCGCCTTCGATGTATTCCTTGTACGTGATCGCATCCAAGTGCCGCTGTACGTCCTCGCGGCCGCCGGTCGTCGTTCGCCACTTCATCAAATCCCGCTTGACTTCATCGGAAAACGGCGTTGTGTCCAGACGATCCGCAAAGATATTTCGCAGCCAGACACGCTTCGGCACTTCGAAAAAATAACCGACGTCGACCTGTGTGTCGCCAATCCCATCCATGTGCGAGTAGTTGTCGCGCGGAATGCGCAAAGGCTTCAGAGAGCGATCCCATTCCTGCCAACTGAATTCGCGCGGAATCTTCAGCTCGGTGAACAACTCGTCCATCTGACCGCCGGACCCTTCCGCCGGGACTCCGAAATCGTTCGACGCCTGAGGCCCGATCAATCTCTCGCCGTTCACTTCGAACTCGTTCTGCTTGCAATGCCCGCCAAACATGGCATGATTTTCGAGAATCAAACAGCGCTTTCGTCCTCCAGTCGCTTTGACGAAGTAGTAAGCTGCGCTGAGTCCGCTCAAACCGCCGCCAACAATAATCAGGTCGAATGTTTCGCCAGTATCTGTTGCCTTCGACTTGTAAGCCCCGTCGCGAAGCTTATGGCCGCTGGAGATTACCGGCAGGGGATCGCCATTCGATCGGGCGTAATCGCCGATGCCTCCGTACCCGGTGTAAGTATCGATGGGCGCAGCGGGAGCACGTTGCCGCAGCAGCATCGCGCCCGCTCCGAGCAGCGTATTGTTGAGAAAATCCCGCCGCAGAATCGGCGCGTCCATGCCGAGGTCATCAGTTGGCATCGATTCTTATTAGCATATCCCGTAAGTTTTACGTACCCTCCTGGTCGCCGACCTCCTGAAAATGAGCGAGTTCACGAGTGGTCCACGAATTGCCGTTGCTTCATGCGAGGTATTGAATATGTTGACGCCTGGTGAATCTTCCATCCTCGCGCTCGTCGCGGTTCTCGCCATCATGTGGCTCATCAATGCGCGCTTCACGACACCCAACAAGATCAAGACCGTGGTGAACGTTGTATTGGCATTGATCGTCGTAGGCGTTGGCCTGTGGATGATCAATACCTACATTCCAATGGCTGGAAGCATCAGGGGAATCTTAAACATCGTTGTGGTCGTAGCCACCTGCGTCTTCGTACTGCAGGCAGTGGGATTATGGGACGACGTAGTGCGACTCGGCGTTCGCTTCAAGACCTGGGCCGCCAGCAAAAGCGAGCCACCAAAGACACACGAAGAGTCACGACCAACGGTGGTCTCCGCTAAATAGTGAGGCAGGCCCAGGCCTGCGGCCGACGCCCTCGTCGGCTTGTCACTCGTACCGCAGCGCCTCTAACGGATTCACCTTCGCCGCCCGCCGTGTCGGCGCCCAACACGCTAACAACGCAACCGCCACAAACAGGAAACCGACGACCACAAGCGTCAATGGATCCAGCGGCTTTACATCGAACAGAAACGTCTTCAACGCGCCAGACAGCAGAATCGCTGCGAGAAGTCCCGCCACTACTCCACCCGCGATCAACCGGAATCCCTCGCCAAACACCAGCTTCTGAATATCGCTTCGTTCCGCGCCAACCGCGGTCCGAATCGCCAGTTCCCGTCTTCGCGATGCGACCGACAGCGACAACACTCCGTAGATCCCGACCAGCGTGAGCACGCTCCCAACGATCGAAAACCCAACGAGTAACTCCATCGCGAACGATCTCGAAGCCAGCGAATCCTCGCGAATCTGCTCCAGCGTTTTCACGTTCTCCACCGCCGCTGACGAGTCCACGCCGCGAAGCTCACGTTCCACAGCAGCCACCACTGCGCGCGGATCCGCCGCGGTCCGAACAACCAGATGCTTCGAGAACGCCGGCGCCTCCCAGAGGGACAGATAGACCTCGGGTTCCGCGGCCTGCGTCAGGTCGTCCGTACGACCGTTCGATACAACGCCGATGATTTCGACTGTCGGTTTCGGCTGGCCCCAGTCGAACCACAGCTTCTTGCCAATAGCGTTCTGCTTGTCGAAATAACGATCGACGAAAGCTTGATTGACGATCGCGACGCTCGGCCGGTCTTTCGAATCGCTCGTTCGGAAGTCCCGTCCTTCTCGTAGCGTCAAGCCCATAAGATCGAAATAGCCGGTTGTCGCCGCGCGTAGCGCGATCTGAATGCGATCTGCATCCTTGATCGCCGGCGGCCGCCCTTCGATATCCACGTGATCCGGCCAATTGTTTCCTGTCAAAGGCACACCCCATGCGAACGCCACCGCCCGAACACCTGGCAGAGCCGATACGCGCTCCAGCGCTCGCTGATGAAAGTTGCGCCAGTTTCCTTGTACAGCCGTCACGCTCATCGTCAAAATGTGCTCGACGTCGTATCCCGAGTGCACCTTCGCGATGTTGCTCATGGTGCGAATCAGCAGACCAGCGCCAACCAAGAGTGCAAGCGTCAGTGCGGTCTGTGCCATCGTCACACCACGCAGAATGCGCCGCTCGCCGCGCCCGGCGCTGCTGTTTGGCCCCGCGCTCTTGAGTATCTGAATCGGGTCGAACCGCGAAGCGCGAAGAGCCGGAAACAATCCTGCCACCAGCGCTGAGAATATGGCAGTGCCGAGCCCCCAGGCGATCACTGCCCAGCCAGTCGTTACTGCATCCAAACGTGGAATGGCATGGCCGCCGATTAGCTTGAACAATCTCACGACTCCGAAGGCGATACCTGCGCCGAATGCTCCTCCAGCCAGCGCGAGCAGCACACTCTCGATCGACACTTGACGGAACAAAGCGACCCGTCCCACGCCCAGCGCGCTGCGCACAGCGTATTCCTGCTGCCGTTGCAGACCGCGCACCAGTAGCAACGCTGCGACGTTCCCGCAGGCAATCAGAAGCACAAGCGCCGCCGCGCCGAGCAGCGGAAACAGGATCCGGTTCCCGTCGCGATTCAATTCGCTCGTCAACGACTGTACCTGAGCCGTGATCCCCTCGAAAGCATGTTCAGCCTGCGCCTCGCGAGCGACGATCAGCCGAAGCTCCTGCTGCGCCTGCTGGATTGGAGTCCCATCACGCAAGCGAGCCACGACGTCCCAATAAGGATCCTTCAGCGCTTTCGGATCGGGTGCCCAAGGCGACCAGAAATCGACCAGGGCGTTCGGGTCATAGTTTGGCTCTTTGGCTACTCCAGGCGAGGGAAGAAACCGTACGCCCGGAGGCATCACGCCGATCACCGTAACGGGAGTTTTTCTACGGCTCATTCGAATCGTCGAGCCGACGATGTGCGGATCGCCAGCGAACTTGCGCTGCCAGAAATTGTAGCCAAGAATGATCACCGGGTTGGCCCCGGGCTTCGCTTCGTCTTCAACGAACGTTCGGCCCAGAATCGGCTGCACTCCGACGGCGCGGAAATAGTCTGTTGTGACCCACATTCCCTCCATCGATTCACTGCCTTCGTTGCGCACCAGGAAGTTAAACGTCCAACCGTAGGCGCCGATCGCTTCGAACGATTTGACCTCCTTCTGCCATTCGAGCCACTGCATCGCCGGCCACGCTCTCGTGCCAGTCATCTTCTGTCCGTCGCTTCGGATCGCCTTGATCAGGACGAGCCTTTGCGGTTGCTGATAGGGCGGAGGCGTCAGTAACACGCCATGGATCAAGCTGAAGATCGCGGAGGTTGCGCCGATACCGAGCGCTAAGGTCAGGATGGCAATCAGGGTAAATCCAGGCTGCTTCAGGAGCATTCGAACGCCGAAACGCAGATCTCTGAGCATAGTCCTCCCTCGGTTCGCAAGCGGCTTTCACTTTGACGTCGACAGTCAAAGGTCGGTTAGCAGCGGCTCTCAATCCTGAAGCTACCTGTTAGAATACGCTCGAATGAAAATCCTGCTTGGTTTGCTCGTAGCTGTAGCCGCTCAACCGGCAACGGTTCCGATGTTGCTGGAGGGCAACGTCCCGATTGTCGAGCTGGAACTTCCTACGGCTAGCGGAGGAACACGTACGGCCCGTTTCGTGATCGACACTGGCGGCGGCTCCGTGGTTATCGGCAGTAAGCTCATGGTCGATATCGGCGCAAAGACCCAAGGCGAGCCGATGGCCGAAGAAGGCTCCAAGATGCAAGCGCTCGCCTCGATCCGGATACTGGCGGCCGGCGAAGAATTGGACTTGTCCGGCATTCCGGTGTTCGCGTCGTTGGAGAACGAACGCGTCATCTCTCGCGATAATGCGGAGGGCATGCTGCCCGGACGCTTGCTGAGCCGCTATCATCTGATACTGGATTATCCGGGGCGTACCCTCATATTCGCGAAGCCAGGAAGTGTTCAGCCACGCGGCACTAAACTCAAAGCGGCAATCGGCGACAAGAACGCGTTTCCGCGAATCGAAGCCACCGTTGGCGATCAGACGTACGGTTTCCTGCTCGACTCCGGCGCCAGCTTCACAATGATCAGCCGCGTTGTACTTGAGAATTGGTCCAAAGCGAATCCCGATTGGAACAAGACGATTGGCGCCGCCGGGCTCGCAAACATGATGGGCGGCAAGATGGAAAACGAGGCGCTGATGCTCCGTATCGCCGACTTGAAACTCGGGCCATTTACGGTTCGAAATGCAGCCGCGGTCTCAAGACCGGAAGGCACGTTCGAAAAATGGATGAGCAGAATGATGCCCGCTCCGATCATCGGCTCGATCGCGGGAAACATACTCCGCGATTTTCGAGTCGAAATCGACTACCAGAGTGGAGCCGTCTATCTAGAGCGGGCAAAGAATCCGTCTTCTCCGGAGATCTCGGGCGTCGGATTGATATTGTCCCGCGCAAAGGCGGGCTTAGTGGTCACTGGAGTTTCATCAACAGCCGTGAAGTCAGCGGTGCAATCGGGAGATATATTAGTCGCCGTCGATGGAGAACCGATGTCGGGAAAATCGCTTTCGGAAGCGGCGCGAGCTCTGTCCGGCGCTAAAGGCTCCAAGAAACAGCTGGCGCTGCTTCGCAATGGCGAATCGATTCGTGTCGATGTTGTTTGCGTGCTGCTGCTCTGACCTCAGGAGCGGCAGGTGCGAAACCCGGCGAAAACATCGCGGCGATCTTTTGTGTAAAAGTTCCGCCAGGTGTTGCGGATCAATCGCGAGCGCGTAGCCCAGCAGCCGCCGCGGAGGACCTTGTACGGTGGACCAAACCAGGGCTCGGAATATTCCTTGTAAGGATCGCGCACGAAACCGGGGTAGGGACCGAAGTCGTCTGAAGTCCACTCCCATGCGTTGCCGATCATCTGACGAAGGCCTTCCGGTGTGTCGCCTGCGTCGAAGGCTCCGGCAGATGTGCACCCGATCGTGCGGAAGTCGAGGTGCCCATGAGCAGGCTGAGGCGCATCGTCTCCCCAGGGGAACTGTCGTTTCGAGCTGCCAGCCGCGGCAAACTCCCACTCTGCCTCGTTGGGCAATCGTCTCTTTGCCCAGCGGCAGTAGGCATCGGCCTCGTACCAATTCACGTGAATGATAGTGACATCGGGATCGAGCGGCACGGTGAGATCGAACATACGAACATGCCAGCGATCACCATTCTTAATCCAGTACACCGGATGACAGGCTTGCGCACGCTGGCGCCATTGCCAACCCTCATCGCTCCATAACTCCTGCCGGGAGTAGCCGCGATCGTCGACAAACTCGGCGAAAGCACCTTGCGTAACTGCCGATCTTGCCATCGCGAAAGGCGGGACCTCCACAGGGTGCTCCCATTTTTCGTTGTCAAAAACGAACGATTCGCCCGGCCTCGCGCCGAGCAAGAAAGTGCCGCCTCGGAACTCGACATCACCGTGCAGCGCGGGCGCCACAGTCGTAGGTTGGCCTTTTCCAGGAGGTGGCGTGAACCCCAGCGTTTGCCGGGTGTAGGTCAGAGCCTCGCCATGCATGTCTTCATGCATGATCGCGAGCCAGCAGAAGTATCGATCGGCGTCAGTCACGGGCCGGGACTCAAGTCCGTCGACCACTCGGTTGAGCACGCGAGTCATGTAGCCGATAGTTCCTTCGCGAGTCGGAAGATGCAGATCCCAGCGCGTATCGTGCGCAACAGCGGCCGAGTCCCACAGCGAATCGCCGCATTCAAGGATCGGAGCTTCAGAGCGCGCATGTCGCAGAGCCCACCTCTCCTGGAACCAGCCGACGTGTCCGATCTCCCAAACGATCGGATTGATGATCGGCAGCAGGGGCACCCGGAGCTGCTCATCGTTTAGGTCGCTGACCAGCTCTAGTGTGCGCCCGCGCGTGTCCTTCAGCGCGGTCACCAGGTACTCGGTCGTTTGCCAAGGACGCTCCATGGAGCCATTATGAGGGATATGTGAGTTCTCGTGATTTGTCCGGCGGCGCCGGGCAGCCGGGCGGGTAATCGCACTTCCGCACTGCGATGGGCCGCGATGCTGCGTGGTTTAGGGCATCGCGTGAAGATTCGTGAAGAGTACCGGGGTGAGCTGTGCGATCTCGTGTTAGCTTTACATGCGCATAAGAGTGCGGCGTCCATTCAACGCTCATTTCAGGAACGGCCCGGCCGGCGCATTGTGGTAGCGTTGACCGGGACGGATCTCTATCGGGATCTTCCCGGGAGCAGTGCGGCCCAAAGATCGCTCGAAATCGCATGGAGAATTGTTGTTCTGCAACCGCTCGCCCTCAAGCGGATACAGGAAGTGCATCACGCCAAGACGCGAGTGATCTATCAATCCGCGGAGTCAACGCCAGGACCTCATCGGCCATCTGCTGATCACTTCGATATCGCGGTGCCCGGGCACCTGCGTGACGAGAAAGCGCCGTTCGTAGCGGCTGCCGCCGCCCGGCTACTTCCGCAAGAGTCGCGCGTGCGCATCTTGCAGATTGGTCGGGCCCTCACTCCCGAGTATGAAGCAAAGGCTCGACAGGAGCAGATCGAAAACCCGCGTTACAACTGGCTGGGCGAACTGCCACGTCGGCAGCTGCGGCAAATCGTGGCATCGAGCAGTGCGGTCGCGCTGACGTCAGTAATGGAGGGCGGCGCTAATGTGATCTCGGAAGCGATCGTCGATGATATGCCCGTGCTTGCCTCGAGGATCGATGGCTCGATAGGCTTACTCGGGCCTCATTATGCGGGTCTGTTTAACGCTGGCGACATTCAGGCGCTTGCACAACTCATGTCGCGCCTCGAATTGAACGATGCGTTTCGGACCGAGCTTAAGGGCGAGTGTGCGAACCTAAAGCCGCTGTTCGATCCCGCCCGCGAACTCGGGAGTTGGAGGCAGTTGCTGGCCGGAGACTGATGCGTCAGCGATGCGGCGTCGCCGTCGCTTCGTTCGACATCGGACTGGTGCCGGCGGTGTTCACGGCGGCGACCTTGTAGAAGTACGCTTTGCCGTTCGTCAGTCCAGTGTTCGTGAACGACGTACCTGTAATGCCCTTAGCGATGGCAGTCGCGTTCTCGCCGCCGGCCGAGGTACCGCGGTAGACGTTGTAAGACGTTGCGCCCGTACTTGCCGTCCAGGCGAGCGTGACCTGCTTGTTTCCGGCAGTCGCGGTCAAACCATTAGGTGCCGCAGGAGCAGTTGCGCCCGTTGTTACGGTGATCTTCGCTGCGTTGCTGTTCCAGTAATAGTTCGTGGCCCAACCTGAGTCGAACACGCCGATCATGACCGTGTAAGTTCCAGTTGCTAGAGAACTCGGAACGCTCCAGGTGTACGTGTATTGCTGCGTCTGGCCGCCCGTGAAGTTCTGGCCGCTCCAAACGTTGGTGGATACGGCGCTGCCGGAACTGTTGAACACCTGCACTTCAATGTTGCCGTTGGAGAGACTCGCTGTACCAGTGCCGGTTACAGTCGACTTGATCGATGTCGAGGATCCTCGCGTGACGGTAGATGGTGTTGCTGTCGCCGAGGATGTAAATGAGAGCGATGAGTTCACCGTGATCGTTGCAGCAGAGTCGTTCCAGTACAACATCTGCCACGTCGAGGTAAACACGCCGATCCGGACGCGGAAGCTCCCTGAAGCGGCGGGTGTGAACGCCACTGAGTAGGTGTGGGTCTGATTTAGAGTGAAGCTTTGGCCGGTAAAATTCTGGGTCACAGCGTTGTTGCCGCCCGAATCGGTTACAAGCACCTGAACATTGCCGTTCGTAAGCGTATTCGCTGTGTCAGTGACGTTGACCGTGATGTTGCTGGTCTTGCCCTGAGCCACTGGGTTCGGTGACGCGCTCGCTGTTGCGTTGAAAGCGGGCGGAGTGTTCGGGGTTACGGCGAGTTGCGTCGAGTTCGGGCTTGTGCCTACATTGTTCGATGCCGTGACCACGTAGTAATACGTTGTGCCGTTGGTCAGACCGGAGTCGGTGTACGTTGTCGGCGCTGGACTGCTCACCGTGCCGATGGCCGTGTACGGGCCATCGCTCACGCTGCCGCGTTTAACGGTATAGCTCGTCGCTCCGCTGCTGGTATTCCAGGTCAGAGTGACGGTGCCGCTTCCTGCCGTAGCCGCCAACCCAGTTGGAGCCGCGGGCGCTTGTGTGACGGAGCCTTTTGGAATCACAAACAGCGTAATGCTCTGAGATGGAACCGTCGTCGACAGGGCATTGCTTGCGACGTTCACGTCGGTCAGACGCGCGATCGTACTCTGCGACGCCGAATTGATTTGCCATGCTTGCGCCGTCCCGCCGGTGGAGAAGTTAGCGAGATTCACCGTGACTGGCGTGCTGCCTTGCTGCTTGTTGATCACCATCACGGTCAGCGCGCCGTCGGAGCTACGGACGCTGGCGAATGCCGAAAGATTGTCCGGGTTGGCTGTTGTTGCCGCGACACTAGTATCGCCGAAGGTCGAGTTCTTTCCATCGTAGTTGCGATAAATCTGGCTGGC
>Ga0335069_10014199_pt1 | contig 11164 bp, 9 predicted proteins | sample Lox_Sample_11_FD_206714 | JGI IMG/M metagenome (GOLD analysis project Ga0335069, IMG submission 206714) | Soil microbial communities from Loxahatchee National Wildlife Refuge, Florida, United States - Lox_Sample_1.1 | ecosystem: Environmental > Terrestrial > Soil > Wetlands | place: USA: Florida... | reverse complement strand
TTCCTTGCGGATGCCGCCGAAATCCACTTTGCCGCGGCGCAAGCCGAGGTGCTCCTCCTGAACGATGGTGACGATCTTTCCGGGCACAGCGAGACACATGGCGCCACCTCAACTTTGGAATTGTCCAGCGAGCACAGCCTGGCCGAGTGAAAGTCCGCCGTCGTTCGCCGGCACTTGATGATGCGTGACGGCGCGGAAGCCCTGCGCCTCGAGCAACACACTGGTCCGCGCGGTCAGATACGCGTTCTGGAAAACACCTCCACTCAGCACAACATCGCGCACATCGGTCGTCTGCGCCACCGCGACAATCCAATTGGCGAGTGCGTTGTGGAACTTCGCGGCGATGCGGGACACATCGAGACCCGCTTGCTTGTCCAACAGGAGCGCCTCGATCAGTGGGGCCCAATCACCGATGCCATTTCGATGTCCGATCTCGTAGCTTTCCGTCGTGTCGATGCCGCCGATGGTGCGCTCCAGGCACATCGCCGCCTGTCCTTCGAACCGGTTGCGATCGGCCACCCCACTCAGGAAGGCCACGGCATCGAACAGGCGGCCGACGCTCGATGACGGGGGAGCATTGATTCCGCGTTCCAACATGACGCGAAGGCTAGTGTCGACCACGCAGCCGTCGGGGCCGTACGTCTCCCACATGAGGCTCGTTGCCGAACGCGAACAGTCGCGAATTGCCGCTTCGCCGCCCGGAAGACGAAATTGCCGCAGATGTGCGATGCGCTCGAATCCGCTCTGGCTGGCCACAAAGAACTCGCCGCCCCAGATGGTTCCATCCAGGCCGAAGCCCGCGCCATCCCACGCGACGCCGAGATAGTTTGTCTCAATCCCATTCTCGGCAGCGCCGGCGGCGACGTGTGCGTGGTGATGTTGCACCTGGATGATCGGCAAGCCGGAGGCCAACGCCCATTGTGTGGACGCGTAGTCTGGATGAAGGTCACAGGCGACCACCGTGGGCTCGAAGCGATACAGCCGGCAGAGATCTTCGATCGCCCGCTCGAACGCCCAGCGCGATTCGACCGCATCGAGATCGCCGACGTGCTGGCTCAGAAACACCTGGCGGCCCAAGGCGATCGCTACGGTGTTCTTCAGGTGTCCGCCGACCGCCAGCACAGGCGGCAAGTCGTGAGACGTCACCACCGGTAGTGGCGCGTAACCACGCGCGCGCCGCAGAATCTGCGGACCGACGGGTGAAATGCGCGCGACGGAGTCATCGCACGAACGCGCGATCGGCCGATCGTGCAGAACAAACACATCGGCGATATCCTTCAACCGCTCGCAGGCTTCGTCGTTCTCGATGGCGATCGGCTCGTCAGCGCGATTGCCGCTCGTGGCAACTACAGGGAACGGATGCTGCGCCATCAGCAGATGATGGAGCGGTGAATACGGGAGCATCACGCCCAGGTAGGGGGAGGATTTCGCCACCTCGGGCGCCAGATCACGACCCGCCTGCGGGCGGAGCAGAACAATCGGTGCCGCCGGCGAGGCCAAAAGCTCTTCCTCCGCAGGGTTCACGAAACAGTACTGGCGAACACAAGCGAGGGAGGGCATGAGGAGCGCTAACGGTTTCTCCTCTCGGTGCTTGCGTATGCGCAACAGCATGACTGCCGCGGGATTGCGAGCGTCCACCAGGAGTTGGAATCCGCCGAGCCCTTTGAGCGCGACGATTTCTCCTCCCGCCAGTGCTTGGGCCGCTCGGGCAACCGCGCTGGCACCTTCCGCCCGCTCCGGCTCCGACCACACACGCGGGCCACACGTGGGGCACGCAGTCGGCTGGGCGTGAAATCGGCGATCGTGCTGCGACTCGTATTCCCGGCAGCAGGCAGGACACAAGTCGAACCTCTGCATCGTCGTGTTTGGGCGGTCATACGGAATGTCGAGAAGGATTGTGTAGCGTGGGCCACAGAGTGTGCAGTTCGTGAACGCGTACGCGAAGCGCCGATCCGCCGGATCGAAGATCTCACGGAGGCATTCCGGGCAGGTGGCGAGATCCGGCAACACCGCCGCAGTCTTGGACATGGTTCCCTCACTCGGAAGAATCTCGAACCACACGCAGCCGGCAGGCGCGACTCGGGACACTTCCTCAGTGGTCACGACTGCTGCTCGTGGCCGCTCCGCTTTGAGCGTCTGCAAGAAATGATCGAGTTGCTCCAAGCGGCCCTCGACCTCAATCTCGAGCCCTGATCCTGAGTTCCTCACCCAGCCGGCAAGACGCAGCGTTTGTGCAAGCCGATACACCGCCGGGCGAAAGCCGACTCCCTGTACGGCTCCGCCCAATACGACCCGCCGGCGCTCGATGCGAGTTGGAGCGGTGGTTGTCAGATTTACTAAGTCCTCGCCGCGGCCGCGATTCTCGGCGGCGGTCGCGTGGCTGGGTGTGGCAATCATGTCTCCCTCCACGCCGTTGTGCTGCACATCGGATTGTGGTCGTGCGCACGAAGCGATTCAGACGGATCGCCGGACAACCACCAGAGATTCGGCTTGACCGGAGCATGCCGGCGGCGGCAACCGATGGCGCGCTCCACCAGCAAGCGGGCGATGTTTTCGACCGCAACAGAGGAGGCGCTCAGCACCGAGGGGCTCATCCCGTTGCCGAGGCTCGACGACTCGGGAACGACGCCGACGATGACGAGTTCGGATGGGGCATGACCGGCCAGCCGCACCTGCGCGAGAGACTCCTGAACGCCCGGAGCGTGGGCCGTCAGACGAAGCTGGCCGCGGTGAGCGAAAAGGTCGTCTTCGCAGTAGACGCACAACGTTCCCGGCTTTTCTTCGGCGTGAACGGCATCCGCAATCACTACCAGGTCCGTACCGTACAAATACGGCCCGAGATCCAGCCCCGGCGTGCCGAGGTCGAGCACGTCAACGTTCGAGCCACATTCGTACTGGCAACAAAACATTTCGACGGCCAACGGGCCAAAGCCGTCATCGCCAAGGAGCACGTTTCCCAAGCCGATGATGCGTGCGTGCCTCGGACTGCCGCCGGTGGTGATGATCACAGGACTTTCACCTGAGCGATTTCGCGCCCACTTGCATCGAGCGTATGACACGCGCAGGCCATGCACGGATCGAAGGAATGCACGGTACGGAGTACTTCCAGCGGCATTTCCGGATCCGCCACCGGGTTTCCAAGGAGCGAGCTTTCGTACGGGCCGGGGACGCCCTTGTCATCGCGCGGGCTGGCGTTCCAGGTGGTCGGCACGACCGCCTGGTAGTTGGAGAAGATTCCCTTGTCGATGACCACCCAGTGCGAAAGCGTGCCTCGGGGCGCTTCGTGCAGGCCCACGCCGGCGATCTCTTGTTTCGGGAACTGGGGTGGATTGTAGGTGGTGTCGTCGCCTTTGAGAATGTTGGCCGAGAGCAACTCCATGTGCCGGAGCGCCAGGTCGGAGAGCATCGCTGAACGGATCGCACGGGCAAGGTAACGCCCCATCGTGGATTGCAGAGCCTCCGGCGTCACAGCCGTACCATTGATCGAGGAAATTCTCTCGAACGCGGCGTCCGTCCATTTGCGCGTCGACGGATGGCCGGAGGAGTAGCCGACGAGAATATTCGCAAGCGGACCGACCTGCATCGGATGACCGTCGTAGCGCGGCGCTTTGACCCATGTGTACTTCCCCTCGTCCCGGAAGTCCGTGTAGTAGGGGTCGGTCTTGCCTTTCCAGGGCTGCTGAGCGCCTTCTCCTATGTACCACGCATGGGTGACATCCTCGGCAACGGCGGTGCGGATGGCTTCGTCACGCCAATTTTCAACAGGCCGCACGGAAGCGAGATTCCCGTCCATGATCACGCCGCCGGGAAGATCGAATTGCGTGGCCTTCGCGTCCACCGGCAGGTCAGGGACGGCCAGGTAATTCGCCACGCCGCGTCCATAGCGGAACCACTCGGGGTAAGAGGCGGCGAGCAGGCAGACATCGACAAAATAGGCTTGCTGCACGAACGGCACCAATTCCTGCAGCAGGGACTGCATCATCCCGAGGCGGTCCATATTCATGGTGGCGAGGCTGTTGAGGTTGATCGCGTTCATGACGCCGCCGACCGCCAGGTTCTGGATGTGCGGCGTCTTCCCCCCAAGAATCCCGACGACTTGGCAGGCCTTGCGCTGAAATTCCAGCGCCTGCAAATAGTGAGCGAACAGGATCAGATTCATTTCCGGGCTCAAGCGCATCGCCGGATGGCCCCAGTAGCCGTGAGAGAAAATCCCGAGCTGGCCGCTCCCAATCAGCCCTTTGACCTTGTTCTGAACTGCTGCGAGCTCGCTATGGGAATTCCCCGGCCACGTGCTGACGCCGTCTGCGATGGACGCCGCGCGTGCGGTATCCGCCTTGGGAATGGTCGTGATGTCCACCCAATCAAGCGCGGACAAGTGATAGAAGTGAACGATGTGATCGTGCAGGCCGTGCGCGATGAGAATCAGGTTGCGAATATACTGTGCGTTCGCCGGAATCTCGAGCTGGAGGGCATCTTCTACGGCGCGCACCGAGGCCATGGCGTGGACCGTGGTGCAGACTCCGCAGAAGCGCTGCGCGAAGACCCAACCTTCGCGTGGATCACGCCCGCGCAAAATCGTCTCAATTCCGCGCCACATGGTGCAGCTCGCCCAGGCCTTCTGCACGGTGCCGCGGTCGACCTCGACATCGATGCGCAGATGCCCTTCGATGCGGGTTACCGGGTCGATAGAGATGCGGGCCATGGTGTTTCTCCTTCTGAGTGAGCTACCCACGGCGCTGGCGCGCAAGTCTGAACATGTAATTCCAGTCCTTGATTTCTCCGGGGAGCACCGCGAAGTACTTGACCGCGAGGGCGAAGCCCACGATCCCGAGCGAGATGTACCCGACGGTCATGAGCAACTCGGGCAGGTTCGGGAAATAGACTGCGTTGGGCGCAGGGGCGAACGCGATGGTGGTAGGGACGAAACGAAACAGCAATCCTCCCAGGCAGGCGAGTGTGGCCATCCTAAGCAGGGTTCGGGGCGTCTCGCGCACCGCCCTGCTCCGCAGTGCAATGGCCGGGATGAGGATGAGGACAGTCTCGCAGAGGAAGAGGAGACTCATCTCGTCGAGTGCGAAGGCGGAGTGGAGCTGTCCTCGCCAGACAAGGTCGCCGCAACGGACGGCGAGGAAAAGGCAACAAGCCCCCGAGAGCAGGTTGCCCAACTCTCCCAGCACGTCCATGTCGAGCGTCCGCGAGTAGCGCAGCGAGGCCGTGAGGAGCAGGAAGGTCACGAAACCAAATCCGCACAGAACCGCTGCGAGGAGGTAGAGCAGCGGCAGGAACGGCGTCTGCCAGAGGGGGTGGATCTTATCGCCAGCCAGGAGCATCAGTCCCCCCAAAGAGGACTGGTGCATGAGCGGCAGGACGTAGGCCCCGGTGATCATGAAGGGATAGATCCGGCGCAGGAAGGGAGCGACGCGGTGCAGGGTGGCGCGGGTCGCGTCGCTGCCCGTGTAGTACACCCGTTCCAGGATAAGAGGAACGTTCTCGAAGAGGAGGAACACCGCGCAATAGAGCGGCATGCATACGGAGACCTCGAGCATCGCCGATTCGGAATTCCAGCGCCACGGGAGGATGATGTTCCAGAAGTTCCAGGGGCGCCCCACGTCGAAGCCAAGAGCGATGAGGCCGGTCGAGTAAAAGAGAAAACCAGATACGAGCGCAGTCCGCATGACGACGTGCAGCTTCTGCCGGTTGAAGACCCAGGCGGCCATGCCCACTGCCAGCGGACCCGAACCCAAGGCGGTGAGCGTCAATACGTTGAAGCTCTTCCAGATCCCCCAGGCATAGACATCGTTCATCCCTGAAAAGGGCCCGAGCGGCGAGAAGAGCCGCGCGATGGCGAGGGTAAGGCCGAGTACGGCCAGCGCCGCAAAGAAGAGGAGCGTGGGTGTTACCACCGGCTCGCGATACACGGGCACGCCACGCTGCCAGTGGTTGACCAGAGTTGCGCCGGCTGTGTCGCGCGTGTTTATGGTTGTGCCATGGGTGCTCATAGCTGATCCCGGAGGCCTGTTTCTTTCTCACGCTTAGGTCTCTCCGCCTCGTGGCGATTCCAGTTTCGCTTGATCACCGCGCCCAGAATTCCCGCCACCAGAATCGGCGTCGAGAGCCACTTGTAGATCACTGCAGTCACCTTGGTGGCGTAGTGACCCAGCGAGGTCGAGCCGAGCTTGGGGAGGCCGAGCTTTTCGAATGCGACGTGGGAGAGATACAGGACCTGGGTTCCTCCCGCCTCATACTCCCCGTACACCCGTTTCTCGAAATACCTGTCCGGCGACGCCGCGATGCGCTCTTTCGCCCGGGCCAGCAGATCCGTGCGCTTGCCGAAGATGACTGCGCCCGTGGGGCATACCGCGGTGCAGGCAGGCTGCTGGTTGTTCTTCAGGCGTTGCTCGAAGCAGAACTCGCACTTGACGATCTTCGGGTTCCAGTTGCTCCACTCGAATTTTGGCACTTCGAACGGACAGGCCACTTCGCAGTAGCGGCAGCCGATACAGAGTGAACTCTCCCATGTGACTGCTCCCAAGTCGTTCTTCTCAAGAGCGCCGAACGGGCAGCCCGTTACGCAGGCGGGATCGAGGCAGTGCATGCACTGCCTCTTTACGAAGGCAAAGTCTCCACCATCGGGCTCTTCGTAAAGCTTGATGATGTTCTTGGTCTTAGAGTTGAGATCCAACGGCATGTGCCAGAGGCCGCCGGAGAGCGCAGTGTCGGCCGGCAGGCCGTTGGCCTCGCTGCAAGCCGACATGCAGGCCTTGCAACCGGTGCAGATCGTACTGTCATACAGCATGGCCACGGCGTCTGGCGCGGCCACAGGGTGCGCCGGGTGCTCACCGGCGAGGGCAGACGCCGCCGGGGCTGCAGCGATGGCCCCCGCCACGCCGGCGATCTGCACGAGGGCCTGACGGCGATTGATTGGAGCGTTCATGTGCACACCGTCGATGTCGGGCCACGAGCTGAAGGCCCTCATGGTCCATCCTTGGGATCAGTGTGCGGGCTGCCGCCTGTGTTCCCCCCGCTAGAGGTGGGATCGGAACCAGGCACGCTCTCATCGTCCCGCACTTTGGAGAACTTGCGCGAGGCAGCATAGCCCGCGCCCGCGAGCGCGCCGGCCGCGAGTCCGACGAGGCCGGTTGCGATCGGGCTCACCGTGCCCTGCGGCGCGCTGATTGGTGCGTAGGTCTCCGGAGGCGCAGCAAACGTATGGATTGGCACCACTTTGAACATCGGCTCACGGAACGCAATGTGTTTTTCGGTGCAGCCGATGCACGGTGCGCCGATGCCAATCGGCCACACGTCGGGTATCTCATTGAAATGTCGCGTCGAGCACCCCGCATGGGTGTCGGGTCCTTTGCAACCCATCTCGTAGAGACACCAGCCTTCGCGGTGGCCCTGGTCGCCGAATTGCTTCACGAAACGGCCGGCATCAAAGTGCGCCCGACGCGGGCAGTGCTCATGAATGTCGCGATCGTAGGCAAACTTTGGCCGCCGTTTGTCATCGAGCTCCGGCAGCGTGCCGGAAGCAGCAAATTGCAGTACCACCCCGAGCAGCGTGTACGGATTCGGCGGACAGCCGGGAAGATTGACGATCGTCTTGTTCGGCATGAGGTCAGCAACGCCAACCGCGCCGGTTGGACTGGGATCGGCCGAGGGAATCCCTCCCCAGGAAGCGCAAGAGCCGATGGCGATGATCGCCGCGGCTTTTCCCGCGACGTCGTCGAGGACCTCCATGGCGGGCCGCCCAGCCAGCTTCATGTAGACGCCCTTATCCCGGATCGGGATCGAGCCCTCGACGACGCAGACGTACTTACCGGAGTATTTGTCTACGGCTTCCGCGAGTGCTGCTTCGGCTTGCTTGCCCGACCCCGCCATCAACGTCTCGTGGTATTCGAGTGAGATGATGTTCAGAATCAAATCGCCCAGGTCCGGATGGGAAGTCCGGAGCAGCGTCTCGGTGCAACCGGTGCAGTCCTGAAATGCCAGCCAGATCACCGGCGGACGAATCACTTTCCCCAGTCCTTGGGCGACGTCTTCGGGAGTTCTCTTGTCGGTGATCGCAAGGCCGAACGGTGCAGCGATCATTAGAGAAGAGCAGAACTGCAGGAAGGCGCGACGGCTGATGCTACACTGCGTCAGGCGCTCATCAATGGTCTCGAGACCTCGTGAGTGCGAAGGTTCACGCATCTCGGCCCTCCTTCCCCCGATTCGGATACGCACTGTGCGGCCATCCGCGTGCGTCGTTCCTCGAGCCACTCGACCCACCTGCCCATCCCGTTGCCCGAGCGGGCCGATACCGCGATCAGCCGGGGCTCCGGGATGACGCGCGCCAGCGCGTCCTGGAGCGCGGCCCGGTCGAAATCGAGCACCGGCAGGAGGTCCGTCTTGGTCAGTACGACCAGGTCGGCGTGGCGGAACATCACCGGGTATTTGAGCGGCTTGTCCTCGCCTTCGGTCACCGACAGCGCGACAACGTTCGACTCCTGCCCGAGATCGTAGATCGCCGGGCAGACGAGGTTGCCGACGTTCTCGATGAACAGGTAGTCGGGCTGGGGCCATTCCACTTGGTGCAGCACTCGATGCACCATGTCGGCGTCGAGGTGGCAGGCTTGCCCCGTGGTGATGGCGGAGGACGGAATTCCGGCAGCGCGCAGCCGCTCGGCGTCCCGCTCGGTGGCGAGATCCCCCGCGAGCGCCGTGAGCTGCCGAACGCCGCCGAGCCGACGGGCGGTCGCCTCGAGGAGCGCGGTCTTCCCGGCTCCCGGGGATCCCATCAAGTTGATCGCCACCAGACCGTGCCGGCGAAAATGCTCCCGATTGTGCGCCGCGCCGTGGTCGTTGTGCTCCAACAAGCGCGCATGCACCTCGACCGGCACGAGCTTAGAGTCCCCGCATCCGCAGACGTCACACATGAGCTGACAGCTCCAGCTCGATCCGCTCGAGCACGATCGAGTCTCCGCCCGCTAGCCGCGCAGGGAAGAGACACGTGGGACAGACGAGAGCGGCGCCGAAGGGAATTGCCGCGTTGCAAACGGCGCAGCGCCAGTCGATATCCTCGGTTGTGAGCACCAGCTCCGCTTCCTGGCAGAGCGTGCCAGGCCGGGAGAGCAGGTAGGCGTTCGCGAAGAGGTCGCGATCGACACCGGCAAGCGGGCCGATGCGAACCGTGAGTCGATGTACCGCGCTCGCATTTTGCACGTAAGCCTCGGATTCGACGCGCCCGATCAACGCCTCGACGAGCGCGTACTCGTGCATGACATCACCAGGTGCTCGGTGTGAGGAGGGCAATGAGCCACTGCCGACGCGACACCCTTATCAACCGCAGCGATCATCGACTTTCCTCTTGCTCATGTTGCTTCTGCAGCCCACGTGCCGGGACCGGCAGTCCCGCTTTGGTGGCGTTCGTCGATAAGGATGCTTTCCGAGTCGGAATGAAGACAGTATTGTCGGAATGACGACAGCTTCTTCATGAAGCTCCCGCATCGACGGCGCCAGCTCTCAAGCTGTTACTTCTTTTGGATCGACATGACGTACTCGGCGATGACGGCGACGACGCCGCGTGCCTCCGCGTCTCTTTCAATGTTCTCAGGGTCAGCGCTGCGAATCTTCTCCCACACGTCGGTGTGAGTTCCACCGGGCTGCGGACTGAATACAACGTTGAGCCATTTGCCACTCGGGAACTTGCCGCCGTTCCGCTCTACGTAGTCGCGGAGGTCGACTGGCTGCTTGGTGGCTGCATGCACCGCGGAGCCTGGAGCCCCACCGGGGCCGTGGCACGGCGTGCAATACTTCTGATACCAAATGTGTCCCATCTCGCCGCGCGCCTGCTGAACCTCATCGGCCCCACGCGCGCGGATCGGAACAATGGAACCGCCCAGGGCGACGGCCAGCGCAAGGAAGATCGCAGATTGCTTCATTAGAGTGTCTCCTTTCCTCGTCGGTGGGTAATCTCATCTCGGTGTCTGAGCGGGAATCGTGCCAGCACACCGGTCAATCGCAATCAGACGCACACAGAACGAACGCGCCGAACCTCCGCCTCACGACCCGACGCCCTCGCTCGCTCCGATATGTCGCGCCGTTGCCTCATGTTCTTCGTCCGAGTGCTGACGATCTCGAATTCGTCGAGCTTCCGGTACAGCGTCGCGAGGGACACGCCGAGCCGCTCGGCTGCGGCCACGTTGTCGTGCCCTACTTTGGAGAGCACCATACTAATGTGCGCTCTCCCGCAGGCGCGCAGCGCTTCGCGCAGGTTGTCGCTATGCGGGCTTTGCTCCTGTCGGGGAGTGTGTGGGGCGTCTTGGATGGTGCTCAAGGAATCCTCGACGGTCCGCGGGGCATACTGGATGGTGCGCGGGAGGTCGCGAATCGTGATCAAGTCACCTTGACTCATTGTCATGGCGTGCTCGATGATGTTGTCGAGCTCGCGGACGTTTCCCTTGAACGGCAGCGATACGAGCAGCCGCAGGGTGGCGCTCTCGACGCCCTTGACGCTCTTTTTCAGTCGACGATTGTGCAACCGAACGAGGTGCTCGACCAACGCTGGGATCGCTTCGCGCCGTTCGCGGAGCGGCGGAATCTCGATGTTGACGACGTTGAGTCGATAATAGAGATCTTCGCGGAAGCGGCCCGCGTCGACCTCATGGCGCAGATCTCGATTGGTGGCGGCGATGACCCGTACCTCAACCTGGATCGGGGCTGATGCGCCGACCGGGAGGATCTCCTTCGACTCGATCACGCGCAGTAGTTTGCACTGCCCGCTCAGGGGCAGGTCGGCAATCTCGTCGAGGAAGATAGTGCCGCCGCGGGCGCGCCGGAACAGGCCCTGTTCGTCCGTGACGGCGCCGGTGAACGCGCCGCGCCGGTGTCCGAAGAGCTGGCTCTCGAGCAGGGCTTCGGCGATCGCGCCGCAATTGACCGGCAGGAAGACCCGATTGCGGAGCGCGCTGGCGCAATGCACAGCGCGCGCCACCATTTCCTTCCCGACGCCGCTCTCTCCTGTGATCAGCACCGTGCTCGAGGCCGGGCCCACTCGTCGCACCAGATCCATCACATCGCGCATTGCGTTGGAGCACGCCACCAGCGGGAATCGCGAGAAGACACTGTCGGTACTGTCAGCGTCGAGATCAGGGCTCTCATCACCCGACAGAGCCTCGAAAGGTGG
>Ga0335069_10014198_pt1 | contig 11164 bp, 10 predicted proteins | sample Lox_Sample_11_FD_206714 | JGI IMG/M metagenome (GOLD analysis project Ga0335069, IMG submission 206714) | Soil microbial communities from Loxahatchee National Wildlife Refuge, Florida, United States - Lox_Sample_1.1 | ecosystem: Environmental > Terrestrial > Soil > Wetlands | place: USA... | reverse complement strand
GGCCCCTCCTCGCCGAGCTCGTCCGCCGCGACGTAGCCCTCGAGGACGATCTCCGCGTGTGCGGGCACCTCGAGGTCGACCGTGACGCCCTTGACGAGCTCGACCGGCTCGCCGCGAAGGAAGCCGGCGAGCATGAACTCGTCGATGTGCTTCGGGAGCGGCGCGCTCGCCGAGTACGCGGAGACGGGGTCGAGCCCGAGCGCGACCGCGACCTCGAGCCGGCCGCCGCCGCTCGCGAGCCAGTCGGCGCGGCCGTCCTTGTGGATCTGCCAGTGCATGAACGTCGTGCGGCCGTCGATCACCTGCATCCGGTACATGCCGACGTTGCGCGCGCCGGTCGACGGGTCGAGCGTGATCACCGCCGGCAGCGTGATGAACGGCGCCGGGTCGCCGGGCCAGCAGCGCTGGACCGGGAGCACGCCGAGGTCGACCTCGTCGCCGCGGAGGACGATCTCCTGCGCGGGGCCGCGCTTGACCGTCTCGGGGCGCGAGTCGGCGATCGACTTCAGCTTCTGCAGCCCGCGCACCTTCTCGACGAGGCCCGACGGCGGCTGCATCTCGAGGACCTCGCTCAGCTTGGCCGCGACGTCGTCGAGCCGCTCGACGCCGAAGGCGAGGCACATCCGCCGCTCCGTCCCGAACTGGTTGATGAGCAGCGGGTGGCACGCGCCCTTCGGGTGCTCGAACAGGAGCGCCGGCCCGCCGCCCCGGATCGTGCGCTCGACGATCTCGGTGATCTCGAGATCGGGATCGACCTCGGCGGCGACGCGCGCGAGCTCCCCCTCGCGCTCGAGCAGGGCGATCCACTCGCGGAGGTCCTTCACGGCCACGCGGCGAGTCTACGCGCGCGACGGACGGCTACTGCTTGTGACGGATGTACTCCCAGAGCTCGCCGATGGCGATCACGCAGACGAAGACGAGTCCGACGGCGAGCATCATCAGGATCGTCTTCTTGCCCTCCTCGGCGGCCGACTCGGCGGCGAGAAGGTGCAGCGGAAGGAGCAGCGCAGCCACGATGCGCGACTCTACCGCAGCCGGAGGTCGTGCGCGGCGAGGGCGCGGGAGACGGCCTCGTCGCCGGCGGCCGCGCGGGCCGCCGCCTCGAGCGCGGACGCGTCGCCGTGGAGGCGCAACGCCGCGCGCTGCTCGTCGAGTGCTCCCGTGCCGAGGAGCGCCGCGGTCGCCGCCCACAGCGGTCCTTCGCCGCCGGCCTGCTCCGCGCGCAGCTGGCTGGAGAGCGAGATCAGCTCCGAGAGGTCGGCGACCGCCCCGACGTCGCCGAACGACGCGATGCGCACGAGCCCGTGCGCGTAGAGGTAGTCGCCGAGCAGGAGGGCCGTGTCCGGGTCCGGGGGAGCGAACAGGCGCGGCTCGCCGTAGTGGACGAGGTAGCCCTCGTAGATCGTCTCGAGCCCGAGCGCGAAGCGCTCCTCGGCGAGGGGCGAGAACACAGCGACGAGCTCACGCTCGTCGCTAGGGCGCAGCGTCTCCGCCCACAGGCGACTCTCGGCCGCCGCCTCGTCTGCGATCGTCTCCCACATTCCCTAGTCCGCGACTTGGAAGAAGGCGCGGACCGCGTCCAGCGTGCGGTCGATCTCGTCGTCGCCGTGCGCGAGCGAGAGGAACATCGCCTCGAACTGCGACGGTGCGATGTAGATGCCGCGCGCGAGCAGGTACCGGAACAGCGCGCCGTACCGCTCGGTGTCGCAGCGCTGCACGTCCTCGAAGGTGCGAATCGGGCCGTCGGTCATGAACAGCGTCAGCATCGCGCCGACGCGGCGCACCCGGCCGAGCCCGGCGAGGCCCGCCTCGAGGCGCGCGCCGCGGCGCTCGAGCTCCTCGTAGACCGACGGGTCGCGCAGGCGGCGGAGCACCGACAGCCCCGCGGCCGTGGCCAGCGGGTTCCCGGAGAGCGTGCCGGCCTGGTAGACGGGGCCGACCGGTGCCAGCTGGTCCATCACGTCGGCACGACCGCCGAACGCGGCGAGGGGCATCCCGCCGCCGGCGATCTTCCCCAGGATGGTCAGGTCCGGCGTGACGCCGTACCGTTCCTGCGCGCCGCCGCGGGCGACGCGGAAGCCGGAGATCACCTCGTCGAAGACGAGCAGCGCGCCCGACGCGTCGCAGAGCTGCCGCAGCACGTCGAGGTAGCCGTCCACCGGCGGGACGACGCCCATGTTCCCGGCGACCGGCTCGACGACGATCGCCGCGAGCCCCTCGCCGTAGCGCATGACCGCGTCGGCGACGGCGTCGGTGTCGTTGTACGGGACGACGATCGTGTCCGCGGTCACCGCGGTCGGGACGCCGGGCGTGGACGGGATCGCCTGGAGCGCCAACGGCGCTCCGGTCTCCAGGCCGCGCGCCGACGGCTTCGTCGTCGGCGCTTGCAGCCCCAGCGTCGCGAGTCCCGAGCCGGCGCTCGCGAGCAGCGAGTCGACGTGGCCGTGGTAGCAGCCGGCGAACTTGACGATCCGGTCGCGCTTCGTGAACCCGCGCGCGAGGCGGATCGCGCTCATCGACGCCTCCGTGCCGGACGAGACGAGGCGCACCTTCTCGATCGACGGCACCGCATCGACGATCTCCGCGGCGAGCTCGACCTCGGCCGCGGTCGGCGCGCCGAAGCTCGTGCCGCGCAACGCGGCGTCGCGCACCGTCTCGACCGTCTCCGGATCGGCGTGGCCGAAGAGCAGCGGCCCCCATGACATCACCCAGTCGAGGTAGCGGTTGCCGTCGACGTCCTCGAGGTACGCGCCTTCGCCGCGGGCGACGAAGAAGGGCTCGTCGAGCCCGACCGCCCGCATGGCGCGCACGGGCGAGTTGACGCCGCCGGGGATCAGCTCGAGCGCGCGCCGGTAGAGCTCCGAGCGCGTGCTCAGAGCCAAGACGCGAGGTCCTTCGTCCAGTAGCTCAGGATCAGGTCGGCGCCCGCGCGCTTGATCGCGGTCAGCGACTCGAGCACCGCGGTGCGCTCCTCGAGCCAGCCGCGCTGCGCGGCCGCCCTGATCATCGCGTACTCGCCGGAGACGTTGTACGCGCCGACCGGCACGTCGAAGGCCTCGCGCGCGGCGCGGATCACGTCGAGGTACGGGAGGGCCGGCTTGATCATGATCGCGTCGGCGCCTTCCTCGACGTCGAGCTCGCACTCGCGCAGCGCCTCGCGGACGTTGGCGGGATCCATCTGGTAGCCGCGCCGGTCCCCGAACGCGGGCGCCGAGTCGGCCGCCTCACGGAACGGGCCGAAGAAGGCCGACGCGTACTTCGCGGAGTAGGCGAGGATCGGCGTCGTCTCGAAGCCGTCCTCGTCGAGCGCCTCGCGGATCGCATGGACGCGGCCGTCCATCATGTCGCTCGGCGCCACGACGTCGGCACCCGCCTCGGCGTGCGACACGGCGGCGCGCGCGAGCAGCTCGAGCGAGGCATCGTTCGCGACCTCGCCGTCGACGATCACGCCGCAGTGGCCGTGCGACGTGTACTCGCACAGGCAGACGTCCGTCATCAGCACGAGCTCCGGGAAGCGCGGCCGCAGCGCGCGGAGCGCCTCCTGGACGATCCCGTCCTCCGCCCACGCCCCGGTCGCCTGCTCGTCCTTGTCCGCCGGGATCCCGAACAGGATCACCGCCTGGACGCCGAGGCGGACGAGCTCCTCGACCTCGCGGACGACGCCGTCGACCGTGTGGCGGGACATGCCCGGAAGCTCCTCGTGCCGGAGCGCCTCCGGTGCCACGAACAGCGGCATCACGAACGACTCGAGATCGAGCCGCGTCTCGCGGACGAGCCCCCGCAGCGGAGCGGTTCGGCGGAAGCGGCGAAGCCTGACGTCGGGGTACGAGCTCACGGGAGAAGAGTACGTCTCGAGCGAGGTGGCGTGGCGTGGCGTCGCCACCTGATGTGGCGACGCCAACGTGGCTTGGATAGTGCGATTGCGTGTGGCGACGCCACATGGCGTGGCGTGGCGTCGCCACCTCGAGGCTACGCCGCGAGTCGTCGGAGCGCGCCCCGGGCGAGCAGTCCGAAGACGAGTCCGATACCGACGAGCCAGAGCGTCTCGATCCCGATCGTCCGCCACGGGCTCGTGTCGTAGAGGGCGGCGCCGAACCAGCGCACCGCGTGGACGAACGGGAGGAACAGGCTGACCCAGTACGCGAGCGCGAGCGCGCCGCGCGGGACGAGTCCGAGGAAGACAACGGGGAGCACGACGAGCACGGCGAGCAGCGACGCGGTCCTCGCCTCCCGCGCGAGCGCGCCGAGCAGCACCCCGGCGGCGCCGACGACGCCGCCGACGAGCGTCACGCCGACGAACAGGAGCGGCAGCCGGGCCCACGGCTCGCCGCCGGTGACGCCGCCGATCTCGACGACGAGCCCGAAGACGATCGCGATCGTCGCGCCAAGGGCGAGCCCGACGACGGCCGCGAGCGCCGACTTCGCCCACACCAGCTGGCCGAACGAGACGAGGCCGCGGCGCAGCCGTCCGATCGTGCCTTCGTCCTTCTCGGCCGCGGCCGCACCGGCTGCGAGCAGCAGCGCGAGGAAGGTCACGGTCAGCGCGATCCCGTATGCCTGCACCTGCGCCGAGAGCACCCACGTGCGGCCGTGCGACGCGGGCTGCGTGAGCGTGATCGGATTCGCGGTCGCGCGCAGCGCGGCGCCCGTCTGGGCGAGGCCGACGCGCGCGACCTGGACGAAGTGCTCGATCACGGCGACGCGCCTGCTCGGCGGCAGCTTCGCCAGCTCCGCCTGCGTCCCGTCGAGCCCGAGCAGGTCGAAGTGCCGGCCGAGAAACGTCCCCGGGCCGCCGTGGAGGATCAGGCTCACGAACCGGAGGTTCGCGGCGATGTAGCCGGCCTGGAGCTTCTGGTTCAGCTGGTAGACGAGCGACTGCATCTGCTGCGTCACACGCGGCGAGAGCCCGCCGCTGCCCGTGCGCAGGACGAGGCTCGGGCTCGTCGCCATCGTCTCGAGGTTCCCGAGGAAACCCGGCGGGACGGTCACCGTCGCGACCACCCGCCCGTCCGCGAGCTCGCGCGCCGCCTCCTTCGGGCCTATCCGCACGAGCGTCACCTGCTTCGCGACGTCGTTGATCACGGCCTGCAGGTGGAACCGGTGCCCGGCGACCGACACGACCGGCGGCAGGTGATCCTCGTCGACGAACGCGACGCGCGGCTTCGAGCTCGCATAGCCCGCGATGAGCCCGACGAGCAGCGCGATCACGACCGGGTACGCGAGCAGCGCCCCGAGCAGCAGCGGCGAGCGGAGGAGCACGCGCAGGTCCTTCCGCAGGACGATCGTCGCGGCCCTCATCCGAACACGTCCTGCTCGACCGCGGCGAATCCGGACGGCGGTCCGGCGAAGACGACGCGGCCGTTCTGGAGAACGACCACGCGATCGGCGCGCTCCCCGACCTCGTCGATGTTCTGGGTGGCGAAGCAGACGGCGCCTCCGTCGTCGCGCAGGGCGTCGACGACGTCCCAGACGCGGCGGCGCTGTCCGGGGTCGAGCGACGCGGTCGGCTCGTCGAGCAGCAGCACGCGCGGGTCGCCGAGCAGCGACAGCGTGACGTTCAGGCGCTGCCGGTTGCCGACGGAGAGCTCGCCGCTCGGCCGCGCCTCCGGCGGCAACGCGAAGCGCTCGATCAGCCGCGTCGCCGTACCGGCCGGGTCGCTCATCCCCTCGAGGCGCGCGAACAGCTCGAGATTCTCGCGCACCGACAGCCGTGCGTAGTGCGCCGGCCGCTGCGGCACCCAGCCGATCCGCACGTGCGACTCGACCGTGCCTCGCGTCGGCTCGAGCGCGCCGGCGACGATCGCGAGCAACGTCGACTTCCCGGCGCCGTTCGGGCCGACGAGCGCGACGGCCTCGCCGCCGCTCAGCTCGAGATCCGTCGGGGCGAGCGCCTCGATCTCGCCGTAGGTGCGCGCCACACCGAGCGCACGGACGAGCGGCCCCGCCACCGTCACGGGGCGGCGCTGGCCGCAGGCTGCTCGGGCGAGGAGTCGACGTCGACGCCCGTCCCCGAAGGAAGCGCCTCCTCCTCGGGCCAGGGCGCGAGATCGACGCGCTGGGAGAAGAACTCCCACGCGGCGCGCAACGCGGCCAGCAGCGGCAGCGCGACGAGGATCCCGAGGAAGCCGTAGATCTCGCCGCCGGCGAGCAGCCCGAAGATGACGAGCAGCGGATGGAGCCGGAGCGAGTGGCCCATCACCTTCGGGACGACGACGTGACCCTCGAGCTGCTGGATCCCGAGGAAGAGCAGCGCCACCCACAGCGCCGACAGCGGGTGCTGGACGAGGGCGTACAGCACCGGCGGCACCGCGCCGAGCCAGGGCCCGATGTACGGGATCAGCTCCGTGAACCCGGCCCAGACGCCGAATGCGGCCGCGTACTTCGCGCCGTTCGGGAACAGCCCGACCGCGCCGAGGATCCAGAGGCCGACCCCGACGCTGACGCCGATGATCAGCGAGAGCAGCAACTGGCCGCGCACGTAGCTCGCAACCGCCTGCTCCATCCGCACCACGAGCGACCCGCTCGCCGCGGTCGGCGGGAAGCGACGGTCGACGCTCCTCGTCAGCCGGTCCATGTCGAGGAGCATGTAGATCGAGACGACGATCACGAGGAAGACGCTGAACACGAGGCTGACGGCGGCCACGCCGGCGCCCTCGGCCCAGTTGAGCGCGCGCGTCGTGTACTTCTCGACGTCCTTCGTCCCGATCGAGTTGAGGAACTTCGTCCCCTGCTTCTCGACCTGGATCCGCCGCAGTCCGTGCGCGTCGAGCCAGTGCTGGAACCGCGCGAGGTCGTGCTCCGCCCCGGTCTGCGGGGGGCGTCCGGAGTCGACCGTAAAGTAGCGATCGACCCGGTGTGAGGCCGTACGGGTCTGCTGGACGACCACGGTGGCGAGAGCGAGGACGACGAGTGCGACGATCGCCGCAAACGCCAGGTAGACGATCGCGATCGCGAGCCCGCGCGGGATCCAGGCCTTCCCCAATCCGCGGACGACCGGGTTGAGGAGGAGGGCGATGAGCGCCGCCACCAGGAAGAGGAACACCAGGTGACGCAGCGTTCCCGCCACCACCCAGAGGAGCAGCAGGCAGAGCGGCAACCCGACGAGCTGCACCCACCGGGGGATCACGATTCTCGTCGGCGTGGGCGCGCCCGCCATGCGAGCGATGGTAGCGGCGTCTCCGAACGGATTCGCGCTCGTCGGGTTCGTGACGACGCGTGGGACTGGAACTTCTACGAAGGCGGGAGCCTCGCGCTCGACCGTCACGAACTCTGGGAGGAACCCGAGACGGAACGCGTGTCACGTGTGTCACGAAGTCCGTCGCCTCCCCGGTTGAAAGGCACAGGCTCGTTCGATACGGTGCGGCGAGACATGCCGTCCTCTCGCCCCACTCGGAGGCGGCGGGTCGAACGCCGGGAGGTGCGTGCGGCGCGGCGCGCACGGAACTTTGCGCTGCTCGTGGTCCTGGCGATCGTGCTCGTTGTCGCGCTGCTCCTGACCGCCTTCGGAGGCGGCAGCACGCGTCGGATGACGCCGCTCGCAGCGACCGGCATCGCCACGGCGGACGCCCAGACGAGGCCGTTCCCGCAGGTGATCGCGATCCACGGGGTCGTCCGCCTGCAGATGCCGGTCGCGCAGAACGCCGTCACGGCGATCGGCTACCACGCCGCCGACGACGGCGCGATGACCCTCTCCCCGGTCGGCCACCAGGGGAACGAGGGGCTCGTCGAGCGGGTGTTCCACACGATCTTCGGGGGCGGCGGCGGCCACCCGACCTGGTACCAGCTCGGGGGTGGCACGACCTCGGCGCTCGACGTCGGCGCCACGCCCGGCACCGGTGTCTACTCGCCGGTCGACGGCACCGTCGTCGGCATCTCGCCGTACGTCGTCGGCGGCCGGCACTACGGCCAGCGGATCGACATCCAGCCGCAGAGCGCGCCGTCGCTCGTCGTCTCGTTGACGCAGCTCCGCGCGGACCCGTCGCTCTCCGTCGGCCTGAGCGTCATCGGCGGCGCGACCCGGCTCGGCAGCGTCGTCAACCTCGCGGGCGTCGAGAAGCAGGCGCTCGCCCGCTACACAAACGACGCCGGCAACCACGTCACGGTCGAGCTCCGGCCCGCGGCGACGCTGGTCCTGAACTGAGAATCCTGTTCCTCGCCGACGTCTTCGGCGTGCCGGGACGGCGCGCGGTCGAGGAGCGCCTGCCCGTCCTGCGCGAGGAGCTCGCCGCCGACGTCTGCATCGTCAACGGCGAGAACGCGGCCGACGGCGCCGGCATCACGGGCAAGCTCGCCGACCGGCTGCTCGCGGCGGGCGCGGACGTCGTCACGCTCGGGAACCACACGTATCGCCGGGAGGGGATCGGCGCGTATCTCGCCGCCAGCGAGCGCGTGATCCGCCCGGCGAACGCCGGCGCGTTGACGCCGGGACGCGGCCTTGCCGTCGTCGAGGCGCGCAACCGCGTGAAGGTCGCCGTCCTGAACCTGCTCGGCTCGCTCTTCCTCGACGCGCCCGTGAGCCCCTGGGAGGTCGTGGACGCGCTCGTCGACGAGGCGCGCGCGGCCGCGCCGGTCGTCGTCGTCGACTTCCATGCCGAGGCGACGAGCGAGAAGGTGGCGATGGCGGCATGGCTCGACGGCCGCGTCACCGCGGTGATCGGCACGCACACCCACGTGCAGACGAACGACGCGCGCGTCCTTCCCGGCGGAACCGCCGCCGTCACCGACGCCGGCATGACCGGCCCGCACGACTCGGTGATCGGCGTTCGCGCCGATCTCGCGATCGCCCGCATGCGGACGCGCATGCCCGTGCGCTTCGAGCCGGCCGAGGGCGGCGTGCGGATCGAAGGCGTCGTCGTCGACTGCTCAGACGGCGGGCGCGCGAGCGGGATCGAGCTTCTCCGCGTGCCGCTCTAGCGGACGCGGCAGCGCGAGCACGCCCAGCAGCGCCAGCACGAGCAGGTTGCGCACGAACGCGAGCGAGATCAGCCAGGTCGACGACATGTGGAAGTACTCGGCGTAGCGGTAGGGCTCCCACATCTGCGTCACGCCGAGAATGACGGCGAGCAGCGTCGACGCCACGAGCCCGCGCCGGCCGGCGACGAGCGGGACGAGCACGCCGAGCCAGACGAGGTACTGCGGCGAGAACACCTTCGAGAACACGACGTAGGCCGTGACGACGGCGGCGCAGGCCGCCACGAGCTCCTCGGCCGTCCGGCTGCCGCGCACGTAGCGCACGTAGACCGCGACGACGACGGCGATCATCGCGAGGCCGAAGAGGTCGGACACGATCTTCGGCGCCGACCCCGTCAGCCCGTGCGAGCCGCCGCTGCTCGCGACGACGTGGAGGTGCGCGCCGCCGAGCACGTGCGCCATCCCGAACAGGCTCGCCGCGAAGCTCTCCACCTCCAGCGGCCGGACGAGCTCGACGTGCACGGCCCACCACAGACCGTGCGGCGCGAGCACGAGGAACGGGCCGGCCGCCGCCGCGAGCACGAGCAGGGCCGCGCCGGCTCCGATCCCGACGCCGCGCCACCGTCCGCTCCGCCACAGCTCGAACAGCGCGAACGGGATGAGCAGCGCAGGGAAGATCTTCGCCGCCGCGCCGGCGGCCGCGAACATGCACGCGAGCACGCCGCGCCGCGCAACGAGCGCCGCCACGGCCGCCGCCGCGAACATCGCGGCCCAGTAGTCGTAGTGGAAGAGCGCGATCGGCCCGAGCACGACGGGCACGACGCCGGCGACTGCGAGCGCGCCGTACGCGCGCCGCTTCGACGCGCGGAGGTGGTGCAGCGCGACCGCCATCGCGACGAGCGCGAGCAACCCGAACACGAGCAGCTCGACGCGCAGCCAGAAGAAGTACGTGCCGTGATAGCCGAAGATCTTCCGCAGGTACACGGGCGCGACGAACACGGGCAGCGACCCCGGCGGGTACTCGATGCGGAAGTCGCGGTACGGGAGCTGGTGCGCCGCGATCCAGGTGCCCCAGTTCTCGTAGAAGCGCGCGTCGCCGAACAGCCACTGGCTGTAGGCGGGGACGAACGAGATCGCCGACCACGACGCGACGAAGAGCGCACTCCCCGCGAGCAGCGGGCCGAGCAGGCGGCGACCGTCAGGCGACGCCGACGGGCTCGGGCTCATCCGGCTGGAAGGGCGACTCGACATCGATGCGGACGACGGCGGGCATCAGCAGCGCGATCGCGGCGAAAGCATAGAACCAGGGGATGAACGTGTAGAGCCAGTACGTGAGCACGATCTCGAACCCGGCGAGGAGCGCGGCCGTGAGCGCCGCGAGCTGGAGCGGCGTCTTGAACCGCGGCCACCACGCCGCGGCGATCGCGCCGGCGACGAGGATCACCTCGAGGAACCGCTGGACGAGGTGCAGGTCCGGGAGCCCGCGCGCGTGGTACTGCCGCCAGTCCCAGAGCGAGAACGGCGACTCGCGGCCCGCCTGCCACCTGATCGACCGGTCCCAGAACACGCGCAGCTCGTGCAGCGGGCTCGGCTCGAGCAGCACGACCGAGAAGGCGGCGAGGGTCGCGATCCCGAACCCGACGAGGAACCCCCGGCTGACGCGCCGGCCGGGATACGTCAGCCACAGCGGCGCGACGATCAGCCCGGCGAACTTCGTCCAGCCGCCGAGCGCTCCGAACACGCCGCGCCGGAACCCGGACGACGCGAGCCAGAACCCGAAGATCAGGAAACACGGCATGATCGCGTCGTTCGTGTTCGACATCGACACGTACTGCGTGAACGGATACGCGGCCCAGGCGAACGGGAGCGTCGCGGCGAGGCGGAAGCCGCCGTACCGCCGCCCGACGAGGAACAGGCCGAGCATGCAGAGCAGGTCGAACGCGACGGACGTGATGTGCGCCGCCGGGAGCGTGTCCCACAGCCCCCTCCACGGGCGGATCAGCTCGCCCGGGATGTACGCCTCGTAGGCGACCGGCCCGTACGTGTCGCCTTCCGGGTTCGCCGACTCGCAGCGCCCGTTCGCCTGGATCCGCTCGCGGATCTCGCCCGAGGAGTCGGCCGGCCCGCACGCCTTCAGGCTGTCCTCGACGGGGAAGTGGCCCCACGGCGCCTGCCCGTGGACGATCCGCTCCGCGCCGATCACGCCGGAATAGCCGACGTCGATGACGTTCGACGACTCGACGTTGAGGCCCAC
>Ga0335069_10014197_pt1 | contig 11165 bp, 12 predicted proteins | sample Lox_Sample_11_FD_206714 | JGI IMG/M metagenome (GOLD analysis project Ga0335069, IMG submission 206714) | Soil microbial communities from Loxahatchee National Wildlife Refuge, Florida, United States - Lox_Sample_1.1 | ecosystem: Environmental > Terrestrial > Soil > Wetlands | place: USA... | reverse complement strand
GACGTCTCCGAGGTGCGCAGGGGCCGCAAGCCCGGCACCCATGTGTTCACCGTGCGGGGGGGCGTCGCCGGCGCCCCCAGCCTCGTCATCAGCGCCTCGGGCGAAGAGGACTGAACCCCATGCAAGCCTTCACCACCCTCGACGCCAAGGCCGCGCCGCTCGACATCGCCAACCTCGACACCGACCAGATCATCCCCAAGCAGTTCCTGAAGACGGTGGACCGCGAAGGGCTGGGCAAGGGCCTCTTCTACGACCTGCGCTTCGATGCGGCCGGCAGACCGCGCGAGGATTTCGTGCTGAACGATCCGCGCTACGCCGGCGCCGGCGTGTTGATCGCGGGTGACAATTTCGGCTGCGGCTCGAGCCGCGAACACGCGCCCTGGGCGCTCCTGGACTACGGTGTGAAGTGCGTGATCGCGCCCAGCTTCGCCGACATCTTCTACAACAACTGCTTCCAGAACGGCCTCCTGCCGATCGCGCTGCCGGAGCCGCAGGTGCGGGCGCTGATGGACGAGGCCCGCGGCGGCAACCACGTCTTCTCGGTCGACCTCGCGACCCAGACCGTCACCGCGCCGTCCGGCAAGCAGTTCCGCTTCGAGATCGATCCGGCGCGCAAGGAGAAGCTGCTGAACGGCCTCGACGCGATCGGCGAGACGCTGCAGCGCGCGAAGGACATCGACGTCTACGAGCAACGCCAGGCGCTGGCCCAGCCCTGGCTGGAGCCGGCGTGACCCTGATCGTCGCCGGCACGGTGCGCGTGCCGCCACAGAACCTCGACGGCCTTCGGCCGCATATGGCTGAGATGATGGCCGCCTCGCGCGCCGAGGACGGCTGCGTCGCCTACGGCTACGCCGAGGACGTCACCGAGCCCGGCCTGATCCACGTGTTCGAGGTCTGGCGCGACCAGGCTGCGCTCGACGCCCACTTCCGGACCGAGCACATGGCCCGCTGGCGCGCCGCCTGGCCGAGCTTCGGGGTTTCCGACCGCCGCCTCTTCGCCTACGAGGTGACGTCTGAGCGTCCGCTCTAGGACCCCTCACCTCACCTCTCCCCGCTTCGCGGGGCGAGGGCTACCGAAAGATCGCGGCCGGCATCGATAGCCGAAGCGTGCCGCTTTCTCAGTAGCCCTCTCCCCGACCGGAGGCTGGGGAGAGGTGAGGTGAGGGGTCGGGCCTCGCTTCCCGGATCACGACGGACCCGCACCCCATGCCCAAGCTGCTTCTCCTGCCCGGCGACGGGATCGGTCCCGAGATCATCGCCGAGGTCCGGCGCGTGGCCGAGCGGATCGCCAACGACCTCGTGATCGACGAGCGGCCGTTCGGCGGCGCCAGCCTCGACGCGAACGGGGTTCCGCTGACCGACGAGACGCTGGAAGCGGCGAAGTCGTCGGACGCGGTGCTGATGGGCGCGGTCGGCGGCGCGGTCGGCGCCTCGCCCTGGGAGAAGGTCCCGCGCGCCTTGCGTCCCGAGGCCGGGCTGCTGGCCCTGCGCTCCGGGATGCAGGTGTTCGCGAACCTCAGGCCGGCGATCTGCTACGGACCGCTCGCCGACGCCTCGACGCTGAAGCGCGAGGTGGTCGAAGGGCTCGACCTGATGATCGTCCGCGAGCTGACCGGCGGGGTCTACTTCGGCCAGCCGCGCGGCGTCGAGGACCTGCCGGACGGCCAGAGGCGCGCTGTCGACACCCAGGTCTACACCACCCACGAAGTCGAGCGGGTCTGCCGCGTCGCGTTCGAGCTGGCCCGCGGGCGGCGCAACAAGGTGACCTCGGCCGAGAAGGCCAACGTGATGGAGACCGGGGCGTTCTGGCGCGAGGTCGTCACCGCGCTTCATGCCCGTGAGTACCCCGACGTGTCGCTCGAGCACATGCTGGCCGACAACGCGGCGATGCAGCTGGTCAAGAACCCGAAGCAGTTCGACGTGCTCGTCACCGACAACCTGTTCGGCGACGTGCTCTCGGACGAGGCCGCGCAGCTGACCGGCTCGCTCGGCATGCTGCCCTCGGCCGCGCTCGGCGATCCCGGCAAGCCCGGCCTCTACGAGCCGATCCACGGTTCGGCGCCGGACATCGCCGGCCAGGGCGTGGCCAACCCGCTGGCGGCGATCCTCTCGTTCGAGATGGCGCTGCGCTGGTCGCTGGACCGGCCCGACCTCGCCGAGCGCATCTCCGGCGCGGTGAAGGCGGCGCTGGACGCCGGCGCCCGCACCCGCGACATAGGCGGGCGTCTCTCGACCCGCGAGATGGGCGACGCCGTCCTCGCCGGGCTCTAGCGCTTGAGCGACGCCGCCGACGAGCACGTCGTCCACGAGGCGGTCGGACCGGCCCTGACCGGCCCGGAGGCGGCAGGCGCGCTCGGCGTCGGCGTCAACTCGCTGCTGGTGCTGGGGGTGATCCCCGTGCTGCTGGGCGCGCTCGTCGACGAGCATCGGCTCACCGATCCGGACATCGGCCTCGTGGTGATGATCGAGGTGCTGTCGATGGGCGTCGCCACCGCGCTGGCCGGCGCGCTCGCACGTCCGCGGCGGCTGAAGACCATCGGCGCGGTCCTGACGATCGCTCTGGCGGCGATCGATTTCGCCACCGCGCAGACCTCCGGCTCCGGGGTCTTCGCGATGCGCGGCGTCGCCGGGGCGATCGAGGGCCTGATGCTCTGGATCACGGTGGCGATGATCGCCCGCACGGCGACACCCGAGCGCTGGGCCGGCGTCTTCTTCGTCGCCCAGACGCTCGCGCAACTCCTGCTGGCGCTCGCGCTCGCGGTCTGGATCATGCCGAAATGGGGCGCGGACGGCGGGTTCATCGCCATCGCCGTCTGCGCCGTCGCCGCCCTTCCCGCCGCGCTGATCGGCCCGAGCCGGCTCGCCGACCTCAATCCCGGCGAGGCCGTCGCCGGCCCGCCGCCGTTCCGGGGCTGGATCGCGCTGATCGGCACGCTGATCTACGTCTCGGGCGGCGGGGCGGTGGGGGCCTACCTGCAACCGATCGCGCACGAGGCGGGGCTGGACGCCGGCGTCGCGCGCACGGCGCTCTGGGTCTCGCTCGCTGCACAGGTCGCCGGCAGCGCGGCGGCGACGGCGATGGCCGGCCGCATCCGCTGGTTCACGGTGTTCCTGATCGCGACCACGACCTCGCTCGTGGTGTGGTGGCTGTTCGCCCTGCGCATGCCGGCCTGGCTCTTCGTGACCGCCAACGCATCGGTCGGCCTGGCGGGACTGTTCCTGGCGCCGTTCCTCGTGCCGATGACGATCGAGGCCGATCCGTCGCGCCGGGCGGCGGTGCAGAGCGGCGCGGCGCAGCTGGTGGGCGGCGCGCTCGGCCCGCTGCTCGCGTCGCGGGTGGTCGGTGACCGCGATGTGCACGGCGCGCTCTGGCTGGGCGCAGGCCTTGCGCTCTCCGGCCTCGCGGTCGTGGCGTGGCTGCACTACACCCACGATCGCCGGGAGGAGGCGCCGACGTGATCAGGTCTACCCTCGTGACGCTGACGCTGGCGCTCGCCGCCGCCGGGGCGCGCGCCGACACCAGCGGCTGCAACAGCGCCGAGAGCCGCCAGTTCGACTTCTGGGTCGGCCGTTGGAGCGTTTCGCCGAACGGCCACCCCGAGAAGCACGTCGCCGACAGCCTGATCGAGAAGCTCTACCAGGGCTGCGCGATCCGTGAGAACTGGTCGCCGCTGCACGGCGGCGGCGGCGGCAGTCTCTCGAGCTACGTGCCGGCGGAGCACGGCTGGCGGCAGACGTGGGTCGACAGCGCCGGCGCGCGGGTGGACTTCACCGGCGGTTGGACCGGCTCGGCGATGGTGCTGACCGGCGTGTGGCCGCAGCCGGGCCATCCGGCCCAGCTCACGCGCATGACCTACACCGCCGGGGCCGACGGCTCGGTGCGCCAGCTTGGCGAGACCTCGGACGACGGCGGCAAGACCTGGCGGCCGAGCTTCGACTTCATCTACCGCAAGGCGGCCTGAAGGCTCAGCCCTCAAGCGTCATCTGCGTCTGGGTGACCTGCGCCAGCAGCCGGCCCTGCGCGTTGGTGACCCGCGTCACCCAGACGCTCGATCGGCGGCCGACGTGCAGCGGAGTGGTCTCGCCGACAATCGTCTCGCCCACCGACGCCGCGCCGAGGAAGTTGGTCTTGCTCTCCAGCGTGGTCGTACGCCCGCCGGGCGGCAGGTTCAGAAAGGCGGCGACCGCGCCCAGCGTGTCGGCGAAGGCCATGTAGGCGCCGCCGTGCAGGATGTGGCCGCCAGTGCAGAGCTCCTCGCGGACGGTCAGCTTGCCGACGACTCGGGTCTTAGTCGCCTCGGCGATCTCGACTCCCAGCAGCTTGGCGAAGGGCAAGGCGGGCACGCTGGCGGCCATGACGAGATTCACCACATATTTGCAGAACCGGCGCTTGGCTTGGCCGGTTGCCTCTGCGCCCGTCAAGGCGTAGGGAGCGCGTCCTTCAGCTTATGGAGACGTATTGCGATGGGTTACCGGGTGGCCGTCGTCGGCGCCACGGGCAACGTGGGCCGCGAGATGCTGAACATCCTCGAGGAAGTGAACTTCCCCGTGGACGCGATTCACGCGATCGCGTCGCGCAAATCCATCGGCGTCGACGTCGGCTGGAAAGATGGCGTGATCGCCTGCAAGGACATCGAGCAGTTCGACTTCTCGACCGTCGACCTGGTGCTGATGAGCGTCTCGGGCGCGTTCTCCAAGGAGTGGTCGCCGAAGATCGGCCGCGCCGGCCCGCTCGTCATCGACAACTCGTCGGCCTGGCGCATGGACCCCGACGTGCCGCTAATCGTGCCGGAAGTGAACCCGGACGCGATCGAGCAGGCGCACAGGAAGAACATCATCGCCAACCCCAACTGCTCCACGGCGCAGCTGGTGGTGGCGCTGAAGCCGCTGCACGACGCGGCGAAGATCAAGCGCGCGGTGGTGGCGACCTACCAGTCGGTCTCCGGCTCCGGCAAGGCGGCGATGGACGAGCTCTGGGACCAGACCAAGGAGGTCTACGTGCTCGGGCCGACCGAGCCGAAGGTCTATCCGAAGCAGATCGCCTTCAACGTCATCCCGTTCGCCAACAACTGGATGGACGACGGCTACACCGACGAAGAGCACAAGATGTGGAACGAGACGCACAAGATGCTCGATCCCGACATCAAGCTGACGGTCACCTGCGTGCGCGTGCCGGTGTTCGTCGGCCACTCCGAGGCGGTGCACCTCGAGTTCGAGCATCCGCTCGACGAGAACGAGGCGCGCGAGATCCTGCGCGATGCGCCCGGCGTCATGGTCGTCGATAAGCACGACCGCACCGGCTACATGACGCCGAAGGAGTGCCAGGGCGAGTTCCCAGTGTTCGTCTCGCGGATCCGCAAGGACCCGACCGTCGAGAACGGCCTGGCGCTCTGGGTGGTCGCCGACAACCTGCGCAAAGGCGCCGCGCTGAACGCGGTGCAGATCGCCGAGCTCGCTCACGAGCGCGGCCTGATCGGGCGCAAAGTCCTCGCATGAGCCCCCGCGCTGCTGCGCCCGGCGGTTCGCCCCGCCAGGCGCGGGCGCCCTCAGCAAAATTGGGACCTGGTCTTGCGTCCGAGAGCGTCCCAACTCAAAGCACCGGCGCGCGCTCCGGGCGGCCGAGCAGCGTCCACTCGGCCTGAGCGCGCGCTCGCGGCGGGCGTGACCGGCTACGTCATCTGGGGCCTGGTCCCGGCGCTGTTCATCCTGGCCGGACGCGCCGGGGCGAGTCCGCTGGAGATCGTCGGACAACGGGCGCTCTGGGCCGCCCCCTGGGCCGGCCTCTTGGTGGTCCTCGCCGGGCACGGTGATCAGGTGGCGCGGGTCTTCAGGCGCCCCAGGCTGCTCGGCCAGCTCGCGGTCTCGGCGCTGATGATCGTCAGCGGCTGGGCCGTCTACGTCTGGGCGGTCAACAACGGCCACAACATCGAGGCGAGCCTCGGCTACTACATCAATCCGCTGCTCAACATGGCGATCGGGGCGACGCTGTTCCGCGAGCGGATCAGCGCTCTCGGCCTCGGCGCGATCATCCTGGCGTCGGTGGGCACCGCGATTCAGGCCCTGGCGCTCGGCCACCTGCCGCTGATCGCGCTCTTCCTGGCGGCGACGTTCACGGTCTACGGCGTCATCCGCAAGCGGGTTGAGGTGGACGCGCAGGCGGGTCTGTTCGTCGAGAGCCTGCTGATGTTGCCGGCCGGCCTCGGGTTGGTGCTGTGGCTCGCGCACACAGGGGCCGCGCGGTTCGGCGCCGGCGCGCCGCTCACGCTGCTTCTCCTGGCGATGGGGCCGGTCACGGTCGCGCCGCTCGCCTTCTTCGCCTGGACCACGCGTCGCCTGCCGCTCTCGACCGTGGGGTTCCTGCAGTTCATCGGGCCTACGCTGGGGTTCCTGATCGGTCTGATCGTCGGCGAGCGCCTGACGCCTTTGGGCCTGCTTTCGTTCGGCTTCATCTGGGCAGGCGTCGCGCTCTTCATCTTCGGCGCCTGGCGGGCCGGGCGTCGCCTAGAGCCCCTCGTACGCGGCGTCGATCAGGCGGCGGGCGCGGGCGTCGCCGATGAGGTCGGCGGACTGCCGATTCATGACGTAGGCGCCAGAGACGCCGCGCTCGGGATCGGCGAAGGCGCACGACCCGCCCCAGCCGGAATGGCCGATGGTCTCGCGGCCGGGGCCGTAGAGCCTTAAGGACTCGTTCCGGAGCAGCCCCGCGCCCCACGAGAGCGTGTAGGGCAGCACGAGGTCCGCGCCGTGGCTGCGCGGGGCGATGAGCGCGGCGACGGTCTCGGGGCCTAGCAGCCGACGACCGCCGAGGATGCCGCCGTTCGCGACCGCGCCCATCAGATGGGCCAGCGCCGGGGCGGTCGCGTGGCCGGTGACCGAAGGGATCGACGCGCGCCGCCATTCGGCCAGGCTACGCCCGCCGGGCGAAGCCCAGGGCGTCAGGAAGGCGACGCGACGCTCGGGGGTGATCTCGCCGAGGTCGGGCAGCGCGGGCGGGCGGCGCACGTCGGCGCAGCGGGCATGCTCGGCGTCCGGCAGGCCGATCCAGAGGTCGAGTCCGAACGGCCCGGCGATGTCGGTCCGCAGCGCTTCTCCCATCGTGCGACCGTCGACGCGGCGGAAGATCTCGCCGGCGATATAGCCGAACGTCACCGGGTGGTAGCCGCTATGGACGCCCGGCATCCACATCGGCGCCATGGCCGCGAGACGGCCGCAGATCAGGTCCCAATCGAACCAGTCCGCCGGATCCATCTTCTCGGCGAAACCGGGCAGCCCGGCCTGGTGAGCCATCGCCTGCTCGACCGTGATCGCGCCCTTGCCGGCGGCGGCGAACTCCGGCCAGAGGTCGGCGACGCGCTGGCTGTAGGCGAGCTTCACCTGGTCGACGAGGCGGGCGACCAGAATCGCCGCGATCGCCTTGGTGGTCGAGAACACCGACGTCAGGGTGTCCTCGGCGAACGGCTTCGTCTGCGCCCGGTCGGCCCAACCGCCGATCAGGTCGACGACGATCTCGCCGCCGATCGCCAACGAAAAACGCGCCCCGAGCTCGCGGCCCTCGCTGAAGTTGGCCTCGAACGCGCGGCGCACCCCGTCGAACCGCGGCGGGCAGACGCCGTTGATCGGCGTCTCAGCCATGCACGAACTCCACCTTGACCCGCGGCGAGGCGGCGAGCTCGCGCGGCAGCGCCTGCACCGCCAGCTCCGGCGCGCCGGCGGCCGCCAGCACGGCCTCGGCGACGCCGGAGACCGCGGCGCGGAAGGTCTCCGGCACGGGCAGACCTTCGGCGAGGCCAGCCGTGAAGAGCGCGGTCAGAAGATCGCCGACGCCGTGCGGCGCGGCCGGCGCCGACGCGTGAGAGCCTAGCCAGACCTGCCGCGCATCGACGTAGAGCACGCCGATGTCGTCGCCGGACCTCACGGACGACACGAGCGTCGGCTTGCCGAGCCTTCGCGCCGCGGCGAGCGCGCTCTTCGGGTCCTCGACCGCGACGCCGGTCAATCGGCCCAGCTCCCAGGCGTTCGGCGCGACAAGATCTGCGCGCGGGACGAGCTCGCGGGCGATGGCGGCGGCCACGGGCTCGCGGACGTAGAGCCGCCCGTCATCTCCCATGATCGGATCGACCACGATCCGGGCCGCGCTCGCCGCGCGGACCTCGCCGATCGCCTTCGCCGCCAGTTCGACCTGCTCCGGCGTAGAGAAGTGGCCCGTGATCACGGCGTCCAGCGCGGCGTAAAGGCCCTGCGCCGCCACGCCCTCCAGCATCTCGGCCATCACCTCCGGCTCGACCGCGCGCCCGCCGGGCGGCCCGTGGCCGGGGTGGCGGCCGAACAGCACGGTCGGGATCAGGATCGGCTCGATCCCGAGCCTGGCCAACGCCAGCGCCTGCGCCCCGCCGCCGACGCGGCTCGAGGCGACGTAGCTGGAGAGGATCAGGACGCGGGCCATTGGCCCTCAGGTCTACGCGGCTTGGCTGTCGGGGGTCTAGCCGACCATGCTCCAGTCGAGCGGCTCGCCGAACCTCAGGTCCCGCGCGGCCTTGCGGCCCAGCACCTCGGGCAAGTGCCTAGGCGGCAGGCCATAGCCTGGACGAACGGAGCGCACGTTGGCGGCTGTCAGCGTCTCACCCGCCTTCACGGGCGCCGCGACGTAGAGCGAGCGACGGTGGCCGGCGGCGGCGCGTTCGGAGCCGAGCTCGTCGTAGGTCGCCGAACCCAGCGCCCGCCAGGCGGCCTTGCAGTCGGCCGTCATCGCCGCGAACTCGGCCGGCTCGAGGCTGAACGCCGCGTCCGGCCCGCCGTCGGCTCTTGCGAGCGTGAAGTGCTTTTCGATGATCGCCGCGCCCAACGCCACCGCCGCGACCGCCGCAGCCGAGCCGGGGGTGTGGTCGGACAATCCCGTCACAACGCCGAACCGGCGCGCCAGATCGGGCACCGTGCGCACGTTCGCCTCCTCGATCGGCGCGGGATACGACGAGACGCAGTGCAGCAGCGCGACGCCGGCCGCGCCGTTCGCCTGCGCCGTCTCCAGCGCGGCGGCCATCTCGTCGAGGCTGGCGAGGCCGGTGGAGATGATCATCGGCTTGCCGCAGGCCGCGACGCGGGCGATCAGCGGCAGGTCGACCGCCTCGAACGAGGCGATCTTGTAGGCGGGCGCGCCCAGGCGCTCGAGCAGCTCGACCGCAGTCTCGTCGAACGGCGTGGAGAAGATCGTCACGCCCCGCGCCTTAGCGCGCTCGAACAGCGCCGCGTGCCAGTCGTAGGGCGTGTAGGCCTCGGCGTAGAGATCGTGCAGCGTCCGTCCGGCCCACGGGCCTTCGATGATCCGGAAATCGGGCGCATCGCAGGCGAGCGTGATGGTGTCGGGCGTGTAGGTCTGCAGCTTGATCGCATCGCACCCGGTGGCCGCCGCCGCGTCGATCATCGCCAGCGCCCGCTCGAGGCTGCCGTTGTGGTTCCCCGAGAGCTCGCAGATCACGTAGGGCGGATGGTCCGCGCCGATCCGTCGGCCGGCGATCTTGAGGGTGGGGGCGCTCACGGACACGCCCCCATCGTCGCGCATCGCCTCGCTGCGGCTCGGCTCGCCTGCGACACTTCCCCCGCAAGCGGGGGAAGAGCGACATCGCTCCTCCCCGTCGCGAAGCGAGGGGAGGTGTCGCAGGCGAGGCGCGTCAGCGCCGAAGCGCGACGGAGGGGAGCAGTCACAGCCGTACGCCCAGCGCGTCCGCCAGCGCGGCGACCACGCGGTCCACGTCCGAGTCCGCCATGGTCGGGAAGAGCGGCAGCGTTAGGCAGCGGGCGTACCAGGCGTCGGCGCCGGGCAGGTGCGCCTCGCCGTAGCGGGAGACGTAGTATGGCTGGCGGTGGACCGGGATGTAGTGGACCTGGCTGCCGATCCCGAGCTCGCGCAGGCGGTCGACCACCTGGCGGCGGCTGCGGCCGGCCAGCGGGAAGTCGATCAGCACGGTCATCAGGTGCAGCGCCGGATCGGACCAGGCCGGACGCGCCGCCGGGCGCGCCAGCATCGCCAGCGGCGCCAGCGCCGCCTCGTAGCGCCGCGTGAGCGCGCGGCGGCGCTCGACCAGCCGGTCGAGCTTGGCCAGCTGCGAGAGGCCGAGCGCGCAGAGCACGTCGGGCAGGCGGTAGTTGAAGCCCATCTCCGGCATCTCGTACCACCAGGGATCGGCGCCTTCGCGGCGGATCATGCCGTGGCTGCGCAGGTGGCGAAGGCGCTGGGCGAGCAAGGCGTCGCCGGTGGTCAGCATGCCGCCCTCGGCGGTGGTCATCGTCTTGACCGGGTGGAACGAGAACACGGCCAGGTCGCTCCAGCGGTTGTCGCCGGTTGTGGCCCGCAGATCGCTGATCACGGTCCGCGTCCCGAGCGCGTGGCAGGCGTCCTCGACCACCGCCGCGCCGGCGTTGTCGGCGATCTTGCGCAGCGCCGGCAGCTCGCAGAGGTCGCCACGCAGATGCACCGGAAGCACCGCGCCGACGGGCAGGCGCCCGCGGCGGCCGATCGCTTCTTCGAGCGTCGCGGGGGTCATCAGGCCGGTCTCGGGATCGACGTCGGCGAACACCACCTCGGCGCCGACGTAGCGGGCGCAGTTGGCGGTGGCGAGGAACGTGATCGAGGGCGCGATCGCGACCTCGCCCTGGCCGACGCCCAGCCCCAGCATCGCCAAATGCAGCGCCGCCGTGCCATTGGCGCAGGCGATCGCGTGCTTGGCCCCGACGTACTCGGCGAACGCGGCCTCGAAGGCCTCGACCCTCGGGCCAGTGGTCAGGAAGTCGTCGCGCAGCGCCGCGGCGACGGCCGCGACGTCATCGTCCTCGATCGTCTGGCGGCCGTAGGGCAGCAGCGCGCTCACGCGGCGACCTTTTCCTCCACCATGGCCATCAGCGCCTCGGCCGACAGCCACTCGGTGTTGGTGTCGCTGGCGTAGGAGAAGTCCTCCGGCACAGCGCAAGGCCCGCCGTTGAGGCGGAACGGCTGGCGGGAATACTCGACGAACGCCGGCTCGATCGCGAAGCGGTCGCCGAGCTCTGCGGTGGTGCGCGCGTCGTCGGCCGAGATCATTATCTCGTGCAGCTTCTCGCCGGGGCGGATGCCGACCACATCGACCTTGGCCCCCGGGCACATCGCCGCGACGAGATCGGTGATCTTCATCGAC
>Ga0335069_10014194_pt1 | contig 11166 bp, 9 predicted proteins | sample Lox_Sample_11_FD_206714 | JGI IMG/M metagenome (GOLD analysis project Ga0335069, IMG submission 206714) | Soil microbial communities from Loxahatchee National Wildlife Refuge, Florida, United States - Lox_Sample_1.1 | ecosystem: Environmental > Terrestrial > Soil > Wetlands | place: USA: Florida... | reverse complement strand
CCCGGACTGAATGACTGGCCGCTGGTTCGCCACGACCCTCGAAACACAAGCGTGCTGCTCTGCTCGGATTTCTGCCTCAGCGCAAGTTCCGCTCAAACCGTGATAGCGGGTTCACCTGCCAGCTACACCATCACGATCACTCCGAACGAGATACCGTACACGGCCGCGATCACCGGTTTCACATGCACAGGCCTGCCGAAGGGCGCGTCGTGTACTTTCAATCCTTCGTTGGTAACGCCTGGTCTCGCCGCGGCGTCGACGACGCTTTCCATCTCCACGACGGTGCGCACCCTGGCCGTGTCTCAGCCTACTGGTGCGCAGCGCTTCTTTTTGGCCGCTTGCCTGGGAATGGTTGGCCTCGTCCTGATTCCCATCATCAACGTTCCGACGAGCCACTCGCGACGCAAGGGCGCGAAGGCGCTTTTCGCCTTTCTCGTAATCAGTTCGTTCGCGGGCATGAGTTGCGGCAGCAGCAACTCACCCCGGCAGCAGAATCCGGATGGCACTCCCGCGGGCACCTATACCTTCACGCTGTCGGCCACGGGCGCGTCGAAACTTCCAAAGACGACCCAACTCACGCTGGTAGTTCAATAACTCGCGGGCAAACGCAACGGCGACTCCGACGACCTACACAAGTTGAACTGAAGCCCCCGAAGCTTTCGCAATTCCCCATCTATCGAATGATCGGAATCTCGTTCGCATTGACAAAATATAGTACGAAGCGTTATAGTACGCTACGTACTATGAAGCCGACGATTCCATCCCTCGGCTACGCTCTCCTCGGACTGATTCACCAGAAGCCCGCCTCGGGCTACGACTTGCGCAAGATCTTCTCGTCCACTTCGATGAGGACTTACAGCGACAGTCCTGGCGCGATCTACCCCGCACTGCGCCGACTCCAGAAGCAAGGCCTGATCCGCGGCACCGTCGAGAAAGCTTCAGGCTTACGCCAGCGCCAGATGTTTCGTCTCACTCCAGAGGGACGTGCCGAGCTGAAGAAATGGATTACGCAGCCCATCGCGTCCGCCGACCTGCATCGCAGCCTGGAAGAAATTATGTTGCGCTTCGCCTTCAGCGAGAGTGTCGCCGGGCCGTCCGCCTCGATTGCGTTATTGAAGTCGCTGCATTCCGCGCTGACCGCGAGTGTGGCCGCGCTCCACGCCGAGTTTGAAGCCAGCCACAAGTCCATGCCCTTATCCGCAAGACTCGCTTTTGAAAGCGGGGTTCGCAGCACGGAATGCCTGCTGCAATGGACCGAATACGCCCTTGCCTCATACCAGAAACATGCAAGGAAGAAAGGAAGTGCGTCATGAAACCTGCCAGCATCGTTGTACGCGGCGCCACGGCCTTCGTCGCGACGTTCTTCATCCGGGCGATATGCGGGATTTTCATTCACATCAACATGAAACCTGCGCCTCACTTTTTCGAGTGGAGCCTGCTCACCGTCGCGCTCACCGCGGCTACTCTCACCGTTCTCGCCGCGCGCGCCGATTGGCGCGGATGGAAACTAGGCACGGCGGTCGTCGTCATCCCGCTCGCGATCCAGGCGGTCAACACCATCGAGGGAATCGTCTTTCTCACAGACGTGCAGTTGCCCTGGGGGCGCATTTTCCTGCTGACGCTCCTCTCATCTCTGCTCATGATCCCAGTGTGGACGCTGTTGTTCGGCCGCCGCGATCCTGTTGCCGAACACTTCCATCCGATCGCGTCGAAATCGCGCGGCGCCCGGCTGTGGCGCTTCGTCGTTTGCGATTTCAGCTACATCTTGCTTTACATCATCGCCGGCATGATCATCTTCCCCTACGTAAAAGCGTTCTACGCGACACAGCATCTGCCGTCGCCAGAAACAATCATTGCCCTGCAACTGCTGATTCGCGGACCGGTGTTTGTTGTCCTCTGCCTCCTGATAACGCGAATGCTGGGATTGCCGCGAATTACCAGCGCGCTTGCGGTCGGCGCAATCTTCACGCTGCTCAGCGGAGTCGCTCCCTTGCTCACGCCGAACACGATCTTCCCCGACTCCGTCCGCTGGGTCCACTTCGGCGAGGTCACGATCTCCAACTTTGTTTTTGCGGCCTTGGTAGCGTGGCTCTGGGGACAGGAAAAGCAGGCTTCAGGCGCCAGGCATCAGGCGTCGGGTGCAGACCTCGGACTTCGGACCTCGGACCTCGGCCACCACGCCTGAAGTTCGATAAGGGCCGGCCCCTGTGGAACTGCAGACGTCAGGCGCCGGGATTGAGGAGGCAGCCGCGAGATCGGAAGACCTCGGACCTCCGACCTTGGACCTCAGCGTCAAGCCTAGACTCGATGAAGGGGCTCTGAAACGTCTGAACCTAGGAGGGTAAGTCTGAGGCCTGAGGTCTGAAGTCCGAGGTCGCAGGTCTGAAGCATCAACCTGCCGCCTGAAGCCCGCCGCCTGCCGCCCGCCGCCTGCCGCCTGCTCCTCTACATTTGCTGGCTGCGCATCAGCACCACGTCCGAGTCAGTATGCCCGCGCACAAGTCCGAGCTTTGTTCCATCCGGAGACCAGTGATAATCCCAGATATGTTCCGACTTGAATGACGTGATCTGCCGCCCAGGCGAGCCGTCGAGCGGCTGCTGCCATAAGTTATCCGCGTTGTTTTCGCGAATCGTATAGATGATCGACTTGCCATCGCGCGAGAAATGTACGATGTTCCCGATCCGCGTCCGCTGAAATTCGATTTTCTTTTCAACCTGACCCGAGTCGACCGAAACCAGCGCAAGCCGCTCCTGGTGTCCCATCGTGTGATCGATCGTCGGAAACGCCAGTGTGCGGCCATCGGGTGACGCGTCGAAAAATCCCGCCATGTTCAGATCGGTGATTTTCTTCGGCGTCCCTCCATCAATCGGCACCTGCATCACATACCCGGTTCCGCCTTCCAGATAAAACACAGATTTGGAATCGGGCGCGCACACCGGAAAGTTATCGGCTTTGTCTTGCGTCAGTTGCTTCAGATTCTCTCCGGAAGAATCGATGCGCCACAAATTGATGTTCGCACTGTCACCTTGACGCGCATGGAGAAAAACAACGTGCTGCCCATCCGAGCACTGCCAGGGATCGCCGTTGCCGGGATAGCCGCCCGTCGCAACCACTCCTTTTGCAGCGGTCCCCGGGTTGACCCAATTGAGCAGGTTGTCTTTGTCGTCGAGCAGCCGTCCGTCGTGCGTCCACGTGAAGTTTGTATACATCGATGCAGGCGCCACCGCGCGCGCATCGGTGCCACCGTCTGCGGCCGACATCACCTCCAGATTCCAGCGCTCCTCGGCGAGCACGGTTGCCAGAACTTCTCCACTCGCGGCAACGCTCAGGTCCGAATAGTTGTTGGTGTCGCGCGTGATCGGATCCATGTGTCCGCTGGGATATGCCACAAAATAGATCTGCTGCCGCGTGTAATTCGAATCCGGGCCCTTCAACAACACGAGCAGCCCGCGTCCTTCCGGCAGCCAGGTTGGCGACAGCAGGATGCTCTCCGAATTCAGCACCGGATGCTGCTGCCCGCTCGCCACATCAACCGCGACTAATCCGGTCAGCGCATTGCCAGGCTGATTGATCCCGCACAGTATGGTCTTCCCGTCCGGCGACCATGCAGGATTGTAGATACTCTGGGTATTTGAACCGCCGGTAAGCGTCGTCTCCTGCCCGCTGTCGAGCGAGTGCACAATCAGCCGGTACTTCCCCCGCTCCGGATTGTCGTAGCGCATGAACGCAACTCTGCGCCCATCCGGAGAGAACGTGACATTCGAATCGACATCTTCCGCGATGCGTTCTGGCGCGCCGCCCAGCAGTGGCGCTCGATAAAGAAACCTAAGATCGGGATTGCCGGGATCGCTGCGGCCGAAGAACAGATAATTACCGTCCGGCGAGAAGTGCAGCCCGTTGTACCAGACATCAGCCGGCGGCTGCACCTGCGTGTTCGAGTTGGTGGGAACATTGCGCAGCCATAGGCTCGCCAGCCCAGTGTTGCTGTCGCGCGCCAGGCTGAGGATGTAGTTCCCATCCGGCGAGATCGCCGCCATGACCGAGTTGCCCTCCTCGGTCAGCTTCTTCACGGTGAACGCGCGGAACGGTCGCATGGGATGCCGCGTCACCAGCGAGTAGATACCGTATGCCGCGGCCAGCACAAGGACGAGTGTCATCAGGCCCTGCAATTCGCGTCCCACGCGTGATCCGCGCCGCCGTTCCTCCGCCCGCTCCCTCTTGGACGCGGGAATCGCCGGAACAGACGCCGCTGCGCCTCCGCCCGATGAGGAAGCCATGGCTTGAGTCGCACCGGAAGCGGCACTCGCGGTTCGCCTGCCGGATTCCACATCGCGCTTCAGCCGCTTCAAATCTCCGCGCAGATCCGCCGCCGACTGGTAGCGCAGATCGCGATCCTTCTCCAGCAGCTTTTCGATGATCTCCTGCAACTTGGGAGGCAGCGCCGGATTCACCTGCGCCACAGCCGGAGGATCGAGTTCGAGAATCGCGTGAAACACCACGGCCGAGGTCCCGCCCGAAAACGGCAGCTTGCCCGTCGCCATCTCATACAGCACTGTGCCCAGCGAGAACAGATCCGTGCGCGTGTCGAGTTCCTCTCCTCGCGCCTGTTCCGGAGACATGTACGCGATCGTGCCCACCGTCGCGCCCGGACTCGTTAGGTGCGCCGGCGGCGACTGCGTGCCTATCGTCTCCATCTCCATTTCGGGGCGGATCAGCTTGGCCAGGCCGAAATCCAGCACCTTGACCTGTCCGCGCTGCGTGATGAAAATGTTCGCCGGCTTGATGTCGCGATGGATGATGCCCTTCGAGTGTGCCGCATCGAGCGCATCGGCTAGTTGAATCGCGATGTCGAGCATGCGGTCTGCGGGCATTGGGCTGGCGAGCTTCACGGCCAGGTTCTGCCCTTCAAGCAACTCCATCGCAATGAACGACTGCACCTCGCTGTTCTCTCCCGACGCACTCTCGACGGCGTAAATCGTGCAAATGTTGGGATGATTCAAGGCTGAGGCCGCGCGCGCCTCCAGCAGAAAGCGGTCGAGCGCATTCTGGTCGCGCGCAAGCTGCGGCGGCAGAAACTTCAGCGCAACTTTGCGCCCGAGCGTGAGATCCTCCGCTTCATAGACGACACCCATCCCGCCGCTGCCCAGTCGGCCAATGATGCGGTAATGCGAGATGGTCTGATTGATCATGCTATTCCCACAGAAGAGAAGCGAGGATTTCATCTTAGGAGGGATGACAGGTCCCGTCAACGCAAGGGGCATATGAGCTTCCATCCTGACTTTCTTTGCTTTGTACGCCCGTTTGCATTGCGTGATGGTCCGCCCGGAAGTAAACTCTTCCGATTGCGGTCTGGAGGTTGCCATGAGCGACCATCTGGAAACATCCATATCGGAGACTCTCCGATTCGCGCTGACGGCACTCCGAACGGAAATATGGGATTTCGAGTTTCGCTACCCCTTGGATATGGATTCGGAGGCGGGGCCACCAGAGTCACTCCACTACTACCTCTATAGCGAGAATCTTTCCTGGGACGTGATGGTCAGCGATTCCAGCGGCACCCCAAGAGTGCGCCACAGGCTATACGGGGAAGCCTACGCACCCGGTTATATCGCGTGGTGGGGGCTCGTCCACTTAGGACACTTCCTGCGCCACGGAGACGAAGCAAGCCGAGAAGTCTTTCTGAAGCAGGTGGACTGGCTGGAAAGTTTTGCCACAGTAAGAGAGGACGGAGCGGTGATTTGGCCAAATCCCTTCCACCTTTTAGAAGGCGCTACTCTGATTTGCGCTCCTTGGCCGTCAGCCCACACACAAGGACAGGTGATCAGCGCATTAGTGCGAGCCCACCGACTAACAAAACGACCGGGATTACTGGAATTGTTGCGAGGATCTAGCCGTGTATTCGAGCTTACAGTCGAAGATGGCGGAGTACGGATTCCGCTTACAAGAGGCGCACTTTACACCGAGAAGCCGGGAACTCCGGTGCCCGTGATTCTCGACGGGTTTCAGACAGCATTACTGGGACTTTACGATTTAGCAACAGAGACGAAAGACTCTCGGGTAAACGAGTTGTTTCGTGAAGGCGTGGACGGCTTGAAACTGATGCTTCCGCAGTGGAATTACCGGGGGAAATGGAGCTGGTACGGCGCGCGCGCATACCTATGCCCGCCCGGATATCACAAACTGAATTACTTGCAGATGATGACATTAGAGCGACTTACAGCGGACGAAACTCTCGCCCACTGCGCGCAAAGCTGGAGCATGGAACGTCTGTCGTGGGCTGACCGGGCGGAAATCTACACGGCCTTTCTATTCACCAAAAACGCACATCGCATCAAGCACCGAACCTGGAAGCAGAATCGACGTATGGTGAAGGAAATGATTTTGCGCACCCTTCACGAGAGAAGCGAGCGCGAAGAGCGCGAATGCGCTTAAGCTGCAGTTGCCGTTGCCCGAGATGCTCGCGCTAAAGCCTGCTCTACGGTCGGACGAAAAACGGAACGTTGCTTAGAAAACTGTAGTTCGGACCCGTCACTTCCACCTTCCCGCTCGATGCCCCGACAGGTACAGTCGCTTTTACGAAGGTGTCGGAGACAATCTCGAACGTCGCGGGAGTTCCGTTGAAGCTGACGCTGGTCACGTTCTTGAGATCGCTCCCGAGAATGCTGACCGACGCTCCTTCTCTTGCGGTCGACGGCTGCACTTTCACGAATGGCTTCAGATCCTGCGCCAGGGTGTAGATGGTGCCATCATCGTCGGATCCGCCGAAATATGTGGTCCCATAGAACTTTCCGTTTGTGTCCTGGGTCAGTCCGCCGAAGTAGTAGTAAAAGTGTTGCGCAAAACTGTGCACCGTGCTCAGCGTTCCATCCGGAGTGATTTTGAAGATGTTCCTGGCAGCACGTAGACATCCCGTTTACGTTGTTTTTCGGCGATTACAGTGGGGACGGCTTTGTCAGCTTCTATCTGCGGCCCGTCGCTGGAAGAGAATTAGTGCTGGTTGTCGGATACTTCGTCACGGGTACCAGACCGCCGGACGAAAGACAAACCCTGCTCAAGTCGGTGGTCATTCCAGACTCGCTCACGCCCACGGACTCGCACTGAGACCAGCGGGCTAGGAAGCCCCATGCAGATCGCTAAGCGGCGTGCTCGGCTCCATCAAGCGGCACGCGAACAGTCACCTGCGTTCCTCTCGTCGGTTGCGATTGAATCGACAAAGTTCCTTTTACGGCGAGTATCCGCTCCCGCATACTGATTAGACCAAGACCGCATCCGCGTTCTGCTTCGCTCACGTCGAAACCCGCACCATGGTCAGATACCATCAGCTCGACGTGGGTGCGAGTTCCCTCTAATCGAACGGTAAAGTCCCGAACGCCGCTGTATTTCAAGGCGTTGTGAAGAGATTCCTGCGTAATCCGAAATAGTGCGAGCGCCACATCGGGCGCCACGGCTTTGGGTATACCGCTTTCGCTGAAGTGTATGTTGGCCTCGTGGTGTTCGCCGAGTTCCCTGCACAGCCCCCTGATTGCTGGAACCAGCCCGAGATAGTCCAGCTTTGACGAGTGCAGCTGGTGCGAGAGTGCCTGTATGTCCGAACCAAGACGTCTCGTCTCTTCACTCAACTTCCTGATCTGTCGCAGCCGCTCAGTGGCTCCGAACTCCGAGGACTGGAGTTGTTCGATCCCTATGGAGATGAATGCCAACTGCTGGCACACGTCGTCATGCAGTTCCCGTGCGATTCGTCTACGCTCCTCCTCCTGAGCCGCAATGAGACGACTTCCCAGGGTTCGCAATGCTTCTTCATTGTTACGGCGCTCGGTTATGTCGAAGGTGATGCCCATCAGCAGCGAACGGCCGTCAATCGCAAACACGCGTTGACTGCCCCTGGACATCAGCCAACGCATCACGCCGCTCGAGGCAATGATTCGATATTCCTCCTTAATTTCTTTGCCTCGGGTCATCGCCTGGATCCCTTGCTGCACTCGTTCGCAGTCTTCCGGATGAACGATTGCGAGGAAACTGGCCAGATCGATTGAGTCATCCGGCTTTAGTCCGAACAGTTCCTTCAGTTTCGGCGTTGCCCATATGGCGCCAGTTTGCATGTCTAACGTCCAGAAGCCTGCGCCCGCGGTCTCAGCCGCCAGTGTCAGTCGCGCTTCACTCTCGCGTAACAGGCGGTCTGAGATGGAGCGCTCGATCGTGTCGGCAAACACTCCGGCGACGATTCTGAGCCGATTCTGCAAGCGCTCGGGCCATTCGCGCCTTTCCGAGGTGCTGTCGATTCCCCAGAAACCCAGAGGCCGCCCCCCTCCTGTGCTCAAGGGGATGACAAACGCAGACACCACGTTGTACTTCCTCCAACTCGCCTTATCAACGGCAGCTTCCTCCGGCGCTGATTCGATGTCAGGCAAGTAAATGATGTCGTTTGCAATGAGTTTCTTGTTGCACCAGGGATAGTTATCCACCGCAGTGAACTTTATCGTGGGGGGTGGCGGCAGGGCCGGATCGCGCAGTACGTAGCTCAGAACGAAGATGTCGGGATTTTCAACTTCCCGCAGATAGATGGTGGACTGGTCAATTCCCGCAGAACCGCACACCAGACGCAACGCTTCCTCAATGCCGCGGTCGACCTGATCCGCAGGAAGACCTGCCAAACGGGCCGAAACTTCGAGGAGCAGTTCCTCAAAGCTCAGATCGTCTTCGGGGAGAGCCCGCCAGAAATGCTTCAATCCTTGTGCAGGGTACAGCGTCATGACTTCATCTTCCGACACCCTGGGCGATGCTTTTTTGCTCTGCGGCAATAGAGCGATGAGAGCAGTGCAACAGTACAAGTCAGGCAGAACGCAATTTCCAATTCGCTCTGCTGAGCCGCTTGCGAGTGGGCAACCCGGAAGCTCCAGCCTAAGCTAAGGTGTTTGGGCTGCACGTGCTGTGATCGCGATCACACCTCGCACTTCGTCGACCACTTCCCGCAAGGCCGTGACAATAGACTCCGGCGACTGCGACATGCCGTGATCCGCATCGACGATGACTTGCCGGCCATGCGTTGACAAGCGCACCAGGCTCGCCTGCCATTGATGCACCCAGAGTTCGTGATACTCCGCTGCTTCCTTTTCAAAACCCTCCGGAGCCCAATACCTGCCCGCGGTCAGCACGATAAGCGGACGATCGCCGAGGCTGCCTGCGTTCTTTGCGGCGTCGTTGATTTCCGGGTTTCCTCCGCCTTCCCTCGGAACGATTCTGCCCTGGTTGGTGGCCGCGCAAGCCTGCTCGGCATCGGCCATGAACGCTTTTGGCTGCGCTTCGAGTTTCGCCAATACGCTGGCTTGCTCAGATGTGAAGTTCGGTGGAGCAGGACGTCTCTCGCCGCTCGCGAAGAAGCGGATGACTCCGAACCGCGCCGCTGCCGGCAGAGCCACGCAGATCAGATGTCTCCTGCTGCCTGACATGCGGTTCATAGGTCCTAGCGCAAAGTCGGGCTCGCGCATGTCCGGGACCGCTGAATCGATGAAGACCAGACCGGCTACGTCCGATGGATAGCGCGCCGTATAGATATGAACGTACTCGCCCCCGACCGAACCACCAGCCATCACGTAGGGCGGCAGAACTCCCGCACGCTGCAGTGCCTCGTGCAGATCGCTGACAATGCTGGCACTTGTTCGCGGAGACGCGGGCGGATCGCTCCAGCCCACGCCCGCGCGGTCATACCAGCAGACGCGTGTGAACTCCGCCATCCTCGACTGTAGCCACAATTGCGCGTAGCCCGGCGAGTTTCCTCCCGGTTCAAGAATCACCGTCGGCGTACCTTGACCAGCGCAATAGAGGTTCAGAGTGCGTCCGCCGATATCGACCGCCTGTCCAACTCGCGGCGGCAATTGACGCGCATCCCTGGCTCTTCCGACCTGTTCGTATGTGAAGCCCACCAGAAGCACAAGCGCCAGAAGACTCAGAAAGACATACGAAATTCTCCGAACCCACTTCTTCATGTGCCGCCTCCTGATCTAGAAGTCTGCTTAGCGATCTTCGCGGCAGTTCTTCGCGAACTTAGCGGTGAAGCTTTTCCTCTCAGCGGATTTTCTCAGCGACCTCTGCGGTTAGCTTTTCGATTTGTGTAAGAGACACCAGCACCAAAGTGATGAGTTAGCATGGCGGCGCTGTCATGCTCGACTGCTGTGAGCTACGGTCGCATTGGCCACTGGAACATGAAGCTTCCGAATCCGATCAGCACAGGCAGCGCTCCGGCAATTCCCCCGAGTACCCACTTCCACAATCCTGAGCGCATGAGCCACTGTCGAAGCAGAGAAGTGACTGCGTCATGCAGTAGCGGCACTGCACCTGACTCGTCCCTGCATTCGTCAAATATCCACAGCAATTCTTGCGCGAAGCGCAGGCGAAAAGCCGATGGATGAAGATAAATCAGCGAGCGATACAAGCTGCGGGTCATCATGCCCTCTCAGGACGGACTCTCAGATGTTGCCGGGCCTCACGCACCACGCCTTCCAGCCTCGCAATCTCCGCACTCAGCAGTCCCCGGCCAAAGCGCGAGAGCCGATAATAGCGGCGCCGTGGATCGTCGCCGGAACTGCGCGCAGAGCGCTCTTCCACGATGCCTTGATCCAGAAGTTTTTGCAGGTTGTCGTACAACGTGCCCGGGCCTAACTTGTAGCGGCCATCCGACTGGCGCGCCACCTCCCGCATGATCCCGTACCCGTGACGATCCTCGCTTGCGAGCGCCAGCAGGATATGCAGCGTAGCAGGAGAGAGAGGAAGGAACTGATCGATGTCTTCCGCCATAGTCGGAGTCCGTTATATCGGATTCCGACTACCAGGTCAATACAGAAATTGCCTTAATGATTCGTGTACATCTGTCATTATCGCCTCTGCCGTTACGCGCAGAAATCAGTAAGGCAATTGCATCCATCGCGCGGGGCTGACGTCGCAACCGGGAACCTGGCGCCCGATGCCTGTATAGTAGTCGCGTGCCGCTCCCCGAAAAGGCATTGATCGCGGAAATGCGCCGCTTGGCGGGCTCGTCCATTACAGGGCGACCCAGTGGTCCCAGAGGCATTCTCACGGGAATCGGCGATGACTGCGCCGTCCTACGTGCAATTCCGGGAGGCGATTGGCTGGTCACGACCGATTTCACGCTTGAGGGGATTCATTTTCGG
>Ga0335069_10014193_pt1 | contig 11167 bp, 8 predicted proteins | sample Lox_Sample_11_FD_206714 | JGI IMG/M metagenome (GOLD analysis project Ga0335069, IMG submission 206714) | Soil microbial communities from Loxahatchee National Wildlife Refuge, Florida, United States - Lox_Sample_1.1 | ecosystem: Environmental > Terrestrial > Soil > Wetlands | place: USA: Florida... | reverse complement strand
CGCGTGGGGTGTGTAGCTGGTCATATCTTCGCGCCCAGGACCGAAGACGGAGGCGAGGGCGTACTGGGCGGGGTGTGGGGTGCCGGGTGTCGGGTGTTGGGCCATTGGATGTGGGGTGTCGGGTGTTGGGTGCTGGGTGTCGGGAGGAAGCCCAGCACCCAACACCTGACACCCAGCACCCATGTTCAGTTCAGCCCATAGAGTTGGGCGACGTTGTCGTGCAGGATCAAGTTTTTCTGGGCCTCGCTCAGGTGCGCGGTGTGCTCGCGCAGGATGTCTTGCGACCAGGGCCACGTCGAGTCGCTGTGCGGGAAGTCGTTGGCCCACATCAAGCGCGCCGGGTTGACCATGTCGATCATGCGGAACGCCACCCAGTCGTCCTGGAACGTGACGTAGATGTGCTCCTTGAAATACTCGCTCGGCAGGCGTTGCAGCGGCGCAGCCTTCATCGAGTGGCGGTGGCGCGTGTAGTAGTGGTCCATGCGGTACATGTAGTGCGGCACCCAGCCGGCATCGGCCTCGACGCAAATGATCTTCAGGCGTGGATGGCGGTCGAAGACGCCGCCGTAGATGAACATCCCCATGATGTCCTGATTGGCGCGAATGATGGTGACCGCGAAGTTGAGGATCGGGCCGCGCACGCCCGCCGGGTTCTTGCTGGTCAGGATGTGAAACGACAGCGGCAACTGCAAATCGATGGCCGCCTCGTAGAAGTCGCCGTAGATCGGGCTGTCGTAGTCCGCTTGCGCGGGATGCCCGGGCAGCATGACACCGCGCAGGCCCAGCTCCTTGATGCGCCGCAAATCCTCGATGCCTTCCTGCGGTGTGCGCAGCGCCGTCTGCCCGACGCCGAACAGCCGGTCCGGATGCTTGCTGCAAAACTCTGCAATCCACAGGTTGTATGCATCCATGCACGCCTTCTTGAAGTCGAGGTCCTCGTGGTTGCAGAGCGGCATGCCGACGGTGGGGTAGATGATCTCACCGGCGATCCCGTCGCGCTCCTGGTCCTGTAGACGCACGTCCGGATCCCAACCGCCGCGGTGCCATTCGGCGAACGTGCCGGTGAGCGAAATGTCTTCCGGTCGCTTGCCGGCCGCGGCGACCAGTCCCATCGGGATCGGCTGGCGCATGCCGGGGATGACGAACAGGTCGCCCATTCCGTCCTGATGCACGAGGTGCGGGGCGCGGTCGCGGAACTTCGGGTCGATGCGGTCGATGTACGTGTCCGGCGGTTCGGTAATATGCGAGTCTGCCGAGATGATGCGGCGTGCCATGCGTCCCTCCTGGATGCGACTGTGACCTATCACACACTGGCACTCAAGTGGGAAGACAAACCGGGGTCAGGACAGGCCGTGGCCTGCATCCCGGTTGACCACTGGTAAGCCGGCCCAAGTTGCCGTAAAGGACGGCGGGGGCATCAGCAAAACCATGGCCAAGCGGACGATCGCGGTCGTCGCCACGGGCGGGACCATCGCTTGCCGCGATACCGGCGGCGGTGCGGTGCCGCAACTTTCCGGCGCAGACTTGCTGCGTCTGGTGGGCGTGCCCGCTGATCTACCCACCATCGAGGTGATCGAGTTCGCGCGCCTCCCCGGCTGCGAGATGACGCCGCGGCGCATGGCCGAGCTGGCCCAGGTTGTGACCCGCGAGTTGGCGCATGAGGATTGCTGCGGCGCCGTGGTCACGCATGGCACCGACACCATCGACGAGAGTGCCTTCGTCTGTCACCTCACGGTGCCGCCCGACAAGCCGGTGGTATTCACCGGCTCGCTGCGTAACGCCTCCGACCTCTCGTGGGACGGGCCACGCAACCTGCTCGATGCGCTGCGCGTCGCCGCCGCGCCTGCAGCGCAGGGACTCGGTACGGCGCTGGTCATCAACGAGGAGATCCATGCGGCACGCTTCGTCATCAAGAGTAACGGCCTCCTCCTCGGTGCATTCCAGTCGCCGGCTTGCGGGCCCGTGGGCCGCATCTACGGCGGCACAGTGCGGTTCGTGACGCGGCCGCTCCCGCCGGTGCGCCGGCTCGAGCCTGCGCTCGACGAAGCGGTTGCTGTGGTGCGTGCCCTGAGCGGCGATACGCTGAGTCTCACGGCAATCCTCGCCCGGCCCGAGCTGCATGGGCTGGTCGTCGAAGGGTTTGGGAGCGGCCGCGTCCCGGCGGCTTGGGCCGAACCGCTGCACGCCGCGGTGCAGCGGGGCATCGCCGTAGTTCTCGCCTCCCGCACCGGTGCAGGCATGATCGGCGACCCCTACGGCTACGCGGGCTCCGCCACCAATCTGCTCGCCCTGGGTCTGATCCCGGCGCACGAGCTGCCCGGCCACAAGGTGCGCCTGCAGCTGATGCTGGCGCTCGGCAACCGCTTGCACGGCGCGGCGCTGCGCGCCTGTTTCGAGAGAGGCTACGACGCATGCTGAAGCGGATCCTCCTGTTCTCAGCGCTTGCTCTGGTAGCGTTGCTCGCGGTGCTGATCGTGCGCACCCTGCAGTTCAGTTCCCAGCAGATCCAGGTGCCACCGGCAGCGCCGATCGCACTCGATGGCCAGGCGCTGGCAATGCGGCTGGCACAAGGCCTGCAGTTCCAGACAGTCTCGCATCAGGATCCGGCACAACTCGACCGTGAGCAGTTCCTCGCTCTGCATCGCTATCTCGCCGCACAGTTTCCCCTGGTACACAGCCGCCTCAGGCACGAGACCGTCAACGACTACTCCTTGCTATACACGTGGGAGGGAACCGAGCCTGGTCGCAAGCCGGTCGTGCTGCTCGCGCACCTGGATGTTGTTCCGGTAGAGCCGGGTACGGAAGGGCACTGGGACTATCCGCCCTTTGCTGGCCGGATCGCCGAAGGCTACGTCTGGGGCCGCGGCGCCATCGATGACAAGGGCAGCGTGTTCGCCGTGCTGGAAGCCGTCGAGACGCTGCTGCGCGCCGGTTTCCAACCGCGTGTGCCGGTGCTGCTGGCCTTCGGCCACGACGAAGAGATTGGCGGTGAGCGGGGCGCGCAGCAGATCGTCGCGCTGCTGCAAGCCCGCGGCGTGCAGCCGGAGTTCGTTCTCGACGAGGGCGGCGTCATCATCCAGGGGATGGTGCCCGGCTTGTCCGGTCCGGTGGCGGCGATCGGCATCGCCGAAAAGGGAGGTGCCAGCATCGAGCTGCTCGTACGCGCCGCCGGTGGCCACTCGTCTGCGCCGCCGCCGCATACGGCAGTCGGCATCGTCAGCGCCGCCGTTGAACGCATCGAAGACGACCAGATGCCCGTCGAACTGCGCGGCGCCACGCGGCGCTTCTTCGAGTCCGTCGGTCCCGAGATGTCCTTTCCGTTGCGGCTGGTGTTTGCAAACCTGTGGCTGTTCGGCGGCGTGGTGAAGCACCAACTCACGTCGACGCCGGCCACCAACGCCACGGTCCGGACGACCACCGCCGCGACCATGATCGACGGCGGCATCAAGGAGAACGTGCTGCCGACGACCGCCCGCGCCGTCATCAACTTCCGCATCCGACCCGGCGATACGGTCGACAGCGTGGCCGAACACGTGCGTCGCGTCGTCAACGACTCACAGGTCGAGATCCGAGTGCTACCGGGCGCCCGCGAGCCTACCGCCGAGGCGCCGGTGGACACCCCGAGCTTTGCCGTCCTGACGCGCACGATCCGCGAAGTCTTTCCCGACACGGTGGTAGCCCCGTACCTCACCGTCGGCGGTACCGACGCCCGTAGCTACGCGGCGCTCACGAAGGCCATCTACCGTTTTACACCAATCAAAGCCGACGCCACCGATCTGGTACGCGTACACGGCACCAACGAGCGCCTCTCGGTGGACAACTTCGCACACGCCGTGCAGTTCTTCGTCCAGCTGCTCAAGAATTCCACGGGCAGCAGCTGAGAGCGCAGGAAGACGGGGCACGGCTGCGCGCACTCCCGTCAACCGCGGCGGCGCCGGAAGAGTCCGAAGGAGCTGGTGTAGCCGTGCAGGAAGGTGGTTCCATGCACCGGCCCAATTTCGCCGTTACAAAAGAAGCCCGCGAGCGCAACGGCGGGGAAGCGTTCGCGGAACGCATCCGTGTCGTGATCTGGTCTGCCGTACAGGTGCACCCCACGGCCCAAGCACGAGAACAGCAGTGCGCCCTGCGGGGCCGTGGCACCGGGCTCGTAGCGCGCCAACAGCTGCGCCAAGTCGGCGCCCGATGTCTTCGCGTCGCGCAGGTGAAACTGGACAACGGAGGTTTCTCGTAGGAGCGCCCCCACAGCCAACACGCCGCGCGCCGGGTCCATGCCCATGATATTGCGGATCAGAAAGTCGCCTTGGCGATACTCCTGGCGGTCCTCGGTCATCACGATGCCGAGAAACAGCGAGTGCTGCGCCAGTTCCTGATCGGTGGGATCGAGTTGCTCGTAGAGGTCGCGGAGCACCTGCACCGCCGACGCACCGTCAAGTTCCCACAGCACGTTGCCCTGGCATTTGGTGACGAACATCGGTTGGCCGATCGGCCGACAACCCTGGGCCACGATGGTGTCGACCTCGATGTCCCCAGTGAGCGCGACGCCCACCAGCCCGCCGCGATGCACGCGCCGTCCCAGAAAGAGGGCGTTGGAGCCAGCGTGGCGGCCGCCGCTGGCGAGGCCGCCGACCGTGTGGCTGCGCAGGTAGACGCGATCCAAGCCGCGCACGAACGCCTCCACATCACAGCTGAACGGCTCCGGGAGCAGGACGAAAGCTGGCTGCTGCTGCACCGGTACGCCGAGGCGTTGCTCCCACACCGCCGCCGGCTGCTCGCCGAGCGGTGCGTCGGGCGCGACGTGGAACGGGACCACATCGACACCGGGTAACAGCGCGGCGGTGACCGAGAGGCCCGGACGCTGCTCGATCTCGCGCCCGGCACCGATCACGCCGCCGGCCGAGCACCCAATGAGAACCCGGGCGTCGAACAGCGTGGCCAGAAGCGTCGGCAGCGCATCGAAGTGCGCCGCATGATGCATCGACACGAAGACGACGAGGAGATCTGGGCGCACATTGCCGAGCTGAACGCGCAGTTGCGACGCGACCGTGCGCGCTGCCTCTTCGAGCAGCGGGGCGTCCGCTACTGCCGATGCCCATCGCATGACTACATCATCTACACTTCATCGACGCCGCTGCAAGCGTCGTGATATTGTGGAGCAATGCCATCGCAGCCGGCGATCGACGAGGCGGCCCCCCGTCCAGCTCCGGGCCACGGTGCTGGGAGCGGCTTGAATCTGCGCATCTGCGCCGTCGCCGCAGGTGCTGGTGTGCTCTGTGGCGCTCTGGCGGTGCTGTTCCGGACGGCCTTGGCTTTCGCCGAGGGCACCTACATGGACATGCTCGTCAGCGTCTACGACCTGCCCACCGGAGGCTTTCTGGTGGCACTGACAGTCTTCACAGGGCTCGGCGCACTCGCAGGCTGGCTCACCTCTACCTTCGCACCGGAGGCGTCGGGCAGTGGCATCCAGCACGTCAAGGACGTGCTGGACAGTGGCACGATCATGCGCTGGAGAAGGCTCATACCGGTGAAGTTCGTCGGTGGTGTCTGCTCCCTGGGCGGCGGCATGTCGCTGGGACGCGAGGGTCCAACTGTCCAGATGGGGGCGGCCATCTGTGAGGCGTTTGCGCAGCGGCTCGCGCTCGCCTTGCCGGTGCGCCGCGCGCTCATCGCCGCGGGCGCCGGCGCCGGCTTGACCGCGGCGTTCAACGCGCCACTCGCCGGTTTCGTGTTCGTGCTTGAGGAGCTGCGCCTCGAAATGAGCGCGCTCACGTACAGCGCGGGGTTGATCGCGACGGTGGCGGCAAACCTCGTCATGCAAGCGGTTCTGGGAGAGCGAGCGGTTTTCTCCGTGAGCGACGCGGCGCTGCTGCCGCCCGACGCCTTGTGGCTCTTCGCCTGCTTGGGCGTGGCGAGCGGTCTCATCGGGGTGCTCTTCAATCGCGGCCTGTTGTTGAGTCTCGACGGCTTTGCGCGCTGGACCCGCGTGCCGCGGTGGCAGCACACGGCAGCCGCGGGGGCGCTGGTGACCCTGGTGGCGTGGTGGCTGCCGGACGCCATTGGCGGCGGTGAACAAGTCGCCGAGCGCCTGCTGCGCAGCGAGTTCGCGGTTGCCGAGCCGTGGCGCTACCTCACGCTGCTGCTCAGCGCCAAGCTGGTGCTCACCTTGGTGTGCTACGGGTCGGGAGCGCCCGGGGGAATCTTCGCACCGCTGCTGGCCATTGGTGCGGCGTTGGGAGCACTGTTCGGACAATTCGCCGAGCCATTGTTTCCGGACGTCGTGGTGACGCCGGCGCTGGCGATGGCCGGCATGGTGGGCGTGTTCACCGCCAGCGTGCGCGTACCGATCACTGGTGTCGTGCTCATCCTCGAGATGACCAACGGTCAGCACCATCTGTTGGAATTCACGGTTACCAGCCTCGCGGCCTACCTCGTGGCGACGTGGCTGCGCGACCGACCCATCTACGACGCCCTGCTGGAACGCGACCGGCGCCGGTGATGCTAGGAAAGTTCGGAATCCGAAATTCGAAACAAATCCGAAAAGGCAAATTCGAGTGCTCGAAACGAAGGCGGAGGGTTTATCGCGTTCAACATCCCTGTCCTCTCCGTGTCTCCGCGCCTCTGTGGTGAGATTCCTTTGTCACAACAATGTTAGTAGCGCGAGCGGCGGATCCGTCCCACAATCGCAGCCCGCCCGCGAACGCGTTGGAGTTGTTCCCCAGCTTCGCTGCCGGCGGTAGATGTTTGAGCTTCTTGGCGTTGCCGCCGCCGAGCACGACGTAGTCGGCCTCGAGTGCCGCCTTGAAGCGCCCGACGACGCGCTCGACCTCCACGGTCCACTTCTTCTTCCCGAGCCGCCGCAATCCGCGCAGACCCACATAGTCCTCGAATGTCCGTTCCTTCTTGTAGGGCAGATGCGCCAGTTCCATTGGTTCCAAGAGGCCGTCGACGATCATCGCCGAGCCCAAGCCGGTGCCCAGACCCAGGAACAGCATCCGCCCGCCCTCGTAGCTGCCCAGTGCCTGCATGGCCGCGTCGTTGATTATCTTCACGGGGTGCCGAAAGGCTGCCTTGAAGTCGAAGCCCATCCAGCCACCGCCCAGGTTGCGTGGTTCGGCGAGCGGCTTGCCGTGAATCACCGGGCCCGGAAAGCCGATCGACACCACATCGTACTTCCAATCCTTTGCGGCGCGGAGGACGGCGCGCACCATCTGCTGCGCGGTCATCTTCGGACCCGAAGGAATCTTGACCGGCTCCTCGCGTCCGGTGACACTGACCTTCACGTTGGTGCCGCCCACGTCAACCACGAGTATGTTCATCGCCTCTCCCCTCCTGCGGAGTGCCGAAAATGGCCGCGGTCTTCAGTCGTCGCTTTCTGTCTCTGGTGTCTTGATGCCGTATTTCTGGACACGATAGCGCAGCGTCTGTCGCGTCGTCCCCAGCTTGCGTGCCGCCGCCATGACGTTGAAGTCGGACAGCTCCAGCGCGCTGCGGACGATGTGGCGATCCATGTCTTCCAACGACATGCTGCCATCGAGCGGGAGAATCAGACGGTCGGCTTCGACCGCCGGTTCCGCGCGTGGCACTCCATGGCTGCGCAATTGCAGCCACTGCACCGGAAACGCATCGCCGTCCGAAAAGAGCACGCAGCGTTCGATCACGTTGCGCAGCTCGCGCACGTTGCCGGGCCAGTCGTGCGCTTTGAGTGCCGCCCATACGGCGTCTGGGATCTGGCGCACGTTCTTGCCGGAGCGGGCGTTGTACTCCGCCACCAGCATGGGCACGAGCTGATCGAGGTCCTCAATGCGTTCCCGCAGGCTCGGCAAATGGATGCCGAACACCGACAGGCGGTGGTAGAGATCGGCGCGGAAGGTGCAGTCGCGCACCCGCTCTTCGAGGTTGTAGTTGCTGGCTGCGACGAACTGCACGTCGACCGAGATTTCCTGCTCCGCACCGAGCGGGCGGACCTTCTGGTCTTCGATCACCTTCAGCAGCTTCGCCTGCAGGTCGAGCGGCAGCTCGGCAATCTCATCGAGGAAGAGGGTGCCACCACTGGCCTGCTCGACCAAGCCGCGATGGCGCTTCTTGGCGCCGGTGAAGGCGCCGGCTTCGTGGCCGAAGACTTCCGATTCGAGCAGCTCGCGCGGCAGTGCGGCGCAATTGATATCCACCAACGGGCCGCCCGAGCGCAGGCCGTTGTAGTGCAGGATGCGCGTCGCCAGGCCCTTGCCGGTTCCGGTCTCGCCGCCGATGATCAACGCACTGAACGGCACCTGACTGAGCTTGCGCAAGACATCGCGCGTTGCAGCGGCGGCGGCGCTGTCGCCGATGAAGGCATCGATGGAGTAGCTGTGATGCTGCTGCAGCGCCTGGTCGCGCAGGCGCCGTTGCGCCCGCGCGCTGCGCGCCGCCCCGGCGACAACCAGGTCCAGCCGCTTCTGGTCACACGGTTTTTCCAGGAAGTCGAAGGCACCGAGCCGCAACGCGCGCACCGAGTCCGTCACCGTGCCGTAGCCGGTGAGGAACAGCCATTCGCCGCTGCGGCCATGCTGGCGTACATCCTCGAGCAGGTCGAGCGCGTTGCCGTCGGGCAAGTTCATGTCCGACAGCACCACGAGCGGCTCGATGTCGTCCTCCATGAGCACGCGCCGCGCACTCGCGAGGTCGGTGCACAGCACGACTTCCCAGCCTTCGCGGCGGAAATGCCGTGCCAGCTCGGTGCCGAGGAGCGGCTCGTCCTCGATCAGCAGCAACGTGTCAGCCATGGTCTGCGTCGGAGAGAACCTTAATCCGAAAATAACTGGCGAGTCTACAGTCGACAGTTCACCGTCGAGAGTGACGATGCGCGTCCCACGGCCGCTGCACTCGCCACGGGCCAGGGCTGCTCATCTGCAGGAGGGCTGCCCACTCGACTCTCAATTGTGGACTGTCGACTGCAGGAGCTGCCTGGCTTGAATTCTCCACGCCACCCGGTCTACGCCTGCCACCATGGCCTTCCGGCACCTTACCGTCGTCGACCTCGCGACGTTGGCGGCGGCGCCGCAGATTGCGGCGTTCTTCGGCGACTTCGGCGCGCGGGTCATCAAGGTCGAGCACCCGCGCGGTGACTCGTTGCGGCGCATCGTCGACCGGCACGGGACGGCGCTGCAGTGGAAGATCGTCAACCGCAACAAGCAGTGCATCACGCTCGATCTCACCAAGGCAGCGGGCCGGGATCTGCTCGACACGATCCTGGGCCGCAGCGATCTGCTCGTGTGCGCGCTCAACCGCGACCGCCTGGTGCGCTGGGGACTCGACCCGCACGCACTGGCGCAGCGCCATCCGCGGCTCGTGGTGGTGAACCTGACGGCGTACGGCACAACGGGTCCGTGGGCGGATCGTCCCGGATCGGGCACCCTGGCTGAAGCGATGAGCGGCCTCGCCGCGCTTACCGGCCCGCCCGATGCGCCGCCGACGCTGTCACCGGTCGGCCTCGGTGACTACCTGGGTGTGCTGCAAGGGATCATTGCCGCGTTGCTCGGCCTGTACGGGCGGGATGCGCCGGGCGGGAGCGGGCGCGGCGAGCAGCTCGACGTCGCCATGTACGAACCGCTGCTCGGTCTCTTGGCACAGCGCGTCGCCGCGGCCACACGAGATGGCATCGAGCCCGGGCGCCACGGCAACCGTTTTCCCACCGTGGCGCCGCGCAACACCTATCGCACCGCCGACGGCGCGTGGGTGGCGCTCACCGCCGGCACCGACGACCTCGTCCGCAAGATGTTCCACCTCTTCGGACGCCCGGAGCTGTGCGACGATCCACGCTTCCGCGATAACCTGGCGCGCGTCGCGCACGTCGAGGAGCTCGACGCGATCATCGCCGCCTGGATCGGTGCGCGTCCGTGCGATGAGGTGGTGGAACAGTTCAACGCTGCCGGCGTATCGCTCGCCGCGGTCGATGGACTGCTGCGCGTCGCTGCCAACCCGCAGTTCCGCGCGCGTGGCAGCTTGATCGAGGTCGGCGATGCCGAGGCGGGGACGCTCACCACTGCGGCACCGTCACCGGCGCGCGCGCAGGCACCGGGACGCATTCGTCACCTCGGCCGCGGGCTCGGTGCCGACAACCGCGCCGTCTATTGCGACTGGCTGGGGTTGAGCGACACCGCACTGGCAAGGCTGCAGACGGACGGCATCATCTGACCGTGCGGAAGAACGTGCGCACGTCGTCGACGAACAGCTGCGGCTGCTCCATCGCCGCGAAGTGTCCGCCCTTGGGCATCACCGTCCAGTGCGTCACGTTGTAGTGGCGCTCGACCCACTTGCGCGGAAAACGCATCAGCTCTTTCGGAAACCGCGCCACACCGGTTGGTACCTCGACGCGGTTGGTGACAAAGCCGACGCGGCCGCCCTTGAAGACCTCATAGTAGAGCCGCGTCGACGAGGTGATGGTCTGGGTTACCCAGTAGATCATGATGTTGGTGAGCAGCTCGTCTTTGGTGAACACGCTCTCGACCTCGCCGCCGCAATCGCTCCAGGTGTGGAACTTCTCGACGATCCACGCCGCTAGACCGGCGGGCGAGTCGTTCAGTCCGAAGCCCAGGGTCTGCGGCTTGCTGCCCTGGATCTTCTGATAGCCGGTTTCCTCCCAGTCGAACATCTGCAGTGCCGCCAGGTCGTCGCGTTCCGCATCGGTGAGATCGGAGCGGTCCTCCTGCGGCAGCGCCAGCGGCATGTTGAGGTGGATGCCGCACACATGTGGCGGGTCGAGGATGCCGAGGTTCGTCGTGATGAGCGCGCCCCAGTCGCCGCCCTGGGCGCCGTAGCGCGCGTAGCCGAGGCGGCGCATCAACTCGGCGAACGCCTCGGCCATGCGGTGCACGTCCCACTGGGGAGTCTTCGTGACTTCCGAGAAGCCGTAGCCCGGCAGCGACGGGCACACAACGTGGAAAGCATCTGCGGCTTTTCCACCGTGCGCTTCGGGGTCGGTGAGCGGGCCGAGGACCTTGAGGAACTCGACGAACGAGCCGGGCCAGCCGTGCGAGATGATCAGCGGCAGCGCGTGCGGATGCGTCGATCGGGCGTGGACGAAGTGGATCTGCTGGCCGTCGATCTCCGTACGGAAGTGCGCGAGTTGGTTGAGCGCGCGCTCTTGCGCACGCCAATCGAAACGGTCACGCCAGTAGGCGACGAGATCCTT
>Ga0335069_10014192_pt1 | contig 11167 bp, 10 predicted proteins | sample Lox_Sample_11_FD_206714 | JGI IMG/M metagenome (GOLD analysis project Ga0335069, IMG submission 206714) | Soil microbial communities from Loxahatchee National Wildlife Refuge, Florida, United States - Lox_Sample_1.1 | ecosystem: Environmental > Terrestrial > Soil > Wetlands | place: USA... | reverse complement strand
GATGTTTCAGTTGGCGGTGGCGGCGTTGAATCTGCGACGCTTGCAGCGACTGCTGCCAGCCGCCGTGTAGTACCTAGGGAGAAGTGTGTCTGGCGGAAGCAAAAAGCCACCGCCAGAGAGAAAAATCGGGCAGAGGCACGGCTCAAAGAACGACTGTGCGACTCTGCATGACGAAAACTCATGCATTTTTCCGCAGCCTGTTCAGCCGTGCCGGTAGCGGCATCCACGACGTCGGGCTTTAGCCCCTGAGTGGAATCGGTCTACACCTTCTCTGAAAATGCTCTAGTCGTCCGTTTCTTGATCCTTCGCCGAGCGCTCGCCTCTGCCTTTCGACCCGCTTCTTTTGCGGGTCGGGCGAGCGCGAGTTGAAGGGCTTGCCTCTGCCGAAATAGGGGATATGAAGCAGACTGACAGTCCACCAGTGACGATTGCTTTTCAGTCGCTAAATTCGGTTGGCTTCTAGCGGACACAAAGCCTGAACGAGTTCCGGTTCCATTCTGCCGAAGGTTGAGGCGCGTGCGCGGCGTCTAAGCCGCGCGCCGAAAGCCTGAGCGAAGTCGAAGGACCTCGCGCGCAGCGACCGCGGGGAGCGGAACGACACAAAAGCCGATTCCTAACACCGGAGCCAAGGTTCGGCTCTCTTGTATCTCAATCAGGACGCAACCGAGACGCGCACCCGTCGGCCGATCTCCCGCCCTTCGCCGAGCGCTCACCTGTCTTTCGACCCGCCGCCGTTGCGGGTCGGGCGAGCGCGAGTTGAAGGGCAGCGATTCCCGGTTCCGTTGCGCTCGATTCCTCAACCAAACCCACGACACTCGCTGAACGCAGGCCGACGCGTCACCAGCAGGACAGCAATCACTGCGTCCTTCCATGACTGATGTCCTACGCTCACTCGGCAGAACGTCCTGGTTAGCAAAATCGCAGTCTAGCCAGATTCGAGACTGGAGTTCCAACCTTCGCCGAGCGCTCGCCGCCTGGAGTTGTGACACTTGGACCTTCCATCGAGCCAGTCCGCCCGTGATCTGGTTTCGAGGCGATTCGTGCCTTGGCTCAAAACGGAGCGATGCAGTGCCCAACCAGGATTCCCCCATATTAAAAAGTGAAAGCGAATTCGCTTTCGCTTTTCGGCCGCTGAGGCTTTTCCCTGTCATCCTGTAGCGGAAAAGGGGACATCTGGATCGGACTACAACCCTGCCAATGCCTGCTCGAGATCAGCAACCAGGTCATCCACATCTTCGATCCCGACGGAAATTCTTACCATTCCGTCAGTTAGCCCGATTTTCTTGCGGCCTTCCACCCCTATCGCTGCATGGGTCATCGTCGCCGGATGTGAAATAAGCGTCTCGACGCCGCCGAGTGACTCCCCTAACGTACAGATTTTAAAGCGCTTCAGTAACCTCTTGGCGTTGGGTAGCGATCCTGTCTCGAAGCTAATCAAAGCCCCGAAGCCTGTCATCTGCCGGCACGCCAACTCATATTGCGGATGGCTCCCCAAGCCAGGGTAAAACACTTTCTTTACTTTAGGATGGCGGCTCAGGTAGTGGGCGATGACCCGCCCGTTTTCGTTGTGCTGCTTCATCCGAACTGCCAGCGTCTTGACGCCGCGCAGCACCAGCCAGCACTCGAAGGGCGACAAGATCGCCCCCACCGCCTTCTGGATAAATGCCAATTTTTCACCAACTTCCAGATCATTGCAGACCAGCACGCCACCGATTCCGTCGCTATGGCCGTTCAGGAATTTTGTCGTCGAATGCAGCGCGATGTCGGCCCCAAGTTTGATGGGCTGCTGGAAGTATGGCGACATAAATGTATTGTCCACAACAACTTGGCAGCCCTTCTTGTGGGCAATCTCGCTCACCGCTGCAATATCGGTCAGCCCCATCAGTGGGTTCGTCGGCGTCTCCAGATAGACATACCTGGTGTTCTTCTTGATCGCCTTGGCGACGTTCCTCGGATCCGCGGAATTCACATAAGTGAACTGTAATCCATAGTTTACGAGCACCTGGTTGAACAGCCGGGGCACCCCGCCATACAGGTTGTCCGACGCCACGATGTGCTCCCCGGCTTTCATCAGGCTGCAAATTGCTGAAATTGCGGCCATTCCGCTGGAAAACACTCGCGCGGCCCTTCCGCCTTCCAGCGATGCCAGGTTCTCTTCCAGGCGAGTCCGGGTCGGGTTTCCCGCGCGGGAATAGTCGTAACCCTTTGTCTTTCCGAGTTCTTCCTGTGCGTAGGTGGATGTGGCGAAGATAGGCGGAGCCACCGCTCCGGTGGAGGGATCGGGTTCATTTCCGACGTGAATGGAGCGCGTGGCAAATCCGGCCTGAGTGGTCTTTCTGGCCATCTTTTAGTCCAACCTTTGTTGCGAGTGGTAAGTCAGGTTACTTCTTAGCCGTCATCATCCTTTGAAGTGGAAAATATCTTTCGAAAGATAGCGCTCCGCCGAATCAGGAATGATGGTCGCCACCCGCTTCCCGGCTCCTAGGCGCTTCGCTATCTCAATGGAGACAAATGCGTTAGCCCCTGCGCTCGAGCCCGCCAACACGCCCTCGACTGCCGCCAGCTGCTTGACCATCTCGAAGGCGTCGCGGTCGCTGACCACGAAAATTTCGTCCGTCAGCGAGCCATCGTAGGTCTTGGGAATGAAGCTAGCTCCAATGCCTTCAATCGCATGCGACCCCTTGGGCCCGCCACCCAGCACCGATCCCTCGGTATCTGCCACTATGGCAAGCACTTGCGGATTGCGTTCCTTGAAATACCGAGCTACTCCGGTGAAGGTTCCACCGGTTCCAACGCCCAGAACCAACGCATCCACCTGGCCATCCATCTGCTCCCACAGCTCCCGGGCCGTGGTCTGGTAATGAAAATCGGGGTTGTCCTGGTTCTCAAACTGCGCGGCAACAAAGGAGTTAGTTGTTTTCGCGGCACGCTCTTTGACGTAACGGATGGCCCCTTCCATTCCTTCGGAGTCGGGCGTCCGGATGACCTCAGCACCGAAGCCAGCCATCAGTTGCGCCTTTTCCTGGGAAAACTTCTCCGGGACCGCCAGCACTACCTTGTAGCCCCGGCCGCAGCCGATCAGCGCCAAGCCAACTCCTGTATTTCCAGCAGTTGCCTCGAAAATCGTGGCACCCGGCTGGAGCCGCCCGTCCTTCTCTGCCGCCAGAATCATGCCCAGTGCGGCGCGGTCCTTGATACTTCCGCCGGGGTTGAGGAATTCCAGCTTGGCAAAGACATCTGCGGCTCCGGACGGAACCAGCTTCTTGAGGCGTAGAACTGGTGTGTTTCCAACCAGTTCGGCGATGTCTTCCGCCATGCGGAGAGAGCTGATTTCGGTAGTTTTCATGTGGTCACAGCACCCAAGGCGACTGACCAGCGTACGTGATACTGAATAATTCGGTCAACGAGAATGGCGGTGGAAATTCCTCCGTAACCTGAACAGCCCAACGGGTATGCCACCCATGCCGGAGCAACTCGCTCGCTATGTTACGCTTGCGAGGCTGAGGCACTTTGCAATCTTGCGGGAGGAATTCCCATGATTCGAATCTGGCTTTTGACGGCACTGGCTCTTACGTCATATTTGTCGGCGTCGTCGGGCAACGCGCAGGCCGCGCCTGGAACTTCCAGTGGGCCCATGATCACTGGGACAATCACGTATCGAGCCAAGATCGCGTTACCACCGGATGCTGCGATTGACGTGCGCCTGGAAGATGTGACGTTAGCGGACGCGCCGTCGAAGCTGGTGGCGGAGAATGTTTTCGCGGCGGCCGGGCAGCAGGTACCCATCCCGTTCCAGCTTCCCTACGCTGCAGCGGACATCAACCCCGCCCACCGGTACGTTGTCCGGGCCAACATCAAGGCGGGCGAGAAGCTGATGTTCACCAGTACGCATACGTATCCCGTGCTCACCCAGGGCGCGCCGAACCGGGTGGTGATGGTGCTTCACGCCGTGAGTTCGCAAGCACCGGCGGCTGCACCCGCGCCGCGCGTGGCTCCCAACGCACTTCGAGGTACGAAGTGGATTCTCATCGAACTTGATGGAAAACCGGTCACGCCATCGTCAACGAACCCTGCCTATCTGCTACTCGATCCGATTGGAAAGCAGTATTCGGGATCTTCGGGCTGCAACCGAATCAGCGGAACATTCCAACTGGATGGCACGGATCTGCAACTGCTGGGAGGGGCCATGACGCTAATGGCGTGTCCGGAGCCGCTGATGAAGCAAGAGAAGGAATTCAACGAAGCGCTCACGGCCACGGGTTCGTACAGTATCGCGGGTGGAATTCTGGAGTTGTGGGAACGAAAGAGAGTAGTGGCAAAGTTCCGAGCGGCGCCGACGGGATCACCGAATAACTAGCGCCGGTGACGACGCAATCTACTTTGCGGTGGATGTTCCTTCGGGAGTGGCAGCGCGCTGCTGTCCTGCGTAGTAGCCAGTACGCGTGCGGACCTGAAGCTTCTTGTAGCCCTTGGCCTCGACATCCACCCTAACCTGGCGGAACCCGCCTTCGCTTTGCGGCTTCGAGGGCTTGTAGCCGATGGTGTATTGATTGCGAATGTCATGCGCGATCTGCTGGGTGATGGCGTCCACATCGGACAAGCTCTGGGGGAAAAAAGCAACTCCACCGGTTTCTTCCGCCATCTCGCGCAGGGCGCGGCGAGCCCGTTTGGAGTGTTCGTCTCCGAGCAGTCCGATGGTGTACACGGTTGGGCCATTTTCTTCCTGCAACCGGCGTATCGCCTGCTCGAGGGACTCACGGCTGGCGTTGTCTTCGCCGTCGGTGACGACCAGGAGGACCTTTTTTTCCAGCAATCCGGATTTCTTGAGATGGTCGGACGACGCGACCACCGCGTCATAGAGAGCCGTGCCACCACGCGCTTCGATGCGCTCCAGCGCATCTTTCAGCTTGGGGATGGAAGCGGTGTAATCCTGATCGAGAAAGTACTCCTCATTGAAATTGACGACAAAGACCTTGTCCTGCAGGTTACTGGATTTGACGAAGTTGATCGCGGCAGCGTTGACGGAGGAACGCTTGTCGCGCATGGAGCCGGAGTTGTCGATCACGATGCCAACCGCGACTGGAATGTCTTCATGGCGGAACGAGGTGATCTTCTGCGGCTGGCCGTCCTCATAGACCTTGAAGTCATCGCGCTCGAGGCCGGTCACAAGCTGATTTTTGTCGTTGACGACCGTGGCGTGGAGGGTGACTTCGTCAACTTCCTTGCGAAACACGAAGAGGTCGCCGCTCTTCTCAGCGGGAGCCTGCCCTCTATCAGACGATGCGGCCTGACTGGGCGGAGCCTGATTGGGCGCTTCAGCGGCATTTTGCCCGAACGCAACCGGCAACAGGACAAGGGACAGTGCCAGAAGAAGAAAGAGACTGCTATTCCGTCGGGGCATAGTATCCGGTCTTAGCATACACGTGCAGGGGAGGCAGGCCCTTCGGGGGATTCAACTTCACCTTGATTTTCCGCCACTTTCCATCGCGCGACGGATTGGTGGGCCGATAGCCGAGCACGTACTGGTTGCGCAGTTCAATTCCAATCTTGGTGGCGACGTCGGCGAGTTCGTTGGGCGAGCCTATGGTAAAGGTCCGGCCGCCGGTGACGTCGGAAATATCGGTGAGCAAAGCGGGGCCCTCACGTTCTTCGGCGGTCTTGAACTCGCGGTCGTATAAGCCAATGGCGTAAATCTGAACATCGGCTTCTTTCACCATCGACTTGATCTCGCCCTCGGTGTAGCGGCTATGGTTGTCGCCCCCGTCAGAGATGATGAGCAAAGCTTTTTTCTGGTGCCCGGCCTTGCGCATCCGGCTCATGGCGAGGTAGATGGCGTCGAGCAGAGCGGTGCGGCCCTTGGGGACCGCGTAAACCAGCTTGTCCTGTATGTCTTCGATCGAACTGGTGAAGTCGGCCAGCAGCTGAGGTTTGTCAGCAAAGGTGACCAGGAAGAACTCGTCCTGGGGATTTGCGGTCTTGAAGAACTCGACGACGGCGTCGCGCGACTTGTCGATTTTGTTCGACATGGAGCCGCTTATGTCGAAAATGACGCCCAACGAGATGGGCGCATCTTCACTGGAGAAATGGCGGATTTCCTGCGGCTGGCCGCTATCGGTGAGCAGGAAGTTCTCCTTTTCGAGGCCGGTCACAAGCCGGTTCATTGGATCGGTCACCGTGACCGGCACCAAGACGAGATCGACATCCTTGCGGATGGGCTTGGTATGGGTGGTGAACGTGGGATCGACGGACACACCGGCGGCCTTGGCTGCGGCCGCAACATCGGGGGGCATGACGGTTGGATCAGGCCTGGCCTCTTTCTTCTGCTCGCGTGGAACGATGTGGACATCGTTGTCGGTGTTCTGGGCGACGAGCGGGAACGTGCAGCAAAGCACGCACAAGAGCGCAAGCAAAATAAAGCGCCCGGGCCGCAAAGCCAGAAGCGCGCGAACCGGCCGGAGTGGAGAATCCGGTGTTAGAGGTTCGGCTGGCTGGAAGCGGGCCGTCGAGGCGGCGAACCCGACTCCCGTAATGCGACCCGGGGCCATAGATTCCTCTACTCAGGTGGGCAGAATGGTATCACAGCGAATCGCTTGCGATGTCAAGGCTTCGACGCCATCCTGCGCCAAATATCCGCGGATGGAACGCGCGTTGTCACGCCGGAGACCCATCCGTCCAACTGCTACAATCGAGCTTACTGCGAATTACTCACCGTGAAGCAAAATACGGATCAAAAAACAGACCTAAATGGCCAAAATATATCCCTTTCAGGCACTCCGCTACGACCCCACCAAAGTATCTGTCACCGACGTGGTGACACAGCCGTACGACAAGATTTCACCCGCCATGCAGGACCGATACTACGCGGCCAGTCCGTACAACCTGGTGCGCATCATATTGGGGAAGACGGAAAGCGGCGACGATGGTGAGCGAAACGTGTACAGCCGGGCTGCGGCATTTCTGACAGACTGGTACCAGTCAGGCGTGCTGAAGAAAGATGCGGAGCCGAGTATCTATCTCTATACTCAGACGTTTACCTTGCCTGGGGACGCCCCCGGCGCAGACGTTGAGCGGCGTGGGTTCATCGCCTTGGGAAAGCTGGAAGCCTACGAGCGGAGGATTGTCCATCGCCACGAGCAGACGTTGAGCAAGCCAAAAGCTGACCGCCTAAACCTGCTGCGGGCAACGCAGGCGCACTTTGGGCAGATTTTCATGCTGTACAGCGACCCAATGGGCGAGGTGGATGCATTGCTGCTGCAACCCACGGCGGCAGAGGTTGAAGTCAAAGACGAATATGACGTCGTGCATCGGTTGTGGAAGGTGTCGGACGAGACGAAGCTGGCCAGGGTGCAGAAGGCGATGGACGACAAGAAGCTCATCATTGCCGATGGGCATCATCGTTATGAGACGGCATTGAACTATCGCAATGAAATGCGGGAACGCCTGGGTAAGGACGATGCCGGACCGTACGAGCGGGTAATGATGACGTTTGTGAACATGGACTCGACGGGACTGGTGGTGCTTGCGACGCACCGGGTGGTGTTTGGATTGGATGGGTTCGATCTCGATGCGACGGTGAAGAAGCTGGAAAAGTACTTTGAGGTTGAGAAGCTGGATGCGGGCGGCGAGATCAGGGCTGCGATCGACAAGCTGCGAGAGGCAGGGCAGTCGCGGACAGCGTTGCTGGCGGTGGCCGAGGAGGCACGGTATCTGTTGCGCGAGCGTGAAAAGCAGGATTCCTCAGCGCTCGAGGGGCAGTCGGAACGGCAGCGGGCGCTGGATGTTGTCCAACTGCACAAGCTGGTGCTGGAAGAAACGCTGGGAATGTCGGAGGAAGACATTCGCGACCAGAAGCATCTCAAGTATGTCCGTGAGGTACGCGACGCAGTGGACGAAGTGAAGCGCGGCGCGAATGTAGCGTTCCTCATGAATCCAGTTCGCATCGAGCAGGTGCGGGACATTGCGTTTGGCGGCGAAGTGCTGCCACAGAAATCGACAGACTTCTTTCCTAAGCTGCTGAGCGGCCTGACGATCTACTCGCTGGAGGAGGCTGGACAGTCGGCGGTCAGCGGAGGCCGCTAGATTGCCAGAAGAACGGCGGCGCCGACTCGCTGCGTGGTGCATCGCTGTAATCGCATTCGGCGCGGCACTGTCGCTGTGGATGGGCCGCGGGGTGGTTCTGGCGCAGCCCGCGGTGCCTGGGCAACTTGCGGTTTACGCCCCGCAAGCTTACTACAACGTTCCGATTCTATCGCTGCATGGACAGCCCTACGTGGGATTGGTCGAGCTGCTGGAGCCGCTGGGAACGGTGGATGCGCGCGTCGATGGCAAGAAGCTGAAGATGAAGTTCTCGGCGCCGAACCTGAGAGAGCTGGAACTACAGTTTCAGGACGGTAAGGACAAGGGTAAAGTCCGCGGACAGACATTCAAGCTGCCGGGGAACTTCGTGATACAGAATGCTCGGGGCTACATTCCGCTGTCGGCGGTGAACGACGTCCTGGCGCGGGCGCTGGCGGTGAGTATCCGGCTGAATCCCGCGGCGGGGCGGCTGTTTATCGGCGACGTGGGGCTGCGCTTCAGCCTGGACATGCGGAGCGGACCGCCGGCGAAGCTGTTCATCAGCTTCGACGCAGCGGTGAATCCTACGATTGCGACCGAGCCGGGACATATCCGGTTCACGTTTCGGCGCGATGCAGTGTTGCCTGCAGTGGACCACGTCAGCTTCAACGATCCGTTGATAACCGGCGCAACGTTTACCGAACACGACGGCGCCGGCGAGCTGGACATTGCGGGAACTGTGCCGCTGATGGCGAACTTTGCAGACGGCCGCAAGACGATCATCGTGACAGGGGTGCCCGCGCCTCCGCCGGTGGTAGTCGCCCCGCCACCGCAGCCGCAACTCACGGCGCCGACGCAGGCGCCGCCGAACCTGCCGAAGCCGCCGTCAGGACCACGATATTTTGTGATGATCGATCCAGCGCACGGTGGCAGCGACATTGGCGCGGCGATCACGAACGATCTGGCAGAGAAAGATCTGGTATTGACACTGGCGCGGCGGGTGCAGAAAGAACTGGAGAGCCGCGGCATTCCGGCGATGCTGCTGCGGACTTCGGATACCGCGATTTCACTGGATCAGCGAGCCGTGACGACCAACGCGGCGCGGCCGGCGATCTATGTTGTGATACACGCGGCAAATACCGGCAGCGGCGTGCATGTGTATACGTCGATGACGGAGTCGAGCAGCACAACTTCGCGAGACTTTTTGCCGTGGGAGAGCGCGCAGTCCGCGTTTGCCGAGCAGAGCGAGGCAGTGGCGGCGTCAGTGATGGGGGAACTGGTATCGCGCAAGCTGCCGAACTCGCTGATGGCCGCGCCGTTGCGGCCCATGAATAATATCGCCGCTGCGGCGATTGCGGTGGAAATCGCATCGCCCGACGAAAGCGTGCCGGACATCGCGAAGGCGTCGTACCTGGACCAGGTGGCGCAGGCGATTGCGACGGGAATTGCGACGTACCGCAATCCGAAGCAGGGGACGCATCCATGACGCGGCCGCTGATCGTGATGTTTCTTGTACTGCTGGTGATCGCGGGCGGGCTGGGATTCTATGCGTACCATCTTCATCAGCGTGTCGCGCAGGAAGAGCAGCGGCTGGCGGAGAAGGCGAGCGTGGCACTGCCGGCGGCGGGAGGACCGACGATTCCGGTGGTGCTGTATGTAGCATCGGATGCGGACGGAGCGCTACATCGGGAGCAGGACAACCTGCCTCTGCCGGAGGAACGAAGCGAGCGTGCACGCGCCATATTGCGCGCGCTGCTGGCGAAGTACGCGGCGGGATCGTCGCCGCATCCGCTGGGAGCAAGCTCAGACATTCGCGACGTGTTTTTGCTAGGCAACGACACGGCCATCGTCGATACCAGCGCGGGGTTTGCCGATTCGCATCCCTCAGGAGTACTGGCGGAGGAATTGACGATTGCGTCGATTGTGCAGACGCTGGCGGCGAACGATCCGAAGATTGCTCGGGTGAAGATCCTGGTTAACGGGACCGAGCGGGAAACGCTGGCGGGGCACGCCGACCTGGAACGCTTCTTCACCACCAGCGAAATGGAAATATTCGCGAAGGATGCCAAGTGACGCTGCCCCGCATCGGCGTGTTTGATTCGGGAGTGGGCGGGCTGACGGTGCTGCGCGCGATGTCGGCGCAGTTTCCGGCGCACTTTCTGTATTTCGGCGATACGGCAAGGCTGCCGTACGGAACGAAGTCGGCGGAGACGGTGGCGCGGTATGCGTCGGGCGCGGCGAGGTTCCTGGAGGCGAAGGGCATTGACCTGCTGGTGGTGGCGTGCAACAGCGCGACGGCGCTGGCACTGCCGCAAATCAAGCAGGCGGTGCGCGTGCCAGTGATTGGAGTGGTGGAACCTGGCGCTGCGATGGCCGCCGAGGTGAGCCAGAGTCGTGCCGCGATAGTGATTGCGACCGAGGCGACGGTGAGCAGCCATGCTTATCGGGACGCGCTCAGGGCGCTAGGCATGGAGACGCACGAGAAGGCGTGTCCCCTGCTGGTTCCGCTGGTGGAGGAAGGATGGGTTGAGCATCCGGTGACGGAGCAGGTGGCGAAGATCTATCTCGACGAGGCGGTGGCCGCGACGTCGGGACGAGCTGACGTGCTGGTGCTGGCGTGCACGCACTATCCCCTGCTGACACCCCTGCTGCGACGAATCGCGCCCCCCGGGTTGCAGATTGTCGATTCGGCGGAATCAACGGCGCGCGAAGTAAGGGCGAAGCTGGCTTCCGTGCAGTCGATTCGCGCCGCGGACGGCGACCATCGGACATTTCGGTTCTTTGTCACGGACTCGGTGGAGAAGTTCAAGCGCCTGGCGACGCAGTTCCTTGGCCGGCGGGTAGACCACGTTGAGCATGTGGATCTGGGCGGATAACGCATGCGAAAGCGGCGGGTTACAATCGCCTGCTATGGTTTTCCGCTCGGACAATCGCGCCACGGACCAGATGCGTCCAGTCAACATCGTTCCCCACTACATTTCGACAGCCGAAGGCTCGTGTCTGATCGAGCTTGGCAATACTCGCGTGGTTTGCACGGCGACCATTGAAGATACGGTGCCGCAGTTCCTGCGCAACAGCGGCAAGGGCTGGGTAACGGCCGAGTACGGAATGC
>Ga0335069_10014191_pt1 | contig 11168 bp, 7 predicted proteins | sample Lox_Sample_11_FD_206714 | JGI IMG/M metagenome (GOLD analysis project Ga0335069, IMG submission 206714) | Soil microbial communities from Loxahatchee National Wildlife Refuge, Florida, United States - Lox_Sample_1.1 | ecosystem: Environmental > Terrestrial > Soil > Wetlands | place: USA: Florida... | reverse complement strand
CGCTTGAGAAACTTCGCCGCCGCCGCCGTGTCTCGCTTCGCAGTGACGACCGATTCCAAGACCTCGCCTTCATGGTCGACAGCGCGCCAGAGATAGCAGAGCTTTCCGTTGACCTTCACAAACACCTCGTCCAAATGCCAGCGCCACTGAGGATAGCCGTGCATGAGCGCGACCCGCTTCTTGCGGATCTCGGCGGCAAACATCGGGCCAAACCGGTTCCACCAAAACCGGACCGTCTCATGGCTGATGTCGATCCCGCGCTCGGCCACGAGATCCTCGACGTTGCGTAGCGACAGCGGGTATCTCACGTACATCATCACGACAAGACGGATGACCTCCGGCGAGCTGTTGAAATATCGGAACGGATTGCTCATGGCCCAAGCCTACTACGGTCAGAGGCGGCCGCGAGGATTTGGTCTGACAGAGCCCGCGATACGGCGGAATCCCGCAAATATCCGTCTCGCCGCCCTCGTTCTCGAAGTCGATCTGCGTCTGCTCCAGCCGCGTGTGGAACAGATCGTCTGCAAACAGCTTCACTCCGGTCCCCGTTGGCGGGCAGACACTCAGCCAGTCAAGCCGCAGTGCATTCCCGCAGGTGATCCAGTTCTCCGCGTCGAGCGGCAGGAACTCCGCCAGCGCCTCCTTCTGCCCGCGATAAAGCACGTCGCACTGATATTCCGCGATGATGAGCGCGAGCCGCGCGATCTCGGCCGGGAAGTCGCGGATTTCGATGCCGCGAAAATTGGTCAGGGGAATCTTGCTCTTGCGCCCCATCTTCCTTCCGCCGCCGGTTGATCTCTGCCTCGATGGCCCGCATCTCCTTGTAAGCGATGACGAGAAAATTACCGGAGCCGCAGGCCGGATCGAACACCCGGATGCGCGCCATGCGCTTGCGCAGGTTGAGCAGCATCCGCGCGTTGTCGCCCGCCTCGTCGAGCCGCGCCCGCAAGTCGTCGAGGAACAGCGGGTTCAGAACCTTCAGGATGTTCGGCACGCTGGTGTAATGCATCCCGAGCGCAGCGCGCTGATCGTCCTCCTCGACCGCCTGGATCATCGACCCAAAAATGTCGGGGTTGATCTTCGTCCAGTCGAGCCGCCCGACATGCAGGAGATAGGACAGCGCTGTTCGGCTGAAGCGCGGAACGTCGAGGCTGCCCGAGAACAGCCCGCCATTCACGTAAGGGAAAACATCCGCCCAGCGCGGCAGTTTCGCCGCATCGCGCTCCGATCCCTTCGTGTTCATGGCCCGAAACAGCGCGCCGATCACCTCATGGGTGTTCGAGGAGTCGCGCGCGCTCATCTGCTCGATCGTATCCGTGAACAGCCCCGTGCCGTTGAAGATGTCGGTGTCTTCGGCAAAGAAGCAGAAGATCAGCCGCGCCATGAAATGGTTCATGTCGTGCCGGCGCGCCGCCGTTCCCCAGTCGGGGTTCTCCTTCAGGAGTTCGACATAGAGCTTGTTCAGCCGGTTCGTGGCGCGGATGTCGAAGGCGTTCTCGCTGATCTCACGAACCGTTGAGATGCCGGCGAGCGGCAGGAAGAAGCCGAAATGGTCGGGCAAGTCCGCGTAGACGCAAGCGACCGTCGCGCCGCCCACGAGGTCTTCCGCCTCGATCCATTCCCCGTCGGTCGCGAGGATGAACTTCGCCTTGGCCCTGGCGGTCGCGGGGCTCGCCTTTAGCGCCGCCAGCGTCTCGGCGACGGCGCCGGGGGGCGCGACGGCGACGTGGATGTTGTTGGTCTGGAGAACGCCGCCGACGTCCGACCTGTTCGAGTCGCCCTTTCGGAGCTGCTTGATCGTCGTCGCCTTATTGTCGAAGGCCTCGAGGAAGGTGAACGGAAACTCGGCCGCGTCGAACGGCTGCTCGGCGAGTCTTTCGACCGCCTCGGCGATCTCGACGGAATTCATGGCCAGCGCCCCTGCACGGGCTCGGCGGAGCGGCGGGTGAATGCGCTCCACGAGAAAGCCTGCGTGTTGCTGGGTTTGGTCATTGTCTAGGCGGTGCGAATCGTCAGGGCCGGGCCGTCTTCCTCAGCCCGATCGTGTAAGTGCAAGGGCTCTCCCGCCGGATGACCACCTCGTCGCCAGCCTGGGCGCGCATCCGCTCGAAAAAAGCCCGGAGCACGGCGCTGCGCGCGTTCCGGAAGAAATAGTGCGCCGAGCGCCCCTCACGCGCGTGGAGGTCAGGACCAGCGATGTCCGTTGAAATCGTTGGCCCGCCGTCGAACGCGACCGTGAGCGGCCGCGCCGCTCGCTGGGACTCGTCCGACCCTCCGACGCTATCGGTCGGGAAGAACGACAACACCGAGCGCAGATAGACGTGGTGCTGCTTGATGTTGCCCTCGGAGATCGGAATGAAGCAGCGATCCCCCTCGATGCGGCCCTTGATTCTCATGCGTTCGCCCGTTGGAGACGAGGCTCTGAATGTGGACGCCCCCGCTAACGTCAGGGGTGGCTGCGCGGAGCGGGAAGCGGCCGCCGCAGGGTTAGTGTCTGGGGCGGCGGAAGCCCAGCCGGCCCGCTTTCCATCTGGCGTGCGACTACAGCCGCAACGGCGTCGTCCAGCGCCGCCCAGATCACCGCGCCGCTCTTGTGTCTGTAAGCGATCGGCTCGGCGAGCGGCTTGGCGTCGCGGAGCACCCACGGCGTCCGCCATCCATCCCGAAAAGCCATCGCCTGCCGCTCTGGCGGAATGGCGTGGCGAGGTTCAGCGAGAGCGTAGGCTTCGGCGGTCGCAATCTCCGGCAACGAATCCACGACGTCGGCTACTCCCACGACCTGCCCGCTACCCTTGCGAATGAGAGCGATCCTCCCACGCACACGACAGGCCGCGTTTCGCATCTCCCACGTCTTTTTCCCTGCCAGGATCGCGCTAATCCAAGGCTCGTCGTAACTCCCAAGGAGGGTGAGTCTGATGGGCAACGGTGTTCTGGAAAATGGATTGAAGCGTCGGATTTTCCGAGACAGGGGTATGAGAAATATGAGTCAAGGTATGGATGATTCTTCGACCCGAGATTCGGGACCTGATTTCGGCGCTTTGGCGCGAGATTGAAGTTTTGCGGGTGGAGAACGCGGCTTTGCGCCAGGAGGCGGCGGAGCTTCGGCGTCAACTGGACAAGAACAGCTCGAACAGCAGCAAGCCGCCGTCGAGCGACGGGTTGAAGAAGCCGCCGCGCATCGCCGGCAGCCTGCGCGGCCGGTCGGGCAAGACGAGCGGCGGGCAGGCGGGACATGCCGGCGGCACACTGAAGCCGGCCGCAAAGCCCGATGTCGTCGAGCGGCGCGAGGCCGAGGCGTGTCGCCATTGCCTCGCCGGGCTGACGGCGGCGATGGTCACGGGGGTCGAGAAGCGGCAGGTGTTCGATCTGCCCGAGCCGCGCCTCACGGTCATCGAACATCATGCGATGATTTATCGGTGCGCGCGCTGCCGGGGCCGGACGACGGCCTCCTTCCCCGAGGGCGTGATTTCGCCGGTTCAATATGGCCCGCGCGCCAGAGCGGCGGCTGTCTATCTCCATGTGCAGCAGCTTGTTCCCGAGGATCGGGTCGCCCAGGCGATGGCCGACCTGTTCGGCGCGGCGGGGCTTTGTCCGGCGAGCGTCGTCGCCTGGGGCGAAAGGAAGGCCGAGGCGTTCGAGCCGGTCGCGGCGCGGATCGCCGCGCTCGTGGGTCAGGCTCCCGTGCGCCATCTCGACGAAACCGGTTTTCGCGTCGCCGGCAAGACCCAATGGCTGCACACCGCCTCGACCCCCGCCCTGACCTCGTATCGGGTGACGGCCAAACGCGGCGCCTTGCCCAAAGGGTTTTGCGGCGGCGTCGTCGTTCATGATCACTTCAAGCCCTATTTCACGCTGCCGGGCGTCCGGCATGGGCTGTGCAACGCCCATCACCTGCGCGAACTCAAGGCCCTGACCGACATCGACAAGGAGCCATGGGCCGGGCAGATGCGCGATCTTCTCGTCGAGGCCAACGCCGCCGTATCCGGCGCCGTCGCCGAGGGCGCGCCCACCCTGCCGACGCCCGTTCTGCGCACGCTGATCAAACGCTACAACGCCATCGTCCGGCGCGGGCTGGCCTTCCATCGAAGCCAGCCGCCCCTGGCCAGACCGATCGGAGCCCGCGGACCGCCGCCGCATCGCCCGGGACACAATCTCCTGATCCGGTTGCACAGGTTCAAACACGACGTCCTGCGGTTCCTCTATGACTTCGCCGTCCCCTTCACCAACAATCAGGCCGAGCGGGATCTGCGGATGATGAAGGTCAGGATGAAAATCTCCGGCTCCTTCCGAACAATGGCCGGCGCGCGCACCTTCGCCCGCCTCCGATCCGTCATCGCAACCGCAAGGAAACAGGGCTGGAATATCCTCCAAACCCTCGCCGCAAACCCGGCCAACCTGATCCATGCCCTCGCTTGACCAGATGGCTTGGGAGTTACGGCTCGTCAATGATTAGCCCGCGCATAACCCCCTCACTTGCCCTTTTGCCGCTCTGGCCACGCGCGTCGCGGGCGAGAGTCGAACGGCAGTTTTTTTCAATTCAGCTGCCGTGGCGGTCGCCAAGGCGACTGAGAGCCCGATGGCGACGGTTGCCCTTCCTAAACCTAAAGCCGGAGCCGGCAAACCTCGGTGCCCATATGCTTTCTCCGCCGAATTGCGGATCACCGTTTGCTGTAAACTTTCGTAATCTGCCAGTAGGAATGTCGTTTTTGATTCGACATCGGACTACGCAATCGAGCCGGGATAGGGGTCCAACTAAGGGGCTTGCTCGGCAAGCGGTAAGGAAAATCGGCATGTGGGCTGTGCTCGGGAGAGTTGGGGAGACCGTCAGCAAAGAGGTCCTGAACTTGGCAGGGCTTCTGAAGCTGGCGCCAGCGCCGGGCCTCGTCACGCTCGGATTCCTGATCACCCTATCTGTTCTGTTGGTTGCTTTCATCCTGACGACCTTCAGGCGACGAAGCGCGATCGTTTGGCTTCGCAACATTATTGCCGAAGCGCAGGACAAAGCGACCTTCAGCGAGTCGATTGCGATGATCGACAGCAAGATCGACGGCGAAAACAATTCGATAATTCGGCGCCCTCTGGCGACGGCATGGCAGGAATATCGAGAGACCTTCGTGGCCCCCGAGGAAAACGGCGCCACGATTCTTCGCAATTCCGTCCGTCCATCAGCGTTCTTCAACCTCGATGATCTCGGCTTTGCCCCCGGATTCTGGCGCATCCTGCCAGGATTGTTTGTCACGCTCGGACTATTCTGCACTTTTCTTGGTCTGATCGCCGCCCTGAATTCCATGGACCTGGCCGCTGACAAGGTGCAAGCCTCGCTGCGAGACCTTCTCACAATAGCCTCGGCAAAGTTTATCATGTCGCTGGCCGGCCTGTTCTGCTCAATTGTTTTCACGGTCGCTCTTCGATGGGGAACGTCGCGGATCGAAGGCGCCGTGCATGGCCTATGCATGACGATCGAGAAGCGTCTCACTTTCATCAGCCTTGAGGATCTTGCCGCCGAACAGTTGCGGGCGATCCGCGAACAGCAGGAGAATTTCCGCAAGATCGGCTACGAGCTGGTCGCCGAACTTGGTCGTCCCCTTCGAGAAGAGTTGCCAGCGGCAATTTCCAGTTCGATCAGCGCCGCGATGGGCCCTCTGCTCGATAAGGTGGGCCAGATCGGACAGGACGGCATGGGGACCATGGTTCAGGATCTCTCCAGCCGGTTCTCCGACGACGTCGGCAAGGCGCTCTCCAAAGCCAGCGAAAGTCTTGTCACGGCAGGAGACCGAATCGCGCAATTGTCGGATCGGATGGATCAGAGTTCTGGGCGCGTCGGAATCGAGATCGATTCCGCCGTGACGCGGCTTGCGCATGCGGTGGACGATCTCCGGGCGGCTATGGGCGCGACAGCGCAAACGGCGAGCAGCGCGCTCACCCAAGGCGCAGAGCAACTTCTTGGGGTGATGAATCAGACCCTCGAAGGCATTCGGGACAACACCGGAGAAGGCGCGCGCGCGCTCAGCGCCGCCGCCATAGAGATGAGGCGGGCTGCGGAAGGATTTCGAACCGAAATCGACGCGGCCGTCGTGCAGGGAACCACAGCTGCGCGGCAAAACATTGAGTCGGCTAGCGCCGATACCGCGAAGGCGATCGGAACGGCCGGGATATCCGTGCTTGAGGCCGCCGAGCGCACAAGCGCATCGCTCGCCGAGCGCGCAGAGCAAGTTACAGCGAAAGCGGGCTCTGCGTTGTTGGCGCCGATCGATAGAATTGGCGAGCAACTCGCCGGAATCGTCGCAACGCTGAATGATGGCGCTTCCGGAATGCGACGGCTTTCGGATGGCGTTCGCGCCGGCGCCGAGGCGAGCGAACAGGCGGCCGGGAATTTCCGAACCGCGTCGCAGGATCTCGTCGCCGCCGCCTCGCCGATTCGAATCTCTCAGGAGCGAATCGAAACCTCGGTTTCGAAACTATCTGAAAGCACCCAGAACGCCGCTTTGACGATCGTGCGATCGTCGCAGGCGTCCGCGCAAAGCGGAGCGCAGATCTTGGCCGCAGCTCAAGAGGCGCTCGGCGGTCATGCGCAGGCGATCAAGGTTTCGCTCGATGGGCTGCGTGTGCTGGTCGAACGCCTTGAGGGACAGGGCGATCGTCTCGACGATCTGGACGACAAGGTCGGCAAGGCGTTCGACGCATATGCGGCCCACGTCAAGACCGCTGTCGATGGTCTGTTTGGTCACGTCCGAGACATGCAGCAGGCGCTTTCGCCCGCCCTCGACACCATGCAGGCCATCGTCGAGCAGGCTGAGCAATTCGCCCCAGAAAGCCGGAGGCGCGCTTGAGAGCAGCGGTTCCGCGCCGACACGAGGACGAAGAGGAATCGGCCTTCGTCTCCATGACGGACATGACGGTGAGTTTTCTTTTCATCGTCATGATTCTGCTCGCGTTCTTCGCCTCCCAGCTGCACGACCCGGACAAGGTTCCGCGAGCCGATTTCGACCGCGTGGTGCGCGAACGCGACGACCTGAGCAAACAAAACGCCGCGCTTTCGCAGGAAGTGCAGGCGCAGGCTGCAACGATCAAACAGAAAGACGCAAGAATCCAGGAACTCGAAGACGAGTTGAAGCGACTGTCCGCTCGCGCGATCGAGACCTACCTGACGGCGGTCGCCGAACAACGCAAGCAGTTGCTTGAGCAGCTACAGGCGAAACTGAAGGTCGACTTTCCCGATTTGCAGGTCGTGATCAGCGACGAAATGGACGCATTGCGGTTCAAGGGCGATGGGCTGTTCAAGAGCAATGAAAGCGCCATACGCCCGGAGAAGCGCGCGATGGTCGAAAATCTCGCTACGCACCTGAACGCGTTCCTGCCCTGTTACACGATCGGGGCGCATTCCTCATGGAGCCCGGAGTGCAATCAGCCCGGCGCGCTCATCGAAGCCATACAGATTGAAGGCCACACGGATTCGACGGGGGATGATAATTCAAATCTGACCTTGTCGACCAATCGCGCCAACGAAACCTTCTTCACCATGATCCGCAAGCAGCCTGCGCTCGTTGAGCATCGCAATCTGCGAGATCAGCCGGTCATGTCCGTGGCTGGATATGGCAAGATGCGACCGGTGGCGGACAACTCGACTCGCGACGGTCAGGCGACAAATCGACGCATCGACCTGCGTATCATTATGTATACGCCAAGGTCGCTTGAGGACCTTCAGAGAGTTCGCGAGGACCTTCGCAAGGGGATCGCTTCGGGAGAGGGGAAATGAATTCCTTTGGCCCGCCCGTCGCTTTCGACCCGCCCGCGCTTCCCCAGTTGAACGCGCTCCATGCAAGGAGCGAGCGCATCCTCAACCGCTGGCCCGATGTCGTCGTCAGCCCGCCGGAAAAGGATCGCGAACGCTGGGTTCAGGAGGTCAAGCGGCGCCTCGAAACCGACCAATGGAGGGACACGCCCCTCTCGCTCATGACGTCGGCCGCGAGGGCCTTGTTCGACGAAGACCGACGCGCTCGTAGCGACCTCGGAGCCTTGCGCGACTTCTATTATGCGGAGATCAGGGCTTCGACGCGAAAGTCTTTTCTGGACGCGATGCTCTCCGTGCATCTGGCGACCTACGCGCCCGGCGCCCCTCACACGCGGTCGCTTTGCGCCGCGCTGACGAGCGCACGCCCTCGGCTTGGTGGGATCGGACAAACCTTGCTGCAGCACATCCCCTCGGTACTCGATCCCGTGGCGGCGCCGCGGGCGATCGCCGACAGGATGCTTGAGATGGACGATTGCTGGACGGGCCTTAAAGCCTGCAGTCTTCGTTCGCCTCACGCGCCGGGACTAATGGATCACGCGCATCTGGTCTTCGTCCAGAAACTCGCGCCTGCTTTTCAACCCGCGTTGGAGAAGCTCTTCGCATGGCTCAAACCGCCGGGTCAACCAGTTAGGATGAGCGGAGCAGCTGAAGCGATCACCGCCGTGCTCAAGCCGTGGCTGACCAGCGATCCTCCAAAGGACAGGATTGCATCGATCACCGAAACCCTGATCGCATTTTACCATGACCCGCGCGTCAGCCGGTCCGGAGCTTGGGCGAGCGTACCTGAACGGGAACTTGCCGTCCTCCTGCGTTGGCTGACCGGAGAAAACATCCGGTTCTTTCTGGATGTCGTCTCAGCCGTCGAAGAAAGCCACATGTGGGAGCCTCGGAGAAAGTTTTGGCTCGGGCTATACGAACAGAAGCGGATTGACGCGGCTTGGGTCGCCTTTAGCGGCAGAGCCGCGAGCCTTGCCCGGCGCCAGGTAGACGCGGGCGGCAAAAGAGGCTTGCTCAGTTTCGGCCGGCAAACGGCTGGCGGGGGCCGAACCGATACCTCTCTGCTGATCCTGAAGATCGGATCGAAGATCGTCGTTGAGGGTTCGCATAGCTACAAAGTCCACGTCTTTTCGGTCGACGACCCGAATGCGCCACGGCTTTATCAGCCAAATTACGACTGCGAGCATATCCGTAGCCTTCACGGGGCGCAGGCAAAGCCTCACCTTGGCGATTGGCAAGGCTGGGTCCGCGAAAGAATTTGAGCTCGAGACCCATGTTTACCCTGCAGTTCGACAGAGACGGAATTCGGCTCACCCTGAAACAGCCCGAAACGGGTCTGCTCAAGCGCGTTCTCGGCGCGTCGCAAAAGCGCAACCTCGATCATCTCGCGCCCACCGATCGCGCCTTGATCCTCGCCCTCGCCGATCTTCGGGCCCTTGCGGAGAACAGGCGCGGAGAATTGGACATCAGCCCAACCGACATTCGCCTCTCGCATCGCCTGGCGGCAGAATTGCCCGGCGAATCCGCGGATACGCTCGGACTGCCGCCGATCGCCGACCTCACACTCAAGACCGATGTTGAAGGTATCGTCGGGGCGCCGAATTTTCGGCTGAGGGCGGAATGGTTCAGGAATGGCCAGAAGCAGGTTCCGCAACGAATCGGCGCCATCCTTCAAACCTCCGCGGGCCTGCGACGTTTGCCGCTGTGGCTCATGGACGCCGTCGAGGTCGCCGAGACGTTTAGCCCCGGCGGCACCGATGTTGAACATTGGGGCGCGCTTGCGCGATTTCGGCAAGCCCTCGATCCGGGCACTCGGGTTGAGGGGCCGGATCTGGCCGCCCGCGTCTCGATGACGGATTTCCTCTCCGGCCTGAATGTGCGCCTCGCCGATCGGCTTTCGATCTCGGTCAATGCCCATGGAAACGACTTCGAGGTCATTCCCTTCGATGCGCGATCCCTATGCGAAGATGCGGAAGGGCGCGGGTTCTCGGAGGGCGACGGCGAGCTTGCCGGTCGCGATCTGCAAACGTTCCAGCATCGCGTGCGGGAGCGGGGCGCGCTCCCGGCCTATCGCCTGTCGCCGGGCAGCTATCTGGTTGTCGAACGCTCGGCGATCCCGGCGCTCGCGGTGATGGCGGACATGCAGCACGCCTCCAGGGCCGAGCGCGAGGCTTTCATCAGGAACCCGCGGGCGCGAATCGCGGAGGCGGTCGAAGCCGCGCTGCGAAAGGAGGGGCGCCTGGACGACCTCAGTCCCGAGGCCGAGGAAGAAGCCATCGAATCTGCTGCGGGCCCCCTATTCATAGAAACGCGCGAGTTCTCGGAGCGCGTCACGGCGATCACAGCCTTTGAGCGGCCCGATCTCGGTGCCTTTACGCCCTGCGGCACCACCTGGCTGCCGGAACAATTCGCCCCGCAGATTGCGAAATCGCTCTCAAGGCGATCGACCGAGGAGCTTCTCGCCTTGCGCGGCGACGTTCAGGACGCCATCGAGAGTGGCGAGGCGACCATTCCCCTGGACGAACTTTCACTCCCTGCCCGCCCCGAAATGATCGCCACGATCAACCATCATCTCGAACAACGCTCCGACCGAGCCGGGTCTGGCGGCAAGCCGGAAAATGAGACGTTTCGCCGTGGGCCCCTCGTGCTCGATGGCGAACTCAACATCGACGAGATCCGTTGGGAAGCGAAGGTCAGGCCGCGGATGGCAAGCCTTCCGACCAGCGTGCCGTCGTACATTCGTACGCCCCTCAAGGCACACCAGATCGCGGGATTTGAGTGGCAAGTCGCGGCCTGGACTGCCGGACTCCCCGGCATCTTGAATGCCGATGAGCAGGGCCTTGGAAAGACGCTGCAAACCATTGCCTTTCTGGTGTGGCTGAAGGCGCATATGGCGCAGGCCCAAGCGGCCCATCGCGGCCCTGTTCTCGTCGTCGCGCCGACCTCGCTGCTGAAGAACTGGGAGCAGGAAGTCGCCACCCATGTGGAAGAGCCCGGTCTTGGCCATCTCATCCGCCTCTATGGGAGCGCGGTTTCCGCCCGCAAGCGCATCGGACGATCGGGCGTCGATACGGAAAGCGGCGAAGCCAAGCTCGACCTGGACTTTCTTGGCGAGGCGATCAGGGAAGCGCGCGCCCATCGCTTCTGGATGCTGACGACCTACACGACGCTAACCAACTACCAGCATTCCCTCGGCCGCATTCCCTTCAGTGCGATCGTCTTCGACGAAATCCAGGCGCTGAAGAACCCGGCGAGTCTGAGCGCGCAGGCTGCGCTATTCATGAACGCCGACTTCCGCATCGGCCTCACCGGGACGCCGATCGAGAACAGCGCCGTCGATCTCTGGGCTATCGTCGAGCAGTTGGCCGCTGGCGCGATC
>Ga0335069_10014190_pt1 | contig 11168 bp, 10 predicted proteins | sample Lox_Sample_11_FD_206714 | JGI IMG/M metagenome (GOLD analysis project Ga0335069, IMG submission 206714) | Soil microbial communities from Loxahatchee National Wildlife Refuge, Florida, United States - Lox_Sample_1.1 | ecosystem: Environmental > Terrestrial > Soil > Wetlands | place: USA... | reverse complement strand
GTACCCGAGGACCTCCATCCTGCGCACAACAAGCGCATGTGGATGGTGCTGACCGCGATGCGCCTGGCGCGCAACCGCCGTCCGGCGACGGACGAACGCGTCCTGGCACGCAGCTTCACCGAGGTCAACGCGCATGCGTGAGGTGAACGGCACCCGCGACCAGGCGGATGGCCTGCGGAAATCGCTAGGCGGGCGCCCGGTCAAAGTGATCGCGGTGACCGGCGGCAAGGGCGGCGTCGGCAAGACCAACGTCACGGCCAACCTGGGCATTGCCCTGGCGCGGCGGCGCCAGCGGGTCCTGCTGCTCGACGCCGATCTCGGGCTCGCCAACCTCGACGTGCTCATGGGGCTGCGGGCCCGCGACAACCTCTCCCACGTGCTCGACGGCACCCGCAGCCTCGACGACATCATCGTGACCGGACCGGCCGGTGTCGCCGTGGTGCCGGGCGCCTCCGGGCTGCGCCGCCTGCTGGCGCTCGAGCGCCGGCAGCAGGTCGGGCTCATTCACGCCTTCAGCGAACTCACCCGCGACATCGACGTGCTGCTGATCGACACCGCGGCCGGCCTCGGCGACTCGGTGCTCGACTTCTGCCGGGCCGCGCAGCGGGTCATGGTCGTCGTGTGCGACGAGCCCCCGGCCATCACGGACGCCTATGCGCTGGTCAAGGTGCTGAGCCGTGAATTCGGCGTGCGCAGCTTCGAGGTGCTCGCGAACATGACGCGCGGCACCGGCGAAGGCGCCGCGCTCCACGAGAAGCTGTCGCGCGTCGCCGACCGCTTCCTCGACGTGCACCTCAGCTATGCGGGGGAGATTCCGTACGACGAGAGGTTGCGCGAGGCGGTCCGCCGCCAAGTGGCCGTGACCGACGCGTTCCCGGACAGCCCGGTTTCCCTGGCGTTCGACGGCCTCGCGCGGCGCATCGAAGCCTGGACCGTGCCGCAGCATCCGAGCGGCCACATCGAGTTCTTCATGGAGCGCCTACTGGCGGCGAGCCGCGCGGGCGGAATACTGCAGTGAGCATCGAGGAGTACGCGCGCGTCGCCAGGCAGGGCACGGAGGAGGTCGTGCGGATGCACGCCCCGCTCGTGAAGAAGATCGCCTGTCACCTGATTGCGCGCCTGCCCTCCCAGGTCGAGATCGACGACCTGATCCAGGCCGGGATGATCGGTTTGCTGGATGCGTCGCGCAAGTTCTCCGCGGCGAAGGGGGCGAGCTTCGCGACCTATGCGAGCATCCGCATCCGCGGCGCGATGATCGATGAGCTGCGCCGCAACGACTGGCTGCCCCGCTCGGTGCACCGCCGAACGCGGGAGATCACCGATGCGATTCGCAGAGTCGAGATGCGCGACGGACGGGAGGCGCGTGGCGAGCAGGTGGCCGCGGAGCTCGGCATGAGCACGGACCAGTACGGCGCGCTGCTCGCCGAGGTCAACGCCTCGAGGATGTTCAGCCTGGAGGACCTGCGCGGGGAGGGCGGCGAACTCGCCGAGGAGGCGGACGACGGTGCGACGCCGGCGGCGGAGTTCGAGCGTGAGCGTCTGCAGCAGGCGGTGGCCGAGGAGATCGCGCGGCTCCCGGAGCGCGAGAAGCTCGTGCTGTCGCTCTACTACGAGCAGGAGCTGAACTTGCGGGAGGTCGGCGAGGTTCTCGAGGTGACCGAGTCGCGCGTCTGCCAGATCCACGGGCAGGCACTGCTCAGGCTGCGCGCGCGCCTCGGCTCTTGGTTCGACACCACGGACGGCACGGGCCCCGGGTAACCCATGGACATCCTGAGTATCGTTGGGGTCTTCCTCGCGCTGGTCGCACTGATCGGCGGCAGCATCCTCAAGGGCGCGGGCGTCTCCTCGCTCATGAACCCGGCGGCGTTCGTGATCGTCTTCGTCGGCACCACGGCGTCGATCCTGCTGCAGACACCGCTCAATGTCTTCCTGCGCGCGCTGCGCATCATGCCGTGGGCCTTCAAGCCGCCGAGCGCCGACTACAACGCCACCATCGAGAAGATCACGGAGTGGAGCAACCTGGCGCGCAAGCAGGGGCTGCTCGGCCTGGAGCCGGCGATCCAGTCGGAGCCCGACGAATTCGCCCGTCGCGGGCTGCAGTTCCTGGTCGACGGGGTGGAGCCTGAGGCCTTGCGCGAGACCCTCGAGATGGAGATGGACGCGCGCGAGGAGCGGGAGACGGCGGCGGCCAAGGTGTTCGAGGGCATGGGCATCTACTCCCCGACGCTCGGCATCATCGGCGCCGTGTTGGGCCTGATCGCGGTGATGAAGAACCTCTCCGACCCGAGCAAGCTCGGCCACGGCATCGCCGCCGCGTTCACCGCCACCATCTACGGCATCGGCCTCGCCAACCTCTTCCTGCTGCCCTTGGCGGCGAAGCTCAAAGGCGCGATCAAGACGCAGTCCACCGTGCGCATGATGCTGCTCGAGGGCATGGTCGCGATCGCGCGCGGGGAGAATCCGCGCAACATCGAGGCCCGGCTGCGCGGCTTCGTCGAGTAGGCGCGCACCTCGGCCATGGCGCGTCGGCACAAGCACGAGGAGCACCAGAACCACGAGGCCTGGGCCATTCCCTACGGGGATCTCATCACGCTGCTGCTCGCGTTCTTCGTCGTGATGTATGCGGTCTCATCAGTGAACGAGGGCAAGTACCGGGTACTCTCCGACTCCCTGGCGGCGGCGTTCCGCGGGCCGCCGCGTTCGACCGAGCCCGTGCAACTCGAGACCAAGGCGGCCGGGCGCGGCGGCCGCAGCGAGTACCCGGGCACAATGCCGCACTCGCTCTACCAGACCCGCGAAAGCGGGGCGGGCGCGGTGGCGGAACTGCCGGGGGCGATCGGGGAGAAGGGCGGTCAGCACACCGGCGAGCTCGCCCTGCAGCGCATTGCAAGACAGGTCGAGGACGCGCTGTCCGAGCTCGTCGCGCAGGACATGGTGAACGTACGGGCCCACCGGCAGTGGGTCGAGATCGAGATCCGCACCGACATCCTCTTCGCGAGCGGTGACGCGCGCGTATCGGAGAAGGCCGTAACGATCCTCACGCGGGTCGCCGGCATCCTCGCCGGCCTGCCGAACCCGCTGCGTGTAGAGGGGCACACGGACAACGTACCGATCCGCACCGCGGCCTATCCGTCGAACTGGGAACTCTCGGCGGCGCGCGCCGCGAGCGTCGTGCACCTGTTCATGAATCTCGGCATCGAGCCGCAGCGCATGGAAATCAGCGGCTTCGGTGAATACCGGCCCCGAGCGGACAACGCGACGGCGGCTGGCCGCGACCAGAACCGTCGCGTGCTCGTGATCGTGCTCGACCCGGCGTTGCGCGAGCCCGGCACGACGCCCCGGGCGGGCGGCGTCGAGGCGGCCGCCCCGGTTGCCGCCGTCGCGCCGGCCCCCGCGCCGATGCCGGCCGCGCCCGGGAGCGCGGTCCGATGAGCCCGGTCCTGCCCACCGAGAACGTGCTGTGGCTGGTCGCCGGCGGCGCATTGTCCGCGCTGGCCCTCGTGGCGCTCGTCGGGATGCTCCTGCTCTCGCGCCGTGTGCAAGGACTCGAGATCCTGCTGCGGTCGGAGCTGGCAAAGGCGCGCGAGGAACTCGCGCAGGTCGCCGCCCAGGGCCTGCGCGTGGCCAATCAGCAGCGCGCCAACGACGCGCAGATCCGGCAGCTCGCCGACCGCCAGGGGCGGGTCGAACTGCGCGGCGACGGTCGTCCGTTCGAGCAGGCGATCGAGATGCTGCGCGCCGGCGCGACGCGCAGCGACGTGGTCGCGCGCCTCGGGCTGAGCGAGAGCGAGGCGGCGCTGCTCGTGCTGCTGCACGGAGCGCGCGGCGGGGGTTCCGATCAGGCGTAGCGCTGGAGCAGCTTGGCGAGCCCGGCGGAGCCTGGATGCAGCTTTGCGTACGGGACCTGGTTGAGCGGAACCTCGGTGGTGCGGTTCATCGCGTGCATGTCCTGCCCGCTCTCGCTCACGAAGATGAGCCCGGTGACGTGCTCGCCCTCGCGAAGCTTGTTGCGCAGGTACTCGAACGCCTTGCCACGGTGTGTCGGGTCGTAGTTCTTGTCGAGCTTGCGCAGCCGCAGTGTCGTCCCGTCGTGCAGCTGCACGGGCAACACCTCGCCTTCGCCGTAGGTCGCCAGGATCTCCTGCCGCAACGGGATGTAGTCGGCGTGCACGGCCTCATGGTAGTGCTCGCGCGTGAACGCGTAGCTCTTGGTCGAGCCGGGGTGGTCGTTGAAGGTCACGCAGGGCGAGATCACATCGATCATCGCAAAGCCCTGGTGCTTGAGGCCGGCCTGGATCAGCGGCACGAGTTGCTCCTTGTCGCCGGAGAAGCTGCGCGCGATGAAGGTCCCGCCGAGCGACAGGGCCGCGAGGCACGGATCGACCGGTGCCTGCAGGTTCTCCTCGCCCTTCTTCGACTTGGTGCCGATGTCGGCCGAGGCGGAGAACTGGCCCTTGGTAAGGCCGTACACCCCGTTGTTCTCGCAGATGTAGAGCATGTTGAGGTTGCGGCGGATCGCGTGGGCGAACTGCCCGAAGCCGATCGAGAGCGAATCGCCGTCGCCGGAGACGCCGATGTAGATGAGGTCGCGGTTCGCGGCATTGGCGCCGGTCGCCACCGACGGCATGCGCCCGTGCACGCCGTTGAACCCGTGGGCCCCGCTCGCGAAGTACGCGGTGGTCTTCGAGGAGCAGCCGATGCCGGAGAACTTGGCGAGCTGCTCGGGTCGCAGGCTCAGGCCCCAGATTGCCTCGATGATCGAGGCGGTCACCGAGTCGTGCCCGCAGCCCGCGCAGAGCGTCGACATCGCGCCCTCGTAGTCGCGGCGCGTGAGCCCGAGCTCGTTCTTCGGCAGGTCCGGGTGGCGGATCTTCGGCTTGTTGATGAAGGACATGGCTTGGGAATCCGTCGAAAGTGGTGTCAGTGGGCCGCGGCCAAGCTCGCGCGCCGCGCGTCTCCGAGCTCCGCGATCACGGCGTCGACGATCTCCTTGGAGGTCATCGGCAGGCCGCTGTAGTGCAGGATCGAGTGCAGCTTCGACTTCGGCACGTCGGTCTCGAGCACGAGCAGCGAGCGCAGCTGCGCGTCGCGGTTCTGCTCGACCACGAAGATCTTCTCGTGCGCGGAGACGAACTGCTCGACCTCGCGCGTGAACGGGAAGGCCTTGATGCGCATGTAGTCGATCGGGATGCCGCGCTTGGCGAGGATGTCACGCGCCTCGTTCACCGCGCCGCGGCTGCTGCCGATCGCCACGAGGCCGATCGAGCTCGTTCCGGTCGCCTCGATGACCGGCCGCGGCACGAGCGCCTTGGCATGGTGGAACTTGCGCAGCAGGCGGTCGAGCACCACCTGGTACTCCTTGGAGTCCTCGGTGTACCCGCCGTACTGGTTGTGGCCCGAACCGCGCGTGAAGTAGGCGCCCTTCGGCGACACACCGGGCAGCGTGCGGTAGGGGATGCCGTCGTCGTCGCGGTCGAGGTAGCGATGGAACTTCGGCAGTGCCTCGATCTCCTCCTTGGAGAGCACCTTGCCGCGGTCCGGGACGTAGCTGTCGTCCCACTGCAGGTCCTTGCACATCCAGTCGTTCATGCCGATGTCGAGGTCGGACATGACGAACACCGGCGTCTGCAGGCGTTCGGCGAGGTCGAAGGCCTGCACGGCCATGTAGAAGCATTCCTCCGGGTTGGAGGGGAAGAGCAGCACGTGCTTGGTGTCGCCGTGCGAGGCGTAGGCGCAGAGCAGCAGGTCGCATTGCTGCGTGCGGGTCGGCATGCCGGTTGACGGCCCGACCCGCTGCACGTCGAAGATCACCGCCGGGATCTCGGCGTAGTAGGCGAGCCCGATGAACTCGCTCATGAGCGAGATGCCCGGGCCGCTGGTCGCGGTGAAGGAACGTGCGCCGTTCCAGTTGGCGCCGAGCACCATGCCGATGGCGGAGAGCTCGTCCTCGGCCTGGATCACCGCGAAGTTGTTGCGGCCGGTCTCCGGGTCGACGCGCAGCTTCGCGCAGAACGACTTGAACGCGTCCATGAGCGAGGTGGACGGCGTGATCGGGTACCACGGTGCCACGGTCGCGCCCGCGTAGACGGCGCCGAGGCCGGCGGCCGTGTTGCCGTCGATCATCACGAAGCCGCGCGTCTTGTCCATGCGCTGCACGCGCATCGGCAGCGGGCACGGCAGGTGCTGCCGGGCGTAGTCGTGGCCGAGCTGCACGGCCTTCATGTTCGCATCGACCAGCGCCGGCTTCTTCGCGTAGCTCTCCGTGAGCAGCTGACGGATCACCTCGACGTCGATCTCCAGCAGCGCCGCGAGGAGGCCCGCGTACATGATGTTCTTCATCAGGATGCGGTTGCGCACCCCGACGAAGTTCTCGTTGCAGAGGCGCGCGAGCGGTGCGCCGAGGATGGTGATGTCCTCGCGCGCGAGCAGCGCGGGGCGCGGCCAGGTCGAGTCGTAGATCAGGACGCCGCCGGGACTCACCTCGCGGACGTCCTTATGGTAGGTCTCCGCGTTCATGGCGACCATGATGTCCACGCGCCCGGAGCGCGCGACGTAGCCGTCCTTGGTGACGCGGATCTCGTACCAGGTGGGCAGCCCCTGGATGTTCGAGGGGAAGTAGTTCTTGCCCATGACCGGGACGCCCATCCGGAAGATGGACTTCATGAGCAGCGAGTTGGCACTGGCGGAGCCGGTGCCGTTGACGTTCGCCAGCTTGATGACGAAGTCGTTTACGCGGTCTTGCGTTGCTGTGGGCTGGGCCATTGGTGATCGCAGGCGTGGGGCAGGTGGATCTTGGACTTCTGCATGTCCCAGGCCGCCGTCGGGCAGCGCTCGGCGCAAAGTCCGCAGTGGACGCAGAGGTCCTCGTCCTTGACCATCACGCGACCGGTCGCTTTCAGCGGGTCGGAGACGAACAGCGGCTCGCTCGGGTTGTGCCGCGGCGCCTTGAGCCGGGTCACGAGTTCCGCTTCCTCGCCGTTGCGCGTGATGGTGAGGCAGTCGGTCGGGCAGATATCGAGGCAGGCGTCGCACTCGATGCACAACTTGGCCTCGAAGACGGTCTGCACGTCGCAGTTGAGGCAGCGCTGCACCTCGGCCGCGGCCTGCTCGGCATCGAACCCGAGCTCGACCTCGATGTTGATCTGCTTGAAACGCTCCTTGAGGCTCACGTGCGGCACGAGGCGGCGCTCGACCGGGTTGTAGTCGTTCTTGTACGACCACTCGTGCAGCCCCATCTTGCGCGAGGACAGGTTCATCGTCGGGGGCAGGCGGTTGGTCACGGGCTGACCCATGCAGTGGTTGTGGATCGAGATGGCGGCCTGATGGCCGTGCTCGACCGCCCAGATGATGTTCTTCGGGCCGAAGGCCGCGTCGCCGCCGAAGAACACGCCGGCCCGGGTCGACTGGAAGGTCGCCGGGTCGACGACCGGGACGTGCCACCGGTCGAACTCGACGCCGAGGTTATCCTCGATCCAGGGGAAGGCATTTTCCTGGCCGATGGCGAGGATCACGTCGTCGGCGGGGAAGAATGTCTCGCCGGTCACCCGCTCGCTCGTGATGCGGCCGCGCGAATCGAACTCGTACTCCATGCGCTCGAAGGTCATGCCGGTGAGCCGGCCGTTCTCTACGACGAACGCCTTCGGCGCGTGGTTCACGACGATCTCGACGTTCTCCGACTCCGCGTCCTCGAGTTCCCACTCCGAGGCCTTGAAGAACTGCCGCGGCTTGCGCGCCATGACCTTCACGTCCTTGGCACCGAGCCGCAGCGAGGAACGGCAGCAGTCCATGGCCGTGTTGCCCACGCCGATGATCAGCACCCGCTCGCCGATCTTCTCGATGTGCTTGAAGGCGACCGACTCGAGCCACTGGATGCCGATGTGGACGTTCGCGGACGACGCCTCACGCCCCGGCAGCTTGAGCTCCTTGCCCTTCGGTGCGCCGCTGCCCACGAACACGGCGTCGAACCCGCCGGACTCGAGGAGCCGTCCCAGGCTGTCGATTCGGGCGTTGTAGCGGATCTCCGCACCCATCCCCACGATGTAGCCGATCTCCTCGGCGAGGACGCTTTCGGGCAGGCGGAAGGCAGGAATGTTGGTGCGCATCAGGCCACCGGCCTTGTCCCACTGCTCGAAGATGACGACCTCGTAGCCGAGCGGCAGCAGGTCGTTGGCGACGGTGAGGGAGGCCGGACCGGCGCCGATGCAGGCCACCCGCTTGCCGTTTTTCTGGGCCGGCGGGGCCGGCAGGCGACCGCGGATGTCGTCCTTGTGGTCGGCGGCCACGCGCTTCAGGCGGCAGATGGCGACCGGCTTGTCCTCCACGCGACCGCGGCGGCAGGCCGGCTCGCAGGGCCGGTCGCAGACGCGGCCGAGTATGCCCGGGAAGACGTTCGACTCGCGGTTGACCAGGTAGGCCTCGGAGAACTCGCCCAGCGCGATCAGGCGGATGTACTCGGGCACATCCGTGTGGGCGGGGCAGGCCCACTGGCAATCGACGACCCGGTGGAAATAGTCCGGGTTCGACGTGTCGGTCGGTGGCAGGCTCACGGGGATCTCGGGTTCAAAATGCGAAGCGGCAGCTTAGCGTGTCCGCCGCGGCGTGCAACCCACATTATGTAAGTGACGCGTCGCAGCAACCAAACGGGTGGTCTCCCCGCTTGTCGGTGTCAATCTCGGCGCGTAGCGTAAAGCGTGACCCCGTTCACGAGCCGCGTGTGCAGCGCCGGTGCTCGGACGGGGAACCACTCAGCCAACGGAGGCGGGGTCAGGGCTGCGGCCCACGACGGCCCGAAAGAGGATGGCACGGCGCATCGGTCCTGGGTTGCTCGTCATGCTGCTGCCGGCGATCGCCACGGCGGGGACCGCGAGTGCGCCCATGCAGGTGTCCGCCTATGTCGCGCCCCGCGCGACACTCGAGGCCGTCACCGCGCTGCCTTCCTCGATCAACGTCGAGGCGGCCGACATCGCGGCCGGGTACAAGGACGTTGCGGCGACCTACCGCGTGCGCAGCAACGACCCGCGCGGCTACTACCTGCGCTTCGACACCCGCGCCGGTCTCACGGGCGCCATCGTCGTGACCGGCCTTGTCGCTCCATTCACGGTGGGCGCGCTCGGGGCAGAGGTCCTCGAGCAGCCCGTCGCCCGGGTCCAGGACTACACGCTTGGGTTCAGGCTGCCGTTGTCGGCGGCCGCCCGGCCGGGGACCTACCCGCTGCCCGTCGTGCTGGGCGTTGAGACGCTCTGAGTCGGCCGGTCGGGACGCTTCAGCTCAGTAGTTCAGCGTCGCAACGATCGCATCGCTGTAGCTTCCGGCGCCGACGTCCTGCTGAGCCGGCACCTGCCCGTAGAGCGAGTAAGACTGGCTTTGGGTCGGGACGCCGTTGGAGACCGTCAACGAGCCGGTGATGGTGTAGGTGCCACCCGAGCCCGTTCCGAGGATCTGCGTGTGCGCGGCGTCCTTGTACAGGTTATAGCCGAGCTTCTTCGTCCCGGAGGCCATGTCGCGCGGGTTGAAGACGCCGCTGCTGCCAGCGCTCAGCTGCAGCGTGTAGTTGGCGGTCGCGGCGGCGCCGGCCGTATGGTTGCAGGTGACCTTGATGGTGCCGACCGAAACGTCCGCCACCGTGGCGAGCGGGCTGTAGGTCCCGAAGGCAACGCCGGCGGTCGTCACCGAGCAGGTGACCCCCGCCCGAGCCGCGGCCGACCCGACGAGTAATGCAATGGCCGCCGCAACGAGCGCGCGGCGCGGTGCCGCGCCGCGCATGACGATGACCGGTGCTTGGTTCTGCCTCATGGGCGTCTCACGGCGTCACCGGGCGGCACGCCACGGTGCCAAGGTCCGGCGCTGGGTCCGTACCATGGGGCCGGTCGATGGCGAACTCGCAGCGCCGTCCCGGCCAAACGGCGGTGGCCTTGTGCAGGTCGCCCGCCTCCTCGATGTAGAGCAGGCCGTCCATGGCGATGGGGTAGACCCGTCCGGCTACGGTGACCTGCGCCCCAGCCGGCACCGGCCTCCCATCCGGCAGTTGCAGGCGCAGCGTCACGGCTGCGGCGCGATACACCGGGAAGCGCACCAGGGCGCCGCTGCGATAGGCCGGCGTGACCTCGACCGACGCGGTCGAGACGGCGGCGTCCAAGGGCAGTTGCGTCGGGTCGATGCTGAGGTGGTTCGCATCATAGGGCCGGAGGCGATCGAGCACGACACGCCCCTCGGAGTCGGTGCGGCCGATCGGCTGGTTCTCCGCGTACACCATGACCCCCGGGTAGTCGGCGACCTGCACCACTGCGAAGCTCTGGTCGAGCCAGCGTGTCGCCATCACACCGGCGGAGGTGATCGCGAGGCCGCCCGTTGCGTCGAACCGCCAGCCGGACTGGTCGCCGCGCTGTGCGTAGGTCAGATCGAGGCGGCCGGCACCGCCCTGCACGGCGTAATCGGCGTGGTACTCCCGGTCGGTCGAGGCCGAGAGGTTGTAACCGGTGCCGGAGCCGCCCGGCAGGCTCTTCTGCAGGCTCGCCACGGCCTGCGGCCCGCTGTGCCCGTCCACTCCCGGCCCGTAGGTCACGCCGCTGCTCGCGGTGCGTTGCTCACCGAGCGGCACGGTCCACGAGAGCAGCACGGTCGTCGTATTGTCCGCGGCGAGCGAGTGGCTCGCGTACAGGCCAATGAAGCCGTACGGCCCGAGCGTGAGGGAGTAGTTGATGCCGAGCGTCTGTGCCTGCGGTGCGTTCCAATAAGACTGCAGTCCGTAGGCCATCTGCACGCCACCGTAGTGCCGGAAGTCGAGGCCCACGCCTGCAAAGGTCTGGCCGCGGGGTCGCTGCGGATTGTCGCGCGTGCCGAGTTCGGCAAAGTCCTCGGAGGTGTACTGCGAGTGCACGAAGAGGCTGAGCGCGCCGCCTGAGCGGTTGAAGCCCAGGCCCGCAAGCCAGCCTCTCCCCGCCGAGTCGCCGCCGGCTGCGGCCGTCGCGGTCAGCACCCCCAGCCGGCCAACCTGCCAGGCCGTATCGAGCCCCGCCGCATGGGCGCCGCCGTCTTCGGCTTCGGCATGAACCTCCGCCGTGACTTCATCGGTGATACCACGACGGTAGGTGCCCGCCGCGACCAGGCGTCCATAACCGTCGCTGCGGGTGCCGTAGTCGCGCCGGATCGCGCCCACCTCGGCCGAGTAC
>Ga0335069_10014189_pt1 | contig 11169 bp, 7 predicted proteins | sample Lox_Sample_11_FD_206714 | JGI IMG/M metagenome (GOLD analysis project Ga0335069, IMG submission 206714) | Soil microbial communities from Loxahatchee National Wildlife Refuge, Florida, United States - Lox_Sample_1.1 | ecosystem: Environmental > Terrestrial > Soil > Wetlands | place: USA: Florida... | reverse complement strand
CGATTACGTGGAAGAGATCATCCGCGCCGAAGCGGAGATGCTCAACGCAGAGCGCAATCCCGGGAAGTTCGCCCTGCTGCCGACCGTGGGCGGACAGACCGCGCTCAATCTCGCCGTCGAGCTCGCCGACGCCGGTATTCTCGACCGCTACAACGTGGAGCTCATCGGCGCCAAGCTGGAAGCCATCAAGAAGGCCGAGGACCGCCTGCTCTTCAAGGACGCGATGATCCGTATCGGCCTCGAGGTTCCCCGCTCCGCGCTCGTCAACAATCTGCGCGACGGCCTCGACTTTGCAGGCAAGCTCGGTTTCCCCGTGCTCATCCGGCCCAGCTTCACGCTCGGCGGCACTGGCGGCGGCATCGCCTACAATCGCGAAGAGCTGATGGAAATCCTGGCCCGCGGGCTCGACCTCTCGCCAGTCCACGAGTGCCTCATCGAAGAGAGCGTGCTCGGCTGGAAGGAATACGAGCTCGAGGTCATGCGCGATCTGGCCGACAACGTCATCATCATCTGTTCCATTGAGAACTTCGACCCGATGGGCGTGCACACCGGCGATTCCATCACCGTGGCCCCGGCGCAGACCCTCACCGACCGCGAATACCAGAAGATGCGCGACGCCGCCATCGCCGTGATGCGCGAGATCGGCGTCGAGACCGGCGGCTCCAACGTGCAGTTCGCGGTGAACCCCGCCGACGGCCGCATGACCGTCATCGAGATGAACCCGCGCGTGTCGCGCTCCTCGGCGCTGGCTTCGAAGGCCACAGGCTTCCCCATCGCCAAGATCGCCGCCAAGCTCGCCGTCGGCTACACGCTCGACGAAATCCCCAACGACATCACGCGCAAGACGCCGGCCTGCTTCGAGCCCACCATCGATTACGTGGTCGTCAAGATCCCCAAGTGGCAGTTCGAAAAATTCCCCGGCTCCGACGACACGCTCGGCCCGCAGATGAAATCGGTGGGCGAGGTGATGGCTATAGGCCGCACCTTCAAAGAGGCGCTGATGAAGGCCTGGCGCGCTCTCGAAACCGGCAAGCGCACTGGCACGGAAGTGCTTGAACCGCGCCGCCTCACGCAAATGTTAGTGACGCCCAAGCCCGAGCGGCTCGGCTACATCCGTTTCGCGTTCGAACGCGGCATGACTGTCCGCGAAGTCGCGCGGCTCACCTCCATCGATCCCTGGTTCCTCCACCAGATCCGCGAAATCACTCTCGCGCAGAAATCGCTCGCCGAGGCCGCGCCCGGCGAAATCGGTGCCGATCACCTGCGGCGCCTCAAGCGCTTTGGTCTGAGCGACGAGCGCATCGCCACCGAATGGAAGCTCGCCGGGCACGAAGGCGTCAGGCAGGTGAGGGAACTGCGCGAGAGCAACGGCGTCAAGCCGGTCTTCAAGCTGGTCGACACCTGCGCCGCCGAATTCGAATCGATGACGCCGTACCTCTACTCAACCTACGACGAAGAGGACGAGGCACCGGCGACTGACAAGCGCAAGATCATCATTCTCGGCTCCGGCCCCAACCGTATCGGGCAGGGCATCGAGTTCGACTACTGCTGCTGCCACGCCTCCTTCGCGCTCAAGGAAGACGACTACGAGACCATCATGGTCAACTGCAACCCTGAGACTGTTTCCACTGACTACGACACCAGCGACCGCCTCTACTTCGAGCCGCTGGTTCTCGAAGACGTGCTCGCCGTCTACAACCATGAAGCGCAGTCCGGCGCCGAGGTCGGCATGATCGTGCAGTACGGCGGCCAGACCCCGCTCAATCTCGCGCAGCGCCTGCGCGCCGCCGGCGTACCCATCATCGGCACATCGCCGGAATCCATCGACCTCGCCGAGGACCGCAAGCGCTTCGGAAGGCTCCTCGAGGAACTTGATATCCCGCAGCCCGCTGGCGGCACCGCCACCAGCGTGGAAGAAGCCCTCGCCGTGGCCGAGCGCATCGGCTACCCCGTGCTCGTCCGGCCCAGCTACGTGCTCGGCGGCCGCGCCATGGTCATCGCCTACGATGCCGAAGCCGTGGCCTGCTACATGCGTGAAGCTGTCGAGTACTCGCAGGAGCGGCCCGTGCTGGTGGATCACTTCCTCGAGAACGCCGTCGAAGTCGACGTGGATGCACTGTGCGACTCGCGCGATGTCGTCATCGCCGGCATCATGCAGCACATCGAAGAGGCCGGTATTCACTCCGGAGACTCCTCCTGCGTGCTGCCTGCTGTCGGCATTCGCGAACAGACACTGAACACGCTTCGCAGCTACACGCGCAAGCTCGCGCTGGCCCTTGAGGTCGTCGGTCTCGTAAATCTTCAGTTTGCCATCCAGCGCGACGCCAACGACGTGGACCACGTGTACGTGATCGAAGTGAATCCGCGAGCCTCACGAACTGTGCCCTACGTTTCTAAAGCGACCGGCGTGCCTCTGGCCAAGGTGGCCGCGCGCCTGATGACCGGCCGCACCCTTCGGGAACTGCTGCCCGAACAACTCGCCAGCGGCAAGGATCTCGAGGTCGGCACGCACTTTTACGTCAAGTCGCCGGTATTTCCCTGGAACAAGTTCGCCGGCGTGGACACCGTCCTCGGTCCCGAAATGAAGTCCACTGGCGAAGTCATGGGTGTCGCCGGCACGTTCGGCGAGGCCTTCGCCAAAGCGCAGCTTTCCGCCGGCCAGCTCCTGCCCACATCCGGCACCGTCTTCTTCAGCGTCAACGACCATGATAAGCCGGCGGTTGTGGACCTGGCCCGGCGATACGTCGAGCTTGGTTTCAAGATCGTGGCCACCGAGGGGACAGCCGCGGCGCTCGAGGCGGGACTAGGCTTTGCCATCGACACGGTCTTCAAGGTGAAGGAAGGCCGCCCGAACGTCGTAGACCTCATCAAGGGCGAACGCATTCAACTCATCATTAACACGCCGCGCGGGCAGGACACGTTCTTCGACGAAAAGGCCATCCGACGTGCCGCAGTCCTGGCCCGCGTTCCCAGCATTACGACGATCGCGGCAGCGCAGGCGGCGGTAGAGGGTATCGCCGCCACCCAGCGCCGCCAGATCACTATCAACGCCCTGCAGCACCTGCACGCGCAAACGCTGGCGTAGTCCACACTAAAGTTGGGTGGCCCAGATCTCGATCTTGAGATCTGGGATGGGTATTCCCCTTTTTATGAACCCTACGCCAGTGCCCGCCGCTTTCTTAGCGCCATCCGCGCCCCGATCGAATACCCCAGCAGGGCGGCGGCCGGCCAAGTCCCGAAAAACGGTCCGTTGTCATCGATCAGACCGCTGGGCCGGGGCAGGCTGAAAAACGTACGCGTCAGCTTCTCCGTGGCGCCGCACTGGTAGCAGGCATTAGGCCCGGTAGGCATGTCGAGCACCCACAAGCTGAGAATCAGCAGCCAGATTAGTCCGACCAGCCACACATGCGTCGCCATCTCGTCGCGCCGAAAGCGTGCCACAAGATTGCCCATAAGCATCGGAACCGCGATGGATAGCAGCAGAACGATCGCCTGCGAAACCGATACCGGATTGATTGCGTAGCCCGCGAGCATCAGAACGATCCATGCGCCGATGGCAAGGATGGTATGCAGCGCAAATGAGAGGGCTTGTTGCGACAGCTTGTCTGTGCCATCATCTTCGTCGGTGATCAATATCGGCATTACTTCCTACTCCAAGGCGCGCAGTTTCGATTGGCGGTGGTCTTGGCAATAAGGGTATACGCCCGGGCCGCAAACCTCAACCACCGGATCGGGTCAGGTCCCTTGAGTTTTCTTCATCCAGCCGTCCAGCCACGCCGGAGATAAAATCAAAGCATGCTGATCGAAGGCGTCTTCGCGGCGATTACGACCCCCTTCTACCCGGACGAGACGATCTATTTCCGGAAGCTTGAAGCCAATGCCGGCCGCTACTCACGCAGCCTGCTTGCCGGACTGGTGGTGCTCGGTTCCACCGGAGAGGCCGTGGCCCTCACCGACGCCGAGTCGCGCGATGTGCTGAAAACGGTGTCCGAGACCGCTGCGCCCGACAAGGTCCTCATCGCCGGTGTGGGCCGCGAAAGCGTCAAGGCGACCCTGGAAATGGCCGAGGTCGCCGCTCGCTACAACTTCGACGCTGTGCTGGTCCGCACGCCGACCTACTATTCTCCGCAGATGACCAGAGCCGCGGTCCTGCATCATTTCCGCAGCGTTGCGGATCGCTCGCCGCTGCCGGTTCTGCTTTACCACATTCCCAAATTCGTGCCCTATGACTTTCCCGTCGAGGTCGTGGCCGAGCTTGCCCAGCACCCCAACATCATCGGCATCAAAGACTCGAGCGGCAGTGTGGATCGCATCCGGAAGATTGTGGAACTGACCCGGCCCGCCCCGCGCCGCACCGTCACGGTTACACCCGTCTTCGAAGCGGTGACCGCGCGCATGCTCACCGTCAAAGCGGAAACGGACGCCTCCCTCGTTTCCCTCACCGATCTGGGCAGCGGTGTGGGCATTGCTGTTCCTCCGCCGGTTGCCCCCATGAAGACCCGCACGAAGGAAGTTGGCTTCCACGTGCTTTCCGGTTCTGCGGGAACGCTGTTTGATTCCCTCGAGGGTGGCGCTAGCGGTGCAATCCTTGGTTTTGCCGCCTGTGCGCCGCAGGCATGCACGGAGATCTATCTTGCCTGGAAGGATCACGATCCGAATCTGGCCCGCGAAAAGCAGGACCGCATCGCCGCGCCCAGCCTGCGCATCGCCGGCCAGTTGGGCTTGAACGGCATAAAAGCGGCGTGCGATTTCAACGGTTATTATGGCGGCCGCGCGCGAGCGCCGCTCATCCCGCTTACAGCCGATGAGCGCGCCGAGGTCGAATCCCTGCTCGCCAACATTCGCAACTAAAAGCGCACCCTACCGCCTGGAATGCCGATGGGCGCGGAATCGTCGAGCCGGTTCGACGATTATCGTCGTCCGGTGCTCTGAAAGATACGCAGGTCTCGGAGCTTCCGCCTTTCCTGTTCAAAAACAAAGAGAAGAGGCCGGATTTGCGTTGTAGTGCCGACCTATGCAGGTCGCGGTCTCCAAGACCAGGAGACTTCGGCACGCGGCCATGTCCAGACGGTACAGGCGAGGATGACAGGACTTTTGTCGATACAGGGAAATCGAATTTGAGGATCGGCGGTTGTGATTATTGAAGCCCGGTCCAGACGAGCCGGTGAAACATTGAGTCCATTTCCTGAGGCGATTCTTTTTCGCCGCGGTCGAGCCACCAGCGAAGGAGCGAGAGCATGCTGCCGGAGAGCGCCGAGGCGCGGGCAGACAGTTCGCGGGGAGACAAGTGTCCGAGGCGACCGGATTCCGCGAGGCGTCGCTCGATGCCGCGGGCGAAGTAACCCTGGGCGAGATCGAAGAAGTCCTTGAGGTGGCCGGAGTCGGAAAGAACACGATACAGCTTGTTCTGGTTGCCGATGTGGGCGAACAGCTCAGCTACAGGCACGACGCGGTGCGATCTCTCATGCTTGACACTGAGCGAGGTGCTCACGGTTTCGAGGAACATTTCAAGTTGGCTGAGGAGCAGGTCGTCCTTGTCGCGGTAGTGCAGGTAGAAAGTGGAGCGGCCCACGCCGGAGCGGTCGAGAACATCCTGCACAGTGACTTCCTTGATGGGCTTCTCCACGATGAGGGTCAGGAGTGCGTTGCCGAGCTGCGCGCGGGTGCGCTGTACCCGGGCATCGGGCTTGTGCAGAGGCGCCGTGCGGGTGGGCGGGGGATGCAGCGTTGATTTTGTGCGCGGGTTTCCGGACATCCAAGGCCCCTTTGTTCAGCAACGCCGATGCGGCTCTCGACGCGGCTGTGAATCACGATTACAGTCCGAATCATAGGCCTGAACCGCGGTTCACCGATTGAAAAAAAGGAGAACCAGAGTCATGAATCGAATCCGTTTGCTTGCCATCGGCATGGCGCTTGCGTTCGCGCTCCCGGCGATCGCACAAGAGTCTGCAACTGCGCCGGTCCACCACATCCCTACTGTTGACGAGCACCTGAAGGCGCTGAGCGAAAAGCTGAACCTGACCGCCGATCAGCAGGAGAAGACCCGGCCGATCCTGAAGGCGATGCAGGAAGCTATGCAGAAGGCGATGAACGACAAGAGCCTGACCCAGGAGCAGATGCACGAGCAGATGCGGCCGGCGCGGGAGAAGGCCGACAAAGAGCTGCGCGAATTTCTTACCGATGAGCAGAAGAAAAAGCTCGACGAGATGGAGTCACATTCGCCTCCTGATTTGCACGGGCAGCAGTAAACCTGTAAACAGTGAATTCCACCCCACGAGCGGAGATCTGCTCGTGGGGATCCCAAGCCAGAAGCTCAGTCGGCAGCGACGGCTTTCCTGGGGGCGCGCTTTGCCGGCCGGTGCGCCGCGGGCTTGGGTGTCACTGGCAGCGGGATCGCATTCAGATCGGTCTTGCCCTCCGCCAACTGCATCAGGAAATCCTGGCTGGAGAACGGCGCCGCGTCCTTCAGAACCTTGCAGGCGCGAACGTATGCACCGTCCGGCTGCAACAGCCGCGCCTTGATGGTATCGGCCAACAGAGCAGGAAGGATCTCGTCGTGGACACGCGCGCGGGCTGCCGCATCGCGCACCGGAAACACCACCTCGCAGCGTTCGAAGAGGTTTCGGGGCATCCAGTCCGCCGACCCCATGTAGATCTCATCGTCGCCACCGTTGGCGAAATGGAATATGCGCGAGTGCTCCAGGAACCTGCCGACGATCGAGCGCACGCGAATCCGGTCGGAGAGGCCCTTCACCCCGGGCCGCAGCGTGCAGACCCCGCGAATAATGAGGTCCACTTCTACCCCGGCCTGCGACGCCGCGTAGAGAGCCTCAATCACGCTGGGCTCGAGCAGAGCATTCATCTTGGCGATGATGTGCGCCTGTCGGCCCTCCCGTGCATGTTCCATCTCCCGCCGGATCAGGCGAAGGAAGCTTTCCGCCATGGTCAGCGGCGCGACCAGTAACGGCCGGTAGTCGTCGATCTCCGCGTGCGCCGTCAGGTAATTGAACACCATGTGCACGCGCTCAGTGATCTGCGGGTCACTGGTCAAGAGGCTCAGGTCAGTGTAGAAGCGCGCGGTTACCGGGTTGTAGTTGCCTGTTCCAAGGTGGCAATAGCGGCGCGTAACCCCGTCCTCGTCGCGCCGCACCAGCATGGCAAGCTTGCAATGTGTTTTCAGGCCGACCACGCCGTGAAACACCTGCACGCCTGCGTCCTCCATGCTGCGCGCCCAGCGGATGTTCGAAGCCTCGTCGAACCGCGCCATGAGTTCCACGACCAGCGTCGTTTCCTTGTTGGCGGCGGCATCGATCAGCGCCTGGAACATGGGCGAGTTCTCGCTGGTCCGATACAGGGTTTGCTTCATGCTCACCACGGCGCTGTCCTGTGCACCCTGCTCGATGAAGCTCACCACCGGGTCGTACGAATCGTAAGGGTGGTGGAGCAGAATGTCCCGCGTTCGCAGGTCTTCGAAGATGTTGGTGGCCTTGCGGCTCAGGTGCAGCGCCCTGGGCGTGAACGGCGGGTACTTCAGATCGGGCCGTTGAATGTCGCTGTACAGGTACATCACGCGCGACAGGTTCACCGGGCCCTCGCCCCGGAAGACCTGGTCCTCCTCGAGCTCGAAATTGACCCGCAGGCGTTCGACGATGTCGGGGTGTGCGCCGGTCTCGATCTCCAGGCGAACCGCGTCGCCTTTGCGCCGGTTATGCAGTTCCACGCGGATCGTCTCCAGCAGTGAACGTGCTTCTTCCTCTTCGAAGTAGAGGTTCGAATTGCGCGTCACGCGGAAGGCGGCGTGGGCCAGCACTTCGTATCCCCGGTACATTCCGGCCAGGTTCTGGGCAATCAGGTCCTGCAGCAGCAGGTAGTCGTAGCAGTTGTCATCGGCCGGCAGCCGGACGAAGCGTGGCAATGCGCGCGGTACCGTGACCACCCCCAGAACCTGGGGGCTCGAACTGCGCCGCTTGGGCCGCAGCAGCAGTGCCAGGCAAAGGGCTTTGTTGAGCACGCGCGGAAACGGGTGCGCCGGGTCGATGGAGATCGGAGTCAGCAGGGGGTCGACCTCGCGCTGAAAGAAGCTCTGCGCGAATTCGTGCGCCTCGTGGTCGAGCTCGTTCCACTCCAGCAGGCGGATGTTCTGCTTGCGCAGTTCCGGCAGCAAGCGATGGTTCCAGCAGGCGTACTGCGCGTCCACGAAGCCGTGGATGTCTGCCGTCAGGGCCGTCAACGATTCCTCCGGCCGCAATCCGTCAAATCCCGGCTCCCGGTACCCGTCCTCGATGCGCTGCATCAGGCCGGCCTGGCGGATTTCCACGTATTCGTCGAGATTGCTGCCGGTGATGGCCAGGAACTTGACCCGTTCGAGCAGCGGATTAGCCGAGTCTTCCGCCTCTTCCAGGACGCGCCGGTTGAACTGCATCCAGGAAGTGTCACGCCCGTTGAAGAGTCTCTGTTTTTTGGCCGCTTTCCCCGCCATCTGATCCGTCCCGCGCGCTGAAGTTCGTAGTTGGCAGTCTACAGCGTTTCCCCCCGGTGTGGCAGGGGAGGGCATGGAGATTTCACCCCGTGAGGTGATCAAAACAGGACGCTCGCGGAAAAAATGTCAACGGCACACTAAAAGAGATGGCTTCAGTGTGCCAGTTTGATCTCCGCCAGCTTTCGGATGGCAGCCAGGTCGGCGGCTTTCTTTACCACCAACCGCAGCCCGGTGCCTTCCGGGTACCGGGGAGCCTCTGCAAGCGCCTGGTGAATTTTCCGTGGCAACCTGGCCGCCCTGGCTTCCGCCACGGCTTTGTCGCCCAGGGTGAACGCCACACGGAAACAGCCGATGCACGGCCCCAGGTAGACGATGGTGCGCTTCTTCAGCTTGAGCGTGAGCGACCAGCCGTACTTCCGGGGGCAAATCCCCTTCCACTCCTGTATGGCGACTCCGAGCTTTTCTGCCATCCATGCGATCAGCTCAGACCAGAGCCCGGCAGCCGGGCCCAACGCTGTGGCGACCTCCTCGGGAGAAGGCTGGCCGGTTTTGCCGACGAATGCGTTCAGCACTTCCACGATGCGCTCCCTTCTCGAACCCGGCGCCTCCGGAACCGCGATTCCTTGCGTTATAAGCCAGAGGGGGAAGCGTGGCGATTTTAACGCCGTTCAGAGTGACGTGCAGTGACTCGCGTGGCCGGCAGTTGCCGGCTAATTCAGCCACAGGGTCAGGTATTTCCTTTTTTGGACTTGGCATCCGGCTCGGTATCGATCAGGCGATTTCAGCTCAGCGATACCTGGGGAGATTGCCCGTTCCATTAGTGCACCTCGCATTTGGTCACCGGGCACATCGCGGCGGCGATCATCCAGTAGCGCGGGATTGGCGCATTCTACTCAATCGGACGCATTGGCAGGCAAGAGATCGCGAAGGGAATTGACCCGGTTCGCCCGCCGGGTGGAGGATGGAGGTGGGACGAGTCGGGCTTCCATCCCCCGCCAAGGAGCGCATTCGATGCCGAAGGAAACCTCTATTCCAAATTCCAGCCACATGGAGAGCATGTTCGACATCATTGCTGCCGGGCTGTACAGCCTCGCCTCCATGCTGGTGGGCGAAGGCGAAGACGGCATCCGTCTCGTTGAGACGGCGGTTGTGACTGCCAAGGTTTCTGCCCGTTCGAGCGTCGAAGAAGCGCATCGCAGCAGCCGGATGGCGCTGGCAACGGCGGCAATTGAACTGCTCGCCGAGCGCGATCCGGAAGGGCTCGCCGCGCCCGAGGACCTCCAGCACGCGGTGACCTGCCTCGAAGACGACGATCTGGATGCGGCCGCTGAGGCGCGCGAATCGATGGAGCGGATGATCGCTGGCCCCGACCGCGATCGCGTGCGCGCGTGGCTGGAAAGTCTGCCGACCACACTGCGCACGATTTATGTCTTGCGCGCCGTGGCAGGGTTTTCAGCGGCCGATACGGCCGGTCTGCTCGCCGCTCATGGTGGTCCCCGCGCCGCCGGCTGGACTCCGGAAGCCGTCCGCGAACTGTTCCGCCAGGGGCTATGCTCGCTGGCGTCCCAATTGATCCACGCCACGGCTGGACAGTAAAGCAGGGACCAGGAGACCCAGGGAACAAGAGGCCTACGAACCCGTGGCCCGGGGCATGTTCTGTCAGTTAGTCGAGTTGTCGGGCTGCAAGATGACCGTCTCGTCCAGAAGACGTATCGGCAACTCCTAGTGCTCCCATTGCCTTTTTGGTCCATGTTCCCTTGGTCCCTGCCTTTACACTGTTTAGGAACCTTGCCGCCACCCGTCTGCATCCATTAATGAGCCAACATTTTGGGGCATCGTCCCCATGCTTTACTTCGAACAGGCGAGAAATCATCGATGCCGTTAGAATCTTCAGAAAAAGACGGGAACTGTAGCTGTGTCCGCAAACTTTGGCCGGGTCTCGCAATATTGTCGGCTGGGTTGATCTTCGCCGTCCCTGTGACCCCGCAGGCCGCCCAAACCGCGCCTGCCGCACCCACCGCAGCGCAGGCCACTCCCTCCAGCTTCCAGGGCAGCGTCCCTGCAGGAGAGGTTTCGCCGCAGCCTATCGATCTCACCCTTGACGATGCCATCCAGCGCGGGCTGAAGAATAACCTGGGTATCATCCTGAGTTCGAACCAGACCGCCGCCGCCCGGGGCCAGCGCATGAGTCAGCTTCAATCGCTGCTGCCTTCGGTGGACGCCAATTTCAAGCAGGCCGTGGCACAGGTCGACCTTGCGGCTCAGGGCCTGCGTATCCCCGGATTCCCCGTCATCGTGGGTCCTTTCGGGTACCAGGACATCCGCGCCTCGCTCGACTGGTCGCTGGTGAATGTCAACTCCCTCCGCACCTACCTGGCCGCCAAACACAACTTCAGCGCCGCTCAGCTAACGGCCCAGGACGCGCGCGACCTGGTGGTGCTTACGGTCGGCAATGCATACCTGCTGGTCCTCGCCGATGAGGCCAACGTGGCCAGCGTGGAGGCCCAGGTGGGCACCGCCAAGGTTTCGCTGGACCAGGCGGTGAACAGCCACCAGGCGGGCACCGCCCCTCTGCTCGACGAGCTCCGCGCGCGCGTCGACTATCAAACACTACAGCAACTGCTTATCGTCGCGCAGAACTCGCTTGAGAAGAATCGCCTGGCCCTGGCGCGCACCATCGGCCTGCCCCT
>Ga0335069_10014188_pt1 | contig 11169 bp, 14 predicted proteins | sample Lox_Sample_11_FD_206714 | JGI IMG/M metagenome (GOLD analysis project Ga0335069, IMG submission 206714) | Soil microbial communities from Loxahatchee National Wildlife Refuge, Florida, United States - Lox_Sample_1.1 | ecosystem: Environmental > Terrestrial > Soil > Wetlands | place: USA... | reverse complement strand
GGACGCGTTTCCTTTCGGTGATGCTGCCCAACTATCGCCTTAAGCGGATCGAGAGAGGGAGGTGCCGACGATGCTGATGCCCCAGATAGCCATCCCGCGACGCGCTCAAGCTCATCGTTAGCGCGCTTAGGTTTGCTGCGCATATGCCCAATCACTTCGCGGTACGAAACGTTTGGGGGCCCGCGTGGGACGCGTCTCGACCGCTCCAGGAGCAGACGCATTGGGAGGAACACGCTGCCTTCATGGACGCACTCACCGCCGAGGGCTTCGTTGTCTTGGGAGGGCTCCTGGGTGGTACCGCCGGAGCGCTTCTCATCATATCGGCGGACTCTGAGGAAGCAGTTCGGTCGCGCCTCGGCGCAGACCCTTGGTACAAGTCCGGGCATCTGAAAATGGGGAGCGTTGATTCTTGGACGATCCTACTCAACGCCGGCCGCCTGTAACTGCAGGCTGGGTTGCTACGGGGCTTCGGGTCTGGTTTACGACCATAGTTTCGGTTGGTACGGCCGTGAGCCATGACGTGCATCATTATGGTGCCGCGATGCGGCCACCAAACCTGCTCGTTAAGCTGCAGGGGGAACGATGAAGCGAACGTGGACAATCATCGCAGTAGCCGACGTCGCGACGAGCTTCAAGTGGTACCAGTCGCTGCTCGGACAGCCGGCGACGCATCCCGGCCATGACTACTGGGGGCAGATTCTCGATACGGACGGAACCGTTCTGCTCTGTCTTCACGCATGGGGCGCCCACGAGCACCCTTCATTGGTGAGCGCCGATTGCGCAACGCCCGGCAATGGCCTGCTACTCTTCTTTCGCGTCGATGATTTCGATCTGGCGCTTCAACGGGCACGCGCTCTCGTTCCCCGGCTCGACGAAGAACCCCGCGTGAATCCGAACACTGAAACGAAGGAATTCTCGCTCCGGGATCCAGACGGTTACTACGTCACGATCAGTGCACTCTCTGCTGCCTAACCATTGCCTATTGCGGGTCATGATCGACACGGCGCTCAACGTTCCTACTCGTCGCGGCGGTTCGGCCTCCGTGCGACCCGACCAGGCTCCTCGTTAGGCGCGGCGCGATGGAGCAACGACCAGTCCTGGTGTCCACCCTGACTTGTCCGGATTGCGGCGCGACGAGCGTCGAGTCCATGCCGACGGACGCGTGCGTCTACTTTCACGAGTGCAGGGGCTGCCACGCGTTGCTCCGGCCCAGGGTCGGAGACTGCTGCGTCTTCTGCTCTTACGGATCGGTGAAATGCCCGCCCATCCAACAGGCCGGCGGCTGCTGTGGCCCCTAGTAGTCGTGGTGGGCGGACGTGAATGATGAAGTACCCGGCCAACTGCGGTGGCCGATGGCCGCTCAGGCTCGCTGTCGGGAGAGCTGCCTCTCGGCCAGGGGACGACTCGCCACGGTGTCGCGACGCTGCACCGGTAATTGGCAGAGCGGGCGTCGCGTCTGCAAGGAGCGTTACGCGCATGGAAGCATTGGTGTCTGAGAAGCGGAAGCTCGTGCTGGTCGTCGCCATCGCGATAGCCGCTCTACTTCTGGGCGCTGTAGGCTACGCGATAGGCGTGCCCCCTCGGGCAGCGACGGCGGTCGGAACCATCGGGCTGACCGGAACCTTGGTCCTGCTGTCCCGCCGCGCCGACCGGCGCCTTCGCCTGCTGGTCTATCTCGCGGCCGGCGCTGTCCTCCTGCTGTCCGTTGGTAGACTACTGTTCGGGCACACCTAGCGGTCGCGTGGCGCGGCCCCGTGAGCAAATGGCCACCAAGGCGCGCGTGCCTGCCGGCGCGTCGCGCCGCGTGACGAGCCGTCCGGGCTGCCCGCCGGCCACCGCATGCACGCGCTAAGGCTCGCGCTGATCACGGTCGGATGCCTCTGGCTTGCGTACTCGCTGTGTCGCGAGATTCACCTTGGCCTCAAGACGGGAGCCGTGGCCTACGGCCGCGGGCGCTGGCACTGTGCCCGCGCCGTCCATCCACTCGGCTTCTGGTCGCTGATCATCGTGTTCGGCGGGATGCTCCTCGCACTGCTCCTCGCGTGGGGGATGCTCGTCGCGCCATCGCTGATTCAGAGCCTCAACATTCTCGTCCCGAGCTGACGATCGACCCGAGCGGAGCGGGAAGGCGTATTTCCGCCGCGCCGATGCGGCCTCACCGCCCGCGGCACCGCGAGCGCCGGGAGCTTCCCGATCGCATCCCTGGACGACGCCTTGATCGGAGCTAAGCGGTGCCGACTTCGGAGTAGTCGATCACCTCGGTCTCGGCCTCGGCGGCGCGCACCCACGGCGTGATCATCGGGTCGGCGAGCGCGGTCGCGATGTAGGCGCGCGACTCGGCGCCCAGGCCCTCGGCGCCATAGGTCTGGAAACGGAACGCGACCGGCAGGAACATCGCGTCGGCCGCAGAGTACGCACCGAACAGCCACGGACCGCCCGCGGCGTGCCGGCGCCGGCAGTCGCTGAAGATCTCATCGATGCGCGCGATGTCCTTCGCGAGCGGCTCGCCGATCGCGATCCGCCGGTCGCGGCCGCGGATGTTCATCGGGTAGCTGTTTCTGAGCGCCGCGAACCCCGAGTGCATCTCGGCGGCGACGGCGCGCGCCGCGGCACGCGCCGCCCGGTCGGTCGGCCAGCCGCGACCTCCGGCGAGCTCGCTCGCGTACTCGATGATCGCGAGCGAGTCCCAGATCGTGAGATCGCCGTCGATCAGCACCGGAACGCGTCCGGCGGCGGAGTAGCGCCGGATCTCCGACGCGAACGTCGGGGTATCGAGCACGATGCGCCGCTCCGCGAACAGGAGCCCGAGGTGCTTCAGGAACGACCACGGGCGCAGCGACCAGGAGCTGTAGTTGTAGTTGCCGACGATCAGTGTCAGTGAGGCCATCGGATCACCCGTTGCGGTGGCCAAGGTAGGCGAGCGTCACGTCGCAGAAGTCGGTGAAGAGTCCGTCGACGCCGGCAGCGTCGAAGAGCGCCGCATGCACCGCCGCCGCATCGGGGGCGTGCTCGGGCAGCTGGTCGACCCGGAACGTGTACGGATGGACGGCAAGCGCCGCGGCATGCGCATCGGACACGAGCGTCGTGAACGACGGTGCGGCGCCGGCGCGCGGCCAGCGCACGATCTGCGGGATCCACGGGCCGATGCCGTCGGCGTACGCGGCCACGCGCTTGAGCCCGGCGGGCGTCCGCAGCGCGTCGTAGTCGGTCGCGGCCTCCTGCCAGGCGTTCTCCCCGACGAGCTGCACGAGCTTCAGCGCCGAGCCGAGCTCGAAGCGGATCCGCGTCAGCTCCGCGGCGTCGAAGCACTGCAGGTACGCGCCGTCAGCGCGCGTCCGGTAGCCGTAGTCGGCAAGCGTCGCGAGCACCCGCGGGCTCAGGTCCTTGCCGGCAGCGCGGTGGAAGGCCGGGCTCTTGACCTCGGTGTAGACGCCGGTGCGCCGCCCGGTTGCGGCGTTCATGCCGCGCACGAACGCGAGCTCCTCGGCGAGCGACTGGATCCGAAGCGGCAGCGTCTCGCGAAAGCGCCCCGGATAGACCGCGCTGCCGCCTTCGGCGACGCGTTCGCGGACCCCGAGCGTCTGCAGCTCGTCGAAATCGAAGTCGATGACGTACCAGTGCCCGTCGGCGCGGCGGCGCGCCGGGAAGCGCTGCGCGACGTCCGTCACTTCCTCGAGCACGAGGTCGTGGAACACGACCGGGACGTCGTCGCGCGTCATCACGACGTCCTGCTCGAGGTAGTCGCAGCCGAGGGCGTGCGCGTAGGCCTTGGCGACCAGCGTGTGCTCGGGCAGGTAGCCCGATGCGCCGCGGTGGGCGATGACGATCGGCGGGCCGAAGGGCCGCGTGCTGGACGGTGACGCGCTCATGGCGAGACGCGGATAATGCCCGAACGATGGGTCCGCTGCGCGCCGTTTCACTCGACCTCGACAACACGCTCTGGGACACGCCGCCGGTGTTGTTGCGGGCGGAGTCGGTGTTGCGCGCCTGGCTCGAGGCCGAGGCACCCGAGATCGCCAGGCGGTTCACGACCGCGGACCTGACGCGGCTCAGGCTCTCGGTCGCGGCCGAGTTGCCGACGCGCGCCCACGACCTCAGCTTTGTGCGCACCGAGGCGCTCAGGCGCGCGGCGCGCGCCGCGGGATACGACGACGCCCTCGCCGAGCGCGCCTTCAGCGTGTTCCTGAGCGCGCGCAACGACGTCGTGCCGTACGCCGAAGTGCCGGCCACGCTCGCGCGCCTGGCAGCGAGGCTGCCGCTCTATGCGCTCTCGAACGGCAACGCCTGTGTCTGGCGGGCCGGCCTCGGCCGGCACTTCGTCGCCGCAGTCGATGCCGCGGGCGCCGGCGCCGCGAAGCCGGACCCGCGGATCTTCGCCCGGCTGCTCGACGTCGCGGCGGTGCCGGCGGCGAGCGTGCTGCACGTCGGCGACGATGCGGAGGCGGACGTCGCGGGCGCGCGCGCCGCGGGGCTTCGAACCGCGTGGATGAATCGGACCGGAACGCCGTGGCCGGCCGAGCGGCCGCCGCCGGACTACGAGATCGCCGACCTCGCGGGACTCGAGCGGCTGGTCGGGCGGTTGCTCGGCGCGCCGGGCTAGGCGCGGATGTCGAGCAGCGTGCCGAGCATCTGGTCGGCGACCGAGAACAGCCGCGCCGACGCCTGGACCTGGTTGCGGGCCACGAGCGCATCGACGGCGCTGGTCGCGGACACCTGGCCGCGCGCACCGTCCGAGGCGACCGTCTGGGCGACCTCGTCGAAGGAGCGCACTCCGGCGTCGACGCCCTGGCGGGCGAGCGACAGCGCGTCGAGGAACTGCGGGACTCCGGGACTGCCGTTGACGGGTGACATGCGCACATCATGCGCCGCAGGCGCAGGATCCGACCGGGCGCGCGTCACGGTCGGCAAGAGCGTGAACTGGGTCACGCGACGGGTGCGACCCGGGTCACAGCGCGCGTGCCGCCGCGCCCCGTGCACAAATTCCGCGCACGTCGTGCACCCTTTTCGCGCCGATCAGCACTCGCGCCGCGCGGCTGCCAGCGAATGCTTCCCGAGATCGTGCGCGCGGGCACTGTTCTCGCGCGCGGCGACATGTCAAGTTTGGAGCCGCGCGGACGATCCTTCGATTGCACGGTCGAGGAGGCACGATGTCGGACGCCACGGTCTTGCAGGTCTCGAGTCTTGAGGAGTTCTTTCGCGACGCGCTGCACGGTGCCGCCGCGAAGCAGCAGCTCGCGCTCGACGATCACACCGAGCACTACGTCGTCAACGTGCTGACGAGCTTCTCCCGCGCCGACGCCTTCTTCGAGCAGACGCCCACCGGCCCGCGCCTGAAGCCGCTGGCGATGATGCTGTCGGAGGCACTCGGCGCGCGCACGCTCGCCGAGCGCCAGCACGCCCTGCAGCGGCTCGGCGACGTCTCGCTGTTCGTCGCCGGCTTCTTCGCGCACGGCTTCGCGCGCAAGCTCATCGACATCGACTATCACATCGCGATGGGCGGGCGCGCCTACGGCACGCTCGCCGACAGCGCGCGCGCGGCGCCGCGCGGCCGCTCGATCGCCGGCGTGTTCGCGGAGCTCGCGACGAAGTTCCGCGATCTCGTCGATGCGCTGAACGAGATCGCCGACGCGGCGCGGCCGCCGTGCCACGACGACCTCCTCAGGCTCTACGAGCTCTGGATCAAGACCGGGAGCCGGCGCGCCGCCGGACGGCTGCGCGACCTCGGGCTCGAGCCCGCGGCGGCCGCGCGGGTCCGCTGGAGCCACTGACGATGCTGCTGCGCGAGCTGCAGGCGCTGCTCGCCACGATCAACGACGCGGCGGTCGCCGAGGACGTCTGCGACTTCCTGATCACCGACCGCGCGCAGCTCGCCGCCTGGCACGCGCCGAGCGCGGCGGCCGCGACGCCGGAGGCCCTGCTGGTGGCCGAGCAGGACGGCGCGCTCGACGTCGGCCTCTACCTCGATCCCGCGCTCCTGAGCCGCCTCGGTGCGAGCGCGCCGCTCGAGCGGCTCGACGACGACAACCTCGAGGACTTCTGCACCGCGCTCGAGGGCGTCAGCCACTTCCACTGTGTCGCCTGGAGCGCGGCGCGCGGCGTCACTGTCTCGCTGCTCGGGCTCGAGACGCAGGCCGAGGTCGACAAGTACGCGGCCACGGTGCTGCTCGCGGGCTCGCAGCGGGGCGGGGCGCTGATGCACGGCTTGCACGAGCGCCTGTTCGGGCGCGTGCGCTTTCGCGAGGACCTCGATGCGGCGCTGAAGGCGATCTACCTCGAGGCCAATCGCTACGCCGCGCGCTTCTGCCGGCGGCTCGAGGACCGGTTCCTGAAGCGCCGCGAGGCGCGGGTCGGGGAAATGCTCGGGGAACTGCGGCGCTTCTACCGGCTGGGCGACGCCGGCAAACTCAGGGCGATCGAAGCCGCCTGATCAACCCTTGGTGTCCTCGCCGCGCGCCTTGCGCTGCTCGATCCAGCGCGACAGCTCGCGCAGGTCGCGGCGCCTGGCACGGCTGCCCTTGCGCTCGATCAGGCCGCTCTCGTACGGGTTGTAGCCCGAGCGCGACGCGAGCTTGTTGATCCTGACGTTCGCCTGCGGCAGCGGCTCCTCGTCGATGATCGCGAGGCCGGTCTGCTCGAGCGAGGCGTCCACGGAGTCGCCGGCCCACTCCCAGACCGCGTTGCCGCGATCGTCGTGACCGACGCGACCCGTGGTGCCCGCACGGGCACCCCCGAACACGGGACGGCGAAGTTTGACGGTGTCTACCAAATTCATCTCACCCGCCCTGGTGCTCGCGCACCCGCGGGGCCTGTGATCTCAACCCCACTATAACGATACGTATCCAGTCACCCGGTATCTGTGACGGAGGTCACAGGAGGTGCTAGGTATTTCCCTGAAATTAAACGTAATCCGGATACGGCCGATCAGCGCCGGGCGCCGAGCCGATCGGCGGCGCGCAGCAGCGCAACGACCGATTTCGCGTCGCTGATTTCGCCCGCGAGCGCGCGCGCGACCGCGGTCTTGAGCGGCACCCAGCGCACCTCGAATACCTCCTCGCGCTCCGGCGCCGCGGTGACCGCCGCGAGCCCCCGCGCGAGGAAGAGGTGCACGACCTCGCCGAACACGCCGGGCGAACTGTGGATCCGGCCGAGCGACTGCCACTCGGTCGCCGTGAGCCCGGCTTCCTCCGCAAGCTCCGCACGCGCGGTCGCCTCCGGCGTCTTGCCATCGAGCTTGCCGGCCGGGATCTCCCACAGCCAGCCGCCCGCGACGTGACGGTACTGGTGCAGCAGGCACACCTCGTCCGCGGCGTTTACGGCGACGACCGCCGCGCCGCCCGGATGACCGACGATCTCGAGCGTCGCGCGATGGCCGTTCGGCAGCGTCACCTCGCTCACGTCGAGCGTCACGACGCGGCCGGTGTAGATGCGGCGGGAGGAGTCGCTCATCGGCGCATCATCCCACGCGCGTGCGAGGCGTCGGTAGACTGCGTCGCATGGGCGTCTGCATCGTCGTCTCGGGGCCGCCGTGCGCAGGGAAGTCGACGCTGGCGCGGGCGGTCGCGGCCGCGAGCGGCTGGCCGCTGCTCGCCAAGGACGAGTACAAGGAGCGCATCTTCGATGCGCTCGGCACCGGCGAGCGCGACTGGTCGCGGCGCGTCAGCGGCCTCGCCTGGGAGCTCCTGATCGCCGAGGCCGGCCGGCTGCGCGGCGCGGGAGCCTCGTGCATCGTCGAGGGGAACCTGCGCGAGCCGCAGCGCGCGGCGCTGCGCGCGCTGGCGCACGCGGCGCCGTTCGTCGAGGTGCGGGTCCGGGCGACACCCGAGGTGCTGCTCGCGCGCTATCGCGAGCGCGCGGCGGCGGGCGTTCGTCATCCCGGGCACGTCGACCTCGCGGCGCTGCCGGAGATCGAGGCCGAGCTCGCGGCCCGGTGCCCGCCGCCGTCGCCGTTCGGCGGGCCGGTGCTCGACTGGGACACGACCGAGCGGGTCGACGGGGCGGCGTTGATCGATGCGCTCGGCGCGGTGCTTGCGCCCTTCAGCGCGCCTGGGAGTGGTACTCCCGGTTAGGCATCATGTCCGAGGCGGTCGCGACCCGGTTCGAGAAGTTGAAGAATCCGACGACGCTGGCGGCGTCCCAGATGTCGCGCTCGGAGAAGCCCGCCTCGCGCAGCGCCGCGCGGTCCGCCTCGCCGACCTCGGCCGGCGTCGCGGTCAGCTTGTGCGCGAACTCAAGAAGCGCGCGCTGGCGCGCCGGCAGCGGCGCCGTGCGCCAGTTCATCACCAGCATCTCGCCGAGCTCGGGGTCGCCGCTCAGCTTGCGCACCGCGGCGCCGTGCGCCGTCAGGCAGTAGTAGCAGCGGTTCGCCGAGGATACGACCACGGCGATCATCTCGCGCTCGAGCTTGGAGAGCCCGGACTCGGCGAGCATCAGGTCATTGTAGAGGTTGGCAAAGGCACGCAGCTTCGCCTGGTCGAAGCTGTAGGCCTTGAGCACGTTCGGCACGAAGCCGAGCTTCTCCTCGCAGAGGCCGAAGTACTTCTGCATGTCGGCGTCGAGCTGGCGGCGCGAGGGCAGCCGGATCTTGAGGCCGAGTACGTGCTTGGGTTGCGGCATACGCTCTCCCGCGCCTCAGCGGCGCTCGCCCTCGTCAACGACGACCTGGCCGGTGACGCGGCGCTCGACGAGCGACCACGAGACGCCGATCGCGAGCAGCACCGCCAGCATCGCGTCGGCGAGCCAGCCCATCACGCCGCCGCCCTCGAGCCTGATCCAGCCCCAGGAGACGAGCAGCCACACGAATGCCGCGCAAAGCGCCGCGGCCAGCAACACGCCGAAGATGCCGAGCGCCCGCCAGGTCGCGTGCGCGAAGAACGCCCAGGCGCCGAGCAGCACGAGGCCGGCGATCGCCTGCATGGGCTCGACGTGCGGAAAGCTGCCCGCGACCCAGCGCAGGTACGAAAGCGGCGTCGGGTTGTAGGTCGCGACGACGAGGAGGACCGAGGCCGCGAGCCGGAGCGCGAACCCGCCGAAGGTGAGCCGGTCCATCGCACCCCTCATCGAGCGGCCGGATCGGCCGGGGGCGCGCAGTGTAGCAGCCGGATTCGGCCGCCCGGCGGTCTGGATAAACATACAGCCCGCGTCGATAATCACCCCATGTCCGCCAACCCCGTCGCCGCCCTGAACACCGAGCAGACCGAGGCCGCCGAGTTCGGGGAACGCGATGCCCGCGGACGCTTCGTCGCGGGGCCGCTGCTGATCATCGCCGGCGCCGGGACCGGCAAGACCAACACGCTCGCGCACCGCGTCGCGCACCTCGTGCTCGAGGGGGTCGACCCGGCGCGCGTGCTGCTGCTGACCTTCACGCGCCGCGCCGCCGAAGAGATGACGCGCCGCGCCGAACGGATCGTCGCCGCGGTGCACGGCGCGCGCGGCGCCGCCGCGCGCCTGCCGTGGGCGGGCACCTTCCACTCGATCGGCAACCGGCTCCTGCGGCACCACGCGCGCGAGGTCGGGCTCGATCCCGCGTTCACGGTGCTCGACCGGGCCGACAGCGCCGACCTCCTCGACCTCGTGCGACACGAGCTCGGGCTCTCGGCGCGCGACAAGCGCTTCCCGCGCAAGGACACGTGTCTCGCGATCTACTCGCACCGCGTCAACACGCTGGCACCCCTGTCGGCGACGCTCGCGGCGCACTGGCCGTGGTGCGCCGAGTTCGAGCAGGACCTGACGCGGCTGTTTCGCGCTTACGTCGAGCGCAAGCAGGCGCAGTCGGTGCTCGACTACGACGACCTGCTGCTCTACTGGCACGGGCTCGTCAGCGAGCCCGCGCTCGCATCCCGGGTCGGCGCGCTCTTTGACCACGTGCTGGTCGACGAGTACCAGGACACGAACAAGCTGCAATCCGAGATCCTGCGCGCGCTCAAGCCCGACGGCGCCGGGCTCGCGGTGGTCGGCGACGACGCGCAATCGATCTACTCGTTCCGCGCCGCGACCGTCGACAACATCCTCGAGTTCCCGCAGCAGTTCTCGCCGCCCGCGCGGGTCGTGACGCTGACCGAGAACTACCGCTCGACGCAGCCGATCCTCGACGCCGCGAACGCGCTGATCGGCGAGGCCAAGCGCCAGTACCGCAAGGACCTGCGGGCGCGCCGCGGCGCCGGCGCGAAGCCGGTCGTCGTCAGCGTCGCGGACGACCGCGGCCAGGCCGACTACGTGATTGACGAGGTGCTGCGCGCGCGCGAGGCGGGCGTGCCGCTGATGCGCCAGGCGGTGCTGTTCCGTTCGAGCCACCACAGCGACTTCCTCGAGGTCGAGCTCACGCGGCGCAACATCCCGTACATCAAGTACGGCGGGCTCAAGTTCCTCGAGGCCGCGCACGTCAAGGACCTGCTCGCGGTGCTGCGCTGGGCCGAGAACACGCGCAACCGGATCGCGGCGTTTCGCACACTGCAGCTCCTGCCGGGCATGGGGCCGGCGCACAGCGACCGCTGCCTCGCCGGGCTCGCGGCGGGCGAGGGCCTGCGCGCGGCGCTCGCGGCGTTCGCGCCGCCTCCGGCGGCACGCGGCGACTGGCCGGCGTTCGTCGAGCTCTACGGGGCGCTCGCCTCGCCCGATGCCGCGTGGGCGGGGCAGGTCGAGCGCGTGCGCGCGTGGTACCGGCCGCACCTCGAGCGCCTGTACGACGCGGCCCATGTCCGCGCCGGCGATCTCGAGCAGCTGGTGCGCATCGCCGGCGGCTACCCGAGCCGCGAGCGCTTCCTGACCGAGCTCGCGCTCGACCCGCCGCAGGCGAGCGGCGACCTCTCGGGGCCGCCGCTCCTCGACGAGGACTACCTCGTGCTCTCGACGGTGCACTCGGCGAAGGGCCAGGAGTGGCAGTCGGTGTACGTGCTCAACGTCAACGACGGGAACTTCCCGTCGGAGTTCGCGACCGGGGAGCCCGAGCTCATCGAGGAGGAGCGCCGGCTCCTCTACGTCGCGATGACCCGCGCGCGCGACGCGCTGCACCTGATCTCGCCGCTCAAGTACTACGTCACCCAGCAGGCGCGGCTCGGCGATGCGCACGTGTACGGCGCGCGCAGCCGCTTCCTGAGCGAGAAGGTGCTCGCGACCTGCGACAGGGTCGCCGCGATCGACTTGCCCGGGTCGGCGGCAACGCCGCCCGGCGCG
>Ga0335069_10014187_pt1 | contig 11169 bp, 12 predicted proteins | sample Lox_Sample_11_FD_206714 | JGI IMG/M metagenome (GOLD analysis project Ga0335069, IMG submission 206714) | Soil microbial communities from Loxahatchee National Wildlife Refuge, Florida, United States - Lox_Sample_1.1 | ecosystem: Environmental > Terrestrial > Soil > Wetlands | place: USA... | reverse complement strand
AGAACCGCAGGTTGCTGTCGAAGAAGAAGCGGTTGCAGAGGACGTCACTCCTGATGTGCAAGAGATCCCGGTTGTTCCCGAAGCTGCGGCTGAACCGGAGCCTGAGCCACAACCCGAACCGGTAGTTCATGAAGCGCAGCCAGTTGCGCACGAACCGGAGCCCGAAGCGCATCCGGGCGTGCTGAAGGAGTTCGTTTCCGACCTGGAGTCGGCCCTCGGGGATGGGTTCCTCCCGGGAACTGTCGCCAAAGGCCCCCAAGTTTCTGCCGTTTCCGTCGCGAAAATCTCTCCTCCTAAGCCGCCGGCGGTTTTGCCTGCGCCAGTGCTGGGCGAGTTTGTTGCCGATATAGAAGCGTCTGTGGGCGAAGACTTCTTGAACGCTGCTCCAGTCGCAAAGACCCCGGCCGCTACCGCGCCCGCGCCCAAACCCGCGCCGCTGCCATCCGCACCCGTTGCTCCGGCGAAAGTCAGCCCATTGGCAGCCAGTGCGGCTGCGTCTGCTACGCCCTCGGCCCCAGTGATACCCGTTGTTGCACGTCCGGCGCAGACAGCCTCGGTACCACCTGCGCCTGTCGCATCCGTCGCGGTGCCTCATGCAGTCCCCAAGCCACAGGCGCCAGTTGTCCCTGTGCTTCCTCCCACCTCTCCGACTCAGGCATCGCCATTCCGCGAGGAGGCGGGCATCGATTTGGCGGAGATGTTCGGTGAGCTCAAGCAGGATCTAGAAGCCGATGTCGCGTCTGCGGACGAGGATCCTGAAACGCACTACAACCTCGGAATTGCATTCCGGGAGATGGGCTTGCTCGATGAGGCCATCGGGGAACTTCAAAAGGCTTGCCAGGCGTTTGATCGCGGGCACCCGTTCCCGCAGATCATGCAGACTTATACCTGGCTGGCCCAGTGCTTCCTGGAAAAGGGTGTGCCCGAAGCCGCCGTGCGCTGGTATGACCGCGCTCTGAAGATGCCGACCATCGATGGCGAGACCCGCACGGCTCTTAATTACGAGATTGCTGCCGCCTACGAAACCGCGGGCGATAAAACTTCCGCTCTCAGGCACTTCATGGACGTCTATGGCTCAAACATCGATTACCGGGACGTTGCCGAGCGCATTAAGGCCTTGAAGTCGTAAAATAGCCCGGATGGCCTTCAACATAGTCTTGACCGGGATCCAAGGCACTCGAATCTGCCCCGCGGAGCCGGAGCTGCCCTGAATGAGTGATCCCATGATTTCGGGCGCTCCCGGCAAGGCGCCTGAGCCTCAACCTCCTCCGCCCGACGCGCCGGCTATTCTCCTGGATCGCTCCGAAGGGGACCAGTCCGAGAGTCGTCCTCATACCGTCCAGCTCTGGATGCATCGCATCTCTGTTTTTTTGTTTGTACTGATCAGCGCGGTAGCCGGCGTGTTGTTGATCATTTTGCCGTGGACCCCTGAGTGGACCGACAACTATCTGCTGCTTTCGTTTCCGGTTCTCCGCGGCATCGTCGCGAATGGGTTCTTTCGCGGGATCTGTAGTGGCCTGGGGCTGCTCGACATCTGGATCGGTTTCTGGGAGGCGCTGCATTATCACGAACATGAGTAGCGCGTCACGAAGGGCACTCTGCTAAACGATCAACTACAACAAGATTTCACGGTGTACCTGCCAGAAGAAGTGGCCAAGACTGGAACGTGAGCTTACGAATGACTGACCTCAAATCTGCAGTTGTAGCCTACGAAAACGAGCCTTTCCTCAGCAGTCCCGATGGCCGTATTTTGCGGATTCTGGCGGAATACCAGGAACCGTTGGCCCGCTTTCGCCGGGAGCAGATCCAGGACACCGTGGTATTTTTCGGTTCCGCGAGGTTCCAGGGCCGAAAGTCCGCCGACGAGGTGCTGGAGAACTTACGGCATCACCCCGACTCGACGGTCTCACCTGCTCAACTCGAGCAGGACTTAAAGCGGGCTCAGGCCCACGTTGACATGGCCCGCTATTATGAGGATGCGCGCAAGCTGGCCAACATGCTGACTAAATGGTCGATCACCATCCCGGCGCGCCGCCATCGTTTCGTCGTCACCACCGGGGGAGGCCCCGGCATAATGGAAGCGGCGAACCTGGGCGCACACGAAGCAGGCGGCAAAAGCATCGGGCTCAACATCCAGCTTCCGTTTGAGCAGCATCCGAACCAGTTCATCACGCCATCTCTCAATTTTCAGTTTCATTACTTCTTCATGCGCAAGTTCTGGTTCGCGTATCTTGCTAAGGGCTTAGTGATATTCCCCGGCGGGTTCGGCACGATGGACGAGCTGTTTGAGATCCTCACGCTGGCCCAGACGGAGAAATTGGCTAAGAAAATTCTGGTGATCATCTACGGCAGCGAGTACTGGAATAAGATCATCAATTTCCAGGCCTTCGTCGACGCGGGTGCCGTCTCTCCGCAGGATCTCGATCTGATTAAGATCGTAGACAATCCCGAAGAAGCATTCCAATTTCTCCGTGACGGGCTGATCAAATATCACCTTGGTGAGCCGCCGAAAAAGAAGAAAGGCGAAGTGCTGCCGGAGATCGCGAAAACGAGACCGTGATGCTGCAAGCTGATGTCTGAACGCTGCCTGCTCCTCTACATCACCGATCGCAAGGCATTCGCGCAAGATGAACCTACCCGCCGCCGTTGTGTTCTGGAAAAAATCGCCGAGGCGGCGCGCGCCGGCATCGACTATATTCAGCTGCGCGAGAAAGACCTTTCGACAACCGAACTCACATCCCTTGCCCACGAAGCCGCAACACTCCTGGAGCAACTGGGAACCGAGAATGGAGAACGGACAACTGCTCTCCTGGTCAATTCCCGGACTGACGTTGCGCTTGCTTCAGGAGCGGATGGGGTTCATCTCCGTTCCGACGACATCTCTGCTACCGACGTGCACACGATCTGGAGAACTTGCGCGCTGAATCGGCGAGAGAAAGTGGTAATCGGGATTTCATGTCACTCGTCGGACGACGTAAAGCGAGCCGAAGCAGATGGAGCCACCTTCGCCGTTTTTGCGCCAGTGTTCGAGAAGAAGGACGCTCCTGGATCACCGCCCGCAGGGCTGACCGAACTCCGCGAAGCCTGCACATCGAAGATTCCGGTGTTAGCCCTCGGAGGAGTTTCTATCGGAAACACGAAATCATGCCTGGACGCAGGGGCTGCTGGCATCGCCGCGATTCGCCTGTTTCAGGACAACGATATGGCGCACATTGTGGCCAGCTTGCGTGAGTTGGTTCGATAGACAGACAAGTGAGTGGGAATTGCTGAGACCCTCGTTAGCTTTTGTACGGAATTCGAGAGCATCAAACGGAGCGTGCATCCAGGCTCCCGAGCTTCCTTCTACGCCTTCCAGCTTTACGCTAAACGGTAGTTTTTCCCCGGGCATGATCTCGGTTCCTCTGCGCTGGTAAACTCTAACTCTGCAGATTTGGGACAGCCGATGAACGCAGTACCCGCATTGCCAGTCACGCTGAATGCAATAACACCGGCTCTCGTGCAAATCCACGGAAGCTGGTTTCTGATGGGCTCCAACTCCGGCCAGGATTGCGAGCGCCCAATCCATCGAGTCGGGATCGATTCATTTCTGCTTGCCGCGACCCAGGTGACGAACGAAGAATTCGGCCAGTTCCTGCGGGCGACGTCCTTCACTCCGCCGCCATTCTGGAACGATCCGAACTTCAATCATCCCCGGCAACCCGTCGCTGCGGTTTCATGGTACGAGGCGGCGCGCTACTGCGAGTGGCTGAGCGTTCAAACCGGACGCCGCTTCCGCCTTCCTACCGAGGCCGAGTGGGAGTTAGCGGCTCGAGGAGGTTTGCAGCAAAAGCAGTTTTCCTGGGGAGACGAGCGGCCGGAGTCACTGCCGAACTATGCAACCAGATGGCAGACCGGCCCGGAGCCGGTCGCGCAATACGCGCCGAACGCGTTCGGGTTGTACGACATTGGGGATAACGTGCACGAATGGTGCAGCGACTGGTACGACCCCCACTATTACGGCTCATCGCCCGAACGTAATCCACAGGGCCCGGATCAAAGCCCAATGAAACCAGTCCGCAAGTCGTCGCGTGGAGGGTCGTGGCGCCATCACATCAAAGTGGCGCGCTGCGCCGCAAGATCGAGCATACCGCCCGATTTCCAGTATGCCGATTATGGTTTCCGGGTTGCGGCCGACCTGTAACGGCGCAAACGTATCAGTATTTCGGAACCTTTGGATCCACGCGGTCAGACCAGGCCGTGATTCCTCCCGCCAGGTTGTGGATCTTCGTGAAGCCTGCCTGCTGCAAAAAGGCTACCGCTTTGGCGCTGCGGCCTCCCATCTTGCAGTGGACGACGATTTCGCGGCTGGAGTCGAGTTCGCTGACGCGCTTCGGAAGATCGTTGAGCGGGATGAGGTAACCGCCAAGATTGCAGATCTGGTATTCGTGCGGCTCGCGGACGTCGAGCACGAAGAGATCTTCTTTGGCGTCGAGACGGCGCTTCAGGTCTTCAACCTGAATTTCAGGAACTCCGCTGCCCACAGGTTTCTCCTCCCCACGAATGCCGCAGAACTGGTCGTAGTCTATCAGCTTTGTAACCGTGGGATGCGTGCCACAGGCAGGGCAATCGGGATTCTTGCGTAGCTTAAGCTCGCGGAACTTCATGCCCAACGCGTCGATCAGGAGCAAACGGCCGATCAGAGGTTCGCCCACGCCGAGAATCAGCTTGATCACTTCAGTGGCCTGCATGACTCCGACAAGCCCGGGAAGAATACCCAACACTCCGCCTTCCGCGCAGGACGGTACCAGCCCGGGCGGAGGCGGCTCAGGATACAGGCAGCGGTAGCACGGGCCCTCTTCAGTGGCAAAGACGCTGGCCTGGCCTTCGAAGCGGAAGATCGATCCGTAGACATTGGGCTTGCCCGTCAGCACGCAGGCATCGTTGACGAGGTAGCGTGTGGGGAAGTTGTCGGTACCATCGGCAATAATGTCGAACTCGCGGAAGAGTTCGAGGGCGTTGGCACTGCTCAACTTGGTGTCGAAGGTGCGCAGGTTGAGGAACGGATTAATGCCTTTCAGCTTGTCGGCGGCGGAATCGAGCTTCTTCCGCCCTACGTCGCCAGTGCTGTGAATGATCTGGCGCTGCAGGTTCGTATAGTCCACCACGTCGAAGTCAACCAGTCCCAGGGTGCCCACGCCCGCAGCGGCGAGGTACAGGGCCAGGGGCGAGCCCAGGCCTCCGGTACCAATGCAGAGGACGCGCGCGGCTTTGAGCTTGTGCTGGCCCTCCATGCCGACCTCAGGCATGATCAGGTGCCGCGAGTAGCGCAGGATTTCGTCTTTGCTTAATGTGACTGGAATTTCCGTTGTACTGGCCATCATGTCCTCTTTGGATTGACCGGGATCGAAGTGCTCGCGCTAGCGACAGGCGGGGCAACAGCAACAACAGCGCATTGGGAAAGGAAATAGCATCAGCTCAGAAGTCAGGCCGCGCCCCCGGCGATGGACGGCACTATGGAGATGTTATCACCGTCTTTGATCGTCGTGGCTTCCTTCTGCAGGTAGCGAATGTCCTCGTCGTTGACATACAGGTTGACGAAGGCGCGCAGCCTGCCGTCATCGGTGTAGAGGTGCTTGCGGAGCTCGGGATGCTGTGCGACCAGGGCATTCATGGCCTCGCCGACTGTAGTTCCCTGAACTTCAACTGAGGCCTGCTTACCTACGTACTGGCGCAAAGGCGTTGGAATGTGAATCCTGCTCATAGTCTAACTGTAAGAGATGCGGCTGAGTTGAGGCAAGATTCAGGCGCTGCCGACAAATGCGCAGCTTTGAGAGCAGAAGTGGTCCTTGGGCGACATTGAGCCCTGACCCGCGCCTGCAGGCCCATTTCGGGCCTGCACCGTGCAAAACAGGCTTCCGGCGCGGATTTTCACAGTTGACAACGGCCAAAGACGGAGGACAATACAGGACGGTCAGGTTTCCCAACTCAGCCATAGCCAATTACCTTCCGGTCTAGGCTGGGCACGAACGAGACCTGCGAGGAGAAACTATGAACAAAGCCGATCTGGTTGACAAGATCGCAGGCGCGTGCGAGATCAGCAAAGCGCAGGCTACCACCGCCATTGATACCGCCGTTGAGAGCGTTACATCTGCACTGCGCAAAGGAGATCGCGTGGCGTTGATTGGCTTCGGCACGTTCTCCGTCTCGCAGAGAAAAGCGCGGAACGGGCGCAATCCACAAACCGGCGCGACCATCAAGATCGCTGCCCGCAAAGTTGCGAAGTTTACCCCAGGGGCCGAACTGAAGAAGGCAGTGAACAAGAAATAGCGGGTCCAAGAGCGTGGAAACGGCAGGGGGTCGGCCCTGCCGTTCTTCTCAAATGCAAATTCTTTCGTCTCTGCGTTCTGACCCAGGTTACGGATGCTACCGCCAGCGCATTTCTGATTCTCACTCCCCAATAAGAACTCTTTGCCAGCAACGGCGGAGCCAAATTCCGCCTCAGACAAGACGGCAATGAATCCCCCCATAGGCCGGCGTTTCCAGATGCCATACAGCAGGCTTCGCGCAGTTTTGATCCTGGTGTGCTTGGTGCTCGTAATCCCGGGTGAGTCCCACGAAGAGAATCATTTTCCGGAGCTGACACGAACCATCCGCACATGGGAGTTTCTTCCAATTGTGGGCACACGCGCGGCTCTGTTCGGATACGAGACCGGTCGGTTCGAGGCCTGGGTCTACCCGCTGAAACTATTCCGGGATCTCCATTTCACGTTTCACGTAGGAGACCGGGCGCTGCCGGCAGAGAGTCTTGCCCGTACGCTCACCGTTCGTCCTGAATCAGCGTCAATTCTGCTTGTAGGCGATTCGTTTCGCGTGCGGGAAACACTTTGTGTTCCGGTCGACGAACCGGGAGCGTTGATCTCAATGGAAGTTGAGACGGAGCAACCGCTCGAGATCGAGGCGGCATTTACTCCGGATCTTCAATTGGAATGGCCCGCCGGGTTGGGCGGAGCTTACACGACGTGGGATGCAAAACAGCACGCGTTCCTTATCGGCGAGGAAAGCCGGAAATACGCGGCTTTCATCGGATCTCCCACAGCTGAGGCGCCACATGCGGCTTACCAGACGAATTATTCCTCCTCGGACGAAGACTCGATGCTCCTTGGCGTCACCCCGAAAGGGAAGGAAATCAAATTCCTGGTCATCTCGGGCTCAGTAGCGGGTCCGGGAGATGCCGCAAATGTGTACCAGCATCTGCTCAGCGCATCCTCTAGTTTGGAATCTGAGAGTGCCGCCTACTATCACTCATATCTCGATAAGACGATCGCACTCGATTTGCCCGATGCCGCTTTGCAACAAGCGTACGACTGGGCCCGCCTTAGCACGATTCAAGGGCTGGTCAACAATCCTTTTCTGGGAACCGGACTGGTTGCAGGTTACAGGACCTCAGGCGTGGGACAGCGTCCCGGATTTGCGTGGTTCTTCGGCCGGGATTCCGAATGGACTTCCTTCGCACTGGATGCTGAGGGAGACTACGCCACCAGCCGCACCGCGCTCGATTTTATAAGCAAGTTTCAGCGCGAGGACGGCAAAGTTCCCCACGAGATCTCGCAGAGCGCGAGCCTGGTTCCATGGTTCAAAGCCTTTCCATATCCCTGGGCTTCGGCGGACGCAACCCCCCTTTTCATAATCGCGATGAACGACTACGCCGTACAGAGCGGTGATGTGGAATTTGTCCGCGAGAAGTGGGACAGCCTGTGGCGCGCGTATCAGTTCCTGCGTTCGACTTACGATTCCAACGGTTTTGCGCAGAACTTCGGGATTGGTCATGGGTGGGTCGAAGGCGGACCGCTGCTTCCGGTTAAGAATGAGTACTACCAGGCGGGGCTCGGAGTCGAAGCGCTCCACGCACTATCGAATCTGGCCCGGCTCGTGAACAAGCAGGACATCAGTCAGCAACTCGGTGCAGAGTTCACGAAGAGCCGCGCATCCCTCGATCTCGCCTTCTGGTCACCGGAGGCGAAGAACTACGCCTTTGCTTTGAACCAGAGTAATCAGCGCGTGGACGAACTCAGCGTGCTCACGACCGTTCCGATGTGGTTCGGTCTGCCCGATACCGAAAAAGCCGACCAGACCATCACAAAGCTGGCGGCTGAAGAGCATCAGACCGACTGGGGCATGCGGATCATCTCGAATAAATCCACGCTGTACGACGGATCCGGCTATCACTTCGGTGCAGTCTGGCCGTTGTTCACCGGCTGGGCATCGGTCGGCGAATATCGGTACCATCGCTTCTATCCTGCGTATACCAATCTGCGTGCGAATGCGCTGCTTGGGACGGACGGTTCTCTCGGCCACTTCACCGAGGTGCTCTCGGGCGACTATTACCAGTCATTTGCCACGAGTTCGCCGCACCAGATCTGGTCGGCGGCCATGGTGATCAGCCCAATCCTGCGCGGCATGTTTGGTTTGCAGATTGATGCAGAGAAATGCCAACTGACGCTTGTGCCGCACGTTCCGGCCGATTGGACTCACTTCGCAATGCGCCATGTACGTGTGGGATCAGCCACCTTGGATTTAAGCTATGAGAAGACCGCCGACACTGTTTCTCTTCAAGTTACGAGTAATGGGAGTGGCGACTTTTCGGTGGAATTTTCTCCTGCAATTAGCCCGCGCGCAGAAGTTCTCAGCGTTCAATTGAACGGACGCTCTCTGGAATTCAAGGTCATACCGAATAGTCACGACCAGCACGTTCTTGTTCGCCTCCCAATCAGTGGCGGTCCTAACAAGCTCGTGATCCGTACGAGGAACGACTTCGGCCTGACCCTTACGAACGAATTGCCTCCACTTGGAAGTGCCAGCCGCGGATTGCGCGTCATCTCGGATTCATGGAATGCGTCGAAGAATCAGTTGACCTTGGAACTCTCGGGTCGTGGTGGAGCACGTTACCAGATGGCAGTTTGGAATCCGGGGCAGGTGTCCAGTGTAGAAGGCGCAAGCCTCTCCCAGGCAGGCATTTTAGAAATTCCGATGCCGCAGGCTCCTGCTGACGCTTACGTCTCACAGCAGGTCATTGTGCATTTCGGACGCTGATCTACCCTTCTTTACAGGCAATTGCTTGCGCTAGAAGCGTTACACTGCTGTTTTGGGATGAAGAGAACCGATTCTCTATAGCTTCATTTGACCGGAGACATCGCCATCTTCGCTTCATACGCACTCTGTCTTCCGGCAAGCTAAACCGAATGCATGAATTGTCAATTGCGATGGGCATTGTGGATGCCGCAGCCGATGAAGCCCGGCAGCGCGGAGTGAAGGTGAGCGCCGTTCATCTCAGGCTGGGAGCATTGTCGGGCGTTGTCAAGGACGCGCTGCTCTTCTCCTACCAAGTAGCATGTCAGGACACGGCCCTCGAAGGCACCCGCCTTCTGATCGAAGAAATTCCAGTTGCTGTATTTTGTCCGCAATGCAAGCAGAAGCGGGTTCTGGAGTCCGTGCAATCGTTCACCTGCCCAGAGTGCGGAGCTCTGGCTGGCGAGCTACTGCAAGGGAAAGAGTTGGAAGTCTTTGCTTTGGAGGTAGACGAATGAGCGAGCCGCGCCTGGTCGAGGTACGCAGGAATGTCCTCAAACAGAACGACGTGATCGCGCGGGCCTTGCGCGAGCAGTTCCGCGCTGCCGGGGTGTTTGTGGTCAGCTTGGTTTCGAGCCCGGGCTCGGGAAAGACCACTTTTCTCGAAAAGACACTGACTCTGCTGCAGCCTCGCTATCGGGTAGCGGCGTTAGTTGGCGATCTCGCGACCGAGAACGACGCCGTGCGCTTGGCGCGCAGCCAGGCTCCCGTGAAGCAAATCACCACCGGTACCCTCTGCCATCTGGAAGCCGCCATGGTACAGAAGGCTTTGCAGGAATGGGATCTGCATCCGTTGGATTTCCTGTTCATAGAAAACGTGGGGAATCTGGTCTGTCCGAGTTCCTATGATTTGGGCGAAAATCTGCGGCTGGTGTTGATGTCGGTAACCGAAGGTGAGGACAAGCCGCAAAAGTATCCGACGATTTTTAACAGCGCGGATGTGGCCGTGATTACAAAGAACGAGCTCGCCGAGGCTGTCGAGTTCGACTGGGAAGCGGCACGCAAGAGCATCGAGTCCGTGCGCCCGGGCATGCAGATCTTCCGCTTGTCTGCTAAGACCGGCCAGGGAATGCAGGAGTACTTGGATTTCCTCGCCACTCGGTTATCACAAGAGCGCGAAGCTGTCCCCCGCTAACCGCGAGGCACTTGAGCGAGGGCGAGCAGAGTCCGTGCAACGTAAGTAATCAAGAGCGCAAGGACTGAGGCGAAGACTACCGGCCGATATTTTGTTTCCAGCAAGTCTGCGAGCACTCCTGAGACAAAGATCAGAAGAAATGGGACTGCGGCCAGCAGGAATGCCGCACCCGGGCCGTGAGGGTTGGCAATGGCCAGGACAAGGAACAGAACTGCAACCAACAGCGGAGCTGTATTGCCGAAATACCGGGTACGTGGCCAAACGAAATACGTTACCAGTGTGACGGGAATCGAAATCGCCAAGGCCGAGCAAGCACGCCCGATCTGCGTGGCCATGTGCTGGTAGACTTCCAAGAGCGTAAATCCTCGCCACGTCAGATCGCAGAATGCTGCGTTCCGCATGCTGTCGAGGAATGCCGCTTTCCGAAAAAAATAGAAGCCGAACAGGAGCAAGAAGCCAACCCCACCACCGGTGGCCCATATCGCGAGACCGGCTCTTCGGCGTACGGGGGCTACGTAAAGCAAGAAGACGAGCGCCAACGGCACCACGACAACGAAGGAAAATTGCGAGCCGATGGCCATTGCCAGGGACACTCCGAGTAGCACGATGCGGCGCCAGTTCCAGAGCACAACTTCGCGCGGCGCATACAGCGTATGTGCTACTGCAATCGCCGTGAAGATCGTTCCAAATGCTCCCCAGGCCGCCAGAATATCGGGCTCTGTGTGCCAAACAGCGGCGGACTGTATCAGGAGGGGCGAGAAGCCGTAAAGGGCAAGAGCGATCAATCCGCCGGTATTTCCGCAAAGGCGGCGGGCGACATACCAGAGAGATGCCCCCAGAAATACTCCGCATGCCAAGAATGGAATTCTGGGCAGCCAGCGCCAATACATGGTGGACTCAGCCGTGAGTTCGTGCGGCCAAACCGAAAG
>Ga0335069_10014183_pt1 | contig 11171 bp, 9 predicted proteins | sample Lox_Sample_11_FD_206714 | JGI IMG/M metagenome (GOLD analysis project Ga0335069, IMG submission 206714) | Soil microbial communities from Loxahatchee National Wildlife Refuge, Florida, United States - Lox_Sample_1.1 | ecosystem: Environmental > Terrestrial > Soil > Wetlands | place: USA: Florida... | reverse complement strand
AAATTGTCGGTTGCGGGCGCCGAGATCGCGCGGCGGCCGATGCGCCTGAAGCAGAAGCTGCTCAACATCCTCGCCAATCCCAACTTGGCGTACCTGCTGATGCTCGCGGGCATGCTGGGCTTGTACGTCGAGTTCACCAACCCCGGCGTGATGTTCCCCGGCGTCGCCGGCGGCATCTGCTTGCTACTGGGTCTGACCGCGCTGCAAGTGCTGCCGATCAACTACAGCGGTCTGGCGTTGATTCTGCTCGGCGTCGCGATGCTGGTGGCGGAATTGTTTCTGCCGACCTTCGGCGCGGTCGGCATCGGCGGCTTGGTCGCGTTCGTGATCGGTTCGCTGCTGTTGTTCGATACGCCGGACTCGAATCTGGCGGTTGACCGCAGCATCGTCTTCGCGGCGGCGGCGACGCTCGGCATCTTCACGTTGCTCGTCGGATTGCTCGTGGTGCGCTCGCAACGACGCAAGCCGTCGCTCGGGTCCGAGGGCCTGGTCGGTCAACTCGCCGAAGTGCGCGAACGGCTCGCGCCGAGCGGCAAGGTCTTCGTGCACGGCGAGTACTGGAACGCGGTCGCCGAGGAGCCCGTCGATGTCGGCCAACAAGTGCGCATCGTCAAGGTCGATGGTTTGAAAGTAGTTGTCCGCCGCGTGGCGAACCAAGCCGGCGCGTCGGTGTAGAGGAGAACGGCATGCTCGGTCCCGTCACCACCATCGTCCTGCTCGGCGTCGCTCTCGTACTCAGCGGTCTCAAGGTCCTCAGGGAGTACGAGCGCGCCGTGATCTTCCGGCTCGGCCGCCTCGTCGATCACCGCGGCCCCGGATTGATCTACGTGCTCCCGCTCATCGAACGCATGCTGCGCATCGACATGCGCACGATCACCATGGACATCCCGGCGCAGGACGTCATCACCCGCGACAACGTCTCGGTCAAGGTCAACGCGGTGCTGTACTTCCGTGTCGTCGAGCCCAGTCAGGCGGTCGTCGCCGTGGTCGACTACCTGTTCGCGACATCGCAACTGGCTCAAACCACGCTGCGGAGTGTCTGCGGCCAAGCCGAGCTCGACGAGTTGCTGGCCGAGCGCGACAAGATCAACTCGCGCGTGCAGGAGATCCTCGATTCGCAGACCGACCCGTGGGGCATCAAGGTCGTGACCGTCGAGGTCAAGCACATCGATCTGCCGCAAGAGATGCAGCGCGCGATGGCGCGCCAGGCCGAGGCTGAACGCGACCGGCGCGCCAAGGTGATCAACGCCGAGGGCGAATTTCAGGCGGCGCAAAAGCTCGCCGACGCCTCGGCGATCATTGCGAAACATCCGGTCGCGCTGCAGTTGCGCTTTCTGCAAACCCTCACCGAGATGGCCTCGGAGAACAATTCGACGACCGTATTCCCCGTGCCGGTCGACCTGTTCACCCCGTTCTTCGCGAAAGACGAGAAGAAGAGCTGACCGGCGCGCGTCACGCCGCCGCCGGCGCTTGTGCCGTCGGCAGCGCGCCGTCGCGGATTGATGGGCGCCGGCGCGCATTGGCCGCCGGCTGCGCGGTGCGGATGGCGTTGAGCAGTGCGTCCGGGCTGCTGTAGGCCAGCGTTTGGGTAATCGCGAGCTGAGCCAGCGTCGCCAGCTCGCGACGCGAACGGTTGCGCGATGAGATCGGCGCGCCGAAGTTCACTTCGACTGCGACCAACGGCTCGCGTAGCACGCGTCGCAGCGATTCGGCGAAGGTCATCTCGCCGAGAAACGCCACCGCGTCGCTGCCGGTTCGGTTGGTGCTCTGATAGCGCAGCGTGACCGGACACACGGCAACGCCGGCATCGACCGCCGCCTGCAGCAGCGCCGGATAGAACGCATTGACCCGACTGCCGTCGGTGGTCGTGCCTTCGGGGAACACCGCGACACTGTCCCCGCCTCGCAAGGCTTCGGCCACGCGATTCTTCATCCGCCACGCGGCCCGACAACTGCCGCGCTTGAGGAAGAAGCTGCCGGAGTGCGCGGCGGTCTTGCCGACCAGCGGCCAGTCGCGCACTTCCTGTTTAGCGACGAACCGCGCACCGCTGACGCTGCCAAGCGCTTGGATATCCAGCCACGAGATATGATTCGCGACGAACAGCAGCGGTTGTCCGACGCGAGGAATGCAGCCGCTGTACACGAGGCGCACGTTGAGAATGGTCAAGAGCTGCGCCGACCATTGCTGGATCAGCCGTTGTCGGTGCGCCTCCGGCACGTTCGCCGCCGGCCACGTCGCGTGCAGCCAGACTCGGAGCATGTGACACACCAACCGGAGCAGCCGCCACGCTTGGATGCGCAGCGGGGTGCGCTCAAGATCTTTGCGCGCGGTCATTCGCGAACACGTTCGGCGCGGCGCCGTAGTCCCTTGACGTGGCGGGGACTGATGCCGGCCATCGGCAGCAACATGAGGAAGTCGGCGGTGCCGAAATGTTGGTCCCACGCCGGATCGCCGCACACCATTGCGCCCAAGCGCAGATAGCCCTTCATCAACGGCGGCACTGTCGCCGCTGGATCCGTGACGTCGCTATCGAGCGGATATGGGCGATAGGGAAACACGCGCCAATCGGCCGGTGCCAGCCGGTGGTGTTTGAGGCGATTGCAGACTCGCACCGCGACGTCGTTGTCGCCGGCCACGTTCACGCTGCCGCAGCCGATGACGTATTCGCATCGCCGCGCAGAGAGATAGTCGAAGAGGCCGGCCCAGAGCAGCGAGATGACGATGCCGTCGCGGTGTGTCGGGTCGACGCACGCCCGACCCAGCTCGACCATGCGCGGGCTCAGTGCCGCGATGCGGCGCAAGTCGAACTCGTTCGCCGAGTAGAACCCGCCGGCGCGCCGTGCTTGCTCAAAGGTCAGGATTCGATAGGTGCCGACCACCTGCCCGCTCTCCAGCGACCGAACCAGCAAGTGATCGCAGTACGAATCAAACGGGTCGCGATCCAGCCCGCTGTCGCCGGAGGCCAACTGGGCACCGCACTCGCGCGCGAAGACCCGATACCGCAGCCGCTGCGCGGCTTCGAGGTCCTGTTGGTCGTTCGCGAGGTGGACTCGATAGGGAATCGTCGATTGATCGGCCGGCGGCGGCGCCGACGCATCCAAGTCGTGGGGGTCGGCGAGGCTGTCCGTCAGGGTCGTGAGCGACACGGATATTTCTTCTCCACTCGGATCATAGGTGTAGCGGTGAAATGTGACAGCGTGGTTATCGCAGGATGAAGACACCGAGAACCGGGAGGTCATGTTACAGGCCGGTTACATTGCAGAAGTGTGACCGTGTCTGGTAAGCAGCGAGCCGTCATGCGCATGCGACGGTTTTGCCTGCTCATATTCATCCTCGCGGCCGGCCCGGCGGCGGCGGAACCGGACTGGGACAAACTCACCGACGAGGCAGCACACCTGCTGTCGCAGTACGTGCAGATCGACACCACCAACCCACCCGGCAACGAACTGCCCGCCGCGCATTTTCTCGAACATGCGCTCGCGCAGTCCGGTATCGCGTCGACGATCTATCCGACTGCGGAGAATCGGGGAAATCTGCTGGCCCGTGTTCCCGGCAACGGCAAGCGGCAGCCGGTTCTCTTGCTTCATCACATGGATGTCGTGCCGGCGGTGGCGGCCGACTGGTCGTTCCCCCCGTTCAGCGGCGTGATCCAAGACGGCTTCGTGTACGGCCGAGGATCGATTGACGACAAGAGTCACGGCATCGTGCAGATGACGGCCGTGCAGGCGCGCGCGCAAGAACGACGGCCGTGCAGCCGCGACATCATCTTTCTGGCGGTCGCCGATGAGGAGGTCGGCGGTGAAATGGGTGCCCGGTTCATGGTCGACCACCACCTGGACGAGATCCGCGCCGACGCCGTGTGGAACGAAGGCGGTGCGAGCATCGAAGGGATCGTCCCCGGGCACCAGGTGAGTTCCGTCGCGGTGACGGAAAAGAACTCGCTCTGGATCACACTCGCGGCCAACGGCGAAAGCGGTCACGGATCGGCGCCGACCGCAAACGGGACCATCACGGTGCTGGTCGCGGCGCTCTCGCGCATCGCCGCGTGGGAAACGCCGATCCACTTGATTCCGCCGATTCGCGATATGTTCGCGCGCGTCGGCGGCCAAATGTTCTTCACCGGCGGCTTTCTGCTCAGCCACGTCGACACCCCGGTGATCGGTCGCGTCGCCGCCGGCCGTCTCACCAGCGATCGCGTCACCAACGGCTTGGTGCGCAACACCATAGCGTTGACCGGCTTGCGCGGCGGCATCAAGCACAACGTCATTCCGGGGCATGCCGAGGCCGATCTCGACGTGCGTCTCCTCCCCGATCAAAGGCCGGAAGAGTTCTTGGCGCAGTTGACGCGCGTCATCAACGATCCACGGGTGACCATCGAACCGGTGCGGGACATGCCGGATCTGCAAGCGCCCAGTCCGTCGGACACGGCATTTTTTCGTGCGCTCGACGGCGCGCTGGGGCGACGGCTCTCCGCCAACATCACCGTGCCGGGCATGCTGACCGGCGGCAGCGACTGCAAGTCGTTCCGGCGCGTCGGCATCCCGTGCTACGGGTTTCAACCGTTGATCGGCACCACCGACGTGATGCGCCGCATTCACGGCGTCGACGAACGCCTCTCGCTCGACAACCTGCGTCTCGGCATCCAGATCACCTACGACACGCTGGACGCGCTGTGCGCCGAGTAGCGCTCGCGAGTCACTGATCGCCTATCGCGAATCACCCATCCGACCATCTGCGATACGATACGCGATCAGCGACCAGCGCCGCAGCTACACATCGACCGCTTCGACCTTCGGAGCGTGCTCCATGATGAAGCGGAAACGCGGCTCGACTTCCTTGCCCATCAAGGTTTGAATCGTCTGCTCGGTGGCGGCTTCGTCGATCACTTCGACGCGCAGCAGTGTTCGCCGCGTCGGATCGAGCGTCGTCTCCTTCAACGTCGCCGGATTCATTTCGCCCAATCCTTTGAAGCGCTGGACGCTGGCGCCCTTGCCGTTGATCTCGGCAAGAATCCGATCGCGCTCGCCGTCGTCGAGCGCCCAGCGGGTCTCCTTGCCGACGTCGATCCGATACAGCGGCGGTTGCGCGATGAAGACATATCCGCCGCGAATCAGCTCGGGCATGTGACGATAGAAGAAGGTGAGCAACAACGTGCAGATGTGGTGGCCGTCGGAGTCGGCGTCCATCAGCAAACAGATCTTGTGGTAGCGCAGTTTCGCGGCGTCGAAGGTTTTCCCGGCGCCGCAGCCGAGCGCGGACACGATATCGTTGAGTTCCTTGTTACCGAGCACCTTGCTGGTCGACGCTTGCTCTGCATTCAGCACCTTGCCGCGCAGCGGGAGGATGGCTTGGAACTCGCGGGCTCGGCCTTGTTTCGCCGAGCCGCCCGCGGAGTCGCCTTCGACCAGGAACAGTTCGCTCTCGGCGGGATCGGTCGAGCTGCAGTCAGCCAGCTTGCCGGGCAAGTTGAGGCGGTGCGAGATCGCGGTCTTGCGGGTCACGCTTTCCGCCGCCTGACGCGAGGCGCTGCGCGCGCGCGCCGCCAACACCACGCGGGCGGCGATGGCATTGGCCTGGGTGCGGTTCTGCAGCAGATGATTCTCCAGCGCCGAGCGAATGAAGTTGTCGATCGGCGCGGTCACTTCGGGGTTATTGAGTCGTTCTTTCGTCTGCCCCTGAAACTGCGGCTGCTGGACATAGATCGACAGCACCGCCACGACACCCTCGCGCACGTCTTCGGCCGCAATCGCCAACCCTTTCGGGGTCAAGTTCTGGACGTTGAGATAGTTGCGCACTGCCTTGGTAATGCCGTTCTTCAAACCGTTCTCGTGCGTCCCACCGGATGAGGTCGGGATACCGTTGGCGAACGACAGGAAGCGTTCGTCGGTCGCCTCGGTCCACGCCAGCGCGCACTCGGCGATGAAGCCGTCCTTGCGCTCCGCGTAGAACGGCTCGGCGACTTGGGGTTTGCCGCCCTCGGCAACCAGCTTCTCGATATACTCGGCGATACCACGTTCATGGTGGAAGGTTTCGGTTTGTTTGTCGACCTCGTTCTCGAACACCAGCGTCAGGCCGCGGTGCAAGTACGAGCGCGCCTCCAAGCGTTCGCGGATCAGCACCGGTTTGAACGTCGGGTTGGGGAAGATGTCGCGATCGGGGGTGAAGGAGATGCTGGTGCCGCTGCCGCGCGCCGGCGCGCCGCGCTTCATCTTGCTGGCCGGCTTGCCGCCGGCGAAGGTTTGCTCCCAGTGATAGCCGTCGCGCTTGACGTTGGCGATCATCGACGACGACAGCGCTGTCACCACCGATGCCCCGACGCCGTGGAGTCCGCCGGAGTGGAAGTAGTTCTGGTTTTCGAATTTTCCGCCCGCGTGCAACGTGGTGAGAATCAGTTCGAGCGCCGACCGTTTGTATTTCGGATGGATGTCGACCGGAATGCCGCGACCGTTGTCGCTCACCGTGACCGTCTGCCCGTTCTTGTGCAGCGTCACGGTGATCTTGTCGCAGTGGCCGTTCATCGCCTCGTCGACGGCATTGTCGACCAACTCCCACAGCAAGTGGTGCAACCCGGCGCTGTCGACGCCGCCGATGTACATCCCCGGCCGCTTGCGCACCGGCTCGAGGCCTTCGAGAACCGTGATGTCCTTCGCGGTGTACTTCTGCTTCATACCGTCGTGTCAGTCGGATGGTTTAGATTGCGTTCCCCGCAGCCCCGACCGCTCCACCAAAAACAACTATAGAGGGTGGCCGACCGAACGTCGAGGTCGTTGCCTTGGACTACTCAGATCTTCTCAACGTCACCGCAGTCCGTGTAAACTGGTTAAGAGTTGTAACGGCGCAGGCTCGTTGCCGGGACGGTCTTCATCAAGGGAGCAAACCTGATTCTCAGATCGAATCCGACACGCCGCGGACGAAGAGCGGCTCCATCGCATAGCGGCGGACGTCGGCTTCCAGCGTGGCGCGCGCCGGTTCGTCCGGGGGCTGCACGGCGGCGTCCAGGATCGTGCGCAGCAGCGTGGCGTCGCTGGAGGTGTTGAGAAACATTCCCGGTCGGCTGAGCACAAAGTGCACGGCGCGGCGGATCGCGTCGGCGTCTTTGAGCGGCTCGTACCAACTGAAGCGGCGCGACGCATCGTCCTGCCAACGGCGGCGGGCGACTGACTTGATCGTCTGCACTGCCACGTTGCGATCGCGACAGATTGCCACGAGCGCCTCGAAATCGGCGGCGTACGCCGGCGTGTTCATCATGGTGAAGTTGTAGGGCAACAGCACCGAATCGAACGGGAACCGTTCGAGGCTGCGGCGATGCATCGCGGCGACCCGGGTGCCGTGGCCGGTGACGCCAATGAAGCGTACGAGTCCTCGGTCGCGCGCTTCGATGCAGGCCTTGAGCGCGCCATCTGAGCCGAGCGCGATGTCCCATTCGTCGTCTTCGACGAGATTGTGGAGTTGAATGAGATCGATCTGCTTCACCCGCAACCGTTCGAGTGAGCGACGAATGCTGCCGTGCGCGCCGGCGTAAGTCCGATCGCCGGTCTTGGTCGCGAGGAAGAAGCGATCGCGATGCCGCTCCATCCACGGCCCGACCCGCAGTTCCGACTCGCCGTACGACGCGGCGGTGTCGATGTGATTGATGCCGTAGTCGAGCAGGATGTCGAGAATCTGATCGGCCTTCTCCTGGCGCATGCCGCCGAGCGCGGCGGCGCCGAAGATCACCCGCGTGCTGTTGTGTCCGGTGCGTCCGAATTGGACGGTATCCATGGAGGGCCTCCTGTACATCTTGGCGCTCAATTCCTCAGAAAATCCACCACCGCTTCCTTGTATCGCCGATCGCCGACGGTGCTGAGATGATCGCGTCCGGGAATCATGACCACGCGCGCCGTGGGAATTAATGCGGCGAGCGGCTGCGGATCGCCGACTAGTTCGTCCTTCTCCCCGACGACGATCAGCACCGGGACCCGGGTCCGCTGCAAGTCGGCGGCATCGACGGCCGCGGTCGCGAAGCCACGCATGCACGCCGCCAGCGCATGCAGGTCGTTGCGATAGTGCTCGGCGAACTCGCGGAAGGCGCGACCGCTGGGTTCGACGATCGCATTCGGGTCGGCGACTTCGAGCGCCCGCGCGGTCGCCTCCGCGCCGGGCCGCGGACTGGTGACGCCGCGGCTGCCGATGCCGGCGAGCACGACCGACTCGAAGCGCTCGGGATGGCGGGCGAGCAATCCGGCGGCGATGCGACCACCCATCGAGTAGCCCATCAGGTCCGCTCGTTCGATCCCGAGCACATCCATCATCCGGATGACGTCACCGGCCATGTGATCGGGATGGTAGGCGGCGGGATCATGCGGCTTGTCGCTTTGGCCGTGACCGCGACAATCGAGCGCGATCACTTGCCGGCCTACCTCCGCCAGCGTGTCGAACCAGCGCGGATTCTTCCAATTGATGGTGCGAGTGGAGGCGAAGCCGTGGATCAAAACGATCGGCCGACCGACGCCGAGGGTCTCGTACGCAATCGCTACGCCGTGCGAATCAAATCGAGACATTGAGCCGGGCCGATCCGTGCCGACATACTTCCTCAGAAGCACGCGCAATCGCAACCACCCGGCATCGTGAGTTACGGTGCGGGCGACGAACCGGGCGTCGGCCTATGCAAGATCACCCAGCGTTGCCGCTGCGCCGGCGTGAGCTGTTGCAGCGCATCGCGGCCGCTCAACACCTGGACGCGCCCGATTTCCTGCATCAACGCAACCTCATCGCGTTGCGCGGCCGCAGATGCCGGCGGTTCGGCTGAACGGAGCCGCGTGGTCAACACAGCCAGCGAGTGCGCACGGCGCTCGCGAATTTGCTCAAGCGCTTGAATCTGTTCGGAGGAAAGTTCCAGCGCCGCGGATCGACTCAACAGTTGTTCGACGATGGGTGGGGCCGAGTCAACCTCGGCCCCACCAGCGACACCGGAGATAAGAACGAGAGTGCCGGCAACTCCGGCCAGCACCAACCGCATCAGTGTTTGCCCGCATCGAGGGCCGCACCCTTGCGGCTCGACAAGATGTACGCCTCGATCGCCTTCATTTTGTCGTCATCGTCGGCGAGCTTCGGACCTTCGAGCGGGTTCTCGATGCACCAGTTGATCATGTCGCGCAGCAGCGCGACCTTTTTGAGCTGGGTTTGAAACTTCGGATAGCTCTCGGGATGCGTGTTCGAGGCATCGGGATGGCACATGTCGCATGAGATCCCATTGGTGCCCAGCTCCGAGGAGTGAAACAGCTTGTAGCCGTCGTCGATCACGCGCTTCAGCTCGGCCTCCCACACGCGCATTTCGCGCGGCGTTTCCGCTGTACCGCCGTGAGCCATCTGCAGCTTGGCGTCGTACTTGTCCATCAGCTCGCTGGCGACTGCGCGCGCCTTCTCGGGCGCCATACGCTCGCCCGGAGCCACCCCGGTGACGGTCACGCTGGTTTCGCCGTCGCAGAGCCCGACGACCTTGCTCTTGCCGTCGGCCGGTGCCGGGAGTTGATGGTGCAGCGCGTCCTCGCCCTGCACGCGGATCGCGACGATGGTCCCCACGACAGTTGCCACCACGATCAGTAGGGATCGACCCAGTTGTGTCATTGTCATGTCTCCTTTCGCTCGGCGACCGCTCAGTACGACGGCCAGCTGACGTTGCCCTTCATCAAGGCCGCCAGCTCTTCCATGCCCTTGCGACCCTTGCTGACTCGCTCGAAGGTGACGTCCATCGGATTGCGGTCCCACAGGTCGTAGCGTTTGTTCACCTGACCGTTCTCCAACGCCGTGACCTCGCCGTAGCCGCAGCCGTCGAACTGATTGAACGGATCGGCGCGCACCATCTGCACGGTCAGCTCGGGCAACCCCTTCGGCGCGTACGGCCACGGCCACGCGGTCGAGAGCACGCCGTGGAAGGTCATGTTCTTGATCCGGTTGGTGAGCGGCTGATGGGTGTGCGCGTGGATGACGGTGACGGCGGCGAACGGTGCGAGCAATTTCTGCACCTCTTCCGCATCGTCGGTCCAGAAGTTCCACGGGCGATAGTACTTGTAGAGCGGCGAGTGCGAGAACACGATGATCGGCGTCTGCTTGTTCACCTTCGCGAGGTCCTGCTTCAGCCACTCGCGCTGCTCAGCGCCAACGGTGAACGGGCGGCCGTGGGGATTGTCGAGCTGTGCCATCGCCTGCATCCGCTCGGCCGGCGTCATCTTCGGCTCGGTCCAGTAGTCTTCGACGATGACGCTGTTGAGCACGATGAAGTGAACGCCCTTGTGATCGAACGAGTAGGTCGGCGCGCCGAACATCTCGCGCCACTTCTCGCCCATGTCGAAGTACCAGTCGTGTTCGCCGACCATCATCCGCACGGGGGCCTTCAGGTCCTTGAGAATCTGCTGGCCGATCGACAGCTCCTCAGCGCGGCCGAGTTGCGCGAGATCGCCGCCGAACAGCACGAAGTCGGGCTGCGGATCGAGCGCGTTGACGTCCTGGACCGCCTTTTGACACGCACGAATGAAGCGATGGTTCATGCCCTTGTCGAGGATGTGCGAGTCGGACACGTAAGCGAAGGTGAACTTCGGTCCCGCTTCCTTGGCTTCGGCGACGTTCACCAGTTGGAACGAGTGCGGCGGCAGACCGTTCCAGGCGACCGTGGCGGCCGCCGCCGCTTTCGCGGCGGTACGGAAGAAGTCGCGGCGACTCATCTGCGGCAGCGTCGCCAACAACTCGTCGCGCGCCGCCAGGTACTCTCGGCGCTTTCGTTCGTTCGGCAAGGTGTACTTGGCCATCATGAGCCTCCTCTGTTTTCACGTGAGCTAGGGCGCCGGCGCCGCGGCGATGTCGCCTGCGCGCGTCTGCGCCGAGAGTTGTTTGAGCTGATCCCAATCGAAATTCGCGCCGCCGGTGTCGTCGGTGAGCGATTGCATCCAGGCGATCACGTCGGCGATTTCCTCCTGGGTAAGATTCAGCGGGCGGATGCCGCCGTCGAGGTTCGGGTTCGGCTCGCCGCCCTTGTTGTAGAACTCCATGACGTCGTCGAGGGTCTTGAGGCTGCCGTCGTGCATGTACGGAGCGGTAAGCGCGATGTCGCGCAACCCGGAGGTTTTGAACCCGCCGATGTCTTTCGGCTGACGCGTGACAATCCACCGCCCGAGCGCTTCGTAGCCCGGCTTGTG
>Ga0335069_10014182_pt1 | contig 11171 bp, 9 predicted proteins | sample Lox_Sample_11_FD_206714 | JGI IMG/M metagenome (GOLD analysis project Ga0335069, IMG submission 206714) | Soil microbial communities from Loxahatchee National Wildlife Refuge, Florida, United States - Lox_Sample_1.1 | ecosystem: Environmental > Terrestrial > Soil > Wetlands | place: USA: Florida... | reverse complement strand
CTTTTTACGGATGGGGTTCAGGCAAACCGCGAGCGCAGGCGTTCCAACAACTGCGCGTAGCGGTCGGAGCCTGCGACGAACTCGATCCGGCGCGCGCTCGGGCCCACGTAGCTTATCCGTACCGAGAGAACTTCCAGCTCATCGGCCTCGCGCAACCGCTCGAACCACTCGACCGCGGCCACACCCGGCGTGAACAGGTATTCACGCAACCCGAGGTCGTCGAGGCCGGCCTCCTCGAGGCGATAGAGGTCGATATGATAGAGGGGGACGCGGCCGCGATGCTCCTGGATCATCGTGAAGGTGGGACTCAGGATGTCTCCTTCGCGGAGATTGAGCCCCGTTGCAAGCCCCTTGACGAAGCAGGTCTTGCCCGCGCCGAGATCGCCCATCAGTCCGAGCAGCTCTCCGCCCTCGAGCACCGACGCGAGCCGCCGGCCCCAGCTTTTAGTCTCATGTGCGGAGCGGGTTTCGATGACGAACGTCACGCTTCAAGCGTGCGCCAATGGGCGATGTCGTTCAAGCGCCGGACGCCGCAAGCGAAGCCAGCGCCGACGGCAGTTCGTCGGCAAGGTCGCCGGCCAGATAGCCGACCGGGCCAATCCTTGCGGCCAGCCGATCGGCGGCATAGCCGTGAAGGAAGGCGCCCAGGGCGAGCGCGTCGAGCGGCGCCAGCCGCTGCGCCAGGAGCGCACCGATCATCCCGGAGAGCACGTCGCCCATCCCCGGGGTCGCCATCCCGGGATTGCCGCTCGCGTTGACATAGACCTCGCCGCCCGAGCCCGCGATAACGGTGCGCGCCCCCTTAAGCAGGACTGCCGCACCGCTTAGATCGCTAAGGCGCCGCGCCGCGCCGATACGGTTGGCGTTGACCTCCCCCGTGGTCATCCCTAGGAGACGCGCGGCCTCGCCCGGATGAGGCGTCAGGACGACTGGACCGGCTGCGCGCCTGAGCGCACCCGCACCAATCAGCGCGACCGCGTTTAGGCCGTCGGCATCGATCAGCATCGGCCGGCGCGGCGCCGCGCCCTCTGCAATAAGCCACTCCATCAGCGCGCGCGTATCGTCGCTCTGGCCGATTCCCGGCCCGACTGCGAGCGCATCCTTGCCTTCGATAAGCTTCGCGAGAACGCGCGGCGCTTCCCGTCCGTCGAAATGTCCATCGCGGTCGGCGACCGGTTCGGTCATCAGCTCCGCCTGCCCCGCCGCTACGATCGCTCCGACGGTTTCCGGAATCGCGGCAGTCACCAGCCCCGCGCCCAGCCGGAGCGCGCCGCGACCGGCCAGGATCGCAGCGCCCGACTTGCCGCGGCCGCCCGCGACCACCATCACGTGGCCGAAGTTGCCCTTGTGCGAATTTTGCGGACGCCGCCGCAGATAAGGGCGCGCCTCGGCCGCGTCGAAAAACCTGCCGTGCGGCGCGATCTCGGCGATCGCGGCGGGCGCGAATCCGACCTCCGCGATCTCCAAGTCGCCGCACAACTCCGCGCCCGGGTACGAAACGTGGCCGAATTTCGCAAAACCGAAAGTGACCGTCAGCGCCGCGCGCACGGCCGCGCCCATCACCGCGCCGCTATCCGAGTCGACGCCCGAAGCGATATCGACCGCGAGCACCGGAGCGCCTGCATGATTCAGCGCTTCGATCGCGCGGCGCGGCAATCCGCGCACCTCGGCGTTAAGCCCGGTGCCGAAGATCGCATCGATGATCACGCCCGGCCGCGCATCCATCGCCGCATCGAGTTCGCCCTCGTCGCCAATTTCGACAACCCGCCCGCCGTGGCTGACGAACTCCGCATGCGCGCGGGCCGCGTCGCCTTTGAGCGCCGACGCGCTCGCGAGCAGGATCGCGCGCACCGGCACCTGCTCGCCCATCAGCGCACGCGCCGCGACCATCCCGTCGCCGCCGTTGTTGCCCCTGCCCGCGACCACCAGCACGCCCTGATGCACCGCGTGTCGCCATCGGCGTATTGCCGCAGCGGCGACCGCCTCACCCGCACGCGTCATCAGCGAGTACGGCGCGACGCCATATTTTTCCTGGCTAAGACGGTCGAGTTCGCGGCTCTCGGCAGCGTTGAGCAGCTTCACGCGCGAGCCTTCCTTCAGCGCCGCGGAGCGCTGACGCCTCGCGCGCGAGCCTGCGGCGCCGCGGCGCGTTCCGTATCGACCAGCGCCAGCATCTCGCTCACCGCACGGCTCATCCCGGCCGCAATCGCGCGCGCGACGATCGCGTGACCGATATGGAGCCACTGGATTCCCGCGATGGCGGCGATCGGGGCGACATTGCCGTAGTTGAGCCCGTGGCCGGCATTCGCTTTGAGTCCGGCGACGCGCGCGGCCTTCACCGCCGCACGAATCTTGTGCAACTCCGCCGCCGTCGCCTCGCTGGGTTTTACCCTGGCCGCCTTGAGCGCGCGCGGAGGGGCTACGCCGCTCAGGTAGCGCTCGGCGAGATCCTTATCGGCGAGGTTGGCGTAGGCACCGGTGTGAATTTCGACGAAGTCCGCGCCCAGCGCGGCCGCCGTCTCGATCTGACGCGGCTCCGGATCGATAAAGAGCGACACGCCGATGCCCGCTTGTTTGAAGTTTTCGATGATCGGGGCAAGGCGCGCCCTCATGGCGGCGGCGTCGAGGCCGCCCTCGGTGGTGATCTCCTCGCGCCGCTCGGGCACGAGGCAAACTTCGTGCGGGTGAATTTTCAGCGCGAGCTCGACCATCTCGTCCACCGGCGCCAGTTCCTGGTTAAGGCGGACGTGAACCTCCTGACGCAAACGCAGGAGGTCGTGATCCTGGATGTGACGGCGGTCCTCGCGGAGATGGAAAGTGATCGCGGCGGCTCCCGCCCGCTCAGCGGCGAGTGCGGCTTCAACCGGGTCGGGATAATCCGCGCGCCGCGCCTGGCGCAGCGTGGCGACGTGGTCGATATTGACGCCGAGCAGGGGCATCGTCAGGCTCGCGCGCGGCGCGCGTGTTTGCCGATCGCCGCGCCGATTTCGCGCGCGAGCGCGCCGATCTCGGCGTCGTCCTCGCCTTCGATCATGACGCGCGCGAGCATCTCGGTGCCCGAGTAGCGCACCAGCAGGCGGCCATTGGCGCCGAGGCGCTTTTCGACATCCGCGATCAGCCGCTGCACGTCGGGCATCTCGGCAAGCGGCACGCGCGCCGCCACCTCGATATTCTCCATCACCTGCGGCACGCGGCGCATCGCGCGCAGCTCGCTCAGCGGACGCCCCGTCTCGACCATCAAGGTCAATATCATCAGCGCGGTTATGATCCCGTCGCCGGTGGTCGAATGGTCCATGAAGATGACGTGGCCGGACTGCTCGCCGCCGAGGTTGTAGCCGCCCAGCCGCATCTCGCGCGCGACGGCCGGATCGCCCACCTCGGTGCGCACCAGCCGCGCCCCCTTGGTGCGCAGCGCAAGCTCAAGTCCGAGATTGCTCATCACGGTGGCGACCACCACGCCTCCGGCGAGCCGTCCCGCGCCGGCCATCCGGGTCCCGATCGTCGCCATCACGTCGTCGCCGTCGAAAGGCTCGCCGCGCTCGTCGATGAGCAGCACGCGGTCGGCGTCGCCGTCGAACGCGATACCGGCATGGGCGCCCTCGCGCAGCACCGCCTCGCGCAGTTTCTCCGGATGGAGCGCGCCGCAGCCGAGATTGATGTTCTTGCCGTCGGGATCGACGCCTAGGGCGACGACGTCGGCGCCCAACTCGGTCAGCGCGTCGGGCGCGACCTTGTAGGCCGCGCCGTTGGCGCAATCGACCACCACTTTGAGCCCGTCGAAGGTCATCGCGCGCGGCACGCAACCCTTCAGGAAGACGAGGTAGCGGCCGATCGCGTCGTCGATTCGGGCGGCCTTGCCGATGTCGCCGGCGCGCGCGCGAAGATGGGCTAGCGCGCCGTCGTCGAAGACCAGCTCCTCGATCCGCCGCTCGGTTTCGTCGTCAAGCTTGAATCCCTCGCGCGAAAAGAACTTGATGCCGTTGTCCTCGAAGGGATTGTGCGAGGCCGAGATCACCACGCCGGCGTCGGCGCGCATGCTGCGGGCGAGAAACGCGATTCCCGGGGTGGGGAGCGGCCCGACCAGCCATACGTCGGCGCCCATCGAGCAAATTCCCGAGGCCATCGCGGTCTCCAGCATGTATCCCGAAAGGCGCGTGTCCTTGCCGATCAGGACGCGATGATGGCGCGCCGGCTGAGTCTTGAGCACATGCGCCAGCGCCCGTCCCAGCTTGAGCGCGGTTTCGGAAGTGATCGGTTCGGCATTGGCGACGCCGCGCACGCCGTCGGTGCCGAAAAGCCTGTTAGCCATGACTACGTTTCATCCACTCCCGGCGCGCTTCTGCCGGTAGAATCGCACCCTGACGTTGTCCGGATTCACGCGCACCAGTTCTATTCCGTCCGGCAATTCTATCTGTACCGCCAGGTCGCGCACGCCCGGCTCCGCATCCTCCGCCGTCACGTAAACCGAGCCATGCAGGTCGAGACCGGAAAGCTGATTAATCGGCCCGCGCACGGTGATGGCGATCCGCCGCGGATCTACCTTGACCCGGTATGGAGTATCCCGCACCTCGACCTCGATACCGCGGAACTCGCGATCGGCGATGATCTCGCCTATCGCAACCCGCGCTTCGACCGCCTGCTGACCCACCACCGCCACCCGATCGCTGGGCGGCAGAAGGCTCACGGGCCGATCGATGTCAGCCTTGGCGCCGTTGACCTCGACCGGCGAGGTCTGGACGACGTCGGTGTGAAACACGAAGCGGCTCGGGCCGCGCACGGTGGCTGCGAGCGGATTGGCCTTGGCCGACACGACATGGTAACCGGCAGCCGGCTGGCCGTCGACTCTCACGTGGATCGGCACCTGGCGATCGGTTATGCGGTCGATGTCGAGCACGATCTGGCTCGGCGAGATGCGCGTGATGTCGGTCTGGCGCGGAACGTTGAACATCTCGGGACCAATCTTGAATACGGCTTGTCCGGCGGTCACGCCGCTCAAGTCGAGACGTAACAGCATCCGGTCGGGATTGAGCAGCGACAGCAGCGTCCGCGGACCGCGCACTTCGATCTGCACGAAGTCGGGACGCTGGTTGACGATCACGAGCCCGGCCGGCAATGCGCGATAGCTTATCGGCACGCGCATCGGGGCGAGCGCGCCGCGCTGCCCGGCGTTGACGAAGAACCACAGACCGACCGCGAGCAGGAGCGCGATCGCGCGCAGGCCCAGGTTGCGCCTTGCGCGCTGCAGCAGCAGCAACCTGAGCGGCGGTCTGACCTGGCGCGGCACGTCCGCGCCGACCGCGACCCTCATGAGCAGGCTCCGAAAGCGGTTCGGTTTCTCAGTACGCGCCATCGTCCGCCGCCCTAGACCATAGTGACCAGAACGCCGAGTAGCTCCTCGGGGCTGAGGCCGCGCTCGAGTTTGCCGTTACGTGCGAGCGAGATGGTCCCGTCCTGTTCGGAAACCACGATCACCGCGGCGTCGCTTTCTTCGGTCATGCCGATGGCGGCGCGATGGCGCGTGCCGAGCGCTAGGTTCACGTTGGGATTGGTCGAGAGCGGCAGCAGGCAGGCGCCCGCCAGCACGCTCTCGCCTTTGACGATTACCGCTCCGTCGTGCAGCGGCGATCCGCGCATGAAGATGGTCTCCAAAAGCTCGGGCGAGAGCCGCGCGTCCAGAATGCGCCCGGTCTCGACATAGTCGCTCAGTCCGACTTCCTGCTCGAGCACGATCAGCGCGCCGATCCGCCGGGCGGAGAGCCACGCGGCCGCGTTGACCAGTTCCTGCGCCACGCTGGCCACGGTGGCGCGGCCGAGGAAAGTCGGCGTGCCGACCCGGGTCAGCGCGCGGCGAATATCCGACTGAAAGATCACCACCAGGATCAGAAACAACGATCCGAGAAAGTTGTTCAGCAGCCAGTTGAGCGTGAACAATCCGAGCAACTGCGAGCCGACGAAGGCGCCCGCCACGATCAGCAGTCCGACCACCATCTGCATCGTGCGCGTGCCGCGAATGAGCAACGCGATGCGGTAAATCACATAGGCGACGATCAGGATGTCGAGCACATCCTGCCATCGCAGCCGCGGGATCAGGCCCAGGTATTGTTCCATCGCCGGGTTGGCCTAATTGCCGCCCGAGGATTTGATTGCCGCCGCCATCCTCACCGCCGCCACCGTCCGGGCAACGTCGTGTACGCGCACGATCGCAACGCCGCCGGCTATCGCGATCGCGCTAATCGCCGCCGTCGCCGATTCAAGCGCGGCCGAATCGGCCCCGGCCGCCGCACGCACGAAGCCCTTGCGCGACGCTCCTACCAATATGGGATAGCCCAGCGCGCAGAGCCGCGGCAAGGCGCCGAGCAGGGCGAGACTGTGCCGTGGCCGCTTGGCGAATCCAAGCCCGGGGTCGAGCACGATGCGCGAGGGCGTAACGCCGGCGCGGATTGCAAAGCGCGCGCGCGCCGCCAAAGCCGATTCGACCTCTCCGACCACGTCGCGATAGCGCGCGAACCTGATGTGATCCAGCGGTCCACCGCGCATATGCATCAGGACGACCGCGCATCTGCGTGCCGCAACCAGCGGCGCCATCGCCGGGTCGCCCGCAAGCGCGCTCACGTCGTTGACGATCGCCGCGCCGGCATCCAGCGCCGCGCGCGCGACCGCGGCCTTGCGCGTGTCGACGGAAATCGGCACGCGCAGCCGTCCGCCAAGGCGCTTCAGCACCGGCGCGATTCGGGCGATTTCGATTTCGGCCGGGACCTCGCGCGCTCCGCCGGGGCGAGTCGATTCGCCGCCGATATCGATAATCGCCGCGCCCGCGGCTTCCATTTCGAGCGCATGCTCGGCCGCGCGGCGCGGGTCGAGGTATCGGCCGCCGTCGGAAAACGAGTCAGGCGTGACGTTGAGCACGCCCATCACGGCTGGAAATCGGACGATCCGGCCGTCGTGAAGGCGAAGCGAGTGACGGCGGCGATGTGCTCTTACTTCCAAGCCTGAATTCTCCGGATTCCCGATCGAATTAGCCCGCCTATAGTTGGACGACGGATCTTCGATAAGGATACACCCGGTGCGGCTCGGACGGGACGGGGTTACACAGAACGGCAATCCGCGACGCCCTTAAACAGGGGGGCGCCGCACGGAAACCAACGCCTCGAGCGGAACGGAAACGCCTTACGCGAGAACCGGTTTGGGCGGGAGGCCCGGTATCGCCGGAGCTTCGTCACCGGCCGGCTTGGGCTTCTCCACGACAACGGGCTGGCCCGATTTCGGAGGCCCGGCCGAGGGCGCCGGCGAGTCAGCCGGGAAGGGGCGCCCTTCCTGGTAGGCCTTCACCATCTCGGCGACCTCGCTGCCGTCGAGCACTTCTTTCTCGAGCAGCCGCTCGGAGACCGCGTGCAGCAGCGGCAGATTTTCGGTCAGCAGTTTGCGCGCCCGCTGGAAAGCCGCATCCACCATGCGGCGCACCTCGCGGTCGATCTCGATCGCGGTGTGCTCGGAGTAGTCGCGATGATGCGCGATGTCGCGGCCGAGAAACACCTGCTCCTCGCGCCGCCCGAAGGTCATCGGCCCCAACTCCTCGCTCATGCCCCACTGACAGACCATCTTGCGCGCCAGCTCGGTCGCCTTTTCGATATCGTCGCCCGCGCCCGTGGTGGTCTGGCTGAACACCAGCTCTTCGGCCACCCTGCCCCCGAACATCGTCGCGAGCTGGGTCATCAGGTAGTCGCGCGAATAGGTGTAGCGATCGTCGAGCGGAAGCTGCTGCGTCACGCCGAGCGCCATTCCGCGCGGAATGATCGTGACCTTGTGCACCGGATCGGCGCCGGGCTGCAGCATTGCGACCAGCGCATGGCCCGATTCATGGTAGGCGGTATTGCGCCGCTCCTGCAGCGACATCACCATCGAGCGCCGCTCGGCTCCCATCAGGACCTTGTCCTTGGCGAGCTCGAAATCGGTCATCTCGACCTTTTCCTTGTTGCGCCGCGCCGCCAACAGCGCCGCCTCGTTGACGAGGTTCTCGAGATCGGCGCCGGCGAAGCCGGGAGTGGAGCGCGCGACCTTGGTGATATCGACGTCGTCGGAGAGCGGGACCTTGCGCGTGTGGACCTTGAGGATGCCCTCGCGGCCCCTGAAATCGGGGCGCGGCACCACGACACGGCGGTCGAAGCGGCCCGGCCGCAAAAGCGCGGGGTCGAGAACGTCGGGCCGGTTGGTCGCAGCGACCAGGATTACGCCCTCGTTCGCCTCGAAGCCGTCCATCTCGACCAGCAACTGGTTGAGCGTCTGCTCGCGCTCGTCATGGCCGCCACCCAGGCCCGCGCCGCGATGGCGTCCGACGGCATCGATTTCATCGATGAAGATGATACAGGGCGCATGTTTCTTGCCCTGGACAAAGAGATCGCGCACGCGCGAAGCGCCAACGCCCACGAACATCTCGACGAAGTCGGATCCCGAGATGGAAAAGAACGGCACGCCCGCTTCGCCCGCGATCGCGCGCGCGAGCAGCGTCTTGCCCGTGCCCGGAGGACCGACCAGCAGCACGCCCTTGGGTATGCGTCCGCCAAGCCGCGTGAAGCGCTTGGGGTCCTTGAGGAACTGGATTATCTCCTCGAGCTCGTCCTTGGCTTCATCGATACCGGCGACATCGGCGAAAGTAACCTTATGGGTATTCTCGGTCAGTAGCTTGGCGCGGCTCTTCCCGAAGGACATCGCCTTGCCGCCGCCGATCTGCATCTGGCGCATGAAAAAGATCCACACCCCGACGAGCAGCAGCATCGGGAACCACTGCACCAGCAAGACCATCCACCAAGGGTCGCCCTCGGAGGGCTTTGCTTCGATGTCGATATTCTTCTTGGCGCGCAGCGTCTTGACCAGGTCAGGATCCGCGGGCGCGTAGGTTTTGTAGTGATCGCCGCCGACGATGAAGTGGATGGTGCTGCCCTGGATCGTTACCTTGGAGACCTTCCCGTCCTGGACGTCGTCGAGGAACTTGGAGAAGATTTCCTCGGGTTCTTTGACCTGCTGGCGGCTGAACATGTTGAACAGCAGCAGGAACATCAGTCCAAGGGCGAGCCAGAGCGCAATACTGCGGGAAAACTGGTTCATTCTCGTTTAAAGGGTACCACGCGGCTTCATTTGCAGGCAACGGATTATTAGCTGAACCGCAAACCGCCTTTCTTATGGATGCACTGCCTCTTCAAAGGCGCGTAAGCGCAGCACCGAGACGGTTTGCTCGCTGACCAGCGCGACCCGGCCGCGCACCATCCCAGGAAGCCACGCCACCTGCCCATCTAACGTAACCATTGGAAAGGTAAAGCGGCGGGGTCGAGCCAGTTTACGGTCGACGAAAACGTCCTGGACCTTCCGTGAGCCCTCCATCCCAAGCGGAGCGACGCGGTCACCGTGTGCAAAGTTGCGCACGACGAGGCCTGAGGCGGCAAGGTCCGCGTCGAAGCAGGCCTCATCGAGACCGAGCGGCATCGGCGCTGCGTCGGCCGGCATCACCCGGGAATGAAAGACGAAACCCGACCACGGCACCCTGGTGATCCCGCTTAGCGCAAGAGCGACTGGAACTCCGGCAACGGCGGCGACGCGCCGGTCTCCGGCGTGGCGCTGCGGCTCGACTGCCAGCGCGGCGTAGCGGCGCTCGGCACGCCATCCGCCGGGGAGGTCGAGGGTCGCGCTGGGAGAATCGGCCAGGCAAAGCCGGCGAAGATCGTCGATATGGCGGCGGCTCAGGCGGCGGAGGTTCCAGATTCGCGCGGCGAGAAATTCCCGCAGAACCGCCGCAGCGAGTGCCGGAGGCAATCCGGCGAAGCCATTAAGGTCCAGAAGATCCAGCGGGCCGCCCGGGATGCGCTCGTGAAGACGCAGGCCAAGTTCCGTCCTTGCGGCGCTCGTGACGAAATCATCGAGGTCGCGCATCTCGGCCGCCAGCGCGGCGAGCCGGCGGCGCACCCCCGCAGCGTAGTCGCTCTCGAGCGCCGGCAGCAATTCGATTCGGATGCGGTTGCGCAGGAAACTCCGGTTTGCATTGCTGCTGTCGCTCACGTAGCGCGCGCCGATCGAATCGAGGTAGCGCAGGATTTCGCGCCGCCACACGCCGAGCATCGGCCGCATAATCGTCACGCCGGCCTCCCCAAGCTGCCGGGTCGCGGCCATCGCCGCAAGTCCGGCCGCGCCCGCGCCGCGCAGCATCCGAAGCATCACGGTCTCCGCCTGGTCGTCGGCGTGATGGGCGGTCGCGATACGCGAGGCGCCAATCCGCTCGGCGGCCGCGGCGAGAAACGTCCATCGGGCTTCGCGCGCCCGCTCCTCGAGGTTGGGCGCCGCCGGATCGAGATCGTTCGCTTGTTCAGCGATCAGCTCGACGCCAAGCGTCGAGCACAGATCGCGCACGAAGGCCTCGTCGCGGTCGGATTCCTCGCCACGCAAGCGATGGTTCAGATGGGCGGCGACCAGCCGATAACCGAAATGCGGCCCAAGCTCGCCAAGCGCGTAGAGCAGCGCGACCGAGTCGGCGCCGCCCGAGAGCGCAAGCAGGATCGAATCAGGAACCGATTGCGGAACGGCTGCATCAGGCCGCCCTACGCGGCGCAATCCAGCCCTTTCGAGCGACCTGGCAATCTTGCCGACCAGGCCTGATTTTGCAGCGGAATTCATCGCGGACACGACGGGCTATCAAGACTACGACGGCACCGGCGCCGCCGCAATCGGAACGCCGAGCGCCCCGCCTCCGGCGAAATGAAAGAGGAAGCCCGTTGGTGGATGATCGCGCGACGGCAGAGACTATTCTCTCATAAGGTCCGCGCGAGGGTCGGGTAGCGCGCGCCGTTTGCGCCGTTCGGCGAATTCCTGCATCAGCTTGCGCTCTTCATCGGTCATATCGGTCGGCGCCAGCACCTTGAGTTCGTAGAGAAGGTCGCCGGCCGCCTCCTTTCCGCGTGCCGGCAGGCCGCGTCCGCGAAGCCGCATCACGCGCCCGGTCTGGCTCGCGGGAGGAATTTTCAGCGAGAGCCGCCCGTCAAGCGTCGGCACGGTAATCTCCGTACCCAGCGCCGCTTCGTAGTCCCAAACCGGCAGCTCGCATCGTACGTCGCGCCCGTTCACACTGAAAACGCGGTCGGGCTTGAGCCGCACCGTGAGAAAGAGGTCGCCGTTGAGTTCGGGGCGCG
>Ga0335069_10014181_pt1 | contig 11172 bp, 10 predicted proteins | sample Lox_Sample_11_FD_206714 | JGI IMG/M metagenome (GOLD analysis project Ga0335069, IMG submission 206714) | Soil microbial communities from Loxahatchee National Wildlife Refuge, Florida, United States - Lox_Sample_1.1 | ecosystem: Environmental > Terrestrial > Soil > Wetlands | place: USA... | reverse complement strand
GCGCGAGGATCGCCGTCCGGCCCGGAGGAGGCGCTCTGCAGCGAGCGCAACAGAGGGTCCATCGCCGCGTCACCGCGAAAGACCGCATCGATCATCCTGACGGCGTAGGGCCGACCCCGCCATAGCACCCGATCCTCGCGGGGATCGAGGACGTGAATCCCGGAACGGAGCTTCTCGGCGCGATCATTTCGATAGCGATCAGGTAGCCTTCGCTTCGTGAGCGACGCCTTTCCGAAGCGCATCGTCTGCCTGACCGAGGAGCCGACCGAAGTGCTCTATGCACTCGGCGAGGCCGATCGCATCGTCGGCATCTCCGGCTTCACCGTTCGTCCGCCGCGAGCGCGCAAGGAGAAGCCCAAGGTATCGGCGTTCACGAGCGCCAGGATCGATTCGATACTTCGCCTCGAGCCCGATCTTGCGATCGGCTTTTCCGACATTCAAGCGGATATCGCCCAGGCGCTGATCAGGCGTGGCGTCGAGGTCTGGATCAGCAATCACCGGTCGATCGCCGGGATCCTCTCCTACGTGCGCCGTCTCGGGGCAATGGTCGGCGCGCCGGAGCGGAGCGAGCGCTACGCCCGGGAGCTCGAGGCCCACGTCGCACGCGTCCGGGAATCCGCCCGCGTGTTGCCTCGCCGGCCGCGCGTCTACTTCGAGGAGTGGGACGAGCCGCAGATCAGCGCGATCCGGTGGGTGTCGGAGCTGATCGACATCGCAGGAGGTTGCGACATCTTTCCGCAGCGAGCCGCAGCGAGCCTCGCGAAGGACCGCATCGTTGCGGATCCGCAGGAAGTCGTTCGCGCCGAGCCCGATATCATCATCGGATCCTGGTGCGGCAAGAAGTTTCGGCCCGAGCGCGTTGCCGCGCGGCCCGGCTGGGCGAGCATGGGCGCCGTTTGCCAGGGAGAGCTGCACGAGATCAAGTCGCCGATCATTCTGCAGCCGGGCCCCGCTGCGCTGACCGACGGGCTCGATGCGCTGCACGCGATCATCGCGCGCTGGTCGAAATGATCGAACTCCGGGCATCGATGCTGCCCGTCGGCGTTTCGGCAGCTTCTATGCCGCGCGCCCGGTACGCTGCACGTCTCAGTGCGCCCGGTAGGCCGCGTGGCAGGCGACGCACTGCTGCATTACGGCGCCGAGCGCTGCGAGCGCGGGTCGGAGGTCGTTGCTGACGCTCGCGTTCTGCGCTTCGACGGCAAACCGGCTTGCCGCGCGGTGCATCCGTGTCCCGATATCCTGCATGCCCTGCGGCATGTATGGCGCCATGTGGGCGGCCCCGTGGAGCTCGAGCGAACTCATTTCCAGGCGCTGCTCGGCGAGGGTCGCCGCCTTGTCGAAATCGTTCTTCGAAAGCGCGATGTCGATTTCCTGCAGCGCGAGCAGATGGTCGCGCATGTTGGCCATCGTGTGCTGAAGCATCGGATCGAGAAAGCGGACGAGCTGTCGGTCATCGGGCTGCGCGACCGATGGCGCAGCCATCTCGTGCTGGTGCGTTTGGGCGTCGGCGAACGCCATTGAGCAGCCGATTCCCGCGATCGCCACCGCGGCGGCCCAAACCCGCCTGAAGTTCACTCTCCGTCTCCGCCGAGTCCCGAGTTGCCCCGACCGTCTCTCAGTCGGCATGGATGCCTGCCGCCTTCACGATCGGCCGCCAGCGCACGACCGCTTCCTTGATCTCGGCGCTGAAGCGATCGGGCGGCGTGGCGATCGGCTCCATTCCCATCTGCGCGAAGCGATCCTTCACGTCGGGCAGCTCGACGATCCTGGCGAATTGCCGGTACAGCCGATCGACGATTTCGGGCGGCGTTCCGGCCGGCGCAAGGACGCCGTTCCAGGGGCTCGCCGCCGCGTCCCCGAATCCGAGCTCGGCGACGGTCGGGATATCCGGCCACGCGCGTATTCGCCGGTCGCTTACCACGGCCAGAGCCCTGAGGCCTCCGCTGCGGAGCATTCCGTCGATCGGACCCAGGAAGGTGAAATAGACCGGGACCTCACCGGAGCTGACATCTTTCAGTGCCTGCCCGCTGTTCGCGTAGGGGACGTGCAGCATTTCGACGCCGGCGTCGCGCGCAATGATCCACGCGACGAGATGTTGCACGGTACCCACGCCGGCAGTCGCATACGCGATCTCGCCCCGACGCCGCCGTGCGAGCTCGAGCAGCTCGGGCAGGGTGCTTACATTGAGCGAAGGGTGCGCCACGATCACGATCGGCGGTTCGGCGAGCTTGGTAATCGGCGCGAACGAAGCGACCGGATCGACGGCGACCGGGCCCAGCGTGCTCGGCAGCAGCGTGATGAGCGAGCCGGTCAGCAGCAGCGTGTAGCCGTCGGGGGCCGCCTTGGCGACCAGATCGCTGCCGATGTTCCCCGACGCTCCGGGGCGGTTCTCGATCACGACTTGCTGATGCAGGGCCTCGTCGAGCTTGCTGCCGAGCAGGCGCGCCGCGATATCGATCTGGCTCCCCGCCGCGAACGGAACGACAATTCGGATCGGCCGCTCGGGATACGCTGCCGCGTCTGCGGCCCGGGCCCCAGCGATCCATCCGGCGCTGGTCGCGATCGCGCCGAGGACGAGAACGCAGACTCCCGCGCGCAGCGCGCGCGCGATGCGTTGCAGCGCGGCGCGGCGGCAGCGCCGCGGGACAGGGCGTCCCCGACTTGCAGCGTCAGGACGCGTGGCTCGGATCGGGCTCGGGATGATCTTGTGTCCTTGCAACGGTTGGCTGCGGCGACGGTCCGCCGCTCGACCCGACAACCCAGCTAGCCGCCAGCGCGGTCGACGCCGGCGCTTGCCGCTCGAGACTCTGGCCCAGTATCTTCGCGAGAAACGGCGGCAGCATGCCATGCGCGTGTTGCCAGCCGAGAACCACGTGCCCTGCGCAGCCCCTCACCTTGAGCACCCGCGCCGGCACGCGTCGCTGCAGCGAAGCGGCGGCCGCCATGTCGTCGCCGTGCTCCGCCGCACAGACGATGAGGACTTCGGGAAAGGGTTGCGGTCTCGATGCGAGCAGCGACGCATAGGCGGTGTCGGAGAGACCATGTCTGCCGAGCAACGCGGCAACGCGGCCGAACTCCTGCGGAGAGATCGCTATCGCTTTATCCAGGGAGAGCAGGATTGCCGCGAGTATCGCAGGCACCCCGCCCGCGCTCGTGCCGAACGAAATCGCGTCTCGGTAGGCGCCGCGGTCGAGATGCGTGCTCAGCTTCGAGAGCGCCGTATGGAAATCGCCGCCGAGCCCCGGGATCCCCGACGCATAAGCGACCCTCGCGAAATCGCGCAGCAGGACGACGTCGTATAGCGCCGGGTTCAAGCAATCGAGCACCCACGGCGTCGGCATCATCAGGCGGTGAGCGATCCCTGTAAAGCCGATGATGAGCGTCTTCTGAGCGGCAGACGAAGGATTGGCAGAATAATGGGTCACTCCCTTGCAGAGCCCCCTGCGCTCGAACTCGACCGGTCGAACGATGTTGTTCGGCATGCCGCGGGCGAGGCGCGTGATCCACTGGTAGGCCGGCGACTCTGCGGGTTCGCCCGCGAGGGCCGTGTGGAAATAGCGCACCTCGGCGGGAGTCACGTAGTTCTCGACCGCGATATTGACGCGATTCAACTGGTTCTGGGTGCGGCAGCGGCTGATGCGGCGCCTGTACAGACGCAGCGCCCGATCCATCCGCTGCATCGGCGACGATGCGCCGTCCGCCGCGCCCGGTTCAGTCAGCGCGGAAACCGCGGCGGTCATCGCCGGTTCTCCGTGCGCTCGCCGAGCTTCTCGCGGATGCATTGTTCGATCGCGTCCGTCGACGCGAGCTCCGCGAGCTGCGCGGGCAGCAGCGTCACCGCCGTCGAGAGCTCGATCGCGATGCAGAACTCCATCTGGCCGAGGCTGTCCATGTCGAGATCGGCGAGCAGGAGATTCACGCCTTCGTCGAGAAAGCGGCGGCGCCGCTCGTCGTTGAATCCGCTCCGAGCGCCGATCGTGAGCGCTTCGAAGACGGCCATCCGGATTCGCGACGACTCCATCCGGATCCGCCTCAGCGAGCGGTCGCGAGCAGCCCCGCGAGCTCGCGCCGGAGAACCTTGCCCGCCGCGCTTCGGGGCAATGCATCGACAACGAATATCCTTCGCGGCGCGCGTACGCCGAGCCGCTCGCGGGCGCGCGCCATCAGCTCGTCGACGTTCACCGCCGCCGATTCGTGCAATTCGACCGCGGCGAGCGGAATGTCGCCGTGGGCCTGCGACGGTCTGGCAAAAACGGCCGCGGCCTTCACCGCGGGATGCTCTTCGAGCACGCGCTCGATCTCGGCGGGGAAAATCTTGATGCTGTTGAGATTCATCATGTCGTCGGAGCGCCCGTGCAGGCAGAGCGCACCCGCGCCGGTCAGCGAAGCGAGGTCGCCGGGGTAGAACCAGCCGTGCCTGAAGTGCCGGGCCGTAGCGGCGGGGTCTCGATAGTACTCGTGCGTCATGCACTCGGAGCGCACCCTCAGCTCACCGACTTCCCCGGGTGCGAGCGGGGTGCCGGCGCCGTCGACGATCTCGAGTTCGATCCAGGGCACCGGAGTGCCGACCGATTCGACGGTCTCCGAATCGCTACCGGGGTACGTCGACGAGATCCGCCCGAACTCTCTCGCTCCATAGTGAACATGGAGCGGCGTGTCGAAGCGTCCCCTGAACGATTGCCGCAAGCTCAGAGGCACGCGCGAGCCGCTCGCGTAGACGGTCGTGCAGTGGGGGAAACGGTGATCGTGCGAACGGTCGGTGACGACGCTCGACAGCGCAAGTACACCCAATTCGAGGCACGTGACGCCGAAGCGCTCGCAAAGCTGCTGGGGCGACACGACACGCGACGTCGAACGGCCCGGCAGCACCGCGGTCTTCCCCAGATAGAGCGTGTGAAGTCGCTTGGTCTTGCCCGGCGTCTCCTCGACGGAGACCAGGGTCAGCGCGCGATATCCGGATGTGATCCGCTCAGAGTCGGCGATTCGTTCGGCGCGCCATGCCATGTCGCGCTGGCTCAGCGCGAAGATCTTCGCTTCTCCGGTGGTCCCCGAGCTCGCGAAGTACACGGAGGGCGATTCCGGATCCGCGTCGAGGGTCGCGCAAGGATCCCCGCGAGCGGGCGTGCCGAGAATATCCTGCGGCAGCAGCAGTGTTTCCGGTCCCCGCAGAGCGAGCGCCGGGTCCGTGACGACAACTCGTGCGACCCCGATTCGCTGCGCGAGATGGAGCCGCATCGACGCGGGATCGCGCGAAGGCAGGCAGGCCTGCGGGACGCCAAGCACGAGGAGCGCGAGACTCGCCACCGTGTGGACGTATTCGTCGGCGACGGTGATGCCGACGATTTCGGAAGCGGCGCATCCGCGTCGCGACAGCCACGCCGCGCAGGCCTCGACCGCGCGGTTGAGCTCGGGGTAGCCGACCTCTCGTCCCGGCATCGCCATCGCTGGCGGAGCATGTGGATCGAGCGCGTGCCGCGACAGCGATTGGCCGAAGATCGTACGCATCGTGCGCGAGGGGATTCGCAAACGGACGCCGACGGCGCCCGTCGATGTCACGCCTTCGGCGGAACGTATCCCGAAGGCATCTCGGCACCGCTGCCGAAGAAGTGCTTATCCATCTGCTCGGCGAGCCATTTCCGTGCGCCGGCGTCGGCGAGCGACAGGCGATTCTCGTTGACGAGCATCGTCTGGTGACGAAGCCAGGCCTGCCACGCCTCCTTCGACACGTTCTCGTAGATCCGCTTGCCGAGCTCGCCCGGATAGGGCGGGAAATCGAGGCCCTCGGCCTCGCGGCCGAGCTTGATGCAGTGGACCATCCGCGCCATGGCGCCCCCTAGAGATCCTTGCGATAGACCTGCGACTTGCGCTGGTAATTGTAGAGCGCCTGCTTCTCGCGCGGGAGCTCGGAGACCGTCGCTGCGCGGTAGCCCCGCTCGAGAAACCACTGCGACGTCCGGGTCGTCAGCACGAAGAGCGTGGTGAGCTTGAGCTTGCGCGCACGCGCCTCGATCTCCGCCATCAGCGCTTCGCCGTAGCCTTCGCGCCGAAAGTCGGGATGGACGGCGAGCGCGGCGAGCTCGCCGACCTTCTCGTCGAGGAACGCGTAAAGCCCGGCGCAGCCGATGATTCCGTTGTCGTGCTCGGCGACGAGGAAGCGCTCGATCTCCATCTCGAGCCGCTCGCGCGAGCGCCGGACGAGGATCCCCTGCCCCTCGAGGGGCTGGATGATCTGCAGGATGCCGCCGACGTCGTCGATCGTTGCATTGCGGATATGCGCGAGCGCCGCCGCGGCGATCATCGTCCCGATGCCGTCGCGCGTGAAGAGCTCGAGCAGCAGCGCGCCGTCGATGTGCCGGCTCAGGAGATGGGCGCGCTCGACGCCGTTGTCGCAGGCGCGTATCGCGCAGGGAAGGTAGTGCTGCACGTCGACCGGAAGCTTCGCACGGCCGGATTCGAGCAGCGCCTCGGCGTCGCGCGTCGAGAGCTCGGTCAGCAGGTGCCTGCGGCGATCGCGCACCCCTTCGGTTTCCATCAGGAATATCAGCTTGTCGGCGTCGATCCGGACGGCGACCTGGGTCGCGACTTCCTCGAGCGCGAGATTGTAGATCTCCCCCGTGGGCGAGTAGCCGAGCGGCGAGATCAGAACGATGTCGCCGTCGTCCAGGCGCTGGCGGATCGCGTCGGTGTCGACGCGGCGCACCTCGCCGGTCAACTGCATGTCGACGCCGTCGATGACGCCCTGCGGCTTCGCGGTGATGAAGTTTCCGGACGACACGCGGATGCGCGCGCCCGCCATCGGCGAGTTCGCGATGCCTAGCGAGAGCAGCGCCTCGATTCGCGAACGCACCTGGCCCGAGGCCTCGAGCACGCAGTCCATGGTCTCCGCGTCCGTGATGCGCAGGCCGAAGGCGTAGCGGCTCTCGATTCCCTGCTGCTCGAGGATCGCCTCGATCTGCGGGCGCGAGCCGTGCACGACGACCAGGCGGATGCCGAGGCTGTGCAGCAGGTTGAGATCGTGGACGATGTGGAGGAACGTGTCGTCGGCGACGACTTCGCCGCCGAACGCGATGACGAAGGTCCGCCCGCGGAACGCATGGATGTAAGGCGCCGCCGAGCGAATCCACTGGACGAACGTGCGTGTCGTCGCGGAGTTCGCGGACGGCACCGCGTTCGGGTTGGGCGGCATCGGTTCGTCTGAGACCCGGAACCTCGTCGAGAGTGCGCGGATTATAGCTGCCCGCATCCCCGTATAATCGGCGCTGCCGCAAATGACCTCGCCGCTCCTCGCCAACCTCAATCCCGAGCAGCTCGCCGCCGTCACGCTCCCGCACCGCTCGGCGCTGATCCTGGCCGGCGCAGGCAGCGGCAAGACGCGGGTCCTGACGACGCGCATCGCATGGCTGCTCGCGACGGGGCAGGCCTCCCCGCTCGCGATCCTCGCCGTCACGTTCACCAACAAGGCGGCGAAGGAGATGCTCGTCCGGCTCTCCGCGATGACGCCCGTGCACACGCGCGGCATGTGGATCGGGACGTTCCACGGCCTCTGCAATCGGATGCTGCGTGCGCACTACCGCGACGCGGAGCTCCCGCAGCTCTTCCAGATCATGGACACGCAGGATCAGCTCGCGCTGATCAAGCGGATGTACAAGGAGCACGGCATCGACGACGAGCGCTTCCCGCAGCGGCAGCTCCAGTACTTCATCGCCTCGGCGAAGGAGGAAGGGCTGCGGCCGAACCAGGTCGAGGCCGGCGACGACATCGCCCGCCGCCAGGTCGAGCACTATGCGCTGTACGAAGGGATGTGCCAGCGCGAAGGTGTCGTCGACTTCGCCGAGCTCCTGCTACGCAGCTACGAGCTCCTCGCGCGGCACGAGGGTTTGCGCGAGCACTACCGGCGGCGCTTTTCGCACATCCTCGTCGACGAGTTCCAGGACACGAACATCCTGCAATACAAGTGGCTGCGCCTTCTCGCCGGTGACGATACGGCGGTCTTCGCCGTCGGTGACGACGACCAGTCGATCTACGCGTTTCGCGGCGCGAACGTCGCCAACATGCAGCACTTCGAGCGCGACTTCGGCAGACCCGATCGTCCCGTGGCGCTGATCAAGCTCGAGCAGAATTACCGCTCGCACGGCAACATCCTCGACGCCGCCAATGCGCTGATCAAGAACAACCGCACGCGGCTCGGCAAGAACCTCTGGACGAGCGGCGACAAGGGCGACCTGGTGCGGGCGCTCGCGGCGCCCTCCGACGTCGAAGAGGCGGCCTTCATCGTCGACGTCGCGAAAAGTCTTGCGGCGGAGGGCCTCGCGCTTTCCGAGATCGCGGTGCTCTACCGCTCGAACGCCCAGTCACGGCTACTCGAGCACGCGCTGTTCAACGCGGCGCTCCCCTACCGCGTCTACGGCGGGATGCGCTTTTTCGAGCGCGCGGAGGTGAAGAGTGCACTCGCCTATTTGCGTCTGGTCGCGCATCCCGACGACGACGGCGCGTTCCTGCGCGTGGCCAACTTTCCGCCGCGGGGAATCGGCGCGCGAACCCTCGAGAACCTGACGGACGCCGCGCGGACGCAAGGCACGAGCCTGTGGCAGGCCGCGTGCGCCGGCGGCGGCGCCGGGGGCAAGCCCTCGGCGAGCCTGAGGGCGTTCATCGAGCTTATCGAGTCGATGCGTGCGGCCACGGCCGGGCTGCCGCTGCCCGAGGCCGTCGATCACGTCAATGCGGCCTCGGGGCTGATCGCTCACTACAAGAAAGAGAAGGACGGGCAGGACCGCCTCGACAATCTCGCGGAGCTGGTCACCGCGGCGGAAAGCTTCCTGCGCGAGGCCGATCTCGCCGTCGATGCGCCGATCACGACGCCCGACGCAGGGGATGCGCCTCGAGCGACCGACGAAGGGGCCGCGGACCCGCTTACGGCATTCCTCGCGCACGCTGCGCTCGAGGCGGGCGAAACCCAGGCTGCCGAGGGGCGGCCGGCGATGCAGCTCATGACGGTGCACGCGGCGAAGGGCCTCGAGTTCCACACGGTGTTCGTCACCGGCCTCGAGGAGGGGCTCTTTCCGCACGAGCAGAGCCTCAACGAATTCGACGGCGTCGAGGAGGAGCGGCGACTGATGTACGTTGCCGTGACGCGGGCGAAGCGCCGCCTGTACGTGACGCATGCGCAGAGCCGGATGCTGCACGGCCAGGTTCGCTACAACGTCGCCTCGCGATTCCTCGACGAAATCCCCGCGAGCGTCGTCGCCTGGCTCTCGCCGCGCCGGACGCGGCGCGGCGCGATCGACGTCGATCCGGCGGAGTGGGGCGAGCGCCTCGGTGCGATCACGCCGCAATCGAGCCCGTCGGTGGCTGCGCGCGTCCCCGTGAGCGGCTCGCGGGGAACGGCGTGGCGCATCGGCCAGAGCGTGCGTCACGCGAAGTTCGGGGTCGGCATCATCATCGACGCCGAGGGACGTGGCGACGACGCGCGCGTCCAGGTCAACTTCCGCGACACGGGCGTCAAGTGGCTCGCGCTCGAGTACGCGAAGCTCGAGGCCGCTTGACTTCTACGGCGCCCTGACGCCCGACTCCGGCAGCGCGGCGACTTCGTCGGGATGGAAGATGTCGCGATAAGCGACGTAATCCGAAATCGCCTGCGCGGCGACGAACAGGAAAATGTACGGGACGATGGTCAGGGCGATCACGTAGGGCGCGGCCTCGGCGGGTGCGACAACCGCTATCACGGCGATCGCCATGCCCGGCAGCACGGCACCGTAGAAGAAGAGCAGTAACCCGTAGACCACAAGCGCGCGCCAGTTGGCGAGCGCGGCGCGGAAGCTTGTCGCTAGCGCCTGCATCGCGCCACAATCCTGGAAAACGACCAGCGCCGGCGCGAACCACACGGCGAGCAGCGTCGGCAGCGCGCAGACGATGCCGAACAGCATCGCCGCCTCGACGCGCGCGTTCATGACGAGCCCCTCGTCCGGCTTCGCGTTCGCCGTGACCGCATCGAGCAAAGCGCCGCCGTCGACGAGCGCCGTGGCGAGGATCGCGACCATCGTCCCCGCGACCAGCACGACTCCGATCGGAACCAGCGCGCGCAGGTTCGTCTGGAACCCGCGGAAAAGATGCGCGATCCCGGGGACGCCTCCGCGCTGCTGGGTCCATGCCGCGGCGAGGAAGCCCACGGTGAACACGGGTCGCAGGATCATCATCGCGAGGGGACCGACAACCGGCACGACGCTCATCAGCAACTGGATCACGTAGTAGACGAGCAGCAGCACGAGCCATCGAACGCGGTGCTCCGCAAGCATCGCCGCGGCTTCCCGCAGCCACGCGATCCCGCGGCGCGCGGGGTGCTGCGCGAATGCAATGGGTTGCGGAGAAGCGCTCACGGTGCGGGCGGCGCGGCAGGCGCGGAACGGACCGCCTCGGGCAGCGGTGCGGCGTCGAGGATGCGGTCGCGCAGAATCCGCTCGAAGTGCGCGGGATCGTGCGCATGCACGAGCTCCCCCGGGCGCGGCAGGTGCAGATCGTATAGACGCGACAGCCAGAAGCGAAGCGCCGCCGCGCGAAGCAGCGCGGGCCACTGTGCTCGCTCGTCGGCGGTGAGCTCGCGCACGCCCTGGTACGCACCCGTCAGCGCGTCGACGAGCTCGGGAACGAGCGCTCCGGCGTCGGGGCCGGCGTCGACGATGCACCAGTCGTTGACCGTGATCGCGAGGTCGTAGGCTAGGAAGTCCGTCGCCGCGAAGCCGAAGTCGATGATCCCCGAGACGCGCTCACCTTCGAAGAGCACGTTGTCGCAGAAGAGATCGCCGTGGATCGCGCCGCGTGGCATGCGAACCTTGCCGAATCCCGTCAGGAACTTCAGCTCCGCGGCGAGCAGCTGGTTCTGTTCCGCTTCGAGAAAGGGGCGCACCGCGCGCGCGGCCTGCCGCCACCACGAGGGACCGCGGCGATTGGTGAGGCGCGGCCGATAGCTCACCGACGCACGATGTAGGCGCCCGAGCGCCGCGCCCACCGCCGCGCAGTGCACGGCGTCCGGCCTGAGCATCGGCTCGCCGTCCACGCGGCTGACGAGGCTCGCGGGCTTCCCGTTGAGCATGCTGAATAGAGCGCCGGTGCGGTCCGGCTCGGGCGCTGGGCACTCCACGCCCGCGCGCGCGAGATGCGCCATCAGGTTGAGATAGA
>Ga0335069_10014180_pt1 | contig 11172 bp, 11 predicted proteins | sample Lox_Sample_11_FD_206714 | JGI IMG/M metagenome (GOLD analysis project Ga0335069, IMG submission 206714) | Soil microbial communities from Loxahatchee National Wildlife Refuge, Florida, United States - Lox_Sample_1.1 | ecosystem: Environmental > Terrestrial > Soil > Wetlands | place: USA... | reverse complement strand
CCGGCCAATTCACGGGGACGGTCCACAGGTCGTTGTTCGTCGAAGTGGCTTCGACCTTGTCGTGGTTCGAGGTGTAGCAAATCTCCTGCCCATCGGGCGAGAAGGCGTAGTTGTCCTGTCCGCCGAGCGAGAACACCGGCGCATCGTAATCGCCGGGAGTCAAATCGTGGGCCGCAGAAATGGGGGTGGCCCACCCTTCCCCGGAGGGGAGGGTGGGTGCCGACACCACGAAAATGTGTGTGCGCATTCCGCGTTTGTACGCATTCCAGTGCCGGTACAACAGCCGATCAAAAACCAGCGCTTTGACTTTCGACTCCTCCGCTTCTTTTAGTTTCTTCGCATTGCACGCGGCCTCAGCGTCCGACGCGCCATCGCATTCGGGATAGACATCCGAAGTGAAGAGAATTTGCGCACCGTCCGGCGACCAAAGCTCGCCGCCCGCTTCGGTCGCAATCGATGTGAGCTTGTGGACGCCAGTCACCGCACCAGCGGCGCCGTTGAAATCGGCAATCCAGACCTGCGATCCGCCCTCTTTGTTCGAGAGGAACGCGAACCGCTTCCCATCCGGCGCCCAACGGGGACGGTCGCCATCCTGATCGGGAATAAGAATCCGTTCTCTCGGGTTTGTCATTCCGACCGGAGCAGGATGATTCGCCGCAGGCGAAGCATCCTGCGGAGTGGAGGAACCCCTACTTCCGTCCGTGCTGCCGCCCAGCGGCACGATCCAGATATGCGGCGTCTTCTTATTCGCCGCCAAATCGACATCGACCACACTGAACAGCACCCACTTCCCATCGGGCGAAGGCACCGGCTCGCCCACGCGCTTGAGCTTCATCATGTCTTCGAAGGTGAAGGGATGCTTGGTTTGGGCGAGAGCGGGAAGAGTCAGGCTGAGAATCAGCAGGAATACGAGACGGCGCATGAGAGCCTCCAGCGGAACAGGAGAGGATAACAAAGGTCAGAGGTACGAGGTCAGAGGGCAGAGGTGAAAAGCCTAAGCCGTCAGCGGCGATATCGCCAGGTGGTTTTAACCTCTGACCTCTTACCTCTAACCTCCCAGTTCTTCCATCATCGCCGTCATTTCCGACTGCGCGTGTTTGTTGCCGGTGCGGACGGCGGAGGCGATGCCGTCGACCAGCATGCGTTTGGCTTCTTCTTTGCGATCGGCGGCAGCCAGGGTTTGCGCGGCCATGAAGTAGGCGGGGGTGTAGTCGGGATTTTTTTTCAGCAAAGTCTTGAATTCGGCGAGTGCCCGCTCGATGTCGCCGGCCTTGGAGTATTCCATGGCCAGGCCGTAGCGGGCGAAGGCGTCATCGGGGGCGGAGGCGAGGATTTCGGAGAGCATTGCGATGCGATCCATAAAGGCAGGTCTCAGGTGCTAGGTCTCAGTTCTCAGGAACACCTATGCTAAATGGTCGGATGCAACTTCTACCACGTTAGAATGATGGGTTCACCGAGGATGTGATCTTGGCTTGCCCTTACTTTGTCCCGCGCGAGATTTTGAATGACGGCTCGTGGCCGCATCCGGCGCGGTTGCCGTTGGGGGCGGGATGGAGTGGGGAGTGTTGCGCTTCGGGTCGGGTTCAAGAAGCCAACAAGTCTCACGTGCGCGACTTCTGTAACTTGGGCTATGCCGCGCGCTGCCCTCATCTGCCGGTCGAGAGGGACTGGGATGCGGTCCGCTTCTGCGTGGTGCAAGCCGGGGGCGGCCAGATCGTTCTTTCGTATGTATGCGAGCGAGCGCACGCGCCCGTCGAGCACGGCACGCTTTCCTTTGATTTACGCGATGGGCGGCGGGTGACGCAGCACGCGGATGCTCGAGTGCAAAGGCTGGCTGAATCGTATCTGCACGCATATCGCAACCGGCAGACGGCTTGGGGCATCGAATGAAGCGGACACTGGACAGGGATTCATGACAATCAACCAAGAAATACAACTACAAGCACGCCCCGTCGGCGAATCGATTTCCGAAATGGCCGAGATTGTGATGCCCAACGATGCCAATCCTCTGAACGCTCTGGTGGGCGGCCGCCTGATGCACTGGATTGACCTGGCGGGCGCGATGGCGGCAGCAAGACACTCGCGGCAAAGGGTAGTCACAGCCTCGATCGATCACATGGACTTTCTCGTGCCCGTGCGCGTGGGTGATCTTGTGATCCTGCGATCCTCGGTTAATCGAGTCTTCCATACATCCATGGAGGTCGGAGTCAAGGTCTGGGTAGAAAACTGTCGTTCCGCGGAGCACCGCCACGTCAGTTCCGCGTATCTGACGTTCGTCGCGATTGACGAAGCGGGGAACCGGCTTGCCGTGGCGCCGGTGATACCGGAAACCGACGAGCAGAAACGACGTTTCGAGGACGCCGTTCGCCGCCGCGAAATCCGCCAAGCCGAGACGATGCGCAGGAAGCGGGGACGCGGCTAGATTGCTTTACTCGGCAGGAATCCATATCCTGCCTGTAACCGCTCGATAACTCTAAGGAGACTATTAGCGAGGCATAGGAAGCGAGCATGGATAGCGCCCTTCTAATTCATCGCCTGCATTTCGGTTTTACAGCGACCTTTCACTACCTTTTCCCGCAGCTTACCATGGGGCTTGCGCTGCTGATCGTGGTGCTCAAGACGGTCGGCATGCGGCGGAATGATCGCGTGTATGACGAGGCGGCGCGTTTTTGGGGAAGGATTTTCGGCATCAATTTCGTGTTAGGAGTTGTGACCGGAATTCCAATGGAATTTCAGTTCGGCACGAACTGGGCGGTGTTTTCGAAGTTTGCCGGGGGCGTCATTGGGCAGACGCTGGCCATGGAGGGGATGTTCGCGTTCTTTCTGGAGTCGGCATTCCTCGGGCTGTTTCTCTACGGCGAGAGCCGCTTGAGTCCGCGCGCGCACTGGCTTTCGGCGGTTGCGGTGTTTATCGGATCGTGGCTCTCGGGATATTTCATCATCGCCACAGATGCCTTCATGCAGCATCCGGTGGGGTATTTCACCGCGGCGGACGGAAGCTTGCAACTCAGCAGCTTTTGGAATTTCGTATTCAACCGCTGGGCACTTTGGCAGTATGCGCACAACATGAGCGGGGCGGCGATCACGGGAGCGTTTGTGGTGGCTGCGGTGGGCGCGTTTTATCTGCTCTCGGGCAAGTGGTTGGAGCATGGGCGTGTATTCGTGAAAGTCGGAGTTATCGCGGGCTGCGTATTTAGTATTCTCCAGATTTTTCCCACTGGCGACCGGCAGGGCAAGCTTGTAGCCGATCATCAGCCGGCAACTTTGGCAGCGATGGAGGGATTGTTCCAGGGGCGAAATGGAGCGCCCATTGTCATTCTCGGGCAGCCCAATGAGCAGCAAGGGAAAATTGACAACGCGCTCGAAGTGCCCGGTATGTTGAGCATGCTGACGTATCAGCGATGGGCAGCGCACGTGCGCGGCCTCGATGCGTTTCCCAAAGAAGACTGGCCCGACAATATTCCTCTGCTTTACTACAGCTACCACATCATGGTGGGACTGGGGACGTTCTTCGTTGCGGTGATGGTGATTGCCGCAACGCTGCTTTGGTTGGATAAGCTGTACACCGCGCGCTGGATGCTGTGGATTTTGCTTTTGTGCGCGCCGTTTCCATACGTCGCCAACACAGCAGGATGGATGACGGCCGAACTCGGGCGTCAGCCCTGGCTCGTCTATGGCCTGATGCGTACGGGCGAGGGATATTCTAAGCTGGTTTCGGCGGGCAACGGAATGTTCACGCTGCTGGGGTTTATGGGGATGTACACGGCACTTGGTATCCTTTTTCTTTTTCTGGTGCATCGCGAGATCGAGCATGGGCCGATGCGAGGCGATTCCGATGCAATCCACTCCGCTGCGGAGGCGAAATAGGCATGGGAAGCCTTTGGTTCTGGATTGTCGCGGCCATGATCACGGTATATGCCATGCTGGATGGTTTTGACCTGGGCGCAGGCGTCATTTATCTGATTGCGGCCAAGACCGACGAAGAGCGCAGACGCGTTCTGCGAGCAGTGGGTCCGGTTTGGGATGGCAACGAAGTCTGGCTTCTGGCAGCGGGCGGAACGTTGTATTTTGCGTTTCCGCGCCTGTACGCATCGAGTTTCAGCGGATTTTATCTGCCGCTGATGGTCGTGCTGTGGCTGCTCATATTGCGAGCGATCGGCATCGAGTTTCGCGCGCACATCCAGGGTGCCCTGTGGCAGGAGTTTTTTGATTTTGTTTTCGCCGCTTCGAGTGCGCTGCTCTGCCTGTTCCTGGGCGTGGCGCTCGGCAACGTTGTGCGCGGGGTGCCGCTCGATGCGTCCGGCTATTTCTTTGAGCCGCTGTGGACCGATTTCCAACTCAGCGCGCATCCGGGAATTCTTGACTGGTACACGGCGTTGATTGGAGTGCTGGCACTGGTGACGCTGACTGCGCACGGCTCTCACTATGTCGCTCTCAAGACGGATGAGGACCTCGGGCGCCGGGCGCGTGGCATCGCATTGCTCTGCTGGCCATTGCAGTTTTTTCTCGTCTGCATCTCGTTCGTCGCCACGTATTTCATCCGGCCGAATGTCATGGTGAACTATTCCGAACACAAGATTGGTCTTGTGATTCCAGTCGTGGTGTTTGCCAGCCTCGGAACCATGCTTTGGGCGACGCCCAAGGGTAAGGAAAAAATCTCGTTCCTGGCCTCGAGCGTGCACATCGCCGGCTTGCTGGGAGGAGCCGCGTTCGCGCTGTATCCGGTGGTGCTGCCGGCGCGCGACCCGCAACTGGATCTCACCATCGCAAATACGCAAGCAGCCACTCACGGGCTGCATGTGGGGTTGGCCTGGTGGTCTTTCGGGGCGGTGTTGGCGGTAGCCTATTTCGTCTTCGTCTATCGCATGTTTCGCGGCAAGGTGCAGGCGGGGGAAGGGCACTACTGAGGTCAGAGAGGAGGTCAGAGGTAAGAGGTTAGAACCTTCCGTATAATCAGACAATCGGACGTATAGCCACTTCTGAAAGAGGTCTCCCTTGAGCGCTCATTCCCATCCTCCCGGCCAGCAGATGCCTGTGCCGCAGCCGCTTCCTGGAGTTAATGCCATCGTCGCCGTCGGCTCGGGCAAAGGCGGCGTCGGCAAGACTACGCTCTCGGTGAACCTGGCGCTGGCGCTTAGCAAACAAGGCTATAAGGTTGGCTTGCTCGACGGCGATGTGTACGGCCCGAACGTTCCGCTAATGCTGGGAACGAGCGAGCAACCGAAAGTGAGCGGTGAAGGGCAAATTGAGCCCATCAATGTACACGGGTTGAAAGTCATATCCGTCGGATTCCTGAATCCGGGCGACAAGCCGCTGATCTGGCGCGGTCCCATGCTGCACTCGATCATCCGGCAGTTTCTCGGATCGGTGGCCTGGGGAGAACTGGATTACCTCATCATCGATCTGCCGCCCGGGACGGGGGATGTGGCGCTGTCGCTGATTCAGACTGTCCCGCTCACAGGTTCAATTGTGGTCTCCACTCCTTCCGATGTGGCGCTGCAGGATGCGCGCAAGGCGATCGAGATGTTCCGCCAGATGAAAGTCGACATCGTCGGTGTGGTCGAAAACATGAGCTACTTCGTCTGCCCGCATTGCAACCATGAAGTCGATATTTTCTCTCGCGGCGGAGCGGAAAAAACTGCAAAGGAGTTTAACGTCGCGTTCCTCGGCAACGTCGAACTCGATCCGGAAATACGCAAATCAGGCGATACTGGTTCGCCGGCCGTGCTCAAGGGCAAGGATGCTCCCCATGCGAAATCGCTGTTTGCTTTTGCCAAGAGCGTTGTCGAACGCGTCCAGGAAATTAAAGCGAGCAGTCCCGATAACGTGATTCAGATTCAGTAGTTATTGGCTGAAGAAGGTCTTATGCGCCGGCGTTCCCTCAGCGGCTGAAGCCGTCATTGATTTGGCGCGGCAACCGGCACGAGTGGAACTCGTGCCCTTCCCGTTCGCTTGCTCCAGCAACGCGAACAATGCTCCGTCTATTCCCCAAGCCAGTCGGCGTAGGGCTTGAGCGATTCCACATGATCGCACACGATCTTGATGGCGGCCGTGATGGGAATCGCGAGAACCAGCCCCACGGCTCCCCAGAGCGCGCCCCAGAACAGCAGTGCGATCGTCACAGCCAGGGGATTGATCCGGAGACGACGGCCCATCAATTTTGGGTAGAGCACATTCAGGGCGACCATGTGCATGCCAATGACGCAGAAAACAATCACGATCAGGTCGCCCGGTTCCAACTGCCCCAGGCTCACAAATATCGGCGGGACCATCGCCAGAACCACGCCGAGGTATGGCACCAGACTCAGGAATCCGCTCAGGAAGCCGACAAAATAGAAGAACGGTACGTGCAGCAACCAGAAGATCGCAACGCTCACGCTGGAGATCAGGAGCCCGATGAGCAAATTGCCGACGATGAAGCTCTGCAGCATCTTGCCGATCAGCCCAATCGTCACGAACGCAGTATGGCGATGTTGCAGTGGAAATAGCATTACCGTCGCCGACCGGGCGTGGCTTTGCCACGTCAGCAGGAAGTAGGCGAGAAAGGGAACGAAAGAGGCGGCGAGCACGATTTCGGTGAGCGTTCCGGCGCCGTGCGTAAGCACGTCGGTCCAACTGGAGACGGGGCGGACCGGGACAGCGTGGATTTCCTCCGATTCTCCATTCACGACCTCACCAGTCTTTTCCAGCCGTTCCGCCTGCTGACGGAACGGCTTGAGCAGCGAACGAATCTTCTGCGAATACTTCGGCAGGTTGTCGGCGAAAATCACCGCCTGGTTGTAGGAGGCGGCCGTGAGGGCATAAACCACCGCGAGGAGCAGGAGCATGCTGGCCATGGCCGCCATGGCTCGCGGCAGATGAAAACGCTCGAGAGCCTGCACCAGCGGGGAAAGGGTAAAGCTGAGCAGAATCGCAAAGAACAGCGTGGCCAGCACCGACTCGCCGAAGTAGGCAAAGAGGACGATCAGGCCGATGCCCAGCAGGGTTAGCGACCAGTGATGCTTGGCGGGAGTGACGGCGGTCTCCATAAGTTGCCCGGCCCATCATTCTGCCTGAGGACGCCAATAATTGCACGAACATCGAAGATTCGCTCGGAGCGGCAGGTCCCGGAATCGCATCAAGTAAAATAGATGTAGGGCGTGTTGTGCCCTCAGTTGCTATGCCACCAGGACCACCGGGCGGACGGGAACGCGAAATTCTGACCGCCATCGTTGAGACATTTATTGCTACGGGGGAACCCGTCGGCTCTCGGACGCTGGCGCGTGCCAGCCGCGAAGGGTTGAGTGCGGCCACCATCCGCAATGTCATGGCCGATCTGGCCGATGCCGGATTCCTCGACCAGCCCCATACGTCGGCCGGGCGCGTTCCGACCGCTGAGGCCTATCGCTATTACGTCGAGCAACTGAGTGGCGAGGCGCACCTTTCGCACGAGAATCAGAGCATCATTCAGGACACGCTGTCGGGCGTGACGGATGTGCAGGAGTTCATGGAGCGCACCTCGCACGTCCTTTCGCTCATCTCACATGGTGTGGGGGTCACGGTTGCCGGTTCGGGGCCGCGCAATGCCTTGGAGCATGTTTACTTCTCGCGGCTCGCCGATCAGAAAGTGTTGGCGGTCGTGGTCACCAAGTCGGGAGTCGTGCGCGACCGCGTGCTTCGTCTGGATATTCCGCAAGCCGACCTCGATTTGGCCGCGCGATATATCAATGAGAACTTCCGCGGCTGGACGATGGACGACATGCGCGTCGAGCTGGCACGGCGCCTGGAGCAGGAACGCAGCGAATACGACCGGCTGATGAAGTCGCTGGAGCAGCTCTACAAGCAGGGGGCTTTGGCCGCGAGCGAGGGTGCAGAAGCGGTATTCGTCGAAGGCGCGGCCAATCTCGTGAACACCGACCAGGATCGCCAGCATCTTCAGGCGATGTTGCGCACGCTGGAGGAGAAGGAAAAAGTCGTTCGCCTGTTGAATGCGTACCTGGATGCGCGGCAGGAAGCGGTGCGTGTGGTGATTGGTCTGGATGAGGCTTTGCCGTCGATGCAGAATTTCGTGCTCATCGGCGCTCCAGCGCGGGTTGGCGCCGAGGTCATGGGTTCGCTCGCGGTGATCGGGCCGACGCGACTTGACTATCAACACACCATGTCGGCCGTCTCCTACATTGCGCGTTTGTTTGACAGGGTTCTAAACGAGTCCGAGTAGAGCGAATTGGAGTTGGGAAGAAGAATGGGGAAAAAGAACGGAAAAAGCGAAGTTTCTGATCTGGATCTGGAGCACGAACTGCCGGCGGCGCAGGAGGGCGAGGAGACGAGTCTGGCATCGGCGGCGGCGACCGTTGAAGCGCAATCGACAGAGACGGAGAGGCTGAAGGCTGAGCGCGAGGCGTTACTGGATCGTCTGGCGCGTCTGCAAGCGGAATTTGACAACGCACGTAAACGCGCCGCGCGTGAGCAGCAGGAGTTTCGTGAATTTGCCGCCGCTGACGTAATCAAGGGGCTTCTGCCGACGCTGGACAGTTTTGAACGAGCGTTGAAGGCTCCGGCGGGCGGGGCCGGTGATTTCCGCAACGGCATTGAGCTGATCTACAAGCAGCTGCAGGACGCGCTGCAAAAAGCGGGCGTTCAACCGATCCCGGCGTTAGGCGAGCCGTTCGATCCCCGGGTTCATGAGGCGATCGAAATGGTGGACACCAGAGAAGTCCCGGATCACCATGTCCTCGAGGAGTTGCAGCGCGGGTATAAGTTCAAGGATCGCCTGCTGCGCCCGGCCATGGTGAGGGTGGCGCGAAACAGCGGGAGCTAAGTTCTAAGACCCACACGCAGAATTTGAAGAGGGGGAGTTTCTGGCCGCAAATACCAAACGAGATTATTACGAGGTGCTCGGCGTCACGCGCTCGGCTAGCGACGTGGAGATCAAGAGCGCCTATCGCAAGCTCGCGATGACGTATCACCCCGACCGCAATCCGAACAATCCGGATGCGGAGGAGAAGTTCAAGGAAATCACCGAGGCGTACGCGATTCTCGCCGACGGCGATAAACGCTCGCTCTATGACCGGTTTGGCCACGCTGGCGTAGGCGGACCGTCGGCTGGACCTGCCGGATTTGATCCCGCCATTTTTCAGGACTTCGGAGACATTTTCGGAGATCTGTTTGGTTTCGGCGACATGTTTGGCGGAGGCGGTGGGCGGCGCCGCAGCCGCGCGCAGCGCGGAGCCGATCTGCGGGAGGACCTCACACTGGAGTTTGAAGAGGCTGTTTTCGGCACGGAGAAGCAGGTCAAAGTGCGGCGGCACGAGACTTGCGATACCTGCCGTGGCTCTGGTGCTGCAGCGGGTAAGGCTCCTGCTCCTTGCCGTTCCTGCGATGGCAGGGGGCAAGTTCGCTACCAACAGGGGTTCTTCAGCATCGCGCGCACTTGTCCGACGTGTCAGGGCGCGGGCACGGTCATCACCGACCCTTGCCCGAAGTGCAGAGGCGAAGGCCGACTGCTGAAGGAGCGCGTGATCGAGGCCAAGGTCCCGGCGGGCGTGGAAGATGGGACGCGCATCCGCTTCGGCGGACTAGGCGAGGCTGGCGCATTCGGCGGGCCGGCGGGAGACCTGTATGTTGTCCTCCAGGTGAAAGAGCACTCTTTCTTTGAACGCGAAGGCAACGATCTGCATTGCATCGTGCCGATCTCGTTTTCGCAGGCTGCGCTCGGCACAGAGATCATGGTTCCAACCCTCGAAGGAGAGCACAAGCTGAAAGTGCCGGAAGGGACACAGTCGGGAACTTCGTTCCGCATTCGCAACAAGGGCGTGCCCGTGCTCAATGGCCACGGGAAGGGCGACTTGTTCGTGCAAGTGCGAATTCAGACTCCGAGCAAGCTGAATAAACGCCAGCGCGAACTCCTGGCTGAATTTGCGGAGCTGACTCCCGTGGAAAACAAACCGCAGAGCCGGTCGCTGCTGGGACGCGTGAAGGATATGTTTGTGTAGGAGCTATCAGCTCTCAGCCATCGGCCGTCGGTAAATGCGCTGAGAACACAAAGCCGTTGGGACTTCCATTGAGCTTTGGGTGCTGAGACCTCCTCGCCTGACACCTAAGACCTGACACCTGCTTTTATGACACGCCGACGCTGGATCGCCGATGAAGTGCATGGAGAAACCGCGGCCCTGACCGGCGAGCACGCGCAACATCTGATTCGCGTGCTGAGAGCAAAAGTCGGACAGGAATTCGATGTTGCCGTCGGGGAATCGCTCCGCAGGGGAAGGATCACGGCAATCTCCAGCGACCGAGTGGAGTTTTCTCTCGGCGCGGCCGTGGCGGTCGAACCCGCAGCCCAGGTCACGGTAGCGCTCGCCGTCTTCAAGTTCGACCGCATGGAGTGGGCGATCGAGAAGTGTACGGAACTGGGCGTGGCGCGCCTCATTCCCGTGATTACGCGGCGCACCGAGAGCCATCTGGCGTCTGCCGCGGCCAAGCGCCATGAACGGTGGCAACGCATCGCCCGGCAGGCAGCGGAGCAGTCGCGAGGATTGTCACCGCCAGAAATCGCATTGCCCGCAAGGTTCAAAGACTTCGTAGCGAGTTCTGCGACGCAGGCTGCGGCACGCATCGTGCTTGCTGAGGCCGAGGCTGACCGTTCACTTCGCGATGCGCTGGCCCCGTCGACTTCGGAAGTAATTCTGGCAATCGGTCCGGAGGGCGGATGGACCAAAGACGAACTGCAAACATTCGCGGTATCGGGCTGGGTGACTGCCTCTCTCGGAAATACCATCCTGCGAGCCGAGACCGCTGCGATTGTCGCCACCGCGCTCGCGCTCAATTTGCTTCGACAGCCCTCGTTGGACTAACTACGGAATCACTACGCGCCGCGGCCGCAATTTCACAACCGGCTCTGATATCCTCCGCTAAATGGCGGCCAAGGTTTTGCCCATGACGAGCTTTATCCCCGACACTCGGCAACGCGAAGCGGTTGAGCATGTCGAAGGTCCCATGGTCGTTATTGCTGGCGCAGGGACCGGAAAGACCACAGTCCTGATTCAGCGAATCGCACGCCTTATTCGCGAAGGCCATGCGCGACCCGACGAGATTCTGGCGCTTACTTACACCGATAACGCCGCGGACGAAATGAAGACCCGCGTCGTCCAAGAGTTGGGGCCTCAAGCGAAGGGCCTGCAGACCTGCACATTCCAT
>Ga0335069_10014179_pt1 | contig 11172 bp, 7 predicted proteins | sample Lox_Sample_11_FD_206714 | JGI IMG/M metagenome (GOLD analysis project Ga0335069, IMG submission 206714) | Soil microbial communities from Loxahatchee National Wildlife Refuge, Florida, United States - Lox_Sample_1.1 | ecosystem: Environmental > Terrestrial > Soil > Wetlands | place: USA: Florida... | reverse complement strand
GTCGATGCGCTTGCGCTCGGAGAGCACGTACTCACGAACGACGTGGTACTTGCGCTCCTCGAACTCCTCCTTCACGAGCTTCTCGATCTTGGCGAACGCCTCGGCCCCGACCTTGGCGAGGACCGCTTCGGCCATCTTCGTCTTGGTGGCCTTGTAGCCGTCGTACCGCGCCTTCTTCTCCTTGATGAGCGAGGACGCGAGGATCTCCTTGTCGCACATCTCCTTGATGAGCGACGCGATCTCGGGCGGCAGGGTCTTCTTCTCGAAGGTGCGCTTCGGCTTGCCGACGGCCGCGCGCATCTTCTCGATGAGCTCGAGGATCGGCTGCGCCGTACGGTGAGCGAACATGAGCGCGTCGATGACGTCGCCCTCGACCGCCTCGGCGGCGCCGCCTTCGACCATGACGATCGCGTCCTTCGAGGCGGCGACCACCATGTCGATGTCGGCCTTCGCCTGCTGCTCGAAGGTGGGATACGCGATGAACTCGCCGTCGACGCGCGCGACGCGCACCGCAGCGAGCGGGCCGCCCCACGGGATCTCCGAGATGTGGAGGGCCGCCGACGCCGCGGTCATCGCGAGCACGTCGGTGGGGTTCTCCTTGTCGCTCGAGAGCACCGTGGCAATGACCTGCGTGTCGTTCTTGAACCCCTCGGGGAAGAGCGGACGGCAGGGGCGGTCGATGAGGCGCGAGGTGAGGATCTCCTCGTCGCGCTGGCGCCCCTCGCGCTTGAAGAAGCCGCCGGGGATCTTGCCCGCGGCGAACGTCTTCTCGACGTAGTCGCAGGTCAAGGGGAAGAAGTCGATGCCGGGGCGCTCGTCGCCGCTCACGGCGGTGACGAGGACGACGCTCTCGCCGTACGTGACGAGGACTGCGCCGTGCGCTTGCTTGGCGAGGCGGCCGGTTTCGAGGACGAGCGGTTTGCCGTTTACGGTGACGGACTCACGGACGAATGACATGGTGGCGATGCGCTCCAGTGGCGCTCTGCCGCGTGCGTGCGGCTCGACGCCGAGCACGCTGCCCGCCTTGATCCTCGGTTCGCAGCCGCGAGCGATGCCTCCCCGGCGAGGGACGGGGCAGGCCAGCTCGCGCCGGCGAATCGAAAATCAAGAAGCGAGGTGCAGGCGGCTCGGAGTGGCAATGCGTTCTACTTCTGGTTACTTGCGGAGGTTGAGCGTGCCGACGACCTTGCGATACCGGTCGAGGCTCACGCGCTTGAGGTAATCGAGGAGACGGCGGCGCTTCGAGACCATCTTCAGGAGGCCGCGCCTCGAGTGGTGGTCCTTCACGTGCGTCTTGAAGTGCTCGGTGAGATAGCCGATGCGCTCCGTCAGCAGGGCGATCTGAACCTCGGGCGAGCCCGTGTCGTGATCGTGCGTGCGGAACTTGTTGACGATTTCGGTTTTCTTGTCGGTTTCGAGGGCCATCGTTTTCTCTCGCTTCGAACGGGGCTCACGGCCGCGCTCGTCTTCGGGTCGGGACCAGCTTGGCTGCGCCCTGCGAGAAAGCCTCGCGAGGGGGGAGAGTGCAGGGCCGGCCCAGACCTCGGGTGGGCGCGCAGTATAGGCGCGCGGCAGGGGTCGTCAACCAGCCGTGTCCGCAGGCGAAATCAGTATGAAATGACGACTCGACCGTCGCTCGTCTCGACGTAGCCGCCGCTGCTAGATCGAGGCTCGTGTCCAAGCGCAGGCCGACCGCTCGAAACATGCGCCGTGAGGCGGCGAGGGCGGGGGAGAAGCTCGCCCGCGACCGACAGCGCCTCGCTCGGAGGGAGGAGGGCGGCACCCCGGACCGACCGATCCAGGTCGAATCGGCCTCGCAGATCGAACCGCACGCGCTGTCGCTCGCCTGCCTGCGCTGTGAGGGGTCGAACCGCCTCGAGGAGCACGCCGCCGCGACGGTCGAGGGTGAGCGACTGCGCATCGTCCGCCTGGCGTGCGCTCGTTGCGGGACCCGGCGCGAGCTCTGGTTTCGCATCGCGCTGAAGCTCCCCAGTTAGGGCGGAAACCATCAGGCGAGACGCTTTCGGGGCGAGCGTCCGGCGACGGCGGAGGCAAGGCTTCCGGCGAGCTTTCTACCTGGAGACGCCTCGATGCCCTTTTCCAGACTCGCCGTCCTTCTGGTCTCAGTCGCCACGATCGCGTGCGGCTCCGGTTCGTCCGATGGCAGCGGCAACCTCGGTAGCGGAAGCGGCAGCGGGAGCAGCGGCGGGACCGGCAGCAGTGGCGGTAGCGGGGGTGGCAGCAGCAGCGGCAGCAGTGGCGCAGGCAGCAGCGGCGCCTCCGGTGGGAGCACCAGCAGCAGCAGCGGTGGAACCAGCGGCGGCGGCAATCCCGACGCCGGCGTGAGCGATCAGAGCGTGACACTCACCATGGGGCCTTTCACGGTCCCGGGCGGGTCCGAGGTCTTCAAGTGCCAGACGTTCGCCAACCCGTTCGGAGGCAAGGACGTCGACATCAAGGAATACGAAGAGCACATGACCGAGGGCTCGCATCACATGTTCGCGTTCTTCTCGTCCGGGGCGACGGACGGCGCCCTCGAAGACTGTCCGAACGGCGGGCTCGAGTACCACCCGTACCCCTTCAGCGCTCAGAGCCCCGACGCGACGCTCACGTATCCGCCGACGGTGGGATCGCACATCCCGGGGTCGATGGGCTTCATGCTCAACGCGCACTTCGTCAACGCGACCGCCACCGCCTTCCAGGCGACGCTGACGGTGACGTTCCACCTCGCGCTCCCCGGCGCGGTGACGCAGTACGCCGGCGTCGTCTTCATGAACAACGTAGGCATCTCCATTCCTCCGGGCCAGACGCCCGTGACTTCGACGCGCACCGTCAACATGCCGCAGGACATGAACGTCATCGAGTCGTCCAGCCACATGCATCAGCGGGCGACCGACTTCGTCGCGACCTCAGGCTCGCAGCAGCTCTACACGACGCAGTCTTGGTCCAGCCCGACGGCGGCGTTCTACAACCCGCCGCTGCACCTGACGAGCGGTTCGCCGGTGACGTGGAGCTGCACGTACGTGAACGACACCGGGCAGACGCTGACGTTCGGCGAGTCGGCCGAGACCAACGTCATGTGCATCTACACGATGCAGTTCTACCCGGTCAGCGACCCGACGAACCCGACCATCACGTTCAACGTGCCCTGACGCAGTGCGCGGCGTTGCGGGCTCTCGCGGCGCGCTGCGAGTCGCGGCTGCTCGCGTGCGGGTTTCGCGATCGCGCACGGTCGGCGTGAGCGGGATCCATGACGTACGAAGAACCGCGTGTGCGGCGGCTGCAATCGATCGCCCGCGGGCGGAACGAACGTCACGAACACATGGCGGTCCAGGGGTTGCTGAAGGGAGGGCATGACCCGACATGCCTGGATCCCTCTCGCATCACTCTCTCTTTTCCTCGCGGCGTGCGGCGGCGGTGCCGACCCTGGCGGCTTCGGCGAATCGACGGGGGCGTCGGGCAGCGACATCAAGTCCTGCGCCAGCGGGCAGACGGTCGAGGGCATCGACGTCTCCAAGTGGGATGGGACGATCAACTGGAAGTCGGTGAAGTCGTCCGGCAAGGCGTTCGCGTTCATCCGAGTGAGCGACGGCGACAACTCGCCGGACGGGGCGTTCGCGACGAACTGGAAGAACGCCAAGGCCGCAGGCATCTACCGAGGGGTCTACCAGTACTTCGAGGCGAGCCAGGACCCGACCGCGCAAGCGAAGCTCCTGCTAAGCGCTCTCGGGAGTGACCTCGGCGAGCTGCCCGCGGTCATCGACGTCGAGGTGACCGACGGCGAATCGCCGAGCACGATTCGCTCGCGGGTCAATACCTGGTCGTCGGTCGTCGCGAAGGGCACCGGGCGCACGCCCATCGTCTATGTGTCCCCCGGGTTCTGGCCCTCCGTGGGCGGCAGCAAAGAGAGCGACAACCTCTGGGTCGCCAACTGGGGCACGAGCTGCCCGACGCTGCCGAGCGCGTGGTCGAGCTGGGTGTTCTGGCAGTACTCGGACACCGGAAGCGTCTCGGGCATCAGCGGCAAGGTGGACCTCAATCGATTCAACGGGTCGCTCGCGGACCTCGCTGCCTTCGCGAACGGTGGGGGAGGCGGGGGCAGCAGCGGCGGCAGCACGAGCAGCAGCGGCAGCGGCGGCAGTGGCAGCAGCAGCGGTACATGCGGCGGGCCGGTGCCGGCCGGATCCATCGCGCGGTCCGACGTGATCGCGAACGCCGAGCAGTGGGTGGCGGCGCAGCTGCAGTATTGCCAGAGCGCCAACGGAGAGCCCGACGCCGACCCGTCCTGCGCGTCGACGTGCGAGCGCACGAGCAACCCCGAGTGGGATCCCTACCGGTCCGATTGCTCCGGGTTCGTCTCGTGGGCGTGGCAGCTCTCGGCTCCCGGCCTCGTGACCGACGAGTTCGCGCCTTTCTCGACGAGCGCCTCGAGCACGATCCAGTGCACGGACCTGAAGGCGGGTGATGCGGCCAACCGGAACAACGTCGGTCACATCGTGCTGTTCAAGGAGTGGGTGACGCCGGGCCAGCAGGCGGTGTTCATCGAGGAGCCGGGATGCAGCGCTTCGCAGCCGTACGCCCACGAGTTCACGAGCAACGTGACGTGCAGCGGCTCGGACATCGACATCGCGTACGAGGGCGCGACCTTCACCGCGATCCGTTACGACCACATCGTCGATGATCCGTGCGGAGGCGGATCGAGCGGCGGCGGCAGCTCGGGCTCGAGCAGCGGCTCCAGTGGCGGGTCGAGCAGCGGGTCCGGCGGCGGTAGCTCCGGCGGCAGCAGCAGCGGCGGCGGTGCCGCCTGCTCGAACGATGGCCAGTGCAATCCGGGCGCCGACGGCTCGGGCCTCATCTGCGTCAACCACCAGTGCGTGCCCGGCTGCAACGCCGACTGGGAGTGCCCCGGCGCTACGAGCTGCGTCGGCGGCCAGTGCCAGTGAGCGTCCTCGCGAGCGTCGCGGGAGCTGACAAGAGCCAGCTCTCGCGCGCTCGCTCGGCGACCTCGCTCCAGTCCACCTTCTTCGTGTCGAGCCTCATCCCGACGTACCCCGCCCCGTGCAGGTACTGAGGTAGGTAGAACCGCTTCGGTTGCGCCTTGGCGAGCTTGCGGTTCCCGCCCTTCGGCAGCTTGAACGAGGCGGCGACGATCTCGTCACCGTGGTGATTGTCGAGGAAGTACGCGAAGACCTTCTTGCGCACGTAGTACGTCGCGTGGCTGCCGGACCGGTCGCAGCTCGTCTCGGGGAGCGCCAGACAGATCGCGGTCAGCTTCTCGCGGGCCTGCTGCGCAACCTTCGCGTCGGTGGTCGGCCGCTTCGGCGGGGGAGGAGCCGGCTTCGCGACCGGTGCGCCCCCGCGGGTGACGCTCTTGGGGGCGATCGAGGCCCACGCTTCCTCCACGAGGATAGCGAGCTCGATCCAGTCGGCGTTGGCCCGATCGAGCCGCACGCCAACCCAGCCCTTCACGCCCACGTAGGGTGGCACGTAGAAGCGCTGCGGGTTCTGCGCGACCAGTCGCTTCTGGTCCGCGAGCGTCGCCTTGCACCACACGCCCACGTTCCCGTCGCCGTGGTGATTGTCGACGAAGTTGAGGAACATCTTGCCGCGCACGTGGAACGACGGCGCCCCGTGCGACAGCTTGTGCTCGGCGCCGGGGAACCCCAGCGCCATGCGGTACACGCGCTCGTAGACCTCGTCGGCGTTCAAAAACGCGCCTGGAGGCTGACGGCCGCGCCGAGGCGGTCGGCCGGCTGCGGCACGCGCAAGCTCGCGGTGCCCTCGGTCGGGTCGACCACGACGAGCGTGCCGTTCGGATCGCGGACGTACTGCAGCCACGCCGTCATGCTCATGATCTGCGAGAGGTCCCAGCGCAGGCTGATGCGCCCCTGGAAGATGGGCAGACGCCCCTGGTCATACGGGAGGATCGACTCGTCGCCCTGCTGCCTGACGACGATGGTTCGCGACGCGGCGACGCCGCCCTCGGTGAACTCGCTCTGGAACGTCGCGGGGAGCTGCACGCCGCCGGCGATGCCCGGCGTGAGGTGCAGGTCGGGGAACGCGTAGGTCGCGGCGAGCGAGCCGAAGATCTCGGGCTGGGTCTGCGCGTTGTTCGGCAGCGTCTGGAACGGGATGAACCCGGGAACGTTGCGCACGACGTAGTTCAGGTCGCGCGCGATGCCCGTCAGGCTGATGCGCGTGTACCCATACTTGACGACCGCCTGCAGCGCGGTCGCCCACGCGGCCTGGTCCTTCGTGCCGCCGACGACGTCGAAGTCCTTGAGGTGCTGCTCGAGCACGTCACCTTCGAGGCTCACGCTCCACGCCAGCTCGTCGGCCCGGTACTTCTCGGGCGCGAAGAGGATCATCGGCGCCATCGGGTCGTTGCGGTACAGCGTGAAGTCGATCGACTGCGGAACCGGCATGTCCTTGTGGACGAGCGCGCGCGCCGAGGCGCCGTACGTGAAGACGCGCTGGCCGCGCACGTCGGGCAGGTTGAAGCGGCCCTGCTGGAAGTAGCCGCCGCCGACGTCGAAGCGGAGGTTGTCGAGCGCGTCGTACCCGGCGCCACCGAGGAAGCCGAAGTTCGTGTCGGCCACGTCGACGGTCTCGGTGTCGCTCTGGTTACCCGGGCTCAAGACGAGCTGCGGCTGGACGATCTGCGCGGTCTTGAAGCCGCCGAACACGTAGAACTTCTTCTGGTCGTACTGGACCTTGAGACCCGGCGAGCTGCCCTGGATGCTTGGGAAGATCGACTGGTTGATGTACGACGCCGTGCCGCCCCACGAGATGTCGTAGAGGTAACCGAGACGGAAGCGGTCGGTGTCGAGCGGGAAGAAGGTCGCCGAGATGCCCTCGTGGGGATCGTTGCCCGTGTTGTAGAAGAGGCGCAGGTACGAGCCCGTGTCGTAGATCGCCTGGTTCAGGTTGCCGGTGTTGGCCGCGAGCTGATCGAGGTCGAAGCGCAGCACGATGGCCGCCTCGGTCGTCAGGTGCGGGATGAAGCCCGGCATCTTCTTGTACATGACGAGGTGCGCGAGGTTCTCGCGGCCGGCGTAGCGCGAGTTGAGCGCGTCGAAGAACAGGCGGTACTGGGGCCGGTCACCGACGGACCACGTCGGCGACAGCGGGATCAGCTCGCCCGTCGGGTGCAGGAAGTCGTCGTCGCCGAACGTCCACGAGAGACGCGTGTCCATGAAGTCCCCGGGACGCGTGCCTGGCGGCGCCATGCCCACGGCGCGCGCACCGGCGCTCCCGAGCACGTCGTAGCCGACGCCAGGTTCGGTCGTCGGCGTCGCCCCCGCGGCGGGAGCGACCGGCGCCGCCGGTTCGACCGGGGGAGCGGGAGGCGCAGGCGTAGCCGGCGTAGCGGGAGTCGCCGGCGCAGCGGGCGGCAACGGCGCGAGCGGCTGCGCGGGTGCAGGAGGCGGCGCAGGCTGCGCGGGCGCCGGCTGTGCAGGCGCGGGCTGAGCCGGTGCGGGTTGCGCGGGCGGAGCCGGAGCCTGCTGCGGCGGAGCCGGAGGCGGCGCGGGCTGCTGTGCGAGCGCTGACGACGCAAGCGCAGACAGGAACGAAAGAGACGAGAGGGCTGCGAGTAGACGGATAGTACGCATCGACTGGGTGGTTTCTCCGGGCGCGTCGCAGCGCCGGATGGTCTCGTTTATTGGCACTCGTTCACTGTGTGCTCGAATTGATGTCGGACAGCGTTCGCGGATGGACGCACGCCTGGTTCGAAGGCATGGGCTGCTGGCTCAAGTCGGAGATGACGTCGTCCTGGCAGCGCGCGTTCGACGTGAACTGGCAGCCGCCCGAGAAGTAAGCGAGAAGGCCGGTGAACGAGCGCAGCGTCTGCCCCCGCGAAGCGGCCGGATTGAAGAGGTTCGCCGACGCGGCGCTGGCCTGCAGGCGCGCTTGCGCATAACACCTGTTGGCGCCGTTAACGGACTGGCACAGGTAGCCGGTCGCGCAGTCGGTCTGCGTGCTGCAGGTCTGCTGCGTGTCGGTGACGATGATCTCGAAGTCGGTCTGCGATTCGTACGACGACCACTCACTGCACTCGGTGTCGTACGGCGCTGCCGAGCAGCTCCCGGCGCACGCGGCGGCGCACGCGCTCTCGTTCGGGTCGGTGAAGTCGATCTTGCCGCTGTGGTCGAGGTCGCAGTTGGAGTGCGTCTCGTCGGGGATGTAGCAGGGGGCCATCTGCCCGCTGAGGCAGTGCGCGTTGTCCACCGGGACGTTGCCCGGGCCGAAGTGGTGGGCGACGTGCACGTTGGTGGTCCCCTCGGTCTCCACGCGCACCAGTGTCGCCTCGAGCTGCCAGAGGCGATTGCTGTTGTTCAGATCCGTGGGACCGACGAGCGTCGGCTCGGGCACGAGGCAGGGCCGATCCATGGGGTTCCAGAACTCAAGCTGCCACGTGGGGTAGTTGAGCTCCGTGTACCCATAAAAGTCGCTCGACGTCCCGCCGAGGATCTGCACGCGGTCGCACACGCGCATGAAGGGCGGGGTCGAGAAGTTGTAGGCGTACAGGCCGTTGTATCCGGTCGGCTTGTCGGTCGGCCCGTTCTGCAGGTCCTCGACGTAGAAGCCGGCGGCGGTCAGGCCGATGACGACCGTGCTGAACTCGTACGTGGTCCCGCCGCGCCAGCCGGTGTCGATCGTGATCTGCTGGTGCGGGAAGGCCGTCGCGTTGCCGTAGCCGTAGCTCGTGGGATCGTAACCGCGCACCAGCGGGATGCGCGGCGACTGGAAGTGGAGCGGTTCGCTCGCGCCCGCCGCGTAGCTGCCCAGGTCCTCGCTGTCGTCGGTCGGCGCGTAGCAGCCCGGGTCGGCCGGGTAGTCGATGAGGTGGTTGCCGTTGTCGTCGATGCCGTTGGAGCACTGGGGCAGCGGGTTGCGGTCGGGCGCTGCCGGCTCGTAGCCGATGTCGTCCGCCCAGATGTGCGCATCGCCGTAGGCGCCGACGATCGGGACCTGGATGTCCTGCTGGGTCATGCCCGACACCAGCTCGACGTTGCGCGAGTCGAGGTTCGTGACCGTCCCCGGCTTGATCGTCAGATTGACGAACTTGTGGCTGAAGGTGGAGTCGATCGACCCGTCGGGGTTCTGAGCCTCCACGTGGACGCAGAAGGTCGCGGGATTGCCGATCGTCACGTCCAGCGGATTGTCCGTCGTTCCCAAGTTCGGCGGCTTCACGCCGCAAGGGGCGCTCCCGGGTGTGGGGTCGGTGCTCGACGTGATGGTCACGACGAGCTTGTGCCCCTCGCCGATGGTCCCGAAACCGCCCTGGCACGCGGGAGCGAATCCCGCGGCGACTGCGAGGAAAGCGATAGTGCCAATCGCGCGCTTCATCGGCCCACCATCTGGATGCGCCCGTCGCTCGTCGCGCCCACGTTGGCGTCGACGCAAGACAGGATCTTGCACTCCTCGCCGCCGATCGAGCAGGCGTCGAGGTCGGAGTCGCACTGGGTCGTGTTCGGCGAGCCCACGCACGACTGCTCGTGGAAGGTCGCCATGCCGTCGCGGCACGCCTGCAGCACGCACCGTCCGACGCTCGGGTCGCACGATCCGTTGGTCTGGCAGGTCTGCGCCGCGTCCGTGCCCGTCGCCTTCACCTGACCGGGGCAGGCGCACACGAACGACGACCCGGGCGGACCGTTGGCACAGTCCGAGTCGCTCGAGCAGGGGAACAGACCCTCTTGGGTGTTGTACGAGCTCGAGTAGCCGCAGGGCGGGGCGTTGCGGATCATGTCGATCACCGCGTCGCGCTGCTCGATGCCCGAGTCGTGCTGCGTCGTGTTGCGCTGCAGGACACGGAAGCCCGAGCCGCCGGCGGCCAGGTAGTTGCTCGTCGCGAAGTCGTAGTCGTTCTCGAGCTGCACCGGTGCGAGGCAGGTCCCGGTGGCCGTGATCCCGCCACCGGTGTCGCACTGGCCGGGCAGCTTGTCCGGGCAGTCGGTGTCCTTGGTGCACGTGCAGCTCACGTTGCCGTTCGGGCAGTTGGTGAGGTGGCCGATGTAGATCTCCTCGGAGCACGCCGTGACGACGCAGCTGCAGGACGCCCCGGGCACGCAGGTGTTGCCCCCGGCGTCGACGCACGAGCCGGGCGTGCCGCCGATGCACTGGTCATCGTGCGTGCAGGCACCGCCGGTGCTGGCCGCGCCCTCGGTGGTGGCTCCGGCTGGGCAGGCTCCGAAGACCTGGTAGCTCTTGCCGCCGCTGTTGTTGCACATCGTGGGTCGGCCGGCCGGCAGGCAGCTTCCGCAGTTGATCGTCACGCGCGCGCCGGCGATCTGCGCCTGCGACTGGCAGCCGCGTCCCTGCGATCGCCCCGCGATGAAGTCGAACATCTGCTGCACCTCGGTGCCCGACAGCTGCATCTTGGTGATCGTGTTGTTGAACGGGAAGATGTTGAACATCTCCTCGACGGTCACCGGCCCCGGGATCATGTCCGTGCGGATGCCCGTGGAGTTGGTCATCGAGAAGTCGGTCTGGATGCCGAGGCGAAGCCACATCGAGTCGGAGATGAGGTTGCCGAGCGGCGAGTCGCCTCCCTGCGGCGCGATGCGCTGGGCGCCGTTCGGCGAGAAGCCGGCGACGATCGACAGGTCGGGCACGTAGTCGAGCGCGCGCTGATACGGCAGGAGCAGGTTGTCGATGTTCGGGTCGTCCGGCACCGTGTCGTCGATCGGGATCGGCACGTAGTCGTGCGAGATGACCTCGAACCCGTTCACCGGGTCGTAGTCCTTCGGGTCGCCCGTCGGCGACGCCTCCTTGGGATCGTTCGAAAGCACGAGGTCGAAGCGCCCGACGTACTTCGCGAAGGCGCCGGAGTGCGAAATGATGACGTTGCGCGGATGGCAGAAGCGCGCGAACTCGTTGGGGTGCTGCTGCGCCGTGTCGAGCGGGTCGTAGTACGGGTTGTCGGCGCTGCAGACCTGGCAGTTGTTGGACGACGGGTCCAGCCCCTTCGGGTACCGGTCGGACTTGCAGGGCTCTCCGTTGGCCGCGAGCTGCGTCCCGTTGGCGCAGTTCGGGTTCACCGCCCAGACGAAGCCCGGGTTGTTCGGGTCCGCCGAGCAGTCGTGGAGCACCTGCGGCGGGTTGATGACGATGTGGTTGTGCCCGCCCTCCACGACGTCGATGCCCGTGGTGTTCGAGACCATGTACTCG
>Ga0335069_10014178_pt1 | contig 11173 bp, 9 predicted proteins | sample Lox_Sample_11_FD_206714 | JGI IMG/M metagenome (GOLD analysis project Ga0335069, IMG submission 206714) | Soil microbial communities from Loxahatchee National Wildlife Refuge, Florida, United States - Lox_Sample_1.1 | ecosystem: Environmental > Terrestrial > Soil > Wetlands | place: USA: Florida... | reverse complement strand
GCTCGACAGGCCGGACGACAGCATGCCGTAGTCGGGCATGGTCGTCTTGCAGAAGAGGATCGCGCCCGCTTCGCGCAGGCGGGCCGCCGGCGGGGCGTCGGCGGTGGCGGGGGTCAAGTCGCTCGCCGCGGTGCCAAGGGGAACTGGCTCGCCCTTGGTCGCGATGTTGTCCTTGACCGTCGCCGGGACGCCGTCGAGCGGGCCAACCGGCTCGCCGCGCCGCCAGCGCTCCTGCGAAGCCTTCGCCTCGGCGAGCGCGCGTTCGGGCGACAGGAGGTAGGTTGCGGCAATGTGCGGCTCGAAGCGCGCCACACGGTCGAGAACGCTTCGCATCGCCTCGAGCGGCGACAACGCGCCGCTGCGATAGGCCGCCAGCAGCGCGGTCGCGCTCATCCGGAAGGGCTGCATCGACGAACCTGTTTCACTTCACCACCGGCGCCGCCTCGCCCGGATCGGAGCGGCGCCGTTTCTCACGGCTTCCAAGACATCGCGCTGACGTCGTTGGCGAAGATCGGGGCGTTCTTCCATAGGCCCTGCAGATGCGCGTCCGCCACGGTCACGTCAGGGAGCTGGAAGAGGAAGGCGTTGACGCTATCCTTGACGATCTGCCGCTGCGCATCGCCGATCGCCGCCTTGAACGCGTCGAGGCTGTCGGCCCCCTGGATGCGGGCGAAGATGTCGCGAAAGGCCTGGCTGTCGTACTGGAAATAGTAGTCGGGATTGGCGTAGATGCCGATGTCGAGCGGCTCGACGTGACTGATTATCGTCAGGTCGAAGTTCTTGCCCTTGAAGACGTTGGACAGCCACTGCGCCCATTCGACGTCCTCGATCTTGGCCTGGACGCCGACGTCGGCGAGTTCGGCGGCGATGATTTCGCCGCTCTTGCGCGCGTAGTCCGGAGGCGGCAGCGTCAGCGTCACCGAGAGCGGCGTCGTCACGCCGGCTTCCTTCAGCAGCGCCTTGGCCTTCTCCGGATCGTGCGGATAGGCGCCGGTCAAGTCGACGTAGCCGGGATCGTTGGGAACGAGGTGGCTGCCGATCGGAGTCGCCAGCCCGTTCTGCGCGCCGTCGATGATCGCCTTGCGGTCGATCGCGTAGGCGATCGCTTGGCGGACGCGGACATCGTCAAACGGCTTCTTCTTATTGTTGATCGCCAAGATGGTCTTGCCCTCGGTGCCCCCGATCAGCACCTGGAAGCGCGGGTCGGCCTGGAACTGCGCGACGTTCACCAGGGCCGTGAAGCGCGGAAAGGCGTCGACGTCGCCGGCGAGCAGCGCCGCCATCTGCGCCGAGGGATCGGCGATGAACTTGAAGGTGACGCGCTTGATCGCGATTTTGGCCGCGTCGCGATAGCCGTCCCACTTCTCCAGCGTCGCCGAGGCGCCCTTGTTCCAGGAGACGAACTTGTAGGGGCCCGTCCCGACCGGCTGGGTCGCGTCGGTTGCGGCGCTCTTCTCGTCGACGATCACTGCGGTGTTGAGGCCGAGATGATAAAGCGCCTGGAAGCTCGGGTCCTTGAACGTCAGCGTCACCGTCGCCGGGTCGCTGGCGTCGATCGACTGGATCGAGGCGAAGAACGCCTTCTCCTTGTTGGTCGAGTCTTTGGCGGCGGCGCGCTCAAACGAATACTTGACGTCCTTCGAGCTGAAGGGTTCGCCGTCCTGGAACTTGACCCCCTGTCTCAACGTAAAGGTAATGGTCTTGAGATCGGGCGAGAAGGTCCATTTCTCGGCAAGCAGCGGCGAGACGTTGAAACTGTCGTCGAGCTTCACCAAACCTTCGAAGACGTTGTAGTGGGTGATCTCGCCGATTGCGGCGGCAGCGCCGGTCGTGGGGTCGAGCGTCGGCGGCTCGAGCGTCATGCCGATTGTGACGCTGTCCTTGTCGGCTGCGTAGGCTGCCGTCGCGGCGAGCGCGGCGAAAGCGAACAGCAAGGAAACGGATTGGCGCATGCGGCGCTCCTTGGGCGGCTGGCGGGGTCCGGCGGAACACTAGCATCCCGGCAGACGCGCGCGTCAAGCGCTCCATGAGTCGAAAGGAGGCGCCACCCTTGCCCCCCGGCGCCGGCGCCGCTATTGCGGGCGCGCCAGCACGTGAGCCGTTCTTGACCGATCGCGCTTCAGAGCCTGCCGTCTTTCCGATGAGCGTCGCCGCCCCAGCCTGGGCGTTGATCGCTTTGCAGATCTGCGTCTGGACGACGCTGGCCGTCCTGTTCGAGGGCTCGATTGACGCCGACGTCGCAGAAGGCGTGGTCGACGGCCCTGAATGGCGGCTCACCTATTTGCGCCATCCGCCGCTGTCGTCGTGGCTGAGCGGAATCGCGTCAACGACGGGGCCGCTCCGCTATGTCGTCCTGTTTGCGATCGCGCTCGCCTTCGGCTGCGGCGCCTTCGCGCTGGCGGCGCTGTTCATTCGCCGCGTCGATGGGCGGGCGGGTGCGCTGGTCGCGTTGCTCGCCGGGCTCGCATCGCCCTATGCGACCTATTGGCCGCTCAAGTTCAATCACAACATCGGCGTCATGCCGTTTTGGGCGCTGGTTCTGTGGACCGCTTGGAACGCCTTCGACGGCGGGCCGCTGGCGGGCTGGGCCTTGTTCGGCGCGGCGGTCGGCTTCGGCCTATGGGCGAAATACGCGGTTCTCCATCTTGTCACGCCGCTTGGACTTGCGTTCCTCTTCGTTCCGCAATGGCGGAGGCAATTCGCCGGACCGGGTCCTTGGCTCGCTTTGGCGATCGCGACGGCGATCGTTGCGCCTCAGGCGATCGACGTCGCGCGCGGCGGCGCGACTTCGCTCAAGTGGGCGTTCCACACGACGCCCTCCGGCGTCGGCGAACGACTCCTTTGGATGGCGTTGTTCGCGCTCGACGCGGCGCTCGCTAATCTTCCGATGGCCTTCGTCGCCTGGGCGGCCTGCAGCGGCCCGCGGCTCAGAGCGGCGATCCGGGCCGCATTCGCGCCCGCGACGATGACGCGGCTCGATCTCTTCCTGCACGTCGCCGTCGTCGGCCCGGTCGTGCTGATCATGCTCGCTGCGCCCTTCGGCGTGCGCGTCTTCTATCATTGGCTGACGCCGGTCACGGTCGGCTTCGCCGCTTGGTGGGGCCACATTGCGGCGCGCGCGGGCCTCGAACGCCTACCGCGCCGGGCGTGGGCCGCCTTCGCCATCTGGGCGCTGGTCGTGATCCTCGCATACGCCGGCCTTCGCGAAGCCTGGCGATGGCAGACGCCGCTCAGCACCGGCGCCTATGCGGAGATGGACGGCCCCGCGCTCGCCGCGCTCGCCGAACGCTACTGGGCCGACCGCCGCGGCGGCCGGATCCCCTATATCGTCAGCTACAACGGGAAGATCGGCTTCCAGGCGGCGGGATCGATCGTATTCGATCTTCCCTACCGCGTGCGAGCGCTCGACAACGGCGACGTGCGCAACGCGCCGTGGCTCGACGTCGCCGACCTGCGACGCCGCGGCGCGCTCGTCATCGCCGCGAGGCCGCGGCCCGACCCGACGATAGGCGGCGCGCCGGTCTCCGTACGCGACTGGAGCGGCTTCGTTCGCCCGACCCGGCCGGGAGTCAAAGCGCCGCCGCGGATTTATTTCGGCGTGATCGATCCGGCGCCGCCGTAGCGGTCAGGCGGCGGGCGCACCGCTTAGCGTCGCAGCAAGCTTCTCGATCCGCTGGCTCAGATCGCCAAACGCCTGGGCGACGGCGACCGCCTGAATCTCGGCGTCGCGCCGGCCCGAACGCTCGCGGTCGGCGGTCTTGTCGGCGTCCGCCTCGAGCGCGGCGATGCGCGCGCGCGCCTCGCTGAGCTCGTCGGCGACCGTCAGCGCCGCCATGACGATCAGCCGCTGGTCGCCAATCTCGCCGAACGACTTGTGCATCGCTTCGAACTTGGCGTCGAGCTCGCGGGCCAGGGCCTCGAGATGCTCCTCTTCGCCTTCGTTGCAGGCGAGCCGGTAGGTGCGTCCGCCGATCGTCACCGCCACCTGCGCCATCGCCGCCGCCTCCCGAACCTCAGCTATTCGCCTTCGGACGCGACAACGCTCGCGATGTAGGCTTCGAGCGCTGCGGTCGCCTGCGCCAGCGTCTTAGCCGCTTCGGCGTTGGCCGCCTCGAACGCGCGATTGCGGCCGAGCGCGCCGTCGAGCTCGACCGCGAGCCGGTCGCGATCGTCCTGCATCAGCGACAACTCCTCGTCGGAGTCGCCGCGCCTGGCGTCGAGCCGCATCCGCCGCTCGACCGCGGCTTCGAGCAGGTCGACCGCCGCGCGCATCCGCTTGAGCGACGGCTCGAAAGGACCGAGGGCCATTCGACTCCATCCTTTAGAGTTCTTCGTTTACGCGACGCTTGAAGCGCGCGTCAACGCGTCAATGCTGCAATTGACAGGAGATTGCGGCGACGACTATCAACGCGGCGCAATGAAGCGCGGCCGACGCGCCGCGCCTTTCCCTCGGAGAAAGCATGTCGGCTCAGGTCCCTCACGACGCGATGGCGAACGCGATCCGCTTCCTGTCGGTCGACGCGGTCGAAAAGGCCAAGAGCGGTCACCCGGGCCTGCCCATGGGCGCGGCCGACATCGCCACTGTCCTCTTCCGCGACGTCCTCAAATTCGACGCCGCCGACCCGCAATGGCCGGACCGGGACCGCTTCGTGCTGTCCGCCGGCCACGGCTCCATGCTTCTCTATTCGTTGCTTTATTTGACCGGCGTGGGCGGCAAGGAAGGCCTCTCGATCGCTGACCTGCAGGCGTTCCGCCAGGTCGGCTCGAAGACGCCCGGCCATCCTGAATATGGTCACACCTTGGGCGTCGAGACGACCACCGGTCCGCTCGGCCAGGGCGTCGCGACCGCCGTCGGCATGGCGCTGGCCGAGCGGATGCTCGCGGCCGAATTCGGAGGGGTGGTCGACCACCACACCTATGTGTTGGCCTCCGATGGCGACCTGATGGAAGGCGTCAGCCAAGAGGCGATCGCTATCGCCGGACATCTCAAGCTTTCCAAGCTGATCGTGCTCTATGACGACAACGGCATCTCGATCGACGGCAAGACTTCGCTCGCCGACTCGGTCGACCAGCTCGCGCGCTTCCGAGCCGCTGGCTGGCGGTCGTTGCGCATCGACGGCCACGATCCGCAGGCGATCCTCAAGGCGCTCAAGGCGGCCAAGCGCGCCGACAAGCCAACCCAGATCGCCTGTCGCACGACCATCGGATTCGGGCTGCCGACCAAGGCTGGCACCAGCAAGGCCCACGGCGAGGCGGCCGGCGCGACTGAAATCGCCGGCGCGCGCGCCGCGCTGAAATGGCCCTACGAGCCGTTCGTCGTCCCCGACGAGATTTTGGCCGCCTGGCGTGCGGCCGGCGCGCGCGGCAAGGGCAAGCGCGCGAGCTGGCGTCGGGCGCTCGCGGCGCTGCCGCCGGAGCGGCGCGCCGAGTTCGAGCGACGCATCCGCGGCGACCTGCCGGCCGGTTTCGACGCCGTGGTCGACGGCTACAAGCGCCAGCTCGCCGCCGACGCGCCGGAAATGGCGACCCGCAAGTCGGGCGAGGCGGCGCTCAAGGTCCTGGCGCCGGCCGTGCCGGAGCTGGTCACCGGCTCGGCCGACCTCACCGGCTCCAACAACACCAAAGTGCCGGCGACGGTGGAAATTTCCGCCGCCGACATGTCGGGCCGCTACGTCCATTGGGGTATCCGCGAGCACGGCATGGCGGCGGCCTGCAACGGCATGGCGCTGCACGGCGGTTTCATTCCATCGGGCTCGAGCTTCCTGGTCTTCACGGACTACGCGCGCCCGTCGCTGCGGCTCGCGGCGCTGATGGGGGCGCATGTCGTCCACGTGTTCACCCACGACACCATCGGACTCGGCGAGGACGGACCGACCCACCAGCCGGTCGAGCATCTCGCCGCCCTGCGCGCCATCCCGAACCTGCTGCTGTGGCGGCCAGCCGACGCGGTCGAGACTCTCGAATGCTGGCAGGCCGCGCTCGAAGCCAAGCGCTCGCCTTCGATCCTGACGCTGACCCGCCAGAACCTGCCGGCTCTGCGAAAGACCCATCTCGCCGAGAATCTCTCGGCGCGCGGCGCCTATGAGATCGCCCCGGCTTCGGGCAAGGCGGCGGTGTCGATCTTCGCCGCTGGCTCCGAGGTGTCGCTCGCCGTCGCCGCCCAGGCGCTGCTCGCTGCGAAGGGGGTCGCGGCGCGCGTCGTTTCCGTGCCGTGCTTCACCCGCTTCTTCGAGCAGGACGAGGACTACCGCAAGCAGGTGATCGGCGACGCGAAGGTCAAGGTCGGCGTCGAGGCGGCGGTGCGGCAGGGTTGGGACGCGCTGATCGGCGACGGTCCGTTCATCGGCATGACGACGTTCGGCGCCAGCGGGCCGTACAAACAACTTTACGAGTTCTTCGGCATCACCGCCGCAAAAGTGGCCGAAGCGGCGGTCGCAAGGCTCGGCGCCTGACCAAAATTGCGGCAAAAAGACACGCGTTTCTGGATTTGGATCAATCCGGGGGCGCCGACTCGCTGGTAAGCGACGGCCTCGGCCGCTCCTCGATCTAAGGGGCGGCGAGGTCGGGCGCGCTGGGACGCTGCGAAAGCGTCGCGCGCACTAGACTTTAGAATGAGGATCGACGAAAAGGCGCGCTGTTTGCGCTTCGCCCCGACGCGTGTCGCGGGCCCTGAGATCAACTGGAGGTAGCACGATGGCGGTTAAGGTTGCGATCAACGGGTTCGGACGCATCGGGCGACTGGTGCTGCGCGCCATCGCCGAGTCCGGCCGCAAAGACATCGACGTGGTGTCGATCAACGATCTCGGCCCGGTCGAGACGAACGCCCACCTGCTGCGTTTCGACAGCGTTCACGGCCGCTTCCCCCATGAAGTGGGCGTCGAAGGCGACTCGATCGTCGTCGCCGGCCGGAAGATCAAGGTGACGGCGATCAAGGATCCGACCCAGCTCCCGCACAAGGATCTCGGCGTCGACATCGCGCTCGAGTGCACCGGCATCTTCAGCGCCCGCGACAAGGCGGCGATGCACCTGACCGCCGGCGCCAAGCGCGTGCTGGTCTCCGCCCCGTCGGATGGCGCCGACCTGACCGTCGTCTACGGCGTCAACCACAGCAAGCTGACGAAGGAGCACCTCGTCGTCTCCAACGCGTCTTGCACCACCAACTGCCTGGCGCCGGTGGCCAAGGTGCTCAATGACGCGATCGGCATCGAGCACGGCTTCATGACCACCATCCACTCCTACACCGGCGACCAGCCGACGCTCGACACGCTGCACAAGGACCTCTATCGCGCCCGCGGCGCCGCGCTGTCGATGATCCCGACCACCACCGGCGCCGCCAAGGCGGTCGGTCTCGTGCTGCCCGAACTCAAGGGCAAGCTCGACGGTTCGGCGATCCGCGTCCCGACTCCGAACGTCTCGGTCGTCGACCTCAAGTTCGTCGCCAAGCGCGCGACGACGAAGGAAGAGATCAACGAGGCGATCAAGAAGGCCGCCGAGGGTCCGCTCAAGGGCATTCTCGGCTACACCGACCGTCCGAATGTCTCGATCGACTTCAACCATGACAACCGTTCGTCGGTGTTCCACCTTGACCAGACCAAGGTGATCGACGGCACGTTCGTGCGCATCCTGTCCTGGTACGACAACGAGTGGGGCTTCTCCAACCGCATGGGCGACACCGCCGTTGCGATGAGCAAGCTGATCTGAGAAGAGCGGCGGAGCCGGCGGCTTCGCCGGCTCCGCCGTTCGACAATCGCAACAACAGCCGCGTCGAACGGCGCATGGAGCCTTGGCGATGTCCGCCTTCCGCACTCTCGATTCCGCCGACGTGAAGGGCAAGCGCGTCCTACTGCGCGTCGACCTCAACGTTCCGATTGAAAACGGCCAAGTCGCCGACGCCACCCGCATCGAGCGCGTCGCTCCGACGATCCTCGAGATCGCCGACAGGGGCGGCAAGGTCATTCTGATGGCCCATCTCGGCCGCCCGAAGGGCAAGCCGGACCCGGCCTTCACCCTCAAGCCGGTCGCCGAGGCTGTGGCCAAAGTGGTGAAGCGGCCGGTCGCTTTCGCCCCTGATTGCATCGGCGAAGCCGCCGCCAAGGCGGTCGCGGCGATGAAGCCCGGCGACATTCTCTGCCTCGAGAACACCCGCTATTACAACGCCGAAGAGAAGAACGAGCCCGCTTTCGTGGCCGAGTTGGCCAAGCTCGGCGACGTTTACGTCAATGACGCCTTCTCCGCCGCTCACCGCGCCCACGCTTCGACCGAGGGCCTCGCCCATCACATGCCGGCCTACGCCGGCCGCGCGATGCAGCAGGAGCTCGACGCGCTGACGCTGGCCTTGAGCGCACCGGTGCGCCCGCTGGCCGCGATCGTCGGCGGCGCCAAGGTTTCCGGCAAGCTCGAGCTGCTCGGCAACCTGATCAAGAAGGTCAATGTCCTGATCATCGGCGGCGGCATGGCCAACACCTTCCTGTTCGCGCAGGGCAAGGCGGTTGGCAAGTCGCTGTGCGAGAAGGATCTTGCCGAGACGGCGCGCAGCATCCTCGCCGACGCGGCGAAGACGGGCTGCAAGATCGTGCTGCCGGTCGACGCAGTCGTCGCCAAGGAGTTCAAGGCGCACGCGCCGTCGCGGATCGTCGACGTCGACCACGTCGCCGCGGACGACATGATTCTCGATATCGGTCCGAAGTCGATTGTTGCGGTCGAGACCGCGCTGGCCGGCGTCAAGACGCTGGTGTGGAACGGGCCGTTCGGCGCCTTCGAGACGCCGCCGTTCGACGCGGCGACCATGCAGATCGCGAAGACGATCGCGTCGCTGACCGCCGACGGCAAGCTGAAGTCGGTGGCCGGCGGCGGCGACACGGTCGCGGCGCTCAACGCGGCGGGGGTCGGCGGCAAGCTGACCTATGTCTCGACCGCCGGCGGCGCGTTCCTCGAATGGATGGAAGGCAAGACGTTGCCCGGGGTCGAAGCCCTGCGCGCGAAATAGGTTTCACAAGGAGTCGCAAATGGCCCGTATTACGCTTCGTCAGTTGCTGGATCACGCCGCCGAACACGGTTACGGCGTGCCGGCGTTCAACATCAACAACATGGAGCAGGCGCTGGCGATCGGCGAGGCGGCGAGCGCGCTCGACGCCCCGGTGATCATCCAGGCGTCGCGCGGCGCACGCGCCTACGCCAACGACATCATGCTGCGCCACATGATGGACGCGCTGACCGAGATCTATCCGCAGGTTCCGATCTGCGTCCATCTCGACCACGGCAACGGCCCGGGAACCTGCCTCACGGCGATCCAGGCCAATTTCACCTCGGTTATGATGGACGGCTCGCTGAAGTCGGACGGCAAGACGCCGGCGGACTGGGCCTACAACGTCGGCGTCACCAAGACGGTCGCCGACATCGCCCATCTCGGCGGCGTCTCGGTCGAAGGCGAGCTCGGCGTGCTCGGCTCGCTCGAGACCGGCACCGGCGACAAGGAAGACGGGCACGGGGCCGAGGGCAAGCTCAGCCACGACCAGCTCCTCACCAATCCGGACGAGGCGGTGAAGTTCGTGCGCGAGACCAAGGTCGACGCGCTGGCGATCGCGATGGGCACCTCGCACGGCGCCTACAAGTTCTCGCGCAAGCCGACCGGCGACATCCTCGCCATGCACGTCATCGAGGCGATCAACAAGAAGCTGCCGAACACCCACCTCGTCATGCACGGCTCGTCGTCGGTGCCTCAGGATCTGCAGGACATCATCAACAAGTTCGGCGGCAAGATGCCGCAGACCTACGGCGTGCCGATCGAGGAGATCCAGCGCGGCATCAAGCACGGCGTGCGCAAGGTCAACATCGACACCGACAACCGCATGGCGATCACCGGCCAGATTCGCCGCGTGTTCCAGGAGCACCCGGAAGAGTTCGACCCGCGCAAGTATCTGAAGCCCGCCCAGGAGGCGATGGTCAAGATCTGTAAGCTGCGCTTCGAACAGTTCAACACCGCCGGCCAGGCGCCGAAGATCAAGCGCATTCTGTCGCTCGCCGAGATGGCGAAGCGCTACGCCAGCGGCGAGCTCGATCCGAAGTTCGGCTGAGTTGGGAGGCGCGGCCTCTGTCCCTCTCGTTGAGGGAGGAGGCCGCGACGTCTTTCTTGCGACGATCGGATCAGGCGCCGGGCTTCGGCGCCCGACCGGAATAGATGATCAACCCGACGCCGAGCAGCGCGCCGAGCGCGCCGATGGCGATCGAATTGACCGCATCGGCCGATACGTCGGAATTGACGCCGCTCGGCAGGCGCGAGAGGGCGAGCCCGGCGACGACGATGATCGCGACGCCGATCAGCAGCGCCAGCGCGCCGGCCACCCTCAAAATCACCTTCTCCACGATTGCGCCCCCCGACGGCGTGCCGGCGCGATCAGCATAGGCCGCGGGGTCGGGGCCGCCGTGCGGCCCGATGTCGCGCGGCGCCAAGGGAGCATGGCCGATGGCGTTCAGGGCGCCGGGATGAATTCGTCGCGATCGTCTGGCGGCAGGTCGAACAGGCCGCGGCCCCATTCCGCCTTGCGCCACTGCTCCTTGGCGGCCTCGATCCGCTCGCGGCTCGAGGCGACGAAGTTCCACCAAATGTAGCGCGGTCCGCCCAGCGTCGCGCCGCCGAGCAGCAGCAGGCGCGCGCCTTGCTCGCCGGCGCCGACCGTGATCGCGTCGCCGGGCCGGAAGACCAGCATGCGCCCGGCCTCGAAGGTCTGGCCGGCGACCGTCGCCGAGCCTTCGACGACGTAGAGGCCGCGATCCTCGTGTTCGCTCGGCAGAGGCAGGCGCGCGCCCGGATCGAGGACGGAGTCGACGTAGAAGGTGTCGGAGTAGACGCTAGCCGGCGCGCGCTGGCCATAGGCGGCGCCGAGAATCAGCCGCAGCCGCACACCCTCGGCTTCAAGCGTCGGCAGCGCCTCCCTGGCGTGATGCTCGAAGCTCGGCCCGGCGTCTTCATGAGACTCGGGCAGGGCGACCCAGGTCTGGATGCCGAACAGGCTGTGCGGCCTCCGCCGCGTCTCGGCGCTTGTGCGCTCGGAATGGGTGACGCCCTTACCCGCGACCATCCAATTCAACGCGCCGGGGCGGATGATCTGGTTGGAGCCGAGGCTGTCGCGGTGCTGAAACTCGCCGCGATAGAGATAGGTGACGGTGGCGAGGC
>Ga0335069_10014176_pt1 | contig 11173 bp, 7 predicted proteins | sample Lox_Sample_11_FD_206714 | JGI IMG/M metagenome (GOLD analysis project Ga0335069, IMG submission 206714) | Soil microbial communities from Loxahatchee National Wildlife Refuge, Florida, United States - Lox_Sample_1.1 | ecosystem: Environmental > Terrestrial > Soil > Wetlands | place: USA: Florida... | reverse complement strand
CCCCGAGCTGCTCTCCGAAGTCCCCGGCCACCCCCCGGCCCAGGGCCAGCCAGGGCACCGGGAACAGCACCACCAGCACGTAGAGCCCGACCCACAGCGCGCAGCGCGCGATGCCCCGCACGGTGAGCGTCACGGCAGCAGGCTCCGCGCGAGGGCCAGCAGGGCGGCGGCGGCGAGGAGGATGACCCCCGTCGCCCCCGCGACCAGCAGGGCGAGCTTCTGACGCACCCCGGGCTTGTACCACGCGGGGGGGTGGCGAGCGTGCGTTCTGGGGTCGCACGACGCGCCGATCCTGGCATCACGTGATGGCGATCACCGCACCGGATCGGGCCCTGCGGCTAGCCTGGGGGCGACCTCGAGGGGAGGGGACCACAGGGGGCCGGCGGGGTGGCCGCGAGCACGGCGCGGCCACCCCGCTCGTGCCTCGAGCGCGCGCACCGGGAGCCAAAGCTCCCCCTACCCGAGCAGCGCCAGCGCGTCCCGCTCCGCCAACCGGGCCGGCCCGCGCCCGACCTGGTCGAGCGAGAAGCCGGGGAGGAGGTCCCGGGGCCACATCCGCTCGCCGGGGGGTGCCAGGCCGGAGAGCGCGGCCAGGAGCCCTACCACCGCGCGGGGATCGGCGCCGCGCTCCCCGAGCTCCCCCAGGGTGAGCGCCCCGTGCCGCTTGGCCAGCCGCGCCCCGTCCTCGCCGACCACCAGGGGGACGTGGGCGAAGCGCGGCGGCTCCGCCCCCAGCGCGCGGTAGAGGAGGATCTGCCGCGCCGTGGAGGCGAGCAGGTCGTCCCCCCGCACCACCTCGGTGACGCCCATGGCCGCGTCGTCGACCACCACCGCCAGCTGGTAGGCCGGGACCCCGTCGGCACGGGTCACCACGAAGTCGCCCACCTCCGCCTCCACCTCGCGGCGCTGCGGACCGTGGACACCGTCGGTGAACTCGACCACGCCGGGGGGGACCCGGAACCTGTAGGACGGGGCCCTCCCGCCGCGCGCGCGCACCTCCGCCGGCGAGAGGTCCCGGCAGGTCCCCGGGTAGCGCGGGCCCTCGTCCCCGGGCTCCTGGGGTGCCCCGGCCGCCGCCGCCACCTCCGCCCTCGAGCAGAAGCACGGGTAGGCCAGCCCCACCGCCCTGAGGTGGTCGAGCGCCGCGGCGAAGCGCGGCAGCCGCTCCGACTGCCGGTGCGGGCCCGACTCCCCGCCCACGTCCGGCCCCTCGTCCCAGTCGAGCCCCAGCCAGCGCAGCTCGGCCAGGATGCGCGCCTCGGCGCCGGGCCGGACGCGCGGCGCGTCGAGGTCCTCGACCCGCAGGAGGTACTCCCCGCCGGCCGCTCGCGCCGAGAGCCAGGAGAGGAGCGCCGTCCGGGCGTTCCCCAGGTGGAGCGGCCCCGTCGGCGACGGGGCGAAGCGGCCGCGCGTCTTGGGCGTCATGCGGTCCGGCTCCCGGGTCGGTGGCCGGCGGCCCTCGCCGACCCCTCCCCGCGGGTCGCCGTGTGCCGCCTCCCCGAATTTCGGGTGACGGAGAGGTGCCGCGATCTGATATCCCGGGGTCGGCGTCCCCACAAGGGCCGGGGACCCCGGCGAACAGGTGACCCCGACATGTCCTCCCGGCAGGCAGGCGTCCTCCTCCCCCTGTTCTCCCTCCGCTCCGCCACCGACTGGGGCGTGGGCGAGATCCCCGACCTGGTCCCGTTCGCGCGCTGGGCCCGTGACGCCGGCCTGTCCCTGGTCCTGCTCCTTCCGGTGAACGAGGCCGCCCGCGGGCAGACGAGCCCCTACTTCTCCCTCTCCGCCTTCGCCATCGACCCGGTCTACGTGGCGCTGGAGGCGCTCCCCGACTTCCAGCGCGCCGGCGGCGCCGACGCGCTCACCCCCGGGGACCGCGAGCTCCTCGCCGCCCTGCGCCGCGCCCACCGGGTACGCTGGAGCGAGGTCCGGGCCCTGAAGCGCCGGGGGCTCCTGCTCGCCTTCGACCGGTTCCTGAAGGAGGAGTGGGAGAGGCGGACCGAGCGGGCCCAGGCCCTGGCGCGCTTCGCCGAGGAGGAGCGCTCCTGGCTCCGGGACTACGCGCTCTACGTGGCGCTCCACGACCAGGAGCTCGGGGGCGTGCCCTGGTCGGAGTGGCCCGAGCCGCTCCGGGAGCGCGACCCCGACGCCCTGTCGGCCGCCCGGGAGCGACACGCCAGGGAGCTCCTCTTCCAGCAGTGGCAGCAGTGGGTGGCCGAGGAGCAGTGGCGGGCCGCCCGGCGCGCGGCCAACGCCGGCGGGGTGGCGCTGGGGGGCGATCTGCCCTTCATGGTGGCCAGCGACTCGGCCGACGTCTGGGCGCGCCGCGAGGACTTCCGCACCGACGCCCGGGTGGGCGTGCCGCCCGACGCCTTCAGCCCCACCGGCCAGGACTGGGGCTTCCCGGTCTACCGCTGGCCGGAGATGCAGGCGGCCGGGTACCCCTGGATCCGCGAGCGCGCCCGGCGCATGGCCGACCTCTACGACCTCTACCGCGTGGACCACGTGGTGGGGCTCTACCGGACCTACTTCCTCACCGGCGAGGGGCCCCCGGGGGCCTTCGTCCCCGCCGAGGAGCCGGAGCAGCTGAAGAACGGCGAGGCGGTGCTCAGGATCTGCTCCGAGGGGGCGCGGGTGGTGGCCGAGGATCTGGGGGTCGTCCCGGACTTCGTGCGCGAGTCGCTCACCGCGCTGGCCATCCCCGGCTACCGCGTGCAGCGCTGGGAGAAGAACTGGAAGGAGGGAGGCGACGCCTTCCTCGATCCGGCGGAGTGGCCGGCGCTCTCCCTCGCCACCACCGGCACCCACGACACCGACGCGGTGGCGGACTGGTACGAGGGGCTCAAGGAGGAGGAGCGCACCCAGCTCCTCGAGCTGCCCGGGCTGGCCGAGCTGCGCGAGCGCGTGCCCACCGGGTTCGACGAGCAGGTGCGCGACGCGCTCCTGGAGACCGTCTACGGGGCCGGCTCCGACCTGGCCATCTTCCCCTTCCAGGACCTCCTCGGCAGCCGGGAGCGCGTGAACACCCCCGGCACGGTGAGCGACGACAACTGGTCCTACCGCATCCCCATGGACCTCTCGGCCCTGGCCGCCGACCGCGCCGCCCGGGAGCGGCTCCGAGGCCTCGCGGCCCGGTCCGGCCGGGCGCCGGGTGGCCCGCCGTGACCGGGAACCGCGTCTACCTCGTCCGCCACGCCAAGGCGGAGGCCCGGCGCGAGGACGACGGCGACCGGCGCCTCACGCCCCATGGCCGCGCCCGGTTCGAGCGGCTCCTGCAGGCGCTCGGCGACCGGCTGGAGGTGGCCCGCGTCCTCACCTCGCCGCTCCTGCGCGCCCGGGAGACCGCCGAGCTGCTGGCCCGGGCCACCCGCGCGCCCGTCGAGGAGGAACCGCGCCTGGGGAGCGGCGAGTCGGGCGGCAGGGAGCTGCTGGCCCTGGCCCGCCAGGCGCCGCCCGGGACCGCCCTGGTGGGCCACAACCCGGAGCTGGCCGAGGCGATCGCCCTGGCGGCGGGGCGCGACCTGGAGGTGCCGCCGGGCGCCGTGGCCGCGCTCGACGTCCGGGCCCGGGACGTCACCCTGGCGTGGTTGGAGGCGCCCAGCAGATGACCGCCGCCCTACGAGCCCTGGTCACCCGTGCTTACCCGAGCTGCCGGCTGGCGCTCCGCGCCGCCCTCCTCCAGGCGCTCGTCCTCTTCGCCTTCCGGGTGGCCTTCCTGGTCCGCTACGCCGGGCCCGGTGCCCACCTCCCGCTCGCGGACGTGGCCCGGGCCCTCCTCATGGGCGCCCGCTTCGACCTCAAGGTGGGCGCGGTCCTGGCCCTCCCGGCGGCGGTGATCCTGGCGGCCTGGCCGGGCAGGTGGGGGGGCCGGGCCGTGGCCGCCTGGTTGGGCCTGGCCGGGTTCTGCGCGGCCCTGGCGGCCATGGTGAACGACGGCTTCTTCGGCTTCTACCACACGCCCATCGACCCCATCGTCTTCGGCCTGTTCGAGGACGACACCGGCGCCGTGTTCCAGTCGCTCTGGGCCGAGCACCGCATCCTGCTCGGACCGCTCTCCGCCCTGGCCCTCGGCGTGGCCCAGGCCTACCTCGCCCTCCGGCCTCGGCCGCGGGCGCGGAGCCTCGCGGTCCAGGCCGCCTGGGCGGTGCTCCTCCCCTGCCTCTGCCTCCTGGCCATCCGGGGGCGGCTGGGCGGCTTCCCCCTCTCGGCGCTCGACTTCTCGGTCTCCACCGAGACCCTCCTCAACGCCGCCGTCCCCGACGGCCCCATGGCCCTGCTCACCGCCTTCTCCGAGCGGCGCCTGGCGCAGCCGATGAACGGGGATCCCCGCGCCGCCCTCCGCCGCGCCGGCTTCTCCGGGCCGGCCCAGGCGGCGGCGCTGCTCGGCCTGGCCCCCGCCGGCGCCTCCGACGACGAGGTGGCCGCCGCCCTCTTCACCAGGAGCCGCGAGAACCCGGTGGCCGCCGCCCACCCGCCGCACGTGGTGCTGGTGGTCATGGAGAGCTGGGGCGCCGACGCCCTCCGCTACCACTCCGAGCGGCTGGACCTGCTGGGCCGGCTGGCTCCTCACCTCGCCCGGGGCATCGTCTTCCGCCGCTTCACCTCCTCCCAGAACGGCACCGACCCGTCGCTGGAGAGCCTCCTCGTGAACTCGCCGGTGACCCCGCTCCTCTCCGGCGCCGCCGGGCGCGTCCCCTTCGAGCAGGCCGCCGCCCGCCCCTTCCAGGCGGCGGGATACCACACCGCCTTCGCCCTGGGCTGGAGCGGAAGCTGGCGCGGGTTCTCGCGAGCCTTCCCCAGCCAGGGCTTCGACGAGGTGGACGACGTGGCCGACGTGCTCTCGGTGGTCCCCGACGCGCCGGTGGGGACCTGGGGCGTGCCCGACGCCGCCCTGTTCCGCTGGGCGGCCGATCGCATCGCCAGGGCCGACGCCAAGGGGGAGCCGCTCCTCCTGGTCATGATGACCTCCACCAACCACTCGCCCTACGGCGTGCCCAAGGGCTACGCGGTGCGCCCCCAGGACCTCTCGGCGCTCCAGGGGCGCGAGCTGGGCGATGCCCGGGTGATCCGCCCCCAGCTCGAGACCTACCAGTACGCCTGCGACGCCCTGGGCGGCTTCCTCGACGATCTGGCGGCCCGCGGGCTCTCCTCCCGCACCGTGGTGGCCGCCACCGGCGACCACAACACCCGGGAGCTCTTCCAGTACACCCGCACCAGGGACCTCCCCTGGCGCGACCGGGTACCCTTCTTCCTCGAGGTGCCCCCGGCCTACCTCGCCGGCCGCACCCCCGACCTCGACCGCTGGGCCAGCCACCGCGACATCTTCCCCACCCTGGCCGGGCTGGCGCTCTCCGGCGCCCGCGTCTACCGCTCGGGCGAGGACCTCCTCTCCCCGCCCAGCCGCGCCCCCCGGGCGCTGGCCCGCTACCAGACGGTGCTCACCGACCTCGGGATCATCCCCTCGCTGGGCGCGCCCGGCGAGTTGTGCGCCGGGCCGGACGGCGCGCTCCTCGAGGACGCGGCCCAGGCGAGCTGCAAGGAGGAGCTCGAGCCCTTCCGCCGCGAGGAGGCCGCCTACCTGGGCCTGCTCGACTGGAACATCCGGCGCCAGGCCGTCAGGCGAGCTCGCCCAGGTACTTCCGCTCCAGGTACTCCCGGAGGTCCCGGTCGGTGAGCCCCTGGCCGGTGACGGCGCGGACGATCTCCTCCGCCTGGCGCCGCCGCCCCACGGCGTGGACGTTCCGGCCCAGCCATTCCTTGAGCCCGGAGAGCTCGCCGCGCTCGATGGCTCCCTCGAGGCCCGGCAGGGCGCGCCGAGCGGCGGCGAAGAGGCTGGCGGCGTACAGGTTCCCCACCGTGTAGCTGGGGAAGTAGCCGAACGCGCCCCAGGCCCAGTGGATGTCCTGGAGCACCCCCTCCACCTCGCCCGGCGGCCGGATCCCCAGGAGCCTCTCCGACCGCTCGTCCCAGGCGGCGGGGAGGTCCCTCACCTCCAGCTTCCCCCGCAGGAGCAGGAGCTCCAGCTCGAAGCGGAGCACGATGTGGAGGTTGTAGGTGACCTCGTCCGCCTCCACCCGCACCAGCGAGCGCTCCACCCGGTTCACGGCGCGGAAGAAGCGCTCCGGCGAGACCCCGGAGAGCTGCGGGAGGTGGCGGGCCATGCGGGGCAGCGCCACCCGCCAGAAGGGCAGCGAGCGGCCCACCTGGTTCTCCCACAGGCGGGACTGCGACTCGTGAAGGCCGTTGGAGGCCGCGGCGCAGAGCACGGTCTGGCGCAGGGCCGCGGGGAGCTGCTGCTCGTAGAGGCCGTGGCCGGCCTCGTGCAGGGTGGAGAAGGCGGCCGAGAGCGGCAGGTGCTCGTGGATGCGGGTGGTGATGCGGACGTCGGAGGGATCGAGCCCCACGGTGAAGGGGTGGACCGAGCGGTCCTGGCGGCCGGCCTCCCGGTCGAAGCCCATGAGGTCGAGCAGCTCCAGGGTGAAGCGCCACTGCGCCTCGCCGTCGAAGGTCCCGTGCAGGAAGGAGTCGTCCGGGGGAGGCCGAGCGGTGATCCGGTCGAGCAGCGGCACCAGCCAGGCGCACAGGCCTCGCAGGAGCGGCTCCAGCGCCACCACCCGGAGCCCCGGCTCGGAGAGGTCGAGCAGCGCGTCGTAGGGCTCGGGCGCGGGACCGCCCCCCGGCCGCCCCAGGACGGGGAGGAGCGCCGCCGCCTGCTCCCGCCTGAGCTCGAGCAGGCGGGAGAGCGCCGGAGCGAACCGACCGAACCCTTCCCCCTGCCGCGCCACCCGCCAGGCCTCGAGCCCCTCGGACTGGGCCCGGGCGATGGCCCGGACGAGCGCCCCCGGCACCGCCGCCGCCTGGGCGTGGTCGCGGGAGAGCTCCCGCACCGCCGCCGCCCGGTCGGCATCCTCGGGAGGATGGGCCTCGAGCCGCTCCAGCGCGCCCCTCACCTCGGCCGAGGCCAGCCGGTCGTGGATGGCCCCCTCGATGGCCGCCACCTGCTCGCCCCGCGCCGCCGAGGCCTTGGGGGGCATGTACGTCTCCTGGTCCCAGCCCAGCAGGCCAGACACGCCGGCCAGTGCTCGCAGCTCGGACATGGCGCGGGAGAGCGTCTCCCAGGCGGCGGCGTCGGCGCCCTCCGGGGCCTTGGGGTGTGCGGGCATGGCCGGACTTCTTACGCGATGGACCGCCTCCCCACAAGGCGGAGCGGGGGTCCTTTGCGGTCGCCCGCCTGCTAGACTCGCGGACCGTGCCGGCACCGCCCGCCCCCCCCGCCCCGCCGACGCGCCGTCCGGCGCCGCGCTTCGTGCAGGAGCTCGACACGCTCATCCGGGCCCGCTACCCGCTCGTCTACCTCGTCTCCCCGGAGGAGCAGCGGCTGGAGGCGGTCCTGGCCGAGCTGGCCCAGGGGCACGGCAAGGCGCTCCTGGGCTGGTCCATCACCCGCGGCTTCTCGCGCCTCGACGGCGGGAAGGGGGTGCCCGAGGGGAAGGAGCCCAAGGAGCCGGTGAAGGACCCGGTCGAGGCCCTGGCCCAGGTCGAGCGGCTGGCCGACCCGACGCTGGTGGTGCTGAAGGACTTCCACCCCTTCCTCTCCGACCCGGCCGTGGTCCGCGCCGTGCGCGAGCTGGCCCACGCGCTCAAGGCCACCTACACCACGGTGATCCTGCTCTCGCCCACCCTGGTCATCCCGCCCGAGATCGAGAAGGAGGTCTCGGTGCTGGACGTCCCGCTGCCCACCTACCGCGATCTGCTCGAGCTCCTCAAGGAGATCGTCGACGTGGTTCGCAGGACCAACCGCGCCAAGGTGGAGCTCACCCGCGACGACGCCGACCAGCTGGTGCAGGCGGCCCTGGGGCTCACCCTGGCCGAGGCGGAGAGCGCCTTCGCCAAGGCCATCGCCGACGACGGCCGGCTCTCGCGCGAGGACGTCTCCCTGGTCCTGGAGGAGAAGCGGCAGGTGATCCGCAAGAGCGGGCTCCTCGAGTACTTCGCCGCCGACCAGAGCCTCTCCCACGTGGGCGGCCTCAGGAACCTGAAGACCTGGCTCACCCGCCGCGGGGCGGCTTTCTCCGAGGCCGCCCGTGCCTTCGGGCTCCCCGAGCCCAAGGGGCTCCTGCTCCTGGGCGTGCAGGGCTGCGGCAAGAGCCTCACCGCCAAGGCCGTGGCCGGCCAGTGGCGGCTGCCGCTCCTCCGGCTGGACATGGGGCGCATCTTCAGCGGCCTGGTCGGCTCCTCGGAGGAGAACCTGCGCCGGGCCATCCGGGTGGCCGAGAGCGTGGCGCCGGTGGTCCTGTGGGTGGACGAGATCGAGAAGGGGCTCTCCGGCTCGCAGTCCTCGGGGGTCTCCGACGGCGGGGTCTCGGCCCGGGTGTTCGGGTCCTTGCTCACCTGGCTGCAGGAGAAGACCGCGGCGGTGTTCGTGGTGGCCACCGCCAACCGCATCGACGCCCTGCCGCCGGAGCTCCTGCGCAAGGGGCGCTTCGACGAGATCTTCTTCATCGACCTCCCCTCGGCGGCCGAGCGGCGCGAGATCCTGGAGATCCACGTCAGGAAGCGCAACCGCGATCCGGCCGCCTTCGACCTGACCGCGCTGGCCGCCCAGGCCGACGGGTTCAGCGGCGCCGAGCTCGAGGCGGCGCTGGTCTCGGCGCTCTACGACGCCTTCGCCGAGGGGGGCGAGCTGGCCCAGCGCCACCTGGCGCGGGCGGTGTCCGAGTCCCTGCCGCTCTCCGTCACCATGCGCGAGGAGATCGCCGCGCTGCGCAGCTGGGCCGCCACCCGCACCCGGCCCGCCTCGGGCGCCGGAGGGTGAGCGTGAGCCCCTCCGACCGCCTGAGCCGCTTCCTCCACCTCGAGCGGGCCCGCCCCGAAAGGCCCGACGCCTCTGCGGCGCGGCCGGCCGAGGGCACCGAGGAGCGGATCGCGGCGGTGGAGCGGCCCGGGCCCGGGCCGGCCGGGCCGGCGCGCCACCAGACCGGGGCCAGCCTGGAGCGCTTCGGCCCCGAGCCCGATCCCGGCATCGAGCTGGTGGAGACCGACGGGCGCCGCCCCTTCATCCGCTGCCGCCGCTGCTGCACGGACAACAACGTCTTCGCCACCTCCTGCCAGGGCTGCGGCCTCTCCCTGGACACGCCCGAGCAGCGCGAGTTCGACGAGCGCTTCTTCGCCGCCCGGGAGGCCGAGGGCGAGCGCGAGAGGCGGGCCGAGGCCGAGCGCCAGGAGCTGAAGGCCCGCGCCCTCGCCGAGGAGGCCCATGCCCGCCGGGCCATGGGCGAGGCCATCGCCCGCGAGGTGGGGGAGAGCGAGCGGCGCAGGCTGGACGGCTGGTGGGGGCCGGACCGGGCCACCGTCCCGCGCACGTGCCTGGGGCTGCGGCTGGCGCGCATGCTCCCCGACCCGCGCTGGCACTGGCCGACCTTCCTCTGCGCCGCGCTCCTCGGCGGCGGCCTTGCCATCTACGGGTACCGCCAGCACAGCATGGCCTTCGTGGTCGGCCTGCTCGTCCTGGTCCTCACCCTCCTGCCGCTCCCGGACTGAAGTCCCGGACCGGCCTGCGGCGCGGTGTCGCCCGCCGGGAGGGTGCGCCCCCCGCCCTCGCCGCGATTCCGCTAGACTCTGCCCGCCCCGCTCCCGGGGACCCTAGAGCCAGGAGAAGGAAAGTGCCCAGCGCACCCCGTGACCTCGTGGAGAAGGCCGTCAACACCATCCGCATGCTGGCCGCCGACGGCGTGCAGCAGGCGAACAGCGGTCACCCCGGCATGCCCATGGGCGCCGCCGACATGGCCTTCGTGCTGTGGACCCGCCACCTCCGCTTCGACCCCCAGGAGCCGCGCTGGCTGGGGCGCGACCGGTTCATCCTCTCCGGCGGCCATGGCTCGATGCTGCTCTACTCGCTGCTCCACCTGGCCGGCTTCGACTGCACCCTGGACGACCTGAAGAGGTTCCGCCAGATCCACTCCCGCACCCCGGGCCACCCCGAGTTCGGCCTCCTGCCCGGCGTCGAGTGCACCACCGGCCCGCTGGGCCAGGGCGTGGCCAACGCCGTCGGCTTCGCGCTCGGCCAGGCCATGCTCGCCGCCCGGCTGGGCCCGGGCAGCCCGATCGAGGACCACTTCGTCTACACGTTCTGCGGCGACGGCGACATGATGGAGGGAGTCTGCGCCGAGGCGGCCAGCTTCGCCGGCCACCAGAAGCTGGGCCGGCTCATCTGCCTCTACGACGACAACGGCATCACCATCGACGGCAAGACCTCCATCACCTTCACCGAGGACGTGACCCGGCGCTTCGAGGCCTACGGCTGGCAGGTGCAGGCCGTGGACGGCCGCGACCACGAGGGCATCGACCAGGCGATCGCCGCCGCCAAGGCCGACCTCTCCCGGCCCAGCCTCATCCGCGTGAAGACGGTGATCGGCTTCGGCGCGCCCAAGAAGGCCGGCACCCCCGGCGTGCACGGGGCGGCGCTGGGCGAGGAGGAGCTCGCCGCCACCAGGAAGGCGCTGGGCTGGCCGGAGTCCCCGCGCTTCCTCGTGCCCGACGACGTGCGGGCCTTCTGGGGCGAGGTCCTGAAGGAGAAGGCCGCCCTGAAGCAGGCCTGGAGCGAGCGGACCCTCGCTTGGCGGCGCGCCAATCCGGAGAAGGCGAGGCTCCTCGACGCCCACGTCGAGCGCGCCGTGCCGGCCGACCTCCTCCAGAGGCTCCTCGCCGAGCTCCCCGCCAACGACTCCACCCGCAAGGTGGGCCACGCCCTGGTGCAGAAGATCGCCCCGCTGGTGCCCAGCCTGGAGGCTGGATCGGCGGACCTGTTCGAGTCCAACAACAACGACGTGAAGGGCGGCGGCGCGGTCGCCCCCGGCGCCTACGGCGGGCGGAACATCTTCTTCGGCGTCCGCGAGCACGCCATGGGCGCCATCGCCAACGGGCTGGCCTACGACGGCCTGTTCATCCCGGCGGTGGCCACCTTCTTTCAGTTCCTCGACTACATGCGCCCGCCGGTCCGCCTGGCCGCGCTCTCCAAGCTGCAGACCCTCTTCGTCTACTCCCACGACTCGGTGTTCCTGGGCGAGGACGGCCCCACCCACCAGCCGGTCGAGCACCTCACCGCGCTGCGCGCCATCCCCGGCATCGAGGTGTGGCGCCCGGCCGACCCGGCCGAGACCGCGGTCGCCTGGTC
>Ga0335069_10014175_pt1 | contig 11174 bp, 7 predicted proteins | sample Lox_Sample_11_FD_206714 | JGI IMG/M metagenome (GOLD analysis project Ga0335069, IMG submission 206714) | Soil microbial communities from Loxahatchee National Wildlife Refuge, Florida, United States - Lox_Sample_1.1 | ecosystem: Environmental > Terrestrial > Soil > Wetlands | place: USA: Florida... | reverse complement strand
CACGCGGATGCGATCCTTGGCCGCCACCATGAAGTAGCTTGTGGGCGCACCCTTCTTCTCCGAACCGTACTTGGGGTTGGCGCTGACGTGAATCACTTCCTTCGGGTTGCCCTTTTCGTCGACCAGACCGTCGCGCTCGAACAGGAGATCGTTCAGGTCGCCGAGGATAGCGCCGAGGTTCTTGCCGGTGGTGATGGCGCCCCAGCCGCCGATGGAGTGGAAGCGCACGGCGACCGCGCCCTCGGGCAGCAGCGACGGCGTTTCTTCGCCAACCACGCTGTAGGGGTGATCGATGCCGAGCACGAAGAAGTTCACGCCGTCGGCGGCGGACTTGCCGTCCTTGCGGGCGCGGCCGGCGGTGGCGTACTCAAAAGCGCCAATGATGTGCTCGGGGCGGAAGTCACGCGAGCCGAGGCCGTAGCTGCCGTTGAAGATGCGGGGCAGTTCCGACGGTGCAAGCGCGGGCAGACCTTCAGTCGCATGGTGGCCTTCGTACTGAGTGGCCTTGGAGAGCGCGGTGCGGATGTCACGGCCCAACGGATTGTCGCCGGCCATCGGCTCGTCGGTGCGCTCCAGGATGATGACGTTCTTCTTGCCCTTGAGGGCTGCAACGATCGCCGCCTCGGGGAAGGGGCGAATTACGTTGACGTGGATGGAGCCGACCTTTACGCCACGCGTCTGGCGCAGGTAGTCGACCGCGGCTTCAACGTTCTCTGCGGCGGAGCCGAGCGAGATGAAGACGGTGTCGGCATCGTCGGTCTTGTACTTGCTGATGAGACCGTAGTGGCGGCCCGTGAGTTCGCCGAACTGCTTGTAGGCATCCTCAAGGAACTGCAGAATGGGCTCGGTGAAGTTGTTGCGCCGCGCCACCACGCCGTTCATGTAGTGTTCCTGATTCTGCACCGGCCCCAGCAGGACGGGGTTGGTGAGATCGACCATCTTGGGCACGCGGCGGCGCGTGGGCCCGAAGAGCACGCGCTGTGCTTCGGTGGGGCAGTCGATGATGTCGTCAGGTGCGCCGAGATACTCGCGGATCAGCTCGGATTCATGCTTATAAAAAGTGCGTTCCAGGTGGCTGGTGAGGAAGCCGTCCATGATGTTCATGCCCGGCGTGAGCGAGAGCTCGGTGACGCGGCGCAGGATGAGCGATTGATCGGCGGCCTGCTGCGCGTCCTTGCCGAAGAGCATGATCCAGCCGGTATCGAGCGCGCCGTAGATGTCGTCGTGGCCGCAGTGCACGTTGAGTGCATGCTTGGTGAGCGCGCGCGCGCCCACTTCGAGCACCATCGTCGAGCCCTTGCCCGGCGCGTGATAGTACTGCTCCACGCCGTAGACCACGCCCTGGCCGGAGGTGAAGTTGACCACGCGCTTGCCGCAGACAGAATGCGCAATGGCGCCGCCCTGGGCCGCGTGCTCGCCTTCCGTCTCAATTGCAATCGTGTTGTGGCCGAAGACATTCAGGTGGCCTTCAGCATAGGCCTGCTGGAAGAGCTCGCCGCCTTCGGTTGAAGGCGTGATGGGATAAAAGACTCCGGCGTCGGCCACGCGCGTCTCAGTATGGTACGAGACAAGTTGGTTGCCGTTTGCGGTGACCCGGATGCCGGGATAACGAGCGGTGTCCGCCATGATTCCCCCTCAGTGTTCTCGATGCGTACTGCTGCTTGTCGCCGGCCTCAGCGCGGTGCTGCCAGGGGCAGTTGGCTGCGCGGTGCAGGCGCGTCCTGAAAACTTAACCGCAGCAACGAGGCGTGCGGTATCTTGCATTGTTGCGGAGCGGGCCGTGCTCATGCGCAGGCGCGCTCGGCCTGACGCAACGACGGGATGCACCCGCTTCGCTGCGACTTTTTCGATTTGCCTGGCTTGGCCCGATGGGGATCGGGCCGCCTCCAAATTTGACCCTGCAAGTCTAATTGCCGGAGCGAACGATGGGAAAGCATCGGGGAAGAATCCCGGCAAACTAGAACCTGGTACAAGTATGCTCTTTTCCTCGATGCCGTGGAGACGCCGTATCGCAGTATGGTAAGCATTGAAGACGCCCGTTGCCAGCCTCACCTGGCGATGCATCTTGAGGCATCTGTTCGTACCTCGTGTGCGCGGCCGCAGTTGGATGGATTACAAGCTTCGATCAAAAGGAACAGGCCGTCCGGTGAGCACCGGACGGCCTGCTTGTTGTTTAGGTAGAGGTGGCTTAGTCGCCAGCGACCGGCTCGGCGGGCTGCACCGGCTTGGCGGGGGCGATGGAGTCGAGGCTGACGATGCCCTCGACCGGCTTTTCGCCCAGGATGTGCTCGCGGTAGAGCTTTGCCATGCGGGCGTTTTCCGCGTCCGACTTGACCTTGGTGTCGCGGGCACGGAGCTTCTCTTCGCGGGCGTTTTTGGCGATGCCCAGTTCGTCCAGCGTGTGGTTGGCTTCAGAGTTGACGTGCTCCATGTTGAGCACCAGCTCGTGGCCCACGTGGCCCATGCTGACCTTCTTGCCGCCGGCGAAGATCTCGTGGCGGCCGTGCTCCTCGTACCACTTGGTGAGGGTGGCCGTCATGTGCATCTTCTCGATGATGTTGCGCCATCCGATGCCCGTGTTGTACGCGCAGAAGCTGATCTCGCCTTCCTGCGTGGCGTAGGGGATGATGCACTGCTCGGTGCGGCGGAAGTCGTAGTTGAACAGGTCCTGGAACCACATGCCTGCGATGAAGAGGAAGTTCCAGCGGTCGGAGCGGCGCATCTTGATGTCTTCTAGGGTGCGGTCGCCCTTGACCGAGCCGTAGTTGCGGCCGGTGGCGCCGAAGGTCTTGTCCATCTTCTTCAGCATGTCGATGATGCGGAAGTGGGTGGGAGCCTGGAAGGGATCGTAGTTGCGCATGAGGGCCAGGGCAAAGCCGATGACCGAGAGGAACTTGCCGCGGGCGGCATCGTTGACCTTGGCCACGTCCCTGGAGACCTTGTCCATGTGGAGGAAGGCGGTGACCGGGGCGGCTTCCTTGGTCTCCTTGTCGATCATGAGGGCCATGCCGATGCCACAGTCTGGGTGGCAGCCGCAGGAGAGCTGGCCCCACTCGGCCTGGGGTCCGTGGATGAGGTCGGCCCAGTCGGTAAAGGTGCTCATGAAGCTGATGGGGAACCAGTCGCGGCCGGGCTCGCCGAAGCCCACCTGGTTCTTGATGTCGTGCGCCATGTGGGAGAGGGTGTAGCGCTGGGCAAGGCGGCGCTCGTCCGAGATTTCCTCGTCGCGGCCCGTGAAGCTGACCGGCTGGAAGCTGAGGAAGCTGATCTTCTTCGGGTTGTCGAGGGCGAACTTGATGATGCGGCCCACCTGCTCGTTGTTGATGCCGTTGATGATGGTGGTGACGGGAACGATGTCGACGCCGGCTTCGTGGAGGTTGTTGATGGCCTGGAGCTTGACGTCAAAGAGGTTGCCGACCTTGCGGTGCGAGTTGGCAGCGTTGCCGATGCCGTCGAACTGGAGGTAGACGTAGCGCAGACCTGCTTCGGCTGCGGCGCGGCAGAGCTCCTTGCTCTTGGCGAACTCGATGCCGTTGGAGGCGGCCTGCACGGAGTTGTAACCGACCTTGCGCGAGTAGGCCACGGCGTCCAGGAAGTAGGGCGAGAGTGTGGGCTCGCCGCCGGAGAACTGCACGCTCATCTGCCGCTTGGGCTTCACGGTGATGGCGTTGTCGAGCATGGTCTTGATCTCGTCCCAGGTGAGTTCGTGGACGAAGCCGACCTGGTTGGCATCCATGAAGCACGGGTCGCACATCATGTTGCAGCGGTTGGTCAGGTCGATGGTCAGCACGGCGCCGCGCCCGTGGGTCACGGTGGAGGTGCCATGGTGATGCAGGTTCTTGTCGCCTTCGCCGTGGGCGCGGATGTCGCGGCCGGGGAAGTTGTCCTGGAGGTGCTTGGTGAACTCGGGGTCGATCGACATCAGGTCTTCAAAGTGGCCGTGCTTGGGGCAGTCCTTCACCATCAGGATCTTGCCGTCGCGCTCGATGATCTGCGCCTTGACTTCGCCAACCTTTTCGTTCAGAAGGACTTCGTGGGGCAGCTTGCCGTCCAGAATCTGCTTGCGAATCTCGGGGACGCACTTGGGACACAGAGAATCCGTGGTGCGCGGCCAGCCGAGGGGCGGCTTCTCCTTCTGATAGCTCTTCAGCAGGGGCTTATCGCTCCACTTGGGGGTGAACGAGGGATTCGGGCTGATGCGGTTCAGCCGCTCATAGACGACCCAAGCGCCCTTGGCCGCGTAAACGACGGCCTTCTCGGCATACTTAATCGCTTTGGACATATTGACGATGTCTCCTTCAGAAGAATCGGGCGCCGGAAACGGCAGGCCCTGGAATCATGGAGCGCCCCGAAGGGGCTAAGAATTCATTGCAAGAGTAACCGCAGGAACGAGGCAACCCAAGCAAGGTGCAGCGAACGGGGAAAAATGCGCCTGAATGGGACAGAGAGGCAGCTGAATGGGGCGGGTGAGATGCCGAAAACATGGCCGGTTGCGAGGGGAGAATTCCTTCGGCTGCAACGCCTTACGACGGGCTAAGAGCCGGGACCATCAGGCCGGGCCACCTGATTGACGATGCGCTGGATGAAGACCACACGGAAGTGGATGCGGCGGGCGAGATCGGGCAGGAACTCGGTGATCAGGTTGTCGGTTGGGGCCAGGGCCAAGCCTGTGAAGTAGCGTGTAGCGCTGGCTGAGACGTTGGTTTCGCGTTCCGGAACATAGAGATTGCTGATGGCGATGTCGGCTCCGAAGCCGATCAGGTTGCTGTAGTTGAGCATGCCGCGGCCGTTGTCGCCCTGGCCCCACACGACGGCCGTGGCGGCGTGCAGGATGCGACGGTGGATGGATGCGCCGGGATTGCGGTGATAGTGCGGATCCTGGTGAGCGAGCGAGGGGATGAGAAAGGTGCCGACGAACTCGCCGGTCATGTCCTGCGCGTAGCTGACGCCAACCAGACGGCCAAAGCCCGGCATGCCAGGGCCGTATTCCGAGTGCGGGTCGGCGCCGACGGATATGGCTGAAGTGCCGAGGATGGTGAGCGCGTTGAAGGGGTCGACCACGTTGCGGATGGTAAGCCAGCCTTTCTCTTTCGGCGTGAGCGGCTTGACCTTAGGTCCGTCGATAAAGCGGTTATACCAGTTGATGATCGGCACATAGAGCGGACAGGAGGCCATCACTGGCTCAGGGGGAGCGGCTGGGTTGGCCAGCCCGGCTGCGGCAGCCAGATGGGCGGCTCCGGCAGCGGACAGGGTGGCGGCCAGGTTGCGCAGCTGGCATGGGCCGAGGACGGGCGGGACTGGAGTTCCTTTCGGAGCAGGTGCGTCCGGCACTGGCTCCTGGGCAGGAATGGAACAGGCGAACGCGAGAAGGAAGTGCGCGAACAGGAGTGCATGGCCAAAGCAGATGTGGAGCTTCCGGTGATTCAACAACCGCCTGCAGTCGAGCTTCAGGGCTTCCAAGGGCTTGTCCTCTCCGGCTGATATGGTACGGGGAGTGGCTGGGCGCGGCATAATGTGTGCTTTCTTGTTGAGACGCATTCTTGCTTCAGAAGGTCACTTGCCGCGCTCAGGAGGCGCGCGCCGCAAGATCCGGCACTGTTGACCCATTCGGCACACCTCGGAGATTTCAATACGGTGGTGCAATTGACGCGGCTGGGGAGGGTCGGGAGACTTGTAGATAGAGGGATTTCCGCCGTGAGCTCTTATCCTCCTCCTCCTCCTCCGGGCAGCGTGGGCCAGCGTATTGAAGAAGCTGTGGAACGGATTGAAATGGAGCTGCGCCATGCGATCGGCTACGTGAATGACGCGGTCATTCCACAGGTGCGGTCCGAGTCCATCACCGCCATGCGGAAGGTGGCCGAGAAACTGAAGGAACTGGCCGACCGCATGGACCAGCCGAAAGGTCCGCAGCCCAAATGACAATTACCGACTGGCAGAGGCCAAGCCTTCACACGGCTGGCTGGGCAGCGCTCGCCCTGCTGGTTCTGGTGGCCGCCGGCTGCGGGCACCACCACAAGAAGCAGCCCCCGCCGCAGCAGACTGCACCGCCGGTGGTGCAACCGGTTACTCCTCCTCCGCCCGCCGCCGCTCCTGCTCCGGGCGTGGCCTCGGGACGCATTCCCGTTACACCGCTTCCGCCGGGCGGAGTCTCGGCCGAAGACCGCGAGTTTGTTCTGACGCACCGGCCAATCTACAGCGAAGAGGGGCAGGCTACCTGGTATCGCGCTCCATACAAGGGCCGCAAGGCAGCCAATGGTCAAGTCTTTGATGACGACGCGCTGACGGCCGCGCACCGCACGCTTCCGATGGGCTCGCTGATTGTGGTCACCAACCTGACCACCCGGCAGCAGTCAGTGATGCGCATCAGCGACCGCGGTCCTTTTGTCGAGGACAAGATCCTGGACCTGACGATCGCGTCGGCAAAGTCGATCGGCGTTTACCGTGTGGGCACGGCGCCCGTGCGCATCGACGTCTACCAGACGCCCAAGCCGATCGAGGTTGGCGGGCGCTGGTGCGTGCAGTTTGGAGCCTTCAAGAGCGAGCGCAAGGCTCTGCAACTCAAGGCGAAGCTGCTGCGCAACTATCCGGACGCGAAGGTGATTGAGTTTCCTGGCGAGGACAGCTACTGGGTGCGCATTCGGCCGGCGGGTGACGACCGCGAAGAAGCCACTGCGATCGCCCAACGGGTTCAACCGGACGAAGGGGATGCCTACCTGACGCGAATGGACTGAGCGGAAACGTTCATTTCGATTTGCAGACCCGGGCCGTCAGAGCGTAGGGTGGCAGCGAAGTGCGGTACGGAGGGTGCAATGACGAGTGGAGCACTTGAAGCGCCGTGGGAGCGCCAGAACTATCTGGCGATCACCGTAGCGGCCATTGCCTGTTTTCTTCTTGAGACGCTGTGGTACTCGTTTTTTTTGGATACGTGGCTGAAAGGACTGGGCCACTCGCGCGCCTGGCTGCACTCAACCGGCGTTTCACTCACCTTGCAGTGCATCACCGCGCTGCTGGCTGAGGGGCTGATCGCCGGGGGCATTTCTCGCGTGACCAAGATGACGGGGGCGATGACCGCGGTGCGCGGCATGCGCGTGGGCGCCGGGGTGTGGGCAGGTTTCGTGGTGGCCACGTGGGCCGCCGAATACGCCTTTGAAGTGCGCCCCTTCAGCCTGCTGGCCGTCAACCTTGGTTTCTGGCTGGTCGCCATGGTGATGATGGGTGCAATCGTCGGCGGATGGAAGAAGAAGGCCTGACGCGCTGCGCCCTCTACTCCGGTGCGGGGTAGAAGGGCAGCTTGTCGTTCTTCTCGTTGGCGCGACGGAGAGTGACGTCGTCCAGCAGAAGCGCGGGGGCCAGCACAGTCTCAGGAATCTCGCCTGCGTAGTTGGCCACCCATAGCTGTTTTCCCGCCGCGTCGATGCTGGAGCGAAGGGCGCGCTGGTCAAGGTCGGCGAGGCGCGCGCCGCGGACCAGCTCCCGCTTGCCGTCGGGCGTAATGCGGTAGAGCAGGCGCGGAGCCATCGGCCCGCCCAGGGTCTCCACATAGTAGACGCTCTTCAACTCGCGGTCCCTGGCCAGATCGAGCAGCTTCTTTTGCAACTCGTCATCGCTCTGGCCGTCTTTCGCGGCGATCTTCAGGACGCCCAGAGCCGGGTGCGCCGGACCGGAGATGGAGGCGCGGCCGTGGCCGTTGGACTGCGGAAAGTCACGCACTGGCTGACGGCCGATAAGGTAGTTCTGCAGCTTGCCCGCGGCAATCAACGGAACTGCCTGCGCGGGCACGCCCTCGTCGTCGATGTCGTAGGCGCCAAGAAGGCTCTTGCCGTTGAAGGTCTTCATTGTAGGGTCGTCGACGGCCTCCATAAACTCCGGCAGCACGCGAGCGTGGAAGCTGGAAGCGAAGGGTCCGTTGGTGCGGGCTTCGGTGCCCAGCCGCGGGCGGGTAGCCAGCAGGCCGCCGCCCAGCAGGCGGTGCAGCGTGTCGGTCGCGGCGTCCGCGCTGAGCAGCACGGGCCCGTGGTACTCCTCTTCCACGAGAGGGGCTTTCTTCAGGTCGTCCAGTGAGGCGATGAGTTTGACAGCGTGCTTCTCAAAGGCCTCAGGCGAGTCGAGAGCGGCCAACGTGTTGCCTACCGAGGAGTCAGAGCGGTCCAGTCTCATTCCGTCCGCGGCCTGTGTGCCCACGCCGAAGCTCTCCTGATAGCTGGCTTCTGACTTGCGCACGATGGCACCCTCGCTGGTGATCATGCGCGTGGTGATGGCGCGGGCATGGAAAGCGGCGGCGCTGTGTTCAATGTCCGGTATGAGAGCGCGAACCGAGGCTTCTGTGCGGTAGAGGCCGCTGAGATGAGCGATGCGCGTGGTCCATTGCGCCTGGGCGGCTTCGTCCAGGGAGAGAGCCGCTGGGGTGGCGAGGGAGACGACCGGCTTTTCGCGGCTCAAGTCGTCGGCTTGCGGTGGCGTCTGCACCTGCTTAAGTTCAGCCTGCTTTTGCGCGTAGCTGGCCAGCGCAGCTTTGTAGGCCTGGTCGGTGGCGGCCCAAAGGGCCGAGCGCAGTGCCACAGGATCGTCGTCGAACGCGGCCAGTTCCGCTACGCCGTCTCCGCGCGGACCGGAGCTGTCTGTCTTGTAGTCGCCTACCAGCACGGTCACGCGGGCAAGCCGCGCGTGGTTGCGGCTTGAACCCTCAGTGGCGCCAAAGCCCGCATGGGTCTCAAAGTCGTCGATGTCCGAGACACGGTACTGGATGAAAAACGGCTTCTGAAAGTCCTTTAGCTGCAACTGGTTCATGCTGCGGTCAAGCTCGGTAAGCATGGCCTTCAGCACTGTGTCCTTTTCGGCGTCGGCGCGGGTGGGCGGAGCGGCCCACAGAGGCGCGGCGCAAAGAGAGGCTGCAAGGGCGGCGAGAGCGAGCGGGCGGAGCAGGGTCATTGGGCCTCCTTGGCGCTGGGAATGGGCAGAATTGGGGGTCGCTCGGTGCCCTGCGGCTGGCGTTGGGTTTCAATCTCGTTGAGCAGCATGGCCGGGGCCACGGCGCTGACCGGAACGGTGCCGGACTCGGCGCCGCACTCGCCATTGAAAACCTCAGGCCGGTCGCTGGTGGCCATGATGCGCTTCATGGCGGCAAGCGGGGTGCCCACGATGGAGACGCCGCGCACCAGTTCGTCCGGGCGGCCGTCCACATAGACGCGCCACACTACCAGCGGGATCACCTGGAAGGCCTGCGGCGAGCTGCGCGCGGTGACGGCGAAGCCTGAGGAGATGTCCTCAAAGTAGAGGCCGTAGGGCTTGCCCTGCTTCTTCGCTTCTTCTATGAGCTGTTTGCGCAGGTCGGCATCGGACTCGGTCCTGGTCGAGGTCACGATCAGGTTGCCTTGGCGGCCGGTGGGCATGCGGCCGGATTGCGCGCGCCCGTGGCCGTTGGACACGGAGAAGCTGGCGATGGGCAGGCGCGACATAAGGAAGGTTTTCAGGACGCCGTCCTGGATGAGCTCGACCCGCTGCGCCTTCTGGCCTTCGTCGTCGTAGGTGTAGTTGCCGGAGAGCCAGGATTTGCCGAAGGTGGTGCGGGTGGGGTCGTCGGCCACGGAGAGGAATGGCGGCAGGATGGCTTGGCCCAGTTCCTTGGTAAAGGTCTGGCCCTCCTCGTCGCCGCGCTGGCGTTGGCCCTCAAGCCGGTGGCCCAGTACTTCGTGGAAGAAGACGGCGGAAGCGCGGCCGGAGAGGATGGCGGGCCCGTCGAAGGGCTCGGTCACCGGTGCTTTGCGCAGCGCCTCAAGGCTCTGGCCCAGGGTGCGAGCGGCAGCCTCGAGCTCAGCCTGTGCGGGCAATCCGTCTATGGTTTCGGCCTCGAAGGTCTGGTCGCGGAACAGGTCCATTCCGTCCTCGGCGCGAGTTGCGGCCACCAGAACCAACCGTGCCTGCCGGTGCGGCGAGACAACGCGTGAGCCCTCAGACGAGACCAAATAGTCGGTCTCGTTCTGCACGGTCAGCACAACCATGTTCTGATACACATCCGGGTAGTCGCGAAAGATGCGCGACACGGCACGGACGCGCTTCTCCCATGCGGCGCGGTCCATGGCGACGGGCGGCGCGGGCGGGACGAGCGCCACCTGCGGCTTCTCGCTGGAGAAGTCAGGCGAGGTATCTTCCTCCTTGGCGCGCACCTGGGCCTCGGTCTGCACGCGGAGGTAGTTGTCGAGCGCCGAGCCGTAGCCAAGGTTGGTTGCCTGCCACAGGGTACGGGCAATCGCCTGGCGGTCATCCACCAGTGGCAGTTGCAGACTGGTGACGGCCGAGCCGCGGTGGTCGCCGTGGGTGTTGTCGAGCCTGGGGTCGCCCAGGCGCACCTGCACGTCCACTGTGCGTGCGCGATTGGCGGCGCTGCCGACGAGAGCGCCGAACTGGGCGCGGATCATCACCGCATCGGCGTCGCTGACCGAGTAGCTGAGGAAATAGGGCGGCAGCTGCCTGGTATCGCCCGGCTGCCGGCCCAGCGAGGTGAAGGCTCGGTTCAGCTCGGCGGTCATCGTGTCCAGAAGGACGGATTGCTGTGCGGGAAGAGCGGCGGCAGCGGCAAGAAGCGCCAGCAGAACGAGGGAGGCGCGGCCCGGCCGCCGTTGGGCGGCAAGAGATGTTGTTGGCATAATCTGGTCACTACGAAGCAGGTGCATGTGTATGGACGATTGTCGCAGAATGGACATCGTGCAGGGAAAGGCAGCATGAGGCGGACTCTCAAGTGGCTGTGCTTGCTAGTCGCAGTTGCGGTTCTCGTGCCCGAATTGGGACTGAGCCATGCGCTCGCGCAGGCTGCGAGCGCGCAGCCCGCCTACTGGCTGCCGCCGGACAAGCTGGCGAAAGCTCAGGCGCTGGAGCACACCCGGACGCTGCTCTATTTCGGCGACGCGCTCTGGGGGATGGCTGTGCTGTTTCTGCTGCTGTGGACGCGTTCGGCAGCGGCGATGGAAGCATGGATCGCGCGCGGCACCAAGCGGCGCTGGCTGCAAGGCTTGGAGTTTTTTGTGATGGTGCTGGCCATCGTCACGCTGGCGGAGTTGCCGGTGGACGCCTACGCGCACGAGGTGAGCCTGCACTACGGCATCAGCGTGCAGGGCTGGGGCAGTTGGCTGGTGGACTTTGCCAAGGCGCTGGGGCTTACGCTGGGCATCGGCGCGCCG
>Ga0335069_10014174_pt1 | contig 11174 bp, 4 predicted proteins | sample Lox_Sample_11_FD_206714 | JGI IMG/M metagenome (GOLD analysis project Ga0335069, IMG submission 206714) | Soil microbial communities from Loxahatchee National Wildlife Refuge, Florida, United States - Lox_Sample_1.1 | ecosystem: Environmental > Terrestrial > Soil > Wetlands | place: USA: Florida... | reverse complement strand
TCTGCCCCATCGGCCTCCAGTTCCTGGTCGTCCGCCAGCAAAACAAACTTGCTGTCCACGCCTCGACCAGAAAGCGTCTTCGTGATCACAAGCTTCCCATCGATGTATCCCTCGGCGCGCAGGTCACCCCAACCCACGCGAAGCTTTCTCAAATCGAGCTTGGTCAGGTCCAGAACGAACGGCGGGTATTTCAGATGTTCAAACTCCGTGCGGTCCGGATCGACTTCCGCAATTGGAACCCACGGGTTGCTTTCAAGGCTCTCTGCGCGCGCCGAGATCTTGAGATGATCGCAGTTTGAACAGAACACCGCCTTCGTAAAGCCCACCGATTCGTCGCCACGTGCCCAGTGAAATGCCGGCTCAAGCACAATCTCCTCCGACGGATCGCATTGCGACTTGTAGAAGCCGGCCGCCGGCTTCGGCTCGCGGAAGATGTCTGTCACCCCGTGGTAGCAGATCCGGTCGCCCGACCCGAAATTCGAATGCGTGTTGTAGTCAAAGGCGCACCAGCCGATGCCGCCGGCGTATTGCGGATTCGACGCAAGCTGGTTGTGAATGCGCGCATGCCGCAGCGTGTGCTCGCGCTGGCGTTCATCATCATCCGTCGTCTTCGTTGGAAATGTGTGCCCCACAAACTCCGTGTTCAGGTAACGTGGATGATTCGGCGGCTTCAGAGGGAATCCGAAGTCGTTCATCGTAAATACGTCCTCGAGAAATTCCGATTCCTGGAAGTACCGGATGCCGCCCGTCTGCCGCGAATCATCCAGTGCACGCGCCAGTGCGTTCGTTCGAACGTAGAAGTCGTGATCGTCGAGAGATTCGTTGATTCGAACACCCCACAATACGATCGATGGATGATTCCAGTCGCGCCGGATCATTCGTCCCACGTTGTCGATTGCAACCCTCTTCCAGCTCTCATCGCCAATGTGCTGCCACCCGGGAATCTCTTCGAGCACCAGCAGGCCGATCTCGTCACACCTGTCGAGGAAATGACGTGATTGCGGGTAGTGCGACGTGCGCACGATGTTGCAATGCAGGTTCTTGCGAAGAATGTCCGCATCCATCTTCTGGGCGCGCGCAGGCATTGCCTGGCCTGCAAAGGGAAATGTCTGGTGACGGTCAAGTCCACGCAGCTTGACGATCTTTCCATTCAGCGAGAATCCACGATCGGTAAAGGTTGCCTCTCTGAATCCAATGCGGCGCAAATCTTCGTCGATCAGGCGGCCGGAGTGAAGCAGCCTCACGCGAATTGTGTAAAGCCGTGGGCGATCAAGATCCCAGAGCTGGATGCCGGTCAAGTGCGAAAGCTCGACAGTCTGCCGAGCTGGATCCTTCAGCGTCTGTGCCGACGCATGCCGGGCGGCATCCGTGTACGGATCCAACGACGCATCCTGTCCACCGGCTTCCCCGGCGCCGGCCATGCGCTCGATCGTCCGTGTCGCCTTGGCGATCACATGGTCACCATCGCTCAGTTCAACTTCGATCGACAGCGCCCCGTTACCCGCCGGCTCGCCTGCCAGAAAGCAACTCACTTCAAGAGATGGACTTCCGCCCAGCACGTTGGCGGGCTTTGCAAAGATGTTATCGATGTAAGTCGCCGGAACAACGCGCAGATTAACCTCGCGGTAGATGCCCCCGAAGGTCATGTAATCGATTTCATATCCAAACGGAGGAATGTCCACCCGCTCTGTCGAGTCCACCTGAACGACCAGCACATTCTCCCCGTCCGTGCGCAAGTGTTTTGTCAGCTCAAACGAGAAAGGAGTGAATCCGCCTCTGTAATCACCCAGCAGGACGCCATTGACCCAGACTGTCGATGCGGTCATCACTCCTTCAAAATCGATGAAGACGCGCTTCCCCTCAGCCCCCTTCGGATATCGGAAGCGACGCCGGTATGTCGAGATGAATTCGTAATCCTTGTCATCAAAGTTGTGCCACGGCAGCTCAATATTGGTATGCGGAATGACCACTCTTTGAAACTTCGAGTCATCAAAGCCGGGCGACTCAGCGCCGGTGACTTTCGCCGGGTGATATCGCCAGTTACGATTGATCGGCAGGATCATGCGTCCCTGAGCAATCGGCTCCTCTGCCCGAAGCGGCGATACGGACAACGTCGAAGAGGCCACAACCGCGCCGGCCGTCTTGATAAAATCGCGTCGAATCATCGTTCATCTCCATTTTCGAAAAGCTAAGTGCCATGCGAAATCCATTCGCGCAGTGCCAAAGTCAACCGATCAATGCCCATTGCCCTGTGATCATCCGCAAGCACGAACTCCTGCGGCGCCACGACGAACGCCTGCGATAGACTCTCGGCTAGGCAGACGCACACAGTCGATTGCTGATACTCTGCGTAGCGGCTGGCGGCAAGCCATACATAGAGAGCGAGCATCTGAGCATCGACTGCGCTGCCTTGGAAATCGTCAATCGAAGGCAGAGGGTTCACCTGGTCCGGGTTGTCGAAAACCGCCACGCCGGTAAAAGGCTTCGGCTTGCTGCGAACTCCGAACCGCGCTGCCAAAAAAGTCGGCCGCGCACGCCGGAACGCCTCTGATGCCGCCCACTCTACAAACGAATTTCCAAAAATCACCGCTCCGTTCCCCGTGAGATACAACGAACGCACAAACTCGCGCACCGCCGGGTCAGAGGCAACTTCGGGAGGACACCACGGCAACACATCCACCTTGCGCAGACGGTCGAACACCGCATCCGCGTCGGCAAGATCCTTGCGCATGGTGTTCATCTCGTGCGAGAAGCTCTGGCGGTACTGGTCGAGCCGCTGGTAGCTCAACAGGATCGCGCCCTTCGATTCTGAAGCAACTGCATCCACGAGGGTTGACCCTGCATCCACTATCCACGATCCGGCGGGCGCGGCCCCCTCCCGATTCAGCGTCGCTTGAAGCAGGCCCGGGAATGCCATGCCGTCTGAATCTGCCCCGCCTGCCAACAGCCGCTCCATAACACCGACCCCATGCCCGGTCTCTGTGAAGTCGATCTTGATCGGTCGGCCAAGGCCTTGCCATCGTCTCCATACACTGGCCTCGTTGAGCGGAAGATTCGCTGGGATATCCATGAGGATCAGGCGATTCACGACCTGATTCGCCTCTCCCTTCTCCTTCGAATTCCGCTCAGCCGTATCGAAAACCGCCTGCACCGCTCTTCGCCACTCTTGAAAGTATGGCGACCGCGCTAGCTCAGACGAGTTTCGAATGGTCTGTTCGTTCGTTGAGAACTGCCAGTGGCGCACACCCATCTTGTTCTCGAGACTCACGACATCCCTAAAGAGAGCTGTCGCCTCCTGCGGACTTAGGCGCGCCACGTAGAGAAGAAGCCGCTCGACTGCCCCGCGCTCGTTGGGGAACAGGAATTCCCACTGGCTCAGTTGTTGATTGACAAACGGCAGAAACGTGAGCGGCAGGCGGTTGAGTACGCCGCGGTCCAGTGCTTCCTGAAGGTTGTCCGGCAACTTGCCCGTTTCCGCCATTTCACCCTCTCGACCGGACCACCTGTGCCGTTGCGCGCCAGCCCAGGCTATCCGCGAATCTCATTCAGTCTTGTGCCCTGCGATTCCATCGGTACGCACTCCAGAAGATTCGCCAGCGTAGGGCACACGTCCACGTGGCGAATTGGCCGCTCGATGATCTGTGGCTTCTCGATGGCTGCGCCGAGCGCCAACATCCACGTATCTCTGGTGGAGTCATCATTAGCGCGGTGGTTGAAGAATCCGTTCGTCGACGACCCATCGGGATCTCGTCCGAACTCCGGCAGAATGACCATTGTGGTCCTGTCCTTGTAGTCAGGGTTCGCTTGAACCTCTTGCCACAGTTGGTAGGTCAGTCGATCAGCTGTCTTGATGCCCGCCAGATGCAGTGAGTAGGAGCCAAAGTGAGCAGCCTCCACATCCGAAAACGCCACCACCAGCACCTGCGGAGCAAACTTCCGCATCACCTCGCGCGTTACAAAGAACGTGAGTTCATCCCCGGAGGTCGGCCCTCCTCCTCGCACAAAGCTTGCAATCGCCGTCTGAATGGAACCCCGCACTCGAGGGTCAAGCCGGTCCGCTCCGTCAAAGACATTCCATCCGAGACCTTCATAGTTGCTTCCTTCCATGGCGCTTTCAAGTTCCGCTTCGATCTTGCTCCGGTCTGCCATGTTGGCGGTGCGGCCTCCACGCAATGCATCCGCCACGGCCATCAGCATCAACTGTTTTGGAAACAGCACGTTTGCGCCAAATGCCGGCCCGAAGTCGGTATCGGAACTCGCGCCGATTAAGCTGGTCAACGCCTTATTGCTCGCCACCATCCACGTCTCGCTGCGATCAATCCGATGTTCCTTTCGAAACTGTTCGAATATGGTGGGCGTCGTCGGCGCGAGTTTGCCCCAGTCGTCGACGCGTTGCCAGTTGCCGGTGAGAATGCTTGAAATGGCATTGAAGTGCGCCGTCACGCCTTCGTTCCGGATGTGCGGATAGAACAATGCATTGGGCATCAGGTCACCCGCGAGATGGGGAATATTCACCAGCCCATCTGGCGAGAATGTTTCGGTTCGACGGACGCCGCCAATGATCACCACAACCACCTTGCGGCCCGATCCGGTTTTGGCTTGTTGCTGACCGTATAGCTGTACTTGAGGCATCATCATGCCGGCCGCCAGGAGGCCGGCGCCGCAAAGGAATCTCCGCCTGGAATCGTCAGACAAGAACTCAACGTCGAGTCCATCAATTCGGCCAATTAACGCGGCTTCTTGAGCATCTTCCTGCATAGTTAGTCTCTCCCGATGAAGTCAGCGTTCGACAGATTCCACATTCAAAACCCGGCAACAACTCTGCGCCGCAATGACTACGGCGTGTTGGTCCCTGAGCTCTTTTCCGAGTAGACAAATTGTTGGACCTCGTCTCTTTCCCTCTGTAGCTCCGCCAGATGATCGGCACGAAGTTTCTGATACACAGCGAACTCCTTTTCCGCATTTTCCCTCTTCCCGACATGAACGTAGTCAGTACCAAGTCGATAGTGCGCGTCAGAAAGCTTCGGATTCAGCACGAGAGCGCGTTCGTACTCTGAAATCGAGTCATTGTATCTGTGCTGGTCTGAATACAGATTTCCAAGCTGCAGGTGTGCTTCGGCTAGCGAATCGTCGAGTGCAATCGCCCTGTGAAGCAGAGTCTCGACTGTGCTTAGCTCCACCCCGGTATCGCCCGACCGCCTTCCTTTCCATAAGCTGATCGCGTAGTAATACTGGGCCAATGCGCTTCCGGGTTGCAGCTCGGCGTAGCGGCGAAATCTCTCAACCACCTCGTCTGCCTGGAGCGGCGAGCTGTTGTACGCCTTCGAAAGAAAGAGATAGCAACGCGCATCAGATGGGTCCAGATCGGCAGCCGCAATCAGTGCCTTCACTGCGTCATCGTATTTGCCTCGCGAATAGAGTGCCAATCCAAGGCCAATTTGAATTCGCGGAGAACGCGGATAGCGCTTGGCGGCATTCTCGAAGATCTCGATCGCCGGCTCATAGGTTCTGTGAAGAAGCATCTCGCTTCCCCACGCGAATAAATTCTCTTCGCTCGGGTCGAGATGCGCCGCCCCTTGGTAGTCGTTCGCTGCCGCAACAAACCTCCCCTCCTTCTCATCGATCTGGCCGAGCAGGTTATGAAGCTCTGCCGTGTCCCTTTGACGCATCAGTTGCTCAACCACCGCCCTCGCATCACTGAGCTTCCCAAGCAGAAACTCTGCCATCGCCAAGTCGTATCCATTGTCATAGGCATCGGGGTTGATCTGGTGGGCACGCTCAAGATGGGGTTGTGCTTCTGCGATCTTTCCTGTCCGGATGTAATACTCGCCGAGGTTATGGTTGGCGTTGTAGCTGTTCGGTTCAAGATCGAGAGCTTTCCGGAATTGCTCACCCGCAAGCTCAGTGCGTCCCGCGTGCATCAGACTCGCGCCAAAGTTGGTCCGTGCTTCGGGAGAATCGGGCTTCAGTTGAACAGCTGTCTTCAGGTGTTCAATCGCCTTGTCATCTTGAGACTGCGCCCCGTACACCATCCCCAGAAGCTCATGCAACTCGAAACTCTTTGGCGCGTATGGAAGGAGCTTCTCCAGTTGCTCCGCGGCTTCTGCGAATCGCCCTGCTTCATAGTCCGCCACAGCTGCCTGGTACGCCTGATCAAGCTTCTGCTTCTGTGGGTCCTCGCCGGCCGCCAGATAACTACATGCGAGGAGCGGAAGCACGAGCAAGGGGCGAACCCGGGGCCATTTGCTCACTGTACGCCTCCCACGTGACCGCGTGAGCAACACGCTACGCAGACGAACACCCCGGCAAGGCACCCGAAATCGCGTGCCGCACCGGGGTGTGATCATCTTAGCCTAGTAGTAGAACTTCAGCGCAAATTGGATCTGCCTCGGATCAAATGGAGCAAAGCGAGTCGATCCAACTTCGCCGAAGTGTGGATCGGTGAAGTTCCCCGATCCGCCGATGGCCACAACGCCGTTCCCACCGAAGTTCGGCGCATTGAAGTTCGGGTGGTTGAGGATGTTGAACATCTCGGCTCGGAACTGCAGCCTGAAACGCTCGGTGAAATTGAAATCCTTGAACATCGAGAAGTCGAAGCGTTTGATTGGCGGTCCGGTGATCTGGCCTCGTGTGCCACCAAGAGCTCCGGCGCCATTCAGAGGAATGCATCCTGCTGGTGAGTTCGGTATCGGGAACGTGTTGCCCGGCGTACCGCCCAACTGGCAAGCCTGGGCGAAGGCCTTTGGATTCCCGATCCAGAACGGCCTTGGAACAGGGTCATTGCCCACTGCTTTCAACTTGATCCCGAGATTCGGACTTTGTCCCTTGACGCGTATGGCATTGCAGCCCGTCCCCGAGGTTGTACCTGTGGGGCATGAGAAACCGAGAGGCTGTCCGCCTTGGAGGGTCACAATCCAGTTGGTAGCCCATCCTCCCAGTACTGCGTTCGCAATCCCTCCCGAATTCATGTACTTCCTGCCCTTCCCGAAGGGCAGTTCATACCCACCACTGAAGTGAAAGACGTTACGTACGTCGAAGTTGGCCACGCTCCAATCAAATTTGGGTCCCAGCCCCGGAACGCCATAGGCACGCAGCGTGTCCGCTGATGTTCCATTCAGCAGGTCGCCGGCATCCGACAGCGCCTTCGAGTAAGTGTAGGTGAGCAGGAACGTGATTCCATTTGCATACTGCTGTTCCAGCTTGGTCTGCAGACCATGGTAGATGCTCTCCCCATAGGTCGCCTGGTAGCTGCCGCCGCCAAAATCGGGGAACGGAACGTACAGTGGCTTGGTACTGATGCCCGCCGGAAGGATCTGGCTGACATTCTGGTATCCGACGCCTCCCTGCAGATCAGAACCCTTGGTCATTACATACGAACCCGTCGCGGACAACGAGCGCGTCAATGAGTATTGCAGGGTCAGATTTGCACTGAATGTTCGCGGAGTGCCGTACTCGAATTGCAGTCCCTGCAACCCCAGGCCCAGAGCATTCACAGCCTCAGGCTTGAGTGGAATGCAGGAGAACCCCGACTGGAATGACGCCGTTCCACCGGGACCGGAGGTCGGACACGAGGAATACGGCGAGTTGTACTTGATCGGCGCAACCTGTGAGGATTGCTTCGGATCGGCTGGATTTGCCGTCGGTTGGTAGTTGAGGTTGAACACAAAGGGATAGTTTTCGCCAATGTTCGGCCCGTATCCCTGGTTCTCAAACGAGTTGTAGAACAACCCAAACCCGCCGCGTGCAACAAGCTTCGGGCTGATTTCATAAGCGAAGCCTACGCGAGGAGCGAAGTTGTGCTTCTGCGTCCGCAAGAGCCCCTGGCCGTACTTGTCTGTTGACAGGAGAGCGATTCCGTCCTGCGCCAGCAAATTCACAAAGCCAATACAGCCGATGCCCGCGCAAGTAGCATTCGTTGACAGCGTTCTGTTCGCTTTGCCGGTTGCTGGAATGATGAACTCCGGCTTGTTGTCGGGGGCACCGGACGGAACAAAGTTCGCCTGCCCTCCGTTGGTCTCTTCGATCGGCCCGAAGTAGTCCCAGCGCAGACCAAGATTCAAAGTCAGCTTCGAGGTCACCTTCCAGTCATCCTGGAAGTAGGTTGCGAAGTAGATCTTGTGGTCATACGTCTTGTTGATATTCGATGCGTAGACATTGTTCGAACCGCCGGAATAGCTGAAGCCGTTGGGGTTGGGATTTCCGGCAATCGTTGCGGGAGCAGCCACCGGAGGCAACAACAACTGTGCAAGACCGCCCCCCGTTTGCGACAAATTGGGAATATCAGTGAAGGCGCCGCCGTAATCGAACTCGCCATGCGACCATGCCGGCTGCAACGTTGAAAACTTCACGGTTTGATACTCAACGCCCATCTTGAAGCTGTGCTTGCCGTAGATCTTGGTGAAATCGTCCGTGACCTGAAGGGTTTGACTGATTTCATCCGAGGGCAGAAAGGCGTTGCTTCCGAGAGTAGCGAGGTTGGCGATCCCGAACGCGGGAAGGCCACCGTTCTCCTGCCCCTGCGGAATGCCCAGGATGTTGTACTTCGCTGGAATCCCCTCCGTGTTTCCTTCGGGGCCAAAGCGCGTAGTGTGCAGGTGAGCAAATCCGCCGCGCACCTGGTTGATGGTGGCGGAGTTGAACACGTGAGTGTATCCGGCCACGGCCTGGTGGGACCTTGCGGTCTGGTCGCCCTGCTGGAAGGCGCCTCCATCCGCGACTCCTCCAAAGATGCCCGGAATGTATTGGGGATCATCGGAGAAGCTGTAGCGGAAGAAGATCTGATCCTTATCTTCCGGGTTGAAGTCGCCTCGGACGTCAAAGCTGTTCGCGTGCTCATAAAGGTTCGGGCTGTTGCTATAGGTTTGGGTGCCTGAGTTTGGCGCAGGATAAAGACCGAGGATATTCACTGCATCCTTGTCAATCCGGCTGGCGGGAAGCTGGTTCAGATCATGACAGGCTGCGAGAGTGAAGGTCGCAGTTCCTGGTCCGCAAGCGCTGCTGAACGGATCGCGAACGTATCCGTCACTGCCGCTTGTGTTCGTTCGTCCGGAAACGGGATCCACGGCCCCTGCTGCAACAAAGCGGGTTGTACCGGGATCGAGGATTGTGCCCTTTTGGATTGCCCGGCCAAGAATGTCCTTCCTGGTCGTTCCATCATTGAATCCCAGAATGTCGACAAGGTTCGTGAAGCCGCTGCTGCGCTCCAAGTTGGTCGGAACGTTACCGCTCGCGTTGGTGCCCTGAACGCGCCGCTTGCCTTCGTAATCGCCGAAGAAGAACAGCTTGTTCTTGATGATCGGACCGCCGGCAGACGCGCCAAACTGATTCAGGCGGAGCTCGCCCTTCTTGACCCCGGTGTTGTTCTCAAAGTAGTCCGCGGCATCAAGCACGTCGTTGCGGAAGAACTCCCATGCCGCGCCGTGCAGGCTGTTCGTGCCTGACTTGATCGTCGCATTCATGACCGCACCGGCAGATCGGCCAAGTTCCGCACTGAAGTTGGCTGTCTGCACCTTGAATTCCTGAATCGCATCGACCGGGGGCAGGATGACGAAGTTGGTTCCGTTCAGAAAGTCGACGGCGTTGGAGTTGTTGTCGATTCCGTCGAGCAGATAGTTATTCTGCGCCGGGCGCAGTCCGTTGGCTGAGAACGCACCCGAAGCAGCATTGCCGCGAGTATCCGCCTGCGGCGTTTGCATGCCCGCGCCAAGCTGCGCAAGGAATGTAAAGTTGCGTCCATTCAGCGGCAGGTTGTTTACCTGTTGCTGAGTGATTACCTGGCCAACCGATGCTTCCTCGGTTTGCAGGAGCGGTGGCGCGGTATTGACCTCGACTGTCTCAGTCGTCGCGCCGAGCTTGAGTTGAACGTTCACCCCCAAGACCTGCGCAACGCTCACAGTCAGATTCTTTTGCGTGGTCTTTGCAAAGCCCTGCGCCGTGACCGTCACCGTGTAGTGGCCGATTCTCACAGGCGAGAAGGTATATCCACCGTTGTTGTTTGTCCTGGTTTCCAGCGTGATGCCCTGATCCGTGTTCAGAAGCGTCACCTGCGCATTGGGCACAACAGCACCGCTCGTGTCGGTGACTGTGCCGGTAATGGATCCCTCGTCCACTTGCCCGTGAACCATTGGGGGTTGGAAGAAGATGACACATAGGGTTATTACGGTCATTAACCCTAGCCAAGGAAGATTCCTGCGTCCGTGGCCCATCCGAATGCCCTCCGATCTGCCTGTTGCCTTCGACTGAAGTCGATTCTCGTAGCGAACTGATACTGGGGTCCGGGAGCGAAAACCGTCAATTTGTAAACGGTTTCATCTTGGTGGCACGAAGCGTAGTCCATTCGCACGATATTTGTCAACCAAAAGGTGGAGATATTTCTTTATCTACAGTTTGAGAGCCGCCAGACTACCCTCCGCAGCCTCACCTTCATACCGATTTCTGTATCTTTGAATCGCGTCCCAAATCCACATCCGAATCCGAGGTATCTCTTCCCTCCAGGGCCTGAACAAGTACAGCCGATTTCGACTGAATGCTATGATTGCCAGCATCTCGCCCGCATCATGCGTTGCTTTGGCAAAATGTCAGTCCCCAGGGATAAATACCGGTCGATCTCACGGCGGGCGGTTCTCAAGAGCTTTGGTTATGCAGCGCCCATGCTGCTGCGGGCCGAGGCGCTTCGAGCCTTCTCCGCCTTCGCAGAAGCTTCGGCGCCTCAACCACACACAGACCGATTCCCTCTCGCCGATATTCGCCTGTCGCCCCGGTATCCTGGCCCCTCCCCTTTGGCTGATGTTCTTCGCCTCGTTCCTGCCGGTTCAGACGAGTTCACGCTTGAGCCCTTCGCAATTGAAATCGAGGCGACTCTGCGAGCCTGGGGCTCAGATCTCCAAACCTCCCCGGCCAACCATCGATCTCTGGCGAGTTCGCTGGACCAGAAGATCGAAGCTTCCCGCCTCAGTGAACCCTATGAGGTAAAGGTCCGTGCAGGGTTTGGAGTCGATGTCGTCAGAAGAGATTTCCCGAACAAAGCGACAATCGATAGGGACCGATTTATCCAGGACCTTCACGCCTGGTTCGGCCAACCCCTCCGCGTTGAAACCACCGAGTTTGAGGTCTACTCCATCGAGAGGATATCGAGTTCCCCCCTTATCCTTCGCCTCGATATCCGCTACAACTTC
>Ga0335069_10014173_pt1 | contig 11174 bp, 7 predicted proteins | sample Lox_Sample_11_FD_206714 | JGI IMG/M metagenome (GOLD analysis project Ga0335069, IMG submission 206714) | Soil microbial communities from Loxahatchee National Wildlife Refuge, Florida, United States - Lox_Sample_1.1 | ecosystem: Environmental > Terrestrial > Soil > Wetlands | place: USA: Florida... | reverse complement strand
CCGGGGGATCGTTGTTGCCGGGTTGATCGAGCAGGGGAACGTTAGCGTCGTTCGGATCGTTGCCGGTGATGGGAGTGCTGCAATCCGCCTTAATACCAATCCCGTCATCGGAGTCATAGGGATTGGCGTAACATTGCGCGCCGTACTTTGCGACAGAAAAGCTGTAACTGGAGTCGTCTTTTGCGACCCAAGACAGCATGGGCATAGACATGATCGGCAGGGCACCGCTTGCCGAGATATTGCTGACAAATTGTATGGAGTCCTGATAAAGCGGAGGATCACCCATGGGGCGGTTGTCGAAATACCAGTCGGCCGCCGCGTTGGTATCGAAGTTCTTCCAGTTGTAGCGGGAGGAAGCATTGCCACCCCAGCGAATGAGCGTAGCCCCAGTTTGCTGAATGTAATTCGTATCCGGCGGAAAATTCACTCCATATATATATGGGCTGATGTCGTGACGGTTGGTGAGAGCGTCAACTGTCACGGTGATGTTGGTCTGTGGAGCAGGCTTGTCAGCCGCGGTCGCGAAGGGGATCAGCGCAAGCATCAAAAGTACCGGCAGGCCGGTGAGGGGAAATCGTCGCATGGTTCAACCTTTCTGTGGCTCTGTGAATGGTAGTCACGGAATAGGGGACGGAAAAGACCCGGTTGTACATGAGGGAGTTCGAAAGGAAGTACAGCAGAGACTGACCGAGGGGACGATCGAAAGTCGCGATAGCGCCAGCTAGAGTCGAAAGTCCCCGGGCGGAGCCGGGAATTCGGGCCGCAATCGGCTGGTTTTGATTCCGGATTCGATGGATTCGTTACGCCGCGTCTAAAAATTCTAAATAACAAACGAAACCGAGTAGTATTTTGTCGGTTCAGGTACAGTGCCGTGACGTGGGGGTGCGGCGCCTGGCATGGGTTTTGAGAATCCGCGAGACGTGAAAATGAGTGGAAAGTAGTTGCCATTTTCCCGCAAGACACTGCATCTGCAATTGCAATTTTTCCCGACAACCAGGCATTTATCTTTGAAGGCCAGCGCCCGGCATGGTTGACTATTTGCGCTTCAAAGAAGGAAATGAGGACGTTCATGAGACCCTTGATACTGCGTATTTGCGCACTGCTCCTTGGTGTTCTGGCTGGATGTGGACAGTTGAACGCTGGAACTCAGTACATTGTCGCCAACGACGACGCTGCGGCACCCTTTCCCTCGGGAGTCAGTTTTTACCATATCCAGGCGAACGGTTTTCCGGTACTAGTGCAGGATGTTCAGACCGGCGGCATGGGCATCGGCGGTGGATTTTTTGGAATGAATCGTATCAGCGTGCTCAACAGTGGTGGCCAAGCCTGCGTGTATGCGTCGGATGCGGCAACGAGCGACATCGCCGGAATCAATGTGAATACGTTGACTCTCAGTGGCAATACTGCCGGATCCGAGTCGGACACCGGAACCTCCAACGGTATCGGCTTGGCGATGAATGGCCAATTCTTGTATGCCAGCTTCAGTGACACCAGCAACATCGGCACATTTGCGGTACAGCCGGGATGTGGCTTGTCATTCATTGGCGACATTACCGTATTTGGTATTCAGCAAGGAATCATCAATGGCATGGCCGTCCACGGGAATGTATTGGTTGTTACTTACACGGATGGCACGATCGAGTCATTCGACATTTCGGGTGGAACTCCGGTCTCGCGCCGGGACAAGCAACTGTCGACGGCGACGGTGAAATCCCAGGGTGCGACCTATGCCAACTCCATCGATATTTCTCAAGATGGCCGGTTTGCAATTTTTGGTGACACTTCGACCATGATGGTGGTGGAAGTGTCGGACATGTCGTCGGGCAAACTGGCGCCGACCAAGGTTTATTCGTCGATTAACAGCATCAGCTCGAGCAATGTAATGTTGAGCCCAAACGGTCATGTCCTCTACATCGTGAACACGCAGGGTGACCGGGTGAGCGCAGCCTTGTTCGACAAGACGACGGGCAAACTGTTTGGAGGCTGCAGTTCAAATCCCATCCGGGGCCTTTCGGAGAACTGGTCGTACCTGGCCGGACTGGCGCTCGCCAGCAACCAAGGCACGGGTGGTGGCGTTTATGTGGCGGAGTTCGGAGCCCAGGCGATTGGCCTGATTGAACTTACGGTTTCGGGCAGCAGTTGCACGCTGACGGAAGCACCGAAGTCGCCGGTGGAAGAGCCCAACAGTTCGGGATTGCTGTCGATCGGCAGATTCCCGCCGCGAGAGTTTTAGAAGCTAAGAAGGACCAAGAGACAGGCTGGACATCGTCATCTTATGAAGGAGCTGGATATGCGTGTTTTATCGAAGTGCTTGGTGGCAGTCATGACTTGCGAAGTTGCCTTTCTCGGGGCAGTGGCGCAGTGTCCCCCGCGGCCCCAGCCGGGCACCGTGGTTTCCGATCCGTACAGTATTTCTTCGCAGAATGGGATTCTGTCGGCGGAACTGATTTTGGCGCATTCGGTCGACGACGGCGGATACACGCATTATTGCTACAACTACCAAACGCCGGACAAGAAGATCGCGGAGGCGCCGACGCTGCGATTGAATCAGGGGGATGAGTTGAAACTGGACATTCTGAATCGGATTCATGATGACAATCCGATGAAGATGAAGATGCCGGTCGGCGCGCAAACCTGCGGCAGTGGCGGGGACATGACGATCTCGTCGACGAACGTTCACTTTCACGGATTGAACGTGCCTCCGAAGTGCCATCAAGATGATGTGATCAACACGCTGATTCAACCAGGCGATCCGGCGTTTCCCTATCGCATGCAGATTCCGGCGAACGAGCCACCTGGATTGTACTGGTACCATCCGCACGTGCATGGTTTCACCGAATTTCAGGTCAATGGCGGAGCGGCCGGTGCACTGATCGTCGAGGGCATGGAGAAGTATCGTCCTGAAGTAGCTGGTCTAACGGAACGGGTTTTCGTGATCCGGCAGCAGTACCTGGTGCCATGGATTCCGGGACCGTATCAACTGACGCTGAACTACCAAGTGGATGCGCTGCCATTTCCTCCGCCTGTCATCCAAATGAAACCGAACGAGAAGCAGTTCTGGAGGGTAGCCAACGCTACGCTACAGGACTTCATGCCGATCCAGTTCCAGGTGAACGGCGTGCCGCAGCAAATGGAGTTGATCGCGTTGGACGGATATCCGCTGGCGACGCCGCGGAAAACCGACACCATCCTGATAGCCCCGGCCAGTCGTGCGGAATTTATCGTGCAAGGCCCCCCGGAGGGTGAGGGTGGGACGTTCTACGTGTTGGGATATTCCACTGGTCCGACCGGCAATCCTGACATTCAGCAGCGTTTGGCAACGGTCCAGCTTTCTAATAAGGAGGATGGGAGTACGCGCAAGATGCCAATTCCCACCGAGCACCTTTCGATCAGCAAACTGAAGTTTGCGGGTAATGAGAGCGCGCAACTGACCGCGAATCGGAAGCTGTTCTTCTCGGAAGAATTCGGGGGTACCAACGGACCTATCCAGTTCTATATCACGGTTGATGGGCAGAAACAGAAGGTGTTTGAGCCTAATGAGAAACCCGTCATCGTGACCAAAGTAGGTGCAGTGGAAGACTGGCTTATTGAAAACCGGGCGCTGGAAACCCACGCTTTTCATATCCACCAGATTCACTTCCGGGTGCTAGAAGTGGACGGTAAGCCAGTTCAGGACCACGATATGAGGGATACAATCGAAATCCCGTTCTGGGAAGGGCGAGGACCGTTCCACAGTGTCAAGGTGCGGATGGATTTCAGCGATCCGAATACCGCGGGGACCTACGTGTTTCACTGCCATATTCTGCTGCACGAAGACCTTGGCATGATGCACAAGATCTTGGTCGAGCCTAACTAGTACAAGAAACTAACCCGGGCACAGAGGACGAAATCCTACTGTGCCCTTTTATTTTTGGGCCGAGTTACGAGACATAGATGGAACCACTAAGGGCGTGAAGGGACACGAAGAAATTGTTCGTGGATCGTGCGATCCTAGGTAATGCAATCGATGTTGTTCATTCGGAGGTCATAATGCGGCGAAACGTTTTCGTGGTATGCGGTGTAAGTTTGTTGTTGATTGCGGGGTACCTTGCCGCGAATCGGCATGCAACAGTGGTCCACGCTCAAACGGAGGCGCCGGCCGCTATTCCGAAGTCTTATGGCAGGCTGGTGACAGCGATCGCCGACCAGATCGGCACGGGCCTGGTGTTCGAGGACGCTGAGGGAGTTGTTCGTTTCGTGAGCGTGACTGGCATGAAGGAAGGCGAACTGGCGCGTTACGACACCAAGCCGGTGCACGGAGGAATTCCAAAGTCATACGGCCACCTGGTGACGGCGGTCGTCAACACCAATGGAATGACGGGGCTGATCTTCGAAGATGATAAAGGCGTAATCCGATTTGTAACGCTAACGGGTCAGACCGAGCAAACCTTGACGCGCGATTGATAACTTCAACGTTGCTTTATTGCTGTTTCCTTTTGGAACTCCCGCTGTCGGAAAAGCGTGGAGTTTTCTATTTCTGCCTATAAAAACTGCTACAGTAGTTGTGGACTCCCACGTAATTCATCGTTGGCAAACGAAGGAGACTGGGATGCGTATCGCTGTAGTCGGATCTGGATATGTGGGATTGGTGGCCGGGGCATGCTTTGCCGATATCGGTCACGAAGTGATTTTGGTCGACAATGACCAGCAGAAGCTGTCAGCGCTGAATCGGGGAGAAGTTCCGATTCATGAGAAATTCTTGCCTGAGTTGTTAGAGCGGCATCGCGGGCAGCGGCTGAGGTTTTCGGATGACTTACCCGCCGCCGTCGAAGTGAGCGACGCTGTTTTCATCGCGGTTGGAACACCTTCGACAGACCGCGGTGATGCCGACCTTTCCTATGTTGAATCAGTAGCGCGCGGAATCTCCGCGGGCATGGGCCGCTACAAGGTTGTGGTCGAAAAGAGCACTGTCCCGGTCTATACCAGCGAATGGATTCGCAAGATCATCCTGCGAAATGCAGCTCCGCCGGATTCGTTCGATGTGGCATCCAATCCGGAATTCATGCGCGAAGGCACGGCGGTCAGCGACTTCTTTTATGCGGACCGGATTGTGATCGGATCGGACAGCGCCAGGTGTACCGCGGTGCTGCGAGAAATTTATGCGCCGCTGACGGATGGAAGCTATTACAAGAGAACGGATGCGATTCCGCGGCCGGACCGGGCGCAGGTTCCACCGCCCATGGTAGTGACCAGTACCAAAAGCGCGGAACTGCTCAAGCATGCCTGCAACGCGTTTCTAGCGATGAAGATTTCCTTTATTAATGCGGTGGCTACGGTGTGCGAGTCGGTCGGAGCAGACGTGCAGCAAGTCGTGGAGGGCGTGGGGACGGATAGCCGCATCGGTCCGCGTTTTCTGAATCCGGGAATTGGTTATGGCGGTTCCTGTTTCCCGAAGGACCTGAGGGCGTTTCGTGCGGTAGCGCGTGAGCACGGTTACGAATTCCGGCTGCTTGATGAAGTCATGCAGATCAATCAAGAGCAGCGGGCGCGCTTTGTGCATAAGGTGCGGAATGCACTATGGACCTTACGCGGAAAGAAGCTGGCGGTACTTGGCTTAGCGTTTAAAGGTGGAACGGACGATATTCGCGAGTCGCCGGCATTGCTGATCACTCAAGCCCTGATGGAAGAAGGGTGCACGATTTCGGCTTATGATCCTGCCGCGATGGAGCGGGCGAAGGAAGTGCTGAATTCCAAAGTTGAGTTTGCGACGGAACCTTATGAAGCTGCCCGCAATGCAGACGCGGTTCTGATTCTTACCGAATGGGAAGACTTTGCATCGCTGGACCTGAAACGGTTGAAAGAGCAAATGAAGTATCCCATTGTGGTGGACGGAAGAAATCTTTATAACCCGGCTGCGATGGCTTCGGCGGGTTTCTCCTATTACAGCATCGGGCGCGCGACCGTAACGGAAGATGGCGAGTCCGAAGAATCTGGGGCATCGAGGAAATTCAAGAACGCATGAGCCGACCGCAGGCGCTGGTCACAGGTGGTGCCGGATTTCTTGGTTCGCACCTGTGCGACGCGTTGTTGGCGGAAGGGTATGACGTTGTTGCAGTCGACAACCTGATCACCGGTAAGAAAGCCAACCTGGAACATCTGAGCCGGGACGCGCGATTTGAATTTCGCGAATTGGATATCAATTATCCATTTGATTGCGGCAAGGTGGATTACGTTTTCCACCTTGCCTGTCCGGCTAGCCCAGTGGACTACATGCGGCACGGCATTGAAACGTTGAAGGCTGGTTCGCTGGGGACGCTGCACTCGCTGGATGTTGCTCGCAAATACGGCGCAAAGTTCTTCATCTCGTCGACGTCCGAGTGTTACGGCGATCCTCTCGAACATCCCCAAAAAGAAACCTACTGGGGCAATGTAAATCCTATCGGGCCGCGCTCGGTGTATGACGAGGCCAAGCGGTTCAGCGAAGCCCTGACCATGGCATACCACCGCTACTACAAAGTGGATACGCGCATCGTGCGCATCTTTAATACCTATGGCCCACGCATGCAGATCAACGATGGCCGGGTCATTCCGAACTTTATGAGGCAGGCGCTGCGCGGGGAGGACTTGACCGTTTACGGAAACGGAAGCCAGACACGCAGTTTTTGTTATGTCAGTGACGAGATTGACGGCTTTATCCGGTTGTCCGGGTCAGATGAGCATTTCCCGGTGAATATCGGGAATCCAAACGAGTTCACGATCCTCGAGTGTGCGCAAGAAGTGCTAAAGGTCACTGGATCGAAGAGCAAGATTCGTTACGAAGAGTTACCGCAGGATGACCCGAAACAGCGCCGGCCTGATATCACCAAGGCGAAGACGTTGCTGGGGTGGGAACCGAAGGTCGATCTTCAGAGCGGATTGAGGATGTCGTTGGAGTACTTCCGCTCAGCAGTCGAATAATAGTGCGGCGGAGGTCGTGACCGCGGGTTTGCCGCATTGGAATTGAGCCGCAAGGTGCTATACTCCGCACCGTATCCATCCTGAAATAAAATGAACAATTACAGAAGGCTTTTTCAGTCCCCTCGCACAGTCGTGGCTGCGATGCTTGCGGCCATCATTCTGCTTTCAGTTTCCAGCGCGGCTCAGGAGATCTCACCCGGCTTATTGAACGCGATGAAGTGGCGGTTGATCGGACCATTTCGCGCCGGCAGAGTTACCTCGGTTTGCGGAGTGCCGAACCAGCCCAATGTCTATTACATCGGGACACCGGGCGGAGGAATTTGGAAATCAGAAGATGCGGGGCGGGTCTGGAAACCGATCTTCGATCAGCAACACGTGGCGTCAGTAGGGGCCATCGTGGTGTCGCCTTCTTCGCCGAATGTGATTTATGCGGGAAGTGGTGAGCAGACACAGGGCGATGGAGTATACAAGTCCACAGACTCCGGCACGACGTGGGCGAATGTCGGACTGCGCGATACCCACATCATTTTTGCAATGATTGTTGACCCGCGAAATCCTGATACCGTTCTGGTGGCAGCGCTTGGCGACCGATTTTCCGGGGAGAATCGCGGCGTTTACAAAACGACCGACGGCGGCCAGAACTGGCAGAAAGTTTTGTTCAAGAGCGCGGAAGACGGTGCGGCCGACCTGCAAGCAGCGCCCGACAATGCGTCGATTCTCTATGCCGCGTTGTGGAAGCGGCCAGTTGATCCCTTTAATCCCGACGATGACAAGAAAAAGGAACAGGACGCGACGATCTACCGGTCCGCCGATGAGGGCACGACGTGGACGGCTGTGGCGGGGAAGGGGTTGCCCACGGAACCGATGGGCCGCGTGGGCCTCGCGGTGGCGCCCGGAACCAATGGGATGCGCGTGTACGCAGTCACTGGCAAGGGGCTTTACCGTTCGGAAGACGGTGGCGAGAACTGGCAGAAGAGCACAACTGATCCGCGCATTATTGCCAGTTCGTATATTAGCGGCGTTTCCGTGGATCCGAAAAATGCAAACATTGTTTACGCCGAGCAGACATCGTTGTATCGATCGACGGATGGCGGCCACACCTTTGAGGCCTGGCAAGGTGCTCCCAGCGGCGACGATTTTCATGTGCTATGGATCAACCCGGAGCACACCGAGAACATGATTCTGGGAGTTGACCAGGGAGCAGTGGTTACGGTCGATGGTGGCGACACCTGGAGCTCCTGGTACAACCAGCCGACCGGGCAGTTCTATCACGTCAGCACCGATCGGCAGTTTCCGTATTTCGTTTATGGAGCGCAGCAGGACAGCGGAACGGCAGGGGTGCCGAGCCGCAGCGATTTTGGTCAAATAAGTTATCGCGATTGGGCCCCGATCGGTGGATTCGAATTTGCATACATCACTCCTGATCCACTGAACGCGAACTACATTTACACCGGTGGGTGGTACGGGAGCGTGTTGCGTTTCGACCGCGCAACTCATCAGGTGACACACCTTTTCGTGCGAACTCCGAAGTACCGGACGTCGGGGATGGTTCCGATCTATTTTTCTCCGTTCGATCCGCATGCGTTATACATCGGCGCGCAGTACGTGTTGACGTCGACCGATGCCGGTGCCACGTGGAAGGAGATCAGCCCGGATCTGACAGTGAAGCCCGAGACTTCGAAGACAGACAAGAACGGCAAGGAAAAAGAGAAGAAGCCGAATCCGCGTTTCGAGGTGATCGATACATTGTCACTCTCCCCGGTAAAAGCGGGCGTGATCTGGGCGGGCACGGGAAACGGCCTGGTGCAGGTGACTAAAGACGGAAAGTCATGGAGCAATGTGACGATTCCGAACCTGCCGGAACGCGCTTCGATCACGATTCTGGAGGCTTCGCATCATGACGCCGGGTCGGCCTATGCGGTTGTGCAATCACGCGGAGAGTTAAAGCCCTCCATCTATCGCACACGCGATTTCGGACAGCACTGGCAACTGATTGTGACTGGGCTGCCGGCCGGCGACAATGCACGCGTGGTGCGGGAAGACCCGGTACGAAAAGGGATGTTGTTTGCCGGCACAAGCCGGGGAATTTACGTATCGTTTGACGACGGTGACACTTGGCAGAGCTTGCAATTGAACCTGCCTACGTCGCCAGTCACCGATATTGACGTCCACGATACGGATCTGGTCGTCTCGACTTTCGGGCGCAGCTTCTGGATCCTGGATGACATTGCTCCGTTGCGGCAGCTCGATTCGAAACTGCTCGATTCAACCGTGACTTTACTAAATCCTGCACCGACAATTCGTGCGCGCTGGGACCTCGACCAAGACACGCCCCTGCCGCCAGGAACGCCGGTCGGGCAGAACCCGCCAGATGGCGCTATTATCGATTACTTCTTGAAATCGCTGTCGAGTAATGACATCAAGCTGTCGATTTACGACTCGAAGAATAATCTGGTGCGCGAATTCACCACCGAGCTGCCGCCCTACGATCCTGCGCCGCCGAACGCACCGGAGTACTGGTTCGAAGCGCGAACGGCGCTTACCACGCACGCGGGACTAAACCGGTTTGTATGGGACTTGCGATACCCACCGCCGAAAACTCTGCGGTATGGGTATTTCAACGAACGCCTGGATTACATCGAGTACACCTTGTCGGACCATGCGGTGCCGCATGAATTCCCGCGCGAGCAGCCGGTCGGGCCATATATTGTGCCGGGTCAGTACTTGCTGGTTCTGCGTGTCGATGGTAAAGAATATCGACAAACCCTGACGGTAACGCTTGATCCGCGGGTGCATGTGCCGCAACGCGACCTCGAGTTGCAGTTGGCAACGCAGCAAAGCATTTCTGCGCAAATGGACGCAACCTACGATGCGGACCGGCAACTGGCGGCGCTACAGAAGGCGATTGATGACCGTAAGAAGGCGGCCGGGGACAATGCCGCGATGAAGCCGGTGACGGATGCGCTCAAGGCACTAGGTGATCAGGTCAGCGAGATCGACGAAGGCAAGGGAACCGACTTCGGGATCGGCCCACTGAACCGGGAGCTTGCCAGGCTGGCAGAGATGATGGGAAACGCAGACGCGCGACCGGCGGATCCGTTGCAGGATGCGGTGAGACAGGCCTGCCAGAATCTTAACAAGCGTATGACGGCATGGCAGGAATTGAATGGCAAGAAGATTGGTCCGGTCAACGACCTGCTGAAAAAGAACAATCTCGGAGCGTTACCGGTGGCGAGTAGCGTGCCGAGCTCACCGAGTTGCGGCAAGTAAAGTAACTGTGCATACGGCGGCAGAGACTCGCGCAATCCGCTAGCGCTTTGACGACTTCTTTTTTCTGGGTACGCGAGCGCCTTTCTTGCGTGCCTCGGAGAGACCGATGGCAATTGCCTGTTTGCGGCTCTTCACTTTTCCGCCTCTACCACCTTTACCTGATTTCAGAGTGCCGCGTTTCTTACGTCGCATTGCGCTCGCGACAGTCTTGCTTGCGCCTTTGCTGTATCTGCGCCTACTGGATTTCTTTCTGGCTGGCATGTTGAGGCTCCTACTGCTTAGAGGGAGGGTTTAAGAATGAGGTTGTTTGAATCGGAATAAGAGACGCGTCAATGCGTTTTGTCCTGAGGCATACACTGTAGCGGATGTGGCCTACTCTAACGTGCAGAGAGCGACAGGAAAGCGAGAAAAAAGGGCAGAGGCTCTGAGATCACCTGAGTCTTGGTCTTGATCGACCGGCAGAACTTGTCCTGTTAGGACATTTCGCAGGTTTTTTGCGTGATCGAACTGTGGCACAACAATGCGGGTATCTTGCCAGACATTTATCCCTGTAGGAGGCGAAGTCAGATCCCCGAGCAAGCTGGCGACCAAACGCGGAACCGCAACGACGATTGTGACGTTTGATAACCTGCGGACGAAGGCTACAACATGTTGCGCCTTCGGGCCTTCAATGGTGAGGGGATGATATTCGCCGGTGCGGAATAAATCCGGTTGCTGGCGACGCAAGCAAAGAGTCTTCGATATCACGTACATTTTGAGACGCCCGTCGCGCGGGTCTTCGATGAGCTCACGAAGCTGGTCATCTGGAGGTGCGTTACCCCAGTTGCGTATACTCTCGAACTGTCGATGACGAGTTTCGTAATCGACCGGCCGACGATTGTCCGGATCGACCAGGCTGAAATCCCAAAGCTCATTGCCTTGATAGATATCTGGCACGCCGGGGGCAGTAAGCTTCAGCAAAGTTTGCG
>Ga0335069_10014172_pt1 | contig 11174 bp, 7 predicted proteins | sample Lox_Sample_11_FD_206714 | JGI IMG/M metagenome (GOLD analysis project Ga0335069, IMG submission 206714) | Soil microbial communities from Loxahatchee National Wildlife Refuge, Florida, United States - Lox_Sample_1.1 | ecosystem: Environmental > Terrestrial > Soil > Wetlands | place: USA: Florida... | reverse complement strand
AAAGAGTATCGATGATGACCCGCCTGCGCCGGCCCCCGCTGGTCGGCTCCCGCCTCGGGGCGCTCGCCGCGGCCTTGCTGGGCATGGCGCTGGCGGGCTGCAGCCACACCGAATCGTTGACCGTGGCCACCGTGCCGACGCTGCCGCCGCCCACGCCGGTGGGCATGGAGCAGATGTCGCCGCAGCCGCCGCTGCCGCCGGACGACGCCGGCCAGGGCTGCAACGCGACCGCGAGCCTGCGCCCGTTTCCCACCAAGGCCGAGGCCGACGCGGCCATCGCCGGCATCCGGGCCCGCGGCAGGCTGATCGTCGGGCTGGACATCGGCAGCAACCTGTTCAGCTTCCGCGACCCGATCACCGGGGAGATCACGGGCTTCGACGTCGACATCGCCGGCGAGATCGCGCGCGACATCTTCGGCGCGCCGTCGCACGTCGAGTACCGGATCCTGTCGTCGGAAGAGCGTGTCACCGCGCTGCAGAGCTCGGAGGTCGACGTGGTCGTCAAGACCATGACGATCACCTGCGACCGGCGCAAGCTGGTCAACTTCTCCACCGTCTACCTCGACGCCAACCAGCGCATCCTGGCCCCGCGGGACTCGCCGATCGCCAAGGTGGCCGACCTGTCCGGTAAGCGGGTCTGCGTGGCCAGGGGCACCACGTCGCTGCACCGCATCCAGCAGATCGACCCGCCACCGGTCATCGTGTCGGTGCTGAACTGGGCCGACTGCCTGGTGGCCATGCAGCAGCGCGAGATCGACGCCGTCAGCACCGACGACTCGATCCTGGCCGGGCTGGTCGAGGAGGACCCCTACCTGCACATCGTCGGGCCGAACATGGCCACCCAGCCGTACGGCATCGGCGTCAACCTGAACAACACCGGCCTGGTACGGTTCGTCAACGGCACGCTGGAACGCATCCGCCGGGACGGCACGTGGAACACGTTGTACCGCAAGTGGCTGACGGTTCTCGGTCCCGCGCCCGCCCCGCCGACACCGAGGTATGTGGACTGATGGCCGAAGCCACCCACTTCGAGGACGCCGACGAACAGCCGCCGGAGGTACAGACCGGCTCCTCGGCTGTCTCAGAGGCTCAGTCGCGGCCGCAGGCCACCCAGGCCCTGTTCCGTCCCGACTTCGACGACGATGACGACGACTTCCTCATCCCCGGGATAGACACCGACGGGCACGACCGGATGACGGTCGCCACCCGCGTGCTGCCGCCGACCCGGCAGCTCGGCGGTGGCCTGGTCGAGATCCCGCGGGTGCGGGACATCGATCCGCTCGAGGCGCTGATGACCAACCCGGTGGTGCCGGAGTCCAAGCGCTTCTGCTGGAACTGCGGCAAGCCGGTGGGGCGGTCCGGGGACGCCGGCGAGGGCGCCTCCGAGGGGTGGTGCCCGTCCTGCGGCAGCCCGTATTCCTTTTTGCCGCAGCTGAATCCGGGGGACATCGTCGCCGGCCAGTACGAGGTCAAGGGTTGCATCGCGCACGGCGGGCTGGGCTGGGTCTACCTGGCGCTCGACCACAACGTCAATGACCGCCCGGTGGTGCTCAAGGGCCTGGTGCATTCCGGTGACGCCGAGGCGCAGGCCATCGCCATGGCCGAGCGCCAGTTCCTCGCCGAGGTGGTCCACCCGCAGATCGTGCAGATCTTCAACTTCGTCGAGCACACCGACTCCCACGGGGACCCCGTCGGCTACATCGTCATGGAGTACATCGGCGGGCAGTCGCTCAAGCGGGCCCTCAAGGACGGGAAATCCGAGAAGCTGCCGGTCGCCGAGGCCATCGCCTACCTGCTGGAGATCCTGCCCGCGCTGAGCTACCTGCACTCCATCGGCCTGGTCTACAACGACCTGAAGCCGGAGAACATCATGCTCACCGAGGAGCAACTCAAGCTCATCGACCTGGGCGCGGTGTCGCGGATCAATTCGTTCGGATACCTCTACGGCACACCGGGTTTCCAGGCGCCGGAGATCGTGCGGACCGGCCCGACGATAGCCACCGACATCTACACGGTGGGGCGCACGCTGGCGGCACTTACGCTGAACCTGCGCACCCGCAACGGCCGTTACGTGGACGGGCTGCCCGACGACGATCCGGTGCTGAAGACCTACGACTCCTTCGGCCGGCTGCTGCGCCGCGCCACCGACCCCGACCCGCGGCGCCGGTTCTCCACCGCCGACGAGATGTCCGCCCAGCTGATGGGCGTGCTGCGCGAGGTGGTCGCCCAGGACACCGCGATCCCGCGGCCCGGCCTGTCGACGATCTTTTCCCCCAGCCGCTCGACGTTCGGCGTGGACCTGCTCGTCGCGCACACCGACGTGTACCTGGACGGGCAGGTGCACTCGGAGAGGCTGACCGCCAGGGAGATTGTGACCGCCCTGCCGGTGCCGCTGGTGGACCCGGCCGACGTCGCCGCCCCGGTGCTGCAGGCGACGGTGCTCTCCCAGCCGGTGCAGACGCTGGACTCGTTACGCGCGGCCCGCCACGGTTCGCTGGACGCCGACGGCATCGAGGTGGCCGAGTCGATCGAGCTGCCGCTGATGGAGGTCCGCGCGCTGCTCGACCTCGGCGATGTGGCCAAGGCCACCCGCAAACTCGACGACCTGGCCGAGCGGGTCGGCTGGCGGTGGCGGCTGGTCTGGTACCGGGCCGTCGCCGAGCTGCTCACCGGCGACTACGACTCCGCCACAAAGCACTTCACCGAGGTGCTGGACACCTTCCCCGGCGAGCTCGCGCCCAAGCTGGCCTTGGCCGCCACCGCAGAACTGGCCGGCAACACCGACGAGCACAAGTTCTACCAGACGGTGTGGAAGACCAATGACGGCGTGATCTCCGCGGCATTCGGGCTCGCCCGATCCCTTTCGGCCGAAGGCGATCGGGAGGCCGCGGTGAACACCCTGGACGAAGTGCCGCCCACCTCAAGGCATTTCACCACCGCGCGCCTGACCAGCGCGGTGACCCTGATGTCTGGCCGGTCCACCGGTGAGATCACCGAGGCGCAGATCCGCGACGCGGCCCGCCGCGTGGAGGCGCTGCCGCCCACCGAGCCGCGCGTGCTGCAGATCCGCGCCCTGGTGCTGGGCGGGGCGATGGACTGGCTCGAGGACAACGAGGCCAGCACCAACCACATCCTCGGCTTCCCGTTCACCGAACACGGCCTGCGACTTGGCGTCGAGGCGTCGCTGCGCAGCCTGGCCCGCGTCGCGCCCACCCAGCGGCACCGCTACACGCTGGTGGACATGGCGAACAACGTGCGGCCCACCAGCACGTTCTAGGTTTTGCCTTGAGTGTGAATCCTGGGCGGCGACACGCCGCTCAACTTCGCCGCCGGCTCACACTGAAAAGCCTTGAGTTCACACTCGATCCGCCAGCGCGGCGCGGACGCGGTGCACGATGCCGGCGGGCCGGTCCTCCGCGACGACCCGGACGACGATCCAGCCCATCCGTTCCAGCATCTCCTGCCGGCGAATGTCTTTCACATATTGTCGTCGGTCGGTTCGATGATGATCGCCATCGTATTCGACCGCGACACGCTGCTTTTCCCACCCGAGATCGAGGTAGGCGACTGGAATCCCGTGGTCGGCGAGCACCGCGATCTGTGTTTGGGGCCGCGGCAAGCCCGCGTCGATGAGAAGCAGCCGCAGGTAGCTCTCGCGCGGCGACTGGGCCCCGGGGTCGACCAGCTCGAGCGCGGCCTCCAGTCGCCGCAGACCGGGCGCGTGGGGATGGCACTTCGCGACGCGCAACACGTCGTCGCCCTTGAAACCCGTTGCGCGCGCGAGCGCGTCCAACCGAACGACCGCCGAGCGGATGGCGCCGCGCCGCCCGATGTCGAAGGCCGTCCGCTCGGGCGTGGTGACGGCACGCCCGGCCATCACCTGCCTCTCCCCGTCGAGCAGCACATCGCGCCGTATCAGCACCCCGGGCGGTGGGCGGGTGTTGGCGTGATTCAGCTCGACCGGGACATCGTCGGGAATCCACTTGGAGTCGTGTAAAGCCGCGGCGGCCGCGCCCACAATGGTCGCCTTGCGCCGCGACCACAGCCACGCGGCCGCGATGCGAAGTTCGAGCGAGAGCCCGACATCGTTGGGCAGGTAGACGTTCGGATAGACCGCGCGGTAGCCGGTCCGCAGCTGATACCGGCTCAACGCCCCACACGCCAACGCCTCGCTGCCGATAAACGGTTCGCTCATGCGGCGCAGAGTTGCACAGCAGCCGCGGAACGTGTCGACCTCTGTCCACAGGGGCCCACATAGCGAAAACACAGGTTCGTACCGCACAGTTAGGTCATGCCGGGGCAGTCCTCGCAGTGGATCAGCACCGCGCGCGGGCTGCGCCGGGCCGGGTTCGGGGTGACCGGACCCGACGTCGACGCGGCCGTTGCCCGGGGCTGGACGGGTTGCGTCGACGCCATGCTGGGCGCCGACCCCGACGCCGACCCGGGTGCGATCGCCACGCCGATACCCTCCCTGGCGACGCCACGCGCGCCCGGCAGGCGCGCGACACCGGCGGCGCGCAAGCAATACAACGGTCAGCTGTCGGAGCAACAGCGCGTGCTCTCCGATTGGTGGCTGAGCCGCATGGTGGGCGTCGGCCAGCCCATCCACGAGAAGCTGACGTTGTTGTGGCACAACCACTTTGCCACCTCAGCGCAGAAGGTACGGGTGGCGGCGTATATGGCCGCGCAGAACCAGAAGCTGCGCACCGGATCGCTGGGTGACTTCCGCACGCTGGCCTACGCGATGCTGACCGACGCCGCGATGTTGCGCTGGCTGGACGGCCAGAGCAATACGGCCAAGGCGCCCAACGAAAACCTCGCCCGCGAGTTCATGGAACTGTTCGCGCTGGGCCACGGCGACGGCTACACCGAGGACGACGTGCGCAACGGCGCCCGGGCCCTGACGGGCTGGGTGATCCGCCCGGACGGCCAGGCGTCGGTGCTGCCCAAACGCCATGATTCGACGGCCAAGACGCTGTTCGGCCGGTCCCAGAACTTCGATGCCGCCGGGTTCTGTGACGCCGTGCTGAGCCAGTCCAAGTCGGCGGAATATGTCGCGGGACGCCTGTGGCAGCAGTTGGCCTCGGACGACCCCCCTTCGCCGCGGGCGCTCGACCGCCTGGTCGCCGCGTACGGCCCGCGACGCGACCTGCGGGCGCTGACCCGGACGATCCTCACGGACGACGAGTTCACCTCGGGGCGAGGCGCCCCACACAGCAGAGTCAACACCCCGGTCGAATGGCTGATCGGTGCGATCCGGACGTTGCGGGTGCCCATCGACAAGCCCGCCCGGCTGAAGATGGTCGACTCGACATTGAGAACCCTGGGCCAACGGCCGTTTTACCCACCGAGCGTCGGCGGCTGGCCCAGCGGGCAGGTGTGGTTGTCCACCGCCAGCGCCGGAGTCCGCCTGCGCGCCGCGACGGACCTGGCGCGCGCCGGCGATTTGTCGAGCATCGAGAGCGTCCCGGCCGGCGACCGCATCGACGCCGTCGGGTATCTGATCGGCATCGGAGATTGGTCGGACCGCACCGTCAAGGCGCTGCAGCCGCTGGTGCGCCAACCGCCGCAGCTGGTCGCCGCCGCCGTCAACACCCCCGAATACCTCACCTCCTGAGCGGATTGCGCATGCCCGAGATCAACCGCCGCAGATTCCTGATCGCCAGCGCCGGCGTCGGCGCCGCAGGCCTGCTTTCCGGAGCGGTGGCGGTGAGTTGGCCCGAGCTGAAGCGCGCCGCACAAGACCGGCCGCTACCGGCCAATGCCGGTGTCCTGGTGATCGTGTCGCTGTACGGCGGCAACGACGGGATCAATACCCTGATCCCCTACGCGGACAATGCTTATCACGACGCCAGGCCCGAACTCGCCTACGCGCCTGGCGATGTCCTGCACCTCGACCAGCAACTCGGCCTCAACCCCGCGATGAAGGGCCTGGCCCAACTGTGGAACCAACGCCGGCTCGCGATCGTGCGCGGGGTGGGCTACCCACAACCCGACCACAGCCACTTCCGGTCCATGGACATCTGGCAGACGGCGTCGCCGGCCGAACCCGTCTCGACCGGCTGGATCGGCCGCTGGCTCGACGCCACCGGTGAGGACCCGTTGCGTGCGGTCAACATCGGGGCGGTCCTGCCGCCCTTGGCGGTGGGGCAGAAGCAGACGGCTGCGGCGCTTACCCCGGGCGGTGCGCCGGGCACGGCGGAGAAATTTGACACCGTCATGACTGCGCTGGGCGCCGACGACCCGAACGACACCCCGGCGATGGCCGCGGTATGCAAGGCGTACCGTGCCGCGCGCACCACGGATACCACGTTCGCCTCCGTCAGATCGCCCGGTGAACAACACAATCCGCTGACGATGCAATTGGGCATCGTCGCCGCTGCGGTGCAGGCCCGCGTCCCCACGCGCGTGTATACCGTCCAGCTGGGCGGGTTCGATACCCACGCCAACGAACGCGGGACGCAGCAGCGCCTGCTCCAGACGTTCGACGAGGCGGCCACCTCGTTCCTGCGGCAGGTGGCCGACTCCAATGTGGTCCTGATGGCGTACTCGGAGTTCGGCCGCCGGGTGCGCGCCAACGCCTCTCAAGGCACCGACCACGGCACCGCCGGTCCCGTCTTCGTGGCGGGCGCACCCGTTCGGGGCGGCTTCTACGGCGAGGAGCCCGTCCTCACCGACCTCGACAATGGAGACCTGAAGTACACCACCGACTTTCGCGACGTCTACCACGAGCTGCTGGCCCGAACGGTCGGGGCCGACCCCACGCCGTCCGTCGGGGCGGGACGAAAGAGCCCGGGATTCCTAACCGCTTAACAGGCTGACGCAGTCGCGGGCGATGGCCAGTTCCTCGTTGGTCGGGATCACCAGCACGACGATCGGCGATCCGTCGGCGGATATCTGCCGGGCGCCCCGGCTCCCGCTGAGGTTGCGGCGCTCGTCGAGGACGATGCCCAGCTCCTCCAAGCCGGCCACCGCGTCGCGGCGCACCGCCGGATCGTTCTCGCCGATCCCGGCGGTGAAGGTGATGACATCGGTGTGCCCCAGCACGGCCAGGTAGGCGCCGATGTACTTTCGCAACCGGTGAATGAACACGCTGTAGGCCAATTGGGCGGCCCCGTCGCCCGATTCGATCATTTCCCGCAGCCGCCGGAAGTCTCGCTCACCGGACAGCCCCAGCACCCCGGACCGCTCGTTGAGCATGGCCTCGACGTCGTCGACGCCCATGTTTGCCCGGTGCCACAGGTAGCTGACGATGCTGGGGTCGATGTCACCGCTGCGGGTGCCCATCACCAGGCCCTCCAGCGGCGTCAGGCCCATCGACGTGTCGATCGCCCGGGCGCCGGCGATCGCGGACGCCGAGGAGCCGTTACCCAGGTGCAGCACAATCTGTTTCAGCCCGCCGGCCGGCCGGTCCAGGAAGGCGGCGGCCTGCTCGCTGACGTAACGGTGCGACGTGCCGTGAAACCCGTAGCGGCGGATCTGCCACCGCTCGGCCACTTCGCGGTCGATCGCGTAGGTCGCTGCCGCGGGCGGCATGTCGTGGAAGAACGCCGTGTCGAACACGGCAATTTGGGGAACGTCGGGCAGCAACTTGCGCGCGACCTCGATTCCCTTGAGCGCGGGCGGATTGTGCAGCGGCGCCAGCTCGGACAGCTTCTCGAGCGCGGCGATGCGCGCGTCGTCCATCAGCGTCGGCCGGTAGAACTCGTTGCCGCCGTGCACCACCCGGTGCCCTACCGCCATCAGCCCACAGGTCCGCAGGTCGATGCCGCCCTGCGCCAATTCGTCGAACGCGCGACGCAGCGCCGCATCGTGGTCGGGAACCGACGACGCGTCCTCCCCGATCCGCTCGATGTGGCCGGACGCCCGAACCGCGCCCGAATCGGGCTGCAGCAACTTGTATTTCAGCGACGACGAGCCGGCGTTGATCACCAGCACGAGGCGGTCACCCGTCATGGCTGCCCTGCGCCTGGATCGCGGTGATGGCAACCGTGTTCACGATGTCCTCGACCAGCGCCCCCCGGGACAGGTCGTTGACCGGCTTGCGTAGCCCCTGCAGCACCGGGCCGATCGCGATCGCCCCGGCGCTGCGCTGCACCGCCTTGTAGGTGTTGTTGCCGGTGTTGAGGTCGGGGAAGATCAGCACGGTGGCGCGGCCGGCCACCGGCGAATCGCCCAGTTTGGTGGCCGCGACGGACGGCTCGATCGCGGCGTCGTACTGAATGGGACCCTCCACCAGCAGCCGCGGATCCCGATGACGCACCAAATCCGTTGCCGCCTTGACCTTGTCGACATCGGCACCCGCACCGGAATCGCCGGTCGAATAGGACAGCATGGCCACCCGCGGCTCGATGCCGAAGTGCGCGGCGGTACGCGCGGAGCTGATCGCGATGTCGGCGAGCTGCTCCGACGTTGGGTTCGGGATGATCGCGCAGTCGCCGTATACCAGCACCCGGTCGGGCAGGCACATGAAGAACACACTCGACACGGTGGAGACGTCGGGAACCGTCTTGATGATCTCGAACGCCGGCCGGACGGTGTGCGCCGTGGTGTGGACGGCACCCGACACCATGCCGTCGACCGCGCCGTTGTAAACCAGCATGGTTCCGAAATACGTGCCGTCGCGCATGATCTCGCGGGCGTGCTCGACGGTGATCCCCTTCGCCTTCCGAAGCTCGGCGTACTGCTCGGCGAACTGCTCGCGCAACTCGCTGCTGAGTGGATCGAACACGACTGCGCCGTCCAGGTTCACGCCGAGCTCCGCCGAACGAAGGCGGATACGGGCTTCGTCGCCCAGGATCGTCAGGTCGGCGACGCCGCGCTGCAGCAGGCGGCCGGCCGACCTGAGGATGCGGTCGTCGTCGCCTTCCGGGAGAACGATGTGCTTGCGATCCGAGCGGGCCCGCAGCTGCAGCTGGTAGGTGAACATCTGCGGCGTGACCACGGTTGGGATGGGAATGGCAAGCTGCGCAAGGAGATCCATGATGTCGACGTGGCGCTCCATCAGCTCGAGCGCGGTGTCGATCTTGCGCTGCGAGGTTGCCGTGATCCGGCCGCGGGCCGAGGCGGCCGCGCTGGCCGTGTCGTAGGTGCCCAGCGCGGTGGCGATGATGGGCAGGCGCGAGCGCAGGCCGCTCACCAGGGCCGCAATGGAGGGATGCAACTCGAACCCGCCGTTGAGCACGAGGCACGACAGCGACGGAAACCCTTCTGCCGCATGGGCACTGGCGACGGCGAGCACCACGTCGGAGCGGTCGCCGGGGGTGATGACCGCCATGCCGTCGCCCAGCCGTTCCAGCACGTGGTCGGCGGTCATCCCGGCGACCAGCACGGACATCACCTCGCGTTCCCGCAGCGACGCCTCGCCGCTGACCGGCATCCCGTTGACGGCCTTCTCCAGTTCGGCCACCGTCGGCGCCGACAGCAGCGGCTCCTCGGGCAGCACGTAGCTGCGCTGGGGGAAGGCCTTCAGCGCCTCGGCAACCTCGCTCAGTTGCGCGGGGTCGCAGCGGTTGGCCACCACCGCCGCGGTGTGGGCGTGCTGAGCGGTCAGCTCGGCCAGGCACACCGCGACCACTCCGGCGACCTCGTCGGGCGTCCTGTCCTTCCCGCTCACGGTCAGCAGCACGGGCGCGCCGAGGTTGGCCGCGATCCGAGCGTTGACCGAGAGCTCGGCGGGCCTGGTCACGTCGGTGTAGTCGCTGCCGACGATCACCACGACGTCGCAGGCCTGCGTCATCGCGTGATACGTGTCGACGATGCCGGCGATCGCGGCGTCGGTGTCGGCATGCAGCTGCTGGTAGGTCAGCCCGACGCACTGCTCGTACGACAGGCCCGCGGTGGTGTGCTCCAGCAGCAGCTCGAGGATGTAGTCGCGGTTCTCGCCGAGCCGCGTAATGGGCCGGAACACACCGACCCTGGCGACCGTGGCGGTCAGCCGGTGCAGCAGCCCGAGGGCGACCGTCGACTTGCCGGTCTCCGGCTCGGGGGCGGCGATGTATATCGCCGAGATTTCAGCCAAGTTGCCGCAGCCTGGGCGCCAGGTCCTTTTCGAAGAGCTGCAGGAACCGGCGCTGGTCGTGGCCGGGGGCGTGGAACACCAGGTGGTTGAGGCCCCAGTCGACGTAGTCCTTGACCTTTTCGACGGCCTCGTCGGGGTCGGAGGCCACGATCCAGCGCTTGGCGACCTGCTCGATCGGCAGCGAGTCGGCGGCCTTTTCCATCTCGATCGGGTCGTCGATGCTGTGCTTCTGCTCGGCGGTCAGCGACAGCGGCGCCCAGAACCGGGTGTTCTCCAGCGCCAGCTCGGGGTCGGGGTCGTAGGAGATCTTGATCTCGATCATCTTGTCGATGTCGTCGACGTTGCGCCCGGCGGCCGCGGCGCCCTCTTGCACCGCCGGCATCAGCTTGTCCTTGTACAGCTCCTCGCCCTTGCCGGAGGTGCAGATGAACCCGTCACCGGCCCGCCCGGCGTACTTGGCCACCGCCGGGCCGCCGGCCGCGATGTAGATGGGGACGCCGCCCTCGGGCACGTCGTAGATCGAGGCACCCTTGAGCCGGTAGTACTCGCCGTCGAAGTCGACACGGTCGCCGCGCCACAGCTCGCGCATCAGGCGCACCGACTCGCGCAGCCGGGCGAACCGCTCCTTGAACTCCGGCCAGTCGCCCTGGTATCCGGTCGCGATCTCGTTCAGCGCCTCGCCGGTGCCGACCCCGAGGAAGATCCGGTTCGGGTACAGGCAGGCCATGGTGGCGAAGGCCTGCGCGATGACCGCCGGGTTGTAGCGAAAGGTCGGGGTGAGCACCGACGTGCCCAGCACGATCCGCTTGGTGCGTTCGCCCACGGCGGTCATCCAGGCCAGCGAGAACGGCGCATGCCCGCCCTCGTGCCGCCACGGCTGGAAGTGGTCACTGACGGTTGCGCCGTCCATGCCGTGACCTTCGGCGGCGACAGCCAGTTCGACGAGCTCGCGCGGTGCGAATTGTTCAGCGGAAGCTTTGTATCCGAGTTTCAGTTCAGCCACGGGTCATTTCTACTCCTCGCGGCGACCGCTCCTACACTGACGGTCGCGACCCGCCGCGCCCGGCTTCGCCGCGCTTGCGATCGCACCTACACTGACGGTCGCGACCCGCCGCGCCCGGCTTCGCCGCGCTTGCGATCGCACCTACACTGA